>FWWM01000765.1_pt1 | contig 104762 bp, 88 predicted proteins | sample 2228351 | NCBI WGS metagenome assembly FWWM01 (sample SAMEA103939774, study PRJEB20133) | metagenome
CTCCAGCATTTGCCGCACCGAGCCGGTGGCCAGGGAGGTTTTCTCCAAAACCTGAGCAATGCGCAAGCTCATAGGGAAAAGCGGGGGCGGCGCCCGCCGCCCCCGCATGGAACGCCTACATTACCGCCGTGGGCGGCGCCGGCTCATCAGCAGCGCCGGCTTTGCCCAGGGGTACAAAGATGAGGTAAGCGGCAATGGCCAAGGCAAAGAGCAAAGCAAGGATGCCGGGGGCATGCCAACCGGGGATCCACTCAGCAAGGCTGTAAAAAGCCTTGTCCCGGAAGAACACCACGGCGGCCACCACCAAGCCCATGAGCGCCTCGCCGGCAATTAAGCCAGAGGCGGCCAGCACCCCGGCGTTTTCCACCCGCGCTTTTTGCGCGTCGTTGTAACCCCGCTTGGCAACCATCTTGTCCACAATGGCGCGGATGACTCCGCCCACAAAAATGGCAAAGGTGGTTTCCAGCGGGAGGTACATGCCCACCGCAAAAAGCATGGGGCTCTTCACCTTGACAAGGATGAGGGCAAAGCCCATGACGATGCCCACGATCACCAGAGGCCAGGCCATTTCCCCGCCCACGATGCCCTGGGAGAGGGTAGCCATCAGCCCCGCTTGCGGAGCGGCCAGTGCCTTGTCGCCGAAGCCGGTACCACCTTGTTTGATGTTGGAGAAGTGCAAAACGTAAAGCGGGAAGAACAGCAACAAACCAGCCACCACCACGCCGATGAGGTCACCCACCTGCATTTTCCAGGGGGTACCGCCCAGGATGTGCCCCACCTTGAGGTCCTGGAGCATCTCACCGGCCACTGCTGCCGCCACGCACACCACGCTGGCCACGCCCAAAACCGCGGCCACCCCTTGCATGCCGGAAACCCCCACAATAACCATGGTGAGGGCGGCTACGATGAGCGTGGCCAAGGTCAAACCCGAGATGGGGTTGTTGGAGGAGCCGATCATCCCCACCAAATTGCCGGAAACCGCGGCAAAGAAAAAGCCGGTCACCAGCATTACGGCCGCAGCGGCAATGGCTCCGCCGATTTTGCCAGCAAAATAGCTGTAGAGGATCACCATAAGCACGAAAACCACCGCCACGCCGAAAAGCACGACCTTGAAGCTCAGGTCCTTATCCGTCCTTTCCGTGGAATCGGTGGCCGCTGCGGACTTCTTGAGGTCCGAAACCGAGCGGGCGAGGCCGGCCTTGAGGTTGGCGCGCATGCGGTAAAGGGTGTAGCCAGCCCCTACCAGCATGCCCCCTACAGCAATGGGGCGCACGATGAACTTCCACAGGCGATCCGCAAGCAGTGCCCAAGCGTGCTGGCTGCCCGGCTCCACACCCAGCGATGCCGCAAAGCCGTCCATCATCGAGGGACCGAGGAAGAACACCAAGAGCGGCACAAAAAGACCCCAGGCCAAAAGGCCGCCGGCAAAGTTCAACGCGGCCAGGGTAGGGCCAATGATGTAGCCCACGCCCATGTACGCGGGGCTCACCGCCGGGGCCGCGATGGTCGAAACCCCACCCAGGCCCTGCACAGCGTAGGCGTCCTTTTGGAACCCTAACCGCACCAGGCTCTTGCCCGCTTCCCCCACTTTAAGGAAAAACTCGTTGGACGCACGGAAAATCCCGAAATCGCCCAAAAATTTGATGAGGGCGCCCACCCCCATGGCCTTGAAGAGCTGTACCGCAGCTTCGGCTCCCCGCTGGCCTGCCTTGTGGATTTCCGCGGCCGCCACCGACTCGGGGAAGGGAAGCTCCGGGTCTTCCACCATGACCCGCCGCAGCATGGTGACGAACATGATCCCCAAAATGCCGCCGACGATCATGAGGGCGCTGGCCAGCACGTAATCCTTGACCGTGTTGAACTGCCAGATGCCAAGGATCACGAAGGCTGGCAGGGTGAAGATCGCCCCGGCTGCCACCGATTCGCCAATGGAGCCCACGGTCCGGGCGAAGTTTTCCTCAAGCAGGGACCCCCGCATGAGGCGCAGCACGGCCATGGAAATCACCGCCGCCGGGTAGGTGGCGGCAATGGTCATACCGGCCTTGAGCCCCAGGTACGCGTTGGCCGCCCCCAGCACCACGCTCATGACCAGGCCCAAAAACAACGCCCGCCCCGTGAACTCACTCATGGTCACGTGGGCGGGCACGAACGGGGTGAAGCGCTTCTCACTCATGTCACGCCTCCCTTTCTCGCCACAGCTTCCCCGCAGGTGTCCGTGGCGGTTGTGTCGTCGGCGCATTCTACAGGAAGCGAAAAGGCAACCGTCAAGGGAAGGGTTCGAAGGGGGCGTCGGTGGGGGGCGAGAAGACTCCTGCGTCTATTGTACTCATATCCTATGATATATAACGCGCAGCATCTTGACAATGTCACGCGCAGGTCCTAAATTGTAGCTGAAGCCGTTTACGGCTTCGAGGAGAGGAGCTATGGCAACCACGAACTACACCATCAAGGCCCAGGAGGCCTTGCAAGAAACCTTGAACCTCGCCCGCTCCCGGGGTAACCCCGAGGTGCTCCCCAGCCACCTTTTGGTGAGCCTGCTGGAGCAACCCGAGGGTCTGGCCCCGCGGTTGGTGGCGAAGGTGGGGGCACCGCTTCCGGCGCTTTTGGCGGAAGCGAAGCGGGACCTGGATCGCCTCCCGCAGGTGGAGGGTGGAGCAGAGCCCCAGCTTTCCAGGGATTTCCGGCAGGTGATGGAAACCGGCGCCAAGCTTGCCCCCCAGTTCCAGGACCAATTCGTCTCGGTGGAGCACCTTTTCATGGCGCTGACCTTGGTGCGGGGTTCCTCCGCCCAGGAAATCCTTTCCCGCTACGGCATCACCAAGGACACGCTGCTGGCTGCCCTGCAGGAGGTGCGGGGCTCCCACCGGGTCACCGATGACAACCCCGAGGCCAAGTACGAGGCCCTCAAGCAGTACTCCCGGGACCTCACGGAGCTGGCCCGGGCCGGCAAGCTGGACCCGGTCATTGGCCGGGACGAGGAAATCCGCCGGGTGATGCAGGTGCTCACCCGCCGCACCAAGAACAACCCCGTGCTTTTGGGCGAGCCGGGGGTTGGCAAAACCGCCATTGCCGAGGGCTTGGCCCAGCGCATCGCCACCGGCGATGTGCCCGAGGTGCTGAAGAACCGGCGGATCGTGGCCCTGGACATGGGGGCTTTGATTGCCGGCACCAAGTACCGGGGGGAGTTTGAGGACCGCTTGAAGGCGGTCATCAAGGAAGTGGTGGACTCCCAGGGGGAGGTCATCCTCTTCATTGACGAAATCCACACGCTGGTGGGGGCGGGCGCTGCCGAAGGGGCCATGGATGCGGCTAACCTGCTGAAGCCGGCGTTAGCGCGGGGTGAGCTGCGGTGCATTGGCGCCACCACCCTCACTGAATACCGCAAGTACATCGAAAAAGACGCGGCCCTGGAGCGGCGTTTCCAGCCGGTGATAGTGTCCGAGCCCACGGTGGAGGAAACCATTGCCATCCTCCGCGGCTTGAAGGAACGCTACGAGGTGCACCACGGGGTGCGCATCACCGATGGGGCGCTGGTGGCCGCGGCGCAGCTTTCCCACCGGTACATCACCGACCGCTACCTGCCGGACAAGGCCATTGACCTCATTGACGAGGCGGCCTCCCGCTTGCGCATTGAAATTGATTCCTTGCCCACGGAAATTGACCAAAAGGAGCGGGCGCTGGTTAAGCTGGAAATCGAAAAGCGAGCGCTGACCAAGGAAAGCGATCCCCAAGCCCAGGAGCGGCGTGCCCAAGTGGAAAAGGCCATTGCCGAGCTTTCCGAGGAAATCGCCGGCATGAAGGCTTCCTGGCAGCGGGAAAAGCAGCTCATTGCCCGCATCCGCGAGCTCAAGGAGCGCCTGGAGGCCCTCCGGGAAGCGGCGGAAAGGGCCGAGCGGGAAGGCGATTTGGAGCGTGCCGCGCAGCTCCGTTACGGGGAAATCCCGGCCACCCAAAAGGAGCTGGCCCAGGCCAGCGACCAGCTCAAGGCCCACCAGCAGACCCACGGCACCTTCCTGGCCGAGGAGGTCACCGAAGAAGCGGTGGCCCAGGTGGTGGCCCGCTGGACCGGCATTCCCGTGGCCAAGCTCCTGGAAAGCGAAAAGAGCAAGCTCCTTTCCATGGAAACCCGGCTGCGCCAGCGGGTGGTGGGGCAGGACGAGGCCATCCGCGCCGTTTCCGAAGCGGTGCGGCGGGCGCGGGCGGGGCTCAAGGATCCCAACCGGCCGGTGGGTTCCTTCCTCTTCCTGGGTCCCACTGGAGTTGGCAAAACCGAGCTGGCCCGGGCTTTAGCTGAGTTCCTGTTCGACGACGAGCGGGCCATGGTGCGCCTGGACATGTCCGAGTACATGGAAAAGCACTCGGTGGCCCGCATGATTGGGGCCCCTCCCGGCTATGTTGGCCACGAAGAAGGGGGCCAGCTCACCGAAGCGGTGCGGCGGAGGCCCTACAGCGTGGTGCTGTTGGACGAGGTGGAAAAGGCGCACCCCGATGTCTTCAACGTGCTCCTGCAGATCCTCGATGACGGCCGGCTCACCGACGGCAAGGGCCGCACCGTGGACTTCCGCAACACCGTCATCATCATGACCTCCAACATTGCCTCGCACATCATCGGCAGCTTCAGCGAAGCCGACCGCGAGCGCATGATGGCGGCGGTGGAAGCCGAGCTCAAGCGCACCTTCCGCCCGGAGTTTTTGAACCGCATCGACGAGGTTCTGGTGTTCCACAAGCTCTCCATGGAGCACCTGCGGCAAATCGTGCGCATTCAGCTTTCGCGCCTGAACCAACTGCTGGCCGATCGCCGCATTCACATTGAAGCCGACGATGCTGCCTTGGAGTTCTTAGCTCGCGAAGGGTACGACCCGGAGTTTGGCGCGCGTCCCTTGAAGCGCACCATCCAGCGGCTGGTGCAGGACCCCCTGGCCCGCATGATCCTGGCCGGCGAAGTCCAAGACGGCGACACCGTGGAGCTCACGGTGGAAGATGGCACGTTGCGGTTGCACCCCCAATTGGCGTTCGCACAAGCCAGCTAGCCTCGGCGGCCGGCCATTACATAAGCCAACGGCGCTGATACCGAGGTCCAGGAGCCTGCCGAAACCTCTGGACCTGCCGCTTGTGGGCGCCTTGAGGTACCCTCAAAACCACGGCACCAGTTGCAAGGTGTGGCACAATACAGCGATGTTTCGCCAATGCGGTAGGCTTACAGCCTTAGGGAGAAAGCTGGGGTAATTGAAGCCGTGGAACCGCTGTTCAAGCAATACCTGCAAGCCATTGCTCGGGTGAATGAGCAAAACGACGCCCGGGAAGAGAGCTATTACCCCACCTTGAAAAGCTTGCTCGAAGAGGTGGGCTCGAGCCTCGGACCGGCCGTTCAAGTGACGGTTCTCCCGAAAACCACCGAAGCGGGCAACCCCGATTTTCGGGTGTGGGATGGGTCCCACCGCATCGTTGGTTACGTGGAAGCCAAGGCGCCGGGCACCAACTTAGACGCCATTGAGGAATCGGAACAGCTCCGGCGCTACCGCCACACCTTTCCCAACCTCATCCTTACCGACTTTTACGAGTTCCGCCTTTACCGCCAAGGGTTGTTGCTGGAGCGCGCCTTGCTGGCCCGCCCGTTTATTGCCCAGAAGCTCAAGGTCAAGCCGCCCGCCGAACAAGTGGCGGCCCTGGAGCACCTTTTTCACAGCTTTTTCTCGTTCGTTTTGCCGCCCAGCTTGACACCGGAGGCGCTTTCGGTGGAGCTGGCCCACCGCACCCGCTTCCTGCGGGACGAGGTGATCTTGCCGGAGCTTGCCGACGGGGGAGCGGTTTACGGGTTTTACCAAGCCTTCCAGAAATACCTGATTGCTGGCTTAACGCCTGAGCAATTTGCCGACCTTTACGCCCAGACCATCACCTACGGTCTCTTCGCCGCCCGCACCCGCGCCCAGGGTGGCTTCAACCGCCAACTGGCCTACTCCCTCATCCCCTCCACCATCGGCATCCTGCGCGATGTCTTTCAGTTCATTTCGCTGGGCAAACCCTCGTTACAGATGGAAATCATCGTGGACGACATCGCCGCCGTCCTCAACGCCGCCGATGTGCAGGCCATCCTGCAACGGTACTACCGCCAGGGCAAAGGCGATGACCCCATTTTGCATTTTTACGAGACGTTCCTGGCGGAATACGACCCCAAAACCCGCGAGCGGCGCGGAGTTTATTACACCCCCCAGCCGGTGGTCCGTTACATCGTCCGCAGCGTCCATCACCTGCTCAAAACCCGCTTCGCCTTGCCCGACGGCTTAGCTGACCGCTCGGTGACCCTGCTGGATCCCGCCGCCGGCACCCTCACGTTCCCTGCTGAAGCCATCTGCCTGGCTTTTGACGAGTACGTTTCGAAATACGGCGGAGGCGGCAAAGCCAACCTCTTGCGTACCCACATCCTCCCGCACTTTTTTGCCTTTGAGCTGCAGATGGCCCCTTACGCCATTGGCCACATGAAAATTGGCTTTTTGCTGGAAACGCTGGGGGTTCCCCTTCAAAACGGGGAGCGCTTTCAATTTTATTTGACGAACACGCTGGAAATGGAGGACTTAGAGCAAATTGCCATCCCGGGCTTGGCTTCGCTTTCCGAGGAAAGCCACCAGGCCGCTCGCGTGAAGAAAGACGAGCCGATTTTGGTGATTTTGGGAAATCCCCCTTATTTTGGCTTTTCCGCCAACCGAAACCGGTGGACCGAGCGGCTGCTTAAAAGCGACGTGGACGGTGCGCAAAGCTACTACACCGTGGACGGTGGTCCCCTCGGCGAAAAGAACCCAAAATTGCTGCAAGATGATTACGTGAAGTTCCTGCGCTTTTCCCAGTGGAAAATTCACAGAGCCGGGCGCGGGATTGTGGCGATGATCACCAACCACGGGTATTTGGACAACCCCACCTTTCGGGGGATGCGCCAGAGTTTGCTGAACACTTTTGATGAAATATTCATCCTCGATCTGCACGGCAACAGCCGGAAACGCGAGAAGGCCCCTGACGGCGGCCCTGATGAGAACGTTTTTGACATCCGCCAAGGGGTGGCCATTGGCTTTTTCGTCAAGCACGGCAACCCTGGACAGCGCGGCGTGTTTCACAGCGATCTCTACGGCTTGCGGGAAGACAAATACCGCTGGCTGGAGACCCACAGTCTGGAAACCGCGGACTACCAGCCCATTGCTCCCCAATCGCCTTTTTATTTCCTGGTGCCGCGCAAAACTGAGGGTCTCGAAAGCTACCACTCTTGGCCGCAAGTGAACGACCTTTTTCCCGTCAACAGCACCGGAGTTAAAACCCACCGGGATCACTTCGTGTTCGATTTTGATCGGGAGGTTTTGCGCCAGCGCATCCGTACGTTTCTCAACCCACAGCTTGACGATCAGACGGTCCGAGAGGCTTTTAAACTTCAGGACACCAACGCTTGGAATCTCGCGCTTAAACGCCGCAGCCTCCAGCAAGACAAAAGCTGGGAGGGGAAGATCTTTAGGTGCCTTTACCGGCCGTTTGATGTTCGCTGGCTCTTTTTCCATCCTGAAATGGTTGACCGGGGCCGCTTCGAGGTCATGCGCCACATGCTGGCCGGGGAAAATCTGGCGCTCTGTATTGGCCGCCAGGGGCAAGTTGTAGGGGGAGGCCAATGGAACCTAGCGCTTTGCTCGCGATCGATTACCGATTTCAACCTTTTTTATCGTGGCGGAAACGTGAATTTCCCCCTCTACCTTTACCCCTCTGCCGAAGCGTCGGAGATGTTCCAAGCCGCGAGGCAACCCAATCTTCCCGACTGGCTCTTGCCCAAGCTCACCGCTGCTTACGGTTTTAAGCCCACCCCGGAAGAAGTGCTGGCTTATGTTTACGCGGTCTTTTACAGCCCCACCTACCGCCACAAGTACGCCCAGGAGCTGCGCACCGATTTCCCGCGCGTCCCGTTTACCGCCGACGGCACGCTCTTCAAACGGATGGCAGGCTTGGGACAGGAACTGGTTGACCTGCACCTTTTGCGCCAGGTGCCGGCCGTTCCCGGCGTCAAGTACCAGGGGCAAGGTAACGACTGGATTGATTTTGTACGCTACGATCCCCGCGCCGAGCGCGTCGCCATCAACAAAGACAACTATTTTGAGGGCATCACACCGGAAATGTGGGCGTACCACATCGGCGGCTATCAGGTGCTGGAAAAGTACCTCAAGGACCGCAAGGGGCGGATCATGGACGATCCCGTGCACTACATCCGCATGGCTTCCAGCATTGCCCGCACTTTGGAGCTCCAAGCGCAAATTGATCTGCTTTACCCGCAGGTGGAAATCAGCACGCTGCAGATTTGAAAAGACGGGAGGAGCCCCTGGTCCCGGGTATTGTGGTGTACGGTTAAATGCCCTGCCAGACGTCCCGGCCCAGGACCAGGTAAAAAAAGCAGGTGCCCAAAAGGGCGTGGGCGGTGCCGAGCAGCGGCAGGTGGGAAACCCGGGGGTAAACCCAAACCCAAAAGAGCGCTGCCGGGAACGTAGCGGCTACCACCGGCCAATCGGGGGCGTGGGCGGCGGCAAAGCCCAGGGCCGCCACCAGGTGAGCCCAGCCGGCGGGCAAAAGCGCCCGCAGGTGCCGGGCCAGCACCGCGTTGAGCAGGAACTGCTGGACGGTGCCCCAAACCGGATAAAGCGCCAGGATCAGCCAAAAGCTTGCCGGGGGTGGCCAGGTTCCTCGCACCACGCCCACCACAACCGAAAGCAAAATGCCAACGCCGGTGAACACCGCCAAGCTCCTAAGCCCCTGGGTCTCGGGTTGGGAAGGCCAGAGGAGCTGCCGCCACAGGCCGGGCTCCCGGCGGGTGCGCCAGGCAAGGTAGCTCCCCCAGAGCACAACGCCGGCAGCCACCACCAGCGCCTTACCGGAGCCTAAAACCTCGCTCACCACGTTGGCGCAGGCCAAGATCACGACCAGCACCAGCTCAAAAGCGGCCTGTGGGGATAGCTTGCCCATGGCGGCATTGTAGTGGAGCGTACAATGACATTGTGACCCCGGTTTCGGTGCCGCTGTGGTTGTTTGTGCTTATGCTGTTTCTGGCAAGCCTGGCGGTGCTGGAACGCCTCATCCTCCCGGGTGTCCGGGTGGTGCTGCGCAAGCGCTTTCGGGCGGTGGTGGAGAGGATCAACGAAAAGCTTGCCCTGAAGCTGAAACCCTTCAAGCTGGCCAAGAAAAAAGCCTTAGAGCAGCTCTTGGTGCACGATCCCGAGGTGCTGCGTTTGGCCGAAAAATACCGGAAGGAAAGAAACCTGAGCTGGCGGGAAGTGGAAGACCTGCTGGCCGTGTACGCCCGGGAAATCGTGCCAACGTTTAGCGTTTACCTGTACTACCGCCTGGGGCACGCCGTCACCAAGAGGTTGGTGCGGGGCCTGTACAAGGTGCGGGTGGGGTTTTTGGATCGCCAGGCCCTGGCTCGCATTGACCCCGAGGACAGCGTGGTGTTCCTCATGAACCACCGCTCCAACTTGGACTACCTGCTGGTGGCGTACCTGGTTTCCCGCCACGCTGCGGTTTCCTATGCGGTGGGGGAGTGGGCAAAGGTTTGGCCCTTGGACACCCTCATCCGCCGGCTTGGGGGCTACTTTGTGCGCCGGGACACCTCCGATCCGCTTTATCGCAAGGTTCTGGAGCGGTTCGTGCAGCTGGCCACCGATGCCGGGCTGACTCAGGGCGTCTTTCCCGAAGGCAAGCTCACCCGGGACGGCGCGCTGCAGCCCCCAAAGCTGGGGCTGCTTTCCTACCTCCTCAAGGGCTTTAACCCGCAGGGGGAAAGGGATCTGGTTTTTGTGCCGGTGGGGATCAACTACGACCGGGTCTTGGAGGACCGCACCCATGCCCTGGGCTTGCCGGTTTCAGTGGCCGGAGCTCGGCAAATGGCGGCCTGGGGGCTGCGGTGGCTGTGGAACGGCGTGCGGGGTAAGGGCCATCGTTTGGGCTACGCCGCTGTAAACTTCGGCAGGCCCATATCCACCCGCGAGCTTCTTTCAGGGGTGGGGGACGTTCGCTCGCTCTCGCAAGAGGCCTTTCGGGAGCTGGTGAGCCGGGTGGGGGAAAGGCTCTGGCAGGCGGTGGCGGCCACGGTTCCGGCAACTCCCATCCCGGTTTTTTGTGGCGCTTTGCTGGGGGAGCCTTCCCAGCAAGGGGTTTCGGTTTCCGGCTTGTACCAAACCCTGGATGCTCAGGTGCACCGCTTTCGGGAACTGGGGGTGCTGGTGCCGGAGCTGGAAACCGGCGAGCTTTTTCACTTTGCCCGCAGGGTGGTGCTGGCCCGGGGCTGGGTTCGGGAAGAGGAAGGGCAGCTCATCCCGGTGCCGGAAGCCCTCCCGCTTTTGCGCTTTTACGCCAACTCGCTAGCCCACCACGGTTAGCTGGTTGCCGGTGGCAGGGTGGGCAAAAAGCGTGGGGGCTTGCGTACCCTGGTGGCCTGCTCAAAGGCGTAAGCCAAACCCAGGAGCTTCCCCTCCTGCCAGGGCTTCCCGATAAATGAAAGCCCCACCGGCAAACCGTGGATGAAGGCCATGGGCACGGTCACGCTGGGGTAACCGGAAACCGCCGCCGGCGTGGAGCTTCCCCCCAGGTAGTGGTCGCCGTTGACCAGGTCGGTGACCCACGCCGGAGCGCCGGTGGGGGCCAGTAAGGCGTCCAGGTGGAACTTGGCAAACACCGCATCCAAGCCCCGGCGGCGGGCCAGCTTGAGGCAGGTGGCTTTGGCCTTGCGGTAGGCCTTTTCGGAAAGCGGGCCCTTTTTGGCTGCCATTTCGAAGATCTCCTGCCCAAAGTAGGGCATCTCCTGCTCCCGGTGCTCTTCGTTGAAGGCGATGAGCGCCTGCAAATCCCGGTACGGGCAGGTAGGCGCCCATTTTTGCAGGTAAGCCGCCAGCTGCCATTTGAACTCGTAAAGCAGCACCTCGAACTCCGCCTCGTCGTACTCGCCTAAATGCGGGATATCCGCGGGGTCCACCAGCACCGCCCCGGCGTCCTTGAGGACCGAAAGGGCCCGCTCGTAGGCTTTGTCCACCTGGGGGTGGTAGCCGGTGACCTTGGCGCGAACCACACCCAAGCGGGCGCCTTTGAGGGCGTCGGGGCGCAGGAAGGGGAGAAAATCCACCTGTTTTGGGGCGGAAGAGGTGGCCGCATCCTCGGGGTCGGGTCCGGCCATGGCGGCCAGCAGGATGGCGGCGTCGGTCACGGTGCGGGCCATGGGGCCGGCGGTGTCCTGGGAAGCGGCAATGGGGACGATGCCCGAGCGGCTCACCAGCCCCAGGGTGGGTTTCACCCCTACCAGACCGCAGGCGTTGGAGGGACAAACGATGGAGCCATCGGTTTCGGTGCCCACCCCCACCGCGGCGAGGTTGGCGGAAATGGCGGCGCCGGTTCCGGAGGAAGACCCGCAGGGGTTGCGGTCCAAAACGTAAGGGTTAGCGCACTGCCCTCCCCGGCCGCTCCAGCCGGAGCTGGATCGCGTGGAGCGGAAGTTGGCCCACTCCGAGAGGTTGGTTTTACCCAGGATGATGGCACCCGCTTGGCGCAGCTTGGCCACAGCAAAAGCATCCCGGGGTGGTTTGTGCCCCACCAGGGCCAGCGAGCCGGCGGTGGTTTCCATGGTGGAGCCGGTGGCGATGTTGTCCTTGAGAAGCACCGGGATGCCGTGGAGGGGACCACGAGGTCCTTTTTCTTTGCGTTCCCGGTCCAGCTCCCGGGCTATGGCCAGCGCCTCAGGGTTGGTTTCCACCACCGAACGCAGGAAGGGATCGAGCTTTCCGATGCGCTCCAGGTACGCCTGGCACAACCCTTCGGCGGTGAGTTCCCCCCGGGCCATGGCTTCCTGCAATTGCGGGACGGTGGCTTCCAGGAAGGGGAAAGGGTCTTCCGCTGGTGGTCTCGGCCCGGTCCCGGGTTCAGCCTGGGAGGGGAGGGGAACAGCGGCGGCGGCCGCTGCCAACCCCAGGAGCTTGGCCGCCTCCCGCCGGTTCAAGCTGGACGGTTTTTGCTGGCTCATAGGCACCTCACTTGCTGTCAAGTGTACGCCGGTTGAAGCGGCGGGTTTAAGCTTTTGCGGTGGGAGGTGCTATGCGCAAGGGCTTGTGCTGGGGGCTTTTGTTGTTGCTTCCGGAGCTGGCGGCGGGGCAGAGCAACCGCCGCACGCCGGTGGTGCAGGTGGTGGAGAAGGTACGGCCGGCGGTGGTGAACCTCACCGCCAAGCAAGTGGTGCGGCTGCGGGGGCGCACGCTGTTTGACGAGCTCTTTCCGGAGTTTGCGGTGCCCCGGGAGTACGAAACCCAGTCCCTGGGCTCCGGGGTGGTCATCAGCCCTGACGGCCTCATCGTCACCAACGAGCACGTGATTGCCGGCGCCGCGGAAATTTCCGTGCGCTTTCTCTCCGGTCGGCAGGAACAGGCGGAGGTGGTGGGTTCCGATGCCGATTCCGATTTGGCCCTGCTGCGGGTGAGCGCCAAGGGCTTGCCCTACCTGCCGGTGGCGGAGCAGGACGACCTCTTGATTGGCGAAACGGTCATTGCCATTGGCAACCCCCTGGGCCTGGAAAACACCGTTACCGTGGGGGTGCTTTCCGCCCGGGATCGCACCGTTTCTTCCCCGCGCACCAACCGCGTGTACACCGACTTTTTGCAAACCGATGCCTCCATTAACCCGGGAAACTCCGGTGGGGCGCTGGTGGATTTGGACGGCCGCCTCATTGGCATCAACACCGCCATCGTGGGAGAAGCCCAGGGCATTGGCTTTGCCATCCCCGCCAAGCGGGTACGGCGGGTGGTGAACGACCTTTTGCGCTACGGCCGGGTGCAGCCGGCGTGGCTGGGGGTGTTCGTGCAGGACCTCCCCGCCTCCCGAAAGGGCCGCGAGGGCGTGGGCATCCGGGTGGTGGACGTGTTCCCCGGTTCCCCGGGGGAGGGCAAGCTTGCCGCCGGGGACGTGCTGCTCTCCGGTAACGGCCGCGCCTTTGCTTCCCGCGATGACTTTGCCACCCTGCTGGCGCAGGTGGCCCCGGGGGAGAGGGTGGAGCTGGAGGTGCGGCAGGGTTCGGGGAGCCGTAAGGTGACCCTGCGGGCCAGCACCCCGCCGGGAAACTTAGGCGAGCAGCTGCTAGCGCGGTACGTGGGGTTGCGGCTGGCCTCCCGCCGGGGTTGGGTGGTGGTGCAAAAGGTGCTGCCCAACACCCCTGCTGATGAGGCCGGCTTTAGCGCTGGTGACGTGCTTTTGGGCATTAACGGGCAGCGGGTGCGGACGCTGGACGACGTGAACGACATCCTGACCCGCGATTACCTGCGTTCCTCGGTGCTTTTGGCCATTGGGCACGGCGGTTTCCAGTACCACTTTACCTTCAGGCTTGCGCCCTAAGGCGTGTATACTTAGCCCCGTGGCGGAGGCGCAAGAAGCCGTTGTTACTGCAGTTTTTGGCCCCCTGGTGAGGGTCCAGCTTGGCGAAGAGAACCTGGTGGTGCCCTTTCGCCGCAAGCTCGTCTGGCACCAGGACAGCGAAGACCGCCGTTTGGTGGTGGGGGATCGGGTGATCGTCCACCGGGACAAGGGCGGCGCCGTGGTGGCTGAGGTTTTGCCGCGTAAGACCACGCTCACCCGCAAGTCCCCGGGGGAGGAGCGGCCGCGGGTCATTGCCGCCAACGTGGACCAGGCGGTGGTGGTGCTGGCCGCCAAGCTGCCGGAACCCAACCCCCGGCTTTTGGACCGTCTTCTGGTGGCCTGTCACCACGCGGGCATCCGCCCCATCGTGTGCATCAACAAGGTGGACCAGGGTACCGAGCTGGTGGAGCCCTGGCTTTCCGACTACCAAGACGCCGGCTACGAGGTGTACCTCACCTCCGCCCGCACGGCCCGGGGCATGGGCAACCTCAAGCGGGCCCTTTCGGGGAAAACCACGCTTTTTTGTGGCCCCTCTGGGGTGGGCAAGTCGGCGCTTTTGAACGCCATCCACCCCGGCTACCGCCTGCAGGAAGGCTCCATTTCCGATGCCACCGGCAAGGGCCGGCACACCACCACCACCGCCCAGCTTTTGCCCCTTCCCGGAGGGGGGTTTGTGGTGGACACCCCGGGAATCCGCGAGTTTGGGCTTTGGGACTTGAAGCCAGAAAAGCTCACCGAGTGCTTCCCGGACATTGCCTCTTGGGCGGAATCCTGCGCCTTTTCCAACTGCAGCCACGACCGTGAGCCGGGCTGCCAGGTGCGGCGGGCGGTGGAGGACGGCAAGCTTTCCTCCCGCCGCTACACCTCCTTCCTCAAGCTGCGCTCCGAGCTGGCCGCGGGCGTGTACCGTTCCTAGGAGGCACCTTGAGCCTTCCCAACCGCATCCTCCTGGCCCTGGTGGTAGGGGCGGCCTTTGGCATGCTTTCCCAAGGGCTGGCCGGCAGCCACCCGGCTCTGAACTGGATTGTCGCCAACGTCACCGAGCCTTTTGGGCGCATGTGGCTTGCCGCCTTGATCATGGTGGTGATCCCGCTGATCCTGTCCACCCTTTCCACCGGCGTGGCGGCCCTGGGGAACCTGCGGGAGGTGGGTCGTCTCGGGGCTTTGTCCCTTTTGTGCTTCGTTTGCCTCACCACGGCTTCCTCCACCCTGGGTATCACCGCGATGAACGTGGTCCAACCTGGGGGGGCGCTTTCCGCGTCAGTGAAGGAAGAGCTGATGGCCACCTACGGCAGCGAGCTCCGGCAAGCCGGGGAGCTGGGCAGCCGCAGCTTGTGGCCGGAAATGGTGGTGAAGTTGATCCCCAAAAACCCGGTTCAGGCCGCGGCCTCGGGGGACATGCTGGCGGTGATCGTGTTTTCGCTGTTTTTGGGGGTGGGCATGGCGGTGGCCGGCGAGAAAGCCCAAGCCCTGGCGGCTTTTCTTGAGGCCCTGGCGCAAACCACCGTGGCCATCATTGGCCTGGTCATGCGGGCGGCGCCTTTTGGCGTTTTCTCGTTGATCTTTTCGGTTTCCGCCCGCTTTGGTTGGCGGCTTTTGCTTTCCCTTTCCTCGTTTGTGGTGACGGTGGTGCTGGCTTTGGCGGCCTTTCAGTTTGTGGTTTACCCCCTGGTGGTGAAGCTCTTTGCGCGCCGCAGCCCCCTGGACTTTTTCCGACGCATTCGCCTGGTGATGATCACCGCCTTTTCCACCTCCTCCTCCAACGCCACCTTGCCCACCACCATGCGGGTGGCTCAGGACGAGCTGGGCATTTCCCGGGAGGTGGCGGGCTTCGTGTTGCCCTTGGGGGCCACCCTCAACATGAACGGAACCGCGCTCTTCGAAGGGGCCACGGTGCTCTTTCTGGCGCAGGTGTTTGGGGTGCCTTTGCCTCTGAAAGCGCAGGTGCTGGTGGTGCTGTTGGCAGTGGTCACGGCCATTGGCACCGCCGGTGTCCCCGGGGGTTCTATTCCCCTGCTGATGATGGTGCTGGCCACGGTTGGGGTGCCCCCCGAAGGGATTGCCGTGGTTTTAGGGGTGGACAGGCTTCTGGACATGTGCCGCACCACGCTCAACGTCACCGGAGATTTGGTTACCGCGGCCATCGTTGAGCGCCTCTCCTGGTCACGCTTTGAAAGCTAGCTTTTTGCGCTAGCGCAAGTCACGCCCTTGGCGTTGGGCCGATGATAGCCATGGGAGGGAGCATGGCGCGACGCTACCCGGTGGTGCGCACGCGGCGGTACTGGCAGGCGGCGTTCTTCTTTTGGACCGTGTTCATCGGCACGCTGTTTACGCTGTGGGTTTTTGCCCACATGCGGGGGGTCGAGCCTGCGGTGAGCCGTCCCCCTGGGGTGGAGGGCTTTCTCCCCATTTCGGCTTTAATGTCGCTGCGGCTTTGGCTTTCCGGAGGCGGGGTGCACCCGGTCCATCCGGCGGGTTTGGCGATCCTTCTGGGGGCGCTCTTGATGAGCGCTACGGTGGCCCGCTCCTTTTGCTCCCACCTGTGCCCGGTGGGCGCCCTTTCCGAGTGGTTGGGCCGGTTAGGTCGCAGGCTCATGGGCAAGACCTGGGAGCTGCCGCGGGTCCTGGACGTCCTCCTGCGTTCGGTGAAGTGGCTTTTGCTGGCGTTTTTCGTTTGGGCCACGTGGGTGGCTATGGACCTCGGGCAGCTCCGCCGTTTCCTGGACAGCCCCTACAACCGCGTGGCGGACGTGAAGATGCTGCTGTTCTTTGCCGAACCCTCCCGCCTGACCGTTGCGGTTTTGGGCGTGTTGGTGGTGGGTTCGGTGCTGGTTCGGGACTTCTGGTGCCGCTACTTTTGCCCTTACGGGGCTCTCGTAGGGCTTTTTGGGCTTTTGGCCCCTTTTAAGATCACCCGCAACCCGGAAACCTGCACCAACTGCCAGCTCTGTACTAAGGTCTGCCCGGCCCGTTTGCCGGTGCATAAGGTTTCCCGGGTGCGCTCGGTGGAGTGCACCGGCTGCCAGGACTGCGTGGCGGTGTGTCCGGTGGCCGATTGCTTAAGCCTCGCGGCTTCCCGGCGTTTCCCCTTGCGTCCCGCCCATGGGGTGCTTCTGGCCATGGCTGTGTACTTCGCGGTAACCCTGGGCTTCCGCCTGGCCGGGCATTGGCGGGGGGTGGTTTCGGAAGCTGAATACGCCAGGAGGATCCCCGAGATCCACTCGCCGCTGTACACGCACGTGGGTGGAATGGCTCCTGGGGAAGCCGAACCGGCCCCGCGGCTGGAAGCGGCCCACTAGGAGCGGCGTTCGATTTCCCTGATCTTCAACCCCAAAGCCACCACCGCCAGCAGGATGACCACCAGCGAAACCTTGAGGCCGTTGTGGCGGAAGCGCAGCTCGGCTTCCGCAGCTTCAGCGTCCTTTTCGGCCTTGGCCAGCACCGCCTGGGCCTCGTCGGTCTTGGCGCCTACCCGCTGGGGGTTGACGGTGTGCACCTCGTTGCGGGCTAAAACCAGCGCTTGGTGGGCCTCCTCCAGCTTCACCGCCGCTTCATCCATGAGCATGCCGCGCCTTTCCGCCTGTTCCACCCGTTGGCGAACGCGCTCCATGCGCTCCACGGTGCCGGTGAGGGCCTGGAAGAGCGCCTGGGCCACCTCCGCACCCTTATCGCCGGCGGCGTGACAGGAGCCGCACACCTGTCCCTCCCCAACGCCGATCCACTGGTCCTGGGGTGGCAGCACCTTGTGGTTGGAGTGGCACGCTTCGCAGGCGGGCTGCTCCATGGCGGCAAAGGCGTCCTTGTGGGGTGAGAGGTCAAAGGCCTCCCGCTGGGTGAGGTGGCAGGTACCGCACACGTTGGAAACCGAGGAAACACCCGGTGGGGTGGCCCCGTGGGAGCCGTGGCAGTCGTTGCAGGTGGGGGCTGAAAGGTCGTTTTTCACGGTCAGGGCCTGGTAGTGCACCGACTGCTTGTACTCCTCGATTTCCGTGCCGGCAATGCCGTATTGCTTCATTAAAGCGGCATCGCCGTGGCAGCGGGCGCAGGTTTCCACGATGCGGCTGGGGTAGACGGGAGAGCGGGCGTCGCTGGGTGGGAGCACACCGTGGGCGCCGTGACAGGAGGCACAGGTGGCCACCCGCCCATCACCCTTGGCCAGAGCCAAACCGTGCTTAGAGGTCTTGTACTGGGCCAGCTGGTCGGTGGGGATGTTGGGGGCGTAGCGGAGCATGAAGGCGGCGTCGCTGTGGCAGCTGCCGCAAACTTCTGGAACCTTTTGCGGGGGGATCTTCCCCACAAACCCCTTCTTGGGGTCCATGGCCACTTCGGGGTCCTCGGAGGTGGGGTCGCCCCCGTGGCAGCCGGCGCAGGTGATCCCCTGGCGGTGGTGAATGTCCTCGGCAGCTTGCAGGGCCGGCTTTTGAAGCCGGGGCTCATCCAGCGCCTGGTGGCAGGAGGTGCACTGATCCTGGGCGGGCTTCCCAGGAATGCCCACCGCCTGGGGCAAGGGGCCCGCGAAGGCGAGGCTTGCTAACAGTGTCACACCGGAAAGCGCCAGTAACCTCATTGGAACACCCCCAAGTAGGAAAGCGCCGTGAAGGACGCAATGTACAGCACCACTCCCCAACCCACGAGCAGGGCAAACACGCTCTTCTCACCGCGGGCGCGCTTCTTGTCCCAGACCGGAGCCAAAAACCAGAAAAGCCCGCCGGCGGAAAAAGCCGCCAACCCCAGGATCTCGCCCTCAATCCCGAGCACCTTGGCGGGCAAAAGCTTGAGGGTTTCAAACATGAACAGGAAGTACCACTCGGGCTTGATGCCGGCGGGGGCGGGAGCAAAGGGATCGGCCTTCTTGCCCAGCTCCCACGGGAAAAACGCCGCCAGCGCCGCCAGAAGAGCCAAGCCCACCAGCCAGACCATAAACTCCCGGAGCACGAAGTTGGGGAAAAAGGGGCGCGGTGGCAGCTTGGGCTCTTCCGCTGGCTCATGCATACCCTGCCGCTGGATGAAAGCCAAATGCAGCAGGATCAAGAAGGCGCTGATCATCGGCAGCACCGCCACGTGTATGCCAAAAAACCGGGTTAAGGTGGCACCGGTGACGTCCTCTCCACCCCGCAAGACCCGGAGCAGCCAGTGGCCGATGAAGGGTACTTTGGACACCATGTCGGTACCCACACGGGTGGCAAAGAAGGCCAGCTCGTTCCACGGCAAGAGGTAACCGGAAAAGCCAAAACCTAAAGCCAGAAGCAAGAGCGCCGCGCCGGTCCACCAGGTGAGCTCCCGGGGTTTCACGTAAGCCCCGGCGAAGTACACGGTGAACATGTGGATGAAGGCGGAAGCAATCATGAGGTTGGCCGACCAGGAGTGAATGGAGCGGATGAGCCAGCCAAAGGGCACCCGGGTCATGATGAACTGCACGCTTTCAAAGGCGGCTTCGGCGGTGGGGCGGTAGTACAGCAGCAGGAGGATGCCGGTGGCGACCTGTACGCAGAAGAAAAACAGCGTGAGCCCGCCAAAGTAGTACATCCAGTCGTGCCGATGCCGGGGGACCGTCTTTTCCCTGGCGAAGTCCAACAGCGGCTTTAGGTCGTAACGCTCGTCCAGAGCTTGCCATAGCTTCTCAGTGAGTTTCATGGCCTTAGGCTCCACGGGTGACGTAAATATCGTCGCCGACGATGTCCACCTTGAAGGCTTCTAATGGCCTTGGAGGCGGGCCCTGAATGTTTTTGCCTTGTAAATCGTAATGGCCGTTGTGACAGGCGCACCAGATGTGCTGAAAATCCGCCCGGTACTGAACCGTGCAGTTCAAATGGGTGCAAATCCCGGAAAAAGCCCTTACCTCACCCCCCGGGGTTCGCACCAGGATCCCCGGCTTGGCTCCAAAGCGGAAGATCTTGCCGCTGTTGGGTGGCAGCTCCGACAGCTTGCCGGCCAGCACGCGGTTGGTGGGCGCTTCGGCCACTTCCGGCGGCAACACGTAGCGGAATACCGGGTAGAGGGCGGCCAACACCGTGGCCCCCAGGGAGGTTCCCAAAAGCCAGTTGATAAAGCCCTTGCGAGAGATTTTGCGACCCTCGTCCATGTCTCCCCCCATGCCACAACCTCCGGGATTTTTTGAGATTGTGCCACCTTTGTCAAGTCTTGACCGGCTTACGGCGGGTCCGCCAGTGGGGTACCCTACGGGTGGAGGTGTCATGAAGATCCTGTTTGTGGGGGACGTGGTAGGAAAGGTTGGACGTCGGGTGCTGAAGCAGCTGCTGCCCAGGGTCATCTCCGAGCTGAGCCCGGACTTTGTGGTGGTGAACGTGGAAAACGCCGCCGGCGGCTTTGGCTTAACCGCCGAGGTCTGGAAGGAGCTGGCCTCGCTGCCGGTGGACGTGTTTACTTCCGGCAACCACATTTGGGATAAGAAGGAAACCGCAAGCCTTTTGGATCATGAGCCGCGGCTGTTGCGCCCCGCCAACTACCCCGAGGGCAACCCCGGACGCGGCCTTTGTGTGCTGTCCTGCAGAAAAAACGGCGTGCCTGTGGCGGTGCTCAACCTCCAGGGCCTCACCTTTATGACCCCCATGGAGTCACCCTTCCGCACCGCTGACCGGCTGCTGGCGACCCTGGGGCCCGAGGTGAAGGTCATCATCGTGGACATGCACGCCGAGGCCACGTCCGAAAAGCAGGCCATGGGTTGGTACCTGGACGGTCGGGTGAGCCTGGTGGTGGGCACCCATACCCACGTACCCACCGCCGATGAGCGGATCTTGCCGCAAAAGACCGCGTTCCTTACCGATGTGGGCATGACCGGCCCCTACGAAAGCATCATTGGTTTCAAGCCCAAGGAAGTGCTGGAACGCTTCCTTTACGCTACCCCGCGGGCTTTGGAGCCGGCCACCCAGGGGGGAGCGCTGTCGGGGGTGTTGGTGGAGGTCAACCCTGAGACCGGTCACGCGGAAAGCATTGCCCGGGTGTTCCGCCGGGAAAAGGAGAGCTAGGGCTAGGGAAGGAGGGCCATGCCTGAGCTTTCGGTGCTTGTTACCGCCAAAAACGAAGAGGAAATGCTCCCCGGCGCTTTGGCTTCGGTGGCCGGCTGGGCTGGGGAAGTGGTGGTGGTCGTGGATGCGGCCTCGAGCGATCGCACCGAAGAGTTGGCCCGACAGGCGGGGGCCCGGGTTTTTCGCCACGAGTTTGTGTCCTCGGCCCAGCAAATCAACGTTGGCCTTGAGCTTTGCTGTAAGCCTTGGGTTTTGGTGCTGGACGCCGACGAACGGGTAAGTCCGCAGCTGGCGGCGGCGCTTTCCCGGGAGCTGGCGCAGCCGCGAGCCGAAGCTTACGCCGTTCGCCGGGTGAACTGGGCCCTGGGTAAGCCGGTGCGCTTCGGAGATTGGGGGTGGGACTGGGTGGTGCGGGTGGTGCGAAGGGAGGCAAGGTTTGCGGAAAGGGCCGTGCACGGGGTTCCGGAAGTGAGGCGGGTGGGCAAACTCCCCGGCCATTTGGAGCACCTCACCTTTCGCTCCTTCCCCCAGTACCTGCCCAAGGTGGTGGATTACGCGCTGCGCGGGGCCCGGCAGGCGCTGGCGGATGGCAAGCGCTGTGGCTTGGTGACGGCCGTGGCGCGAGCGGAGTGGCGGTTTGTGCGCTCGTACCTTTTGCGCTTTGGGTTCCTGGATGGACGGGTGGGGCTTATGCTTGCGGTTCTTGCCGCTTACGGAACCTTCCTGAAATGGGCGGCGGTGGCTTCGGGTATGGACGGGTCTTCCGGCAGGTTCGTAAAGTAAGGTGTGAGCCGGTTTCCCTGCAGGCTGCTTTTGGACCTCCCCAACTGGCTGGGGGATTGGGTTCACGCCCTGCCGGCCATAGAAATCCTGCTTGCTGCCAACCGCGAGGGTGAAACCACTTTCTTGCTTCCGGCCGGGCACGCCCCGCTGGCCCGGCTTTTCCCGGCTAAGACGCTGATCCGTCCCCCCAAGGCTGGTTCTGGCTTTGGTCGAGGTCTCGGCGGCTTCGATGTGGCCTTAACCTTCCGCCACTCCACCCGGGCCAAGCTGCTTTTGGCTGCGGTGCCGAAAGCCGAGGGCTGGGCCAGCGCCGGGAGGGGAGCCGGTTTTTTGGGCTTGCACACCTTTCCCGTGGACCGAGCTCGCCACCAGCGGCACGATTTTGATCACGCCTTGGTGGCTCTGGGGCTGGCGCCGGTGGACGGGCAGCCGGCGCGCTTGCCTTTTCCACCGGTAGCCGAAAAAGCCCAGCGTTTGGTGGTGCTGCTTCCCGGCTCCCTGGGGCCACAAGCCAAGCGCTACCCGCCCCCGGGCTACCGGGAAGTGGGCCGGCAGCTCCGGGCGGCGGGCTTTGAGGTGCTGGTGGTGGTAGGACCCAGCGATGCCCCCCTGGGGCATTGGCTGGCCCGGGAAACCAAGGCCCGGCTGTTCCCCCCCGAAGCGGGGCTTTGGGAGGTGGCGCAGGTTTTGGCCCGGGCCAGGCTGGTCATTGGCAACGATTCCGGGCTTACCCACTTGGCAGCGGCGCTGGGTTGCGCCACGGTTGCTCTTTTTGGCCCCACCTCCCCCGCCCGCACGGCCCCATCCCAGGGGCTGGTGCTCCAGGCTCCCGACTTTGCGCGTTGCGGCTGGGAGGGGCTGCCCCCGGGGTTGGTACTTCGGGCTTGCGACGCTTTGCTTACGGGGGACTTGCAGGATGCGCGTTTGGTGAGTAGTATTACCAGTGGCGGTGGGCCGCTAGCTCAACTGGCAGAGCAAGGGACTCTTAATCCCTAGGTTGTAGGTTCGACTCCTACGCGGCTCACCAACTATGCGCCCGCGAAAGTGGCGGAACTGGTAGACGCGCGAGACTTAGGATCTCGTGGGAGCCACCCGTGGGGGTTCGAGTCCCCCCTTTCGCACCATGAGGATCCCCATGACCTACGACATCGAACGACCGTCCCCCTGCCTGGTAAGGCTTAAGGCCAGCGTTCCTGCGGCTGAAGCGGAAAGCGTGCGCACCCAGGTAACCCGGGAGTTTGCCGCAAGCGCCGCGCTGCCTGGCTTTCGCCGGGGCAAAGCCCCGCTTTCCCTGGTGGTTAAGCGCTTTGCCCAGGAAATTCGCCAGGAAACCGAAGAGCGCCTCCTGCGCCGGGTGTGGGATGAAGCTGTCACCACCGAGAGGCTGCGGGTGGCCGGGCCCCTGGGGGTGGTGGAGGCCCGCTGGGAAGACGGCGGTGGTTTTGCCTTCACCGGCGAGTTTGAGGTTTACCCGGAGGTGACCCTGCCGCCGGTTTCGGGGTTTCAAGCCCCCGAGTTTGCCGTGGAACCCAGCGAAGAAGAGGTGGAAGCCTTCCTCAACGGTTTGGCCGAGCGTCAGGCCAGCTGGCAGGGCGTTGAGGAGGGGCAAGCCGAGGACGGGATGCTGGTGGAAGCGGAAGTGGAGGGCGAGTTTCCCCAGGGGGGAGGGGATCCCTTCCGCGAGGAGCTGGCGGTTTTCCGGCTGGGTAGCGGCGAGGTTTACCCGGAAATCGAGGAAGCGGTGCGCGGCTTGGGGATTGGCGGGGAAGCGGTGGCACGCCGGGAGGTCGCTCGAGAAGGGGAGGAAGGCACCGTTCCCGTGCAGTACAAGCTCAAAATCAAGGGGCTGCGGCGGAAGGTGGTGCCGCCGGTGGACGACGCCCTGGCCACCCAAATGGGGGTGGAAGGTGGACTGGATGGCTTGCGGGAAAAGGCGCGGGAGGTCCTCCGGCAGGCCAAAAAGCGCGAGCGCTTCAAGGTCTTCCGGGAGGCTTTGGTCAAATACTTGGCTGGCGAGCAGCCGCTGCCCCTGCCTGACCGCCTGGTGGAGGAGGAAACCCGCAAGGCCGCCATTCGCTACGCCGAGTCGTTGCACCGGCAGGGGATCAACGTGGAGGAGCTGAACTGGCAGGAGCTCGCCCCCAAACTGCAAGCCTCGGTGGTGGAGCGGTTGCGGGAGGAGCTGCTTTTGGACCAGTTGGCCAACGAGCTGGGCGTGAACGTTGGCGAAGAGGACGTGGATGCCGTGGTGCGGCGGGAAGCCCAGGAAAGCGGCGTCCCCTTTGCCGAGCTCAAGGGCAACCTGGCCAAGAGCGGGGGCTTGGAGCGGATTCGGGGTATCCTTCGTAGGGAGCGGGCGGTGGCCCAGGTGCTGGAGCCCCTGCTCGGGGAAGGCTAACGATGCTGGTACCCATCGTTGTGGAGCAAACACCCCGCGGGGAAAGGGCTTACGACATCTTTTCCCGCCTTTTGAAGGACCACGTGATCTTTTTGGGGGAGCCCATTGACGATCACGTGGCTTCACTGGTGATTGCACAGATGCTCTTTTTAGAGGCGGAAAACCCCAACCGCGACATTTCCCTTTACATCAACTCCCCCGGCGGCTCCATTTCCGCGGGTTTGGCGATTTACGACACCATGCAGTACGTGAAGCCGGATGTGGCCACCATTTGCGTGGGCCAGGCCTCTTCCATGGCGGCGGTGCTGTTGGCGGGGGGCGCCAAGGGCAAGCGCATGGCCCTGCCCCACGCCCGGGTCTTGCTCCATCAGCCGCTGGCCTTTGGCCTGGGCGGGCAGGCCACGGACATTGACATCCACGCCAAGGACATCCTGCGGTTGCGCCAGCGCCTGAACGAGATCCTGGCGGCACACACCGGCCAACCGCTGGAAAAGATCAACGCCGACACCGAGCGGGACTTCATCTTGGAAGCCAAGGACGCTTTGGAGTACGGCATCATTGATCGGGTGATCACGCACCGGGAAGTGCCCGCTCCGGCTTCTGGGAAAAAGGTGTAGAATGGGCTTGGAGATGCCCCAATGGTAACTCGAGAAGGTCGGGAACACTTGCTGCGTTGCAGCTTCTGCAACAAGTCGCAACGGGAGGTGCGCAAGCTCATTGCTGGCCCCAACGTCTACATTTGCGACGAATGTGTGGATGTTTGCCTGGACATCATTGCCGAAGACCGGGCAAGGGAAGCCCGGGAGTCCCAGCGGGGGCTTCCTAAGCCGGAGGAAATCAAGGCTTTTTTGGATCAGTACGTGATTGGCCAGGAGCAGGCCAAGAAAAAGCTGGCGGTGGCGGTTTACAACCACTACCGGCGCATTGATTACTTCAGCTCCACACCCCGGCCGGAGGTGGAGCTTTCCAAGTCCAACATCTTGCTCATTGGGCCCACGGGCACCGGCAAAACCCTGCTGGCGCAAACCCTGGCCCGGCTTTTGGACGTGCCGTTTACCATCGTGGACGCCACCACCCTCACCGAAGCGGGCTACGTGGGTGAGGACGTGGAGAACATCCTGCTGCGCTTGTACCAGGCGGCCGATGGGGACCGTGAACGCTGCGAGCGGGGCATCGTTTACATTGACGAAATTGACAAGATCGCCCGCAAGCAGGATTCCCCCTCCATTACCCGCGATGTCTCCGGCGAGGGGGTGCAGCAAGCGCTTTTGAAGATCCTGGAGGGCACGGTGGCCAACGTGCCGCCCCAGGGTGGCCGGAAGCACCCCCACCAGGAGTTCATCCAAATTGACACCACCAACATCCTGTTCATTTGCGGTGGGGCCTTCGTGGGGTTGGAAGACATCGTGGCCAAGCGTTTGAACCAGAAATCCATGGGCTTTGAGGCCAAGATCCTCACCCGCGAAGAAAAGTCGGCTTCCGAGCTGTTGCAGCAGGTCCACCCCGACGACCTCATCAAGTTTGGGATGATCCCCGAGTTCGTGGGCCGGGTTCCGGTGGTGGCCGCCCTCCACGAGCTGGACCACAAGGCTTTGGTCCGCATCCTCACCGAGCCCAAGAACTCCCTGGTGAAGCAGTACGAGACCATGCTGGGTTTGGAGGGGGTGAGCTTGCGCTTTACCCAGGATGCCCTGGAGGCCATTGCCGCCGAAGCTTTGGCCCGCAACGTGGGGGCCCGGGGCTTGAAAATAATCCTGGAAGAGCTGATGTTAGATGTGATGTATCAGGTGCCCTCGCGCACTGACATCACGGAGCTGGTGATCACGCGCGAGGTCGTGGAGCGGCGGGTAGCCCCGCTGGCTTCCATCCGCAAAGCCGGTTAGCCGGCTTCGGCTCTCTGATCTAACAAGGAGACGTTATGCAGGACATCAAAAGAGAGTGGCTTCCTGTAGTCCCGTTGAGGGACATGGTGGTGTTCCCCGGGATGAAGGCGGCGTTTGTGGTGGGGCGCCCGGGGTCGGTAGCCGCCCTCAAGCGCGCCATCGAGGAAAAGGACAAGCGGCTGTTTTTGGTCACGCAAAAGGATCCCCAGCAAGATGAGCCTGGTCCCAACGACGTTTTTGAGGTAGGGGTTATTGCCACCATCCTCCAGCATGTGACGTTCCCCAACGGCACCATCAAGGTGGGTGTGGAAGGGCTCATGCGCGGCAAGTGGCAGGAGCTGCGGGAGCGGGAGGGCGTGGGTTTTGAGGCCGAGGTGATTCCCATTCCCCCCAAGCGCGTGCAGGACCCCCGGGTTTCCCGCTACATGGCCCAGCTCACCGGGCTTTTCCAAAACTACGCCCGGCTTTCCCAGCAAATTGGCACGGAAGGGGTGCTGGCGGATCTGCAAACCGAAGACCCCGAGCGCTTTGCTGACGCCATGGCCTCGGTGTTGGCCATTTCCACTCAGGAAAAGCAGGACCTTTTGGCCACCATCAACCCCCTGGAGCGCCTGGAAAAGCTCAACGACATCCTGGATCTGGAAATCGAAAAGCTCAACATTGACCGCCGGCTCAACGCCAAGGTCAAAAAGCAAATGGAAAAGGCCCAGCGGGAGTACTACCTCTCGGAAAAGATCAAGGCCATCAACGAGGAGCTGGGGCGCACCGACACCAAGGAGGAGCTGGAGGAGCTGGCCAAGAAGATTGAGCAAGCGGGCATGCCGCCGGAGGTCAAGGAAAAGGCCATGGCCGAGCTCAAGCGCCTGGAGGGCATGGCCCCCATGTCGGCGGAAGCCACCGTGTCCCGCACATACATTGACTGGCTTTTGGCGGTGCCGTGGAAGAAGGCCAGCAAGGAAATCCGCGACATCAAGCGGGCGGAGCAGGTCCTCAACGAGGACCACTACGGTTTGGAAAAGGTCAAAGAGCGCATCCTGGAGTTCTTGGCGGTGCGCCAGCTGGTGAAGAAGCCCAAGGGCACGATCCTGTGCTTTGTGGGCCCGCCGGGGGTGGGCAAGACCTCCCTGGCCAAGTCCATTGCCCGGGCCACGGGGCGCAAGTTCGTGCGGCTTTCCCTGGGTGGCGTCCGGGATGAGGCGGAAATCCGGGGGCACCGGCGTACGTACATCGGTGCCTTCCCCGGCCAAATCATCCAAATGATGAAGAAAGCCGGCACCGTCAACCCGGTGTTCCTCCTGGACGAGGTGGATAAGCTGGCTTCGGATTTCCGCGGGGACCCGGCTGCTGCCCTTCTGGAAGCTTTGGACCCCGAGCAAAACCACGCGTTTTTGGATCACTACCTGGACGTGGAGTACGATTTGTCCAAGGTGTTTTTCATCTGCACGGCCAACGTCACCCACACCATCCCGCCGGCGCTTCTGGACCGCATGGAGGTGATCCACCTTTCCGGCTACACCCATCAGGAAAAGCTGCACATTGCCCAAGAGTTTCTGATCAAAAAGCAAATCGAAGCGCAGGGTTTGTCCAAGTACAAGGTGCGCTTCACCGATGAGGCCATCAAGCTGCTCATCGAGCGCTACACCCGAGAGGCCGGGGTGCGCAACCTGGAGCGGGAAATTGGCTCCATTTGCCGCAAGCTGGCCCGGGAGGTGCTGGCCAAGAAGCTGCCAGCGGGCACGGAGCTGGTGGTTACCGAGGAGCGCGTGGGCGAGCTTTTGGGCAAACCGCGCTTCCGGGTGAGCCGGGCGGAAAAGCAAAGCCAAATTGGTGTAGCCACCGGCCTGGCGTGGACGGAAGTGGGTGGCGAAATCCTGGCCACCGAAGTGACGCTCATGAAGGGGAAGGGCAACCTTACCCTCACCGGCCAGTTGGGCGACGTCATGCAGGAGTCGGCCCGGGCGGCGCTTTCCTACGTGCGCTCGCGGGCGGTGGCGTTGCCAATTCCCGCCGATTTCTTCGAGCAGCACGACATTCACATTCACGTGCCTGAAGGGGCCATCCCCAAGGACGGACCCTCCGCGGGGATCACCATGGCCACCGCGCTTTTGTCGGCTGTGGCCGGCGTTAAAGTGCGGCAGGACATCGCCATGACCGGGGAAATCACGCTGCGGGGCAAGGTTTTGCCGGTGGGTGGCATCAAGGACAAGGTGCTGGCCGCCTACCGGGCTGGCATTACCGAGGTGATCCTCCCCCAGGAAAACGAAAAGGACCTGGAGGAAATCCCGGAGGAGGTGAAGTCGGTGATGCAGTTCCACCTGGTGTCGCATATGGACGATCTCTTGCCCCTGGTGTTGGACGGCCCGCTCCCTGCCGCTACCGGTGGGACCAGCGAGCAAGCCAGGGGTGAGGCTTCGGTGGCCCGACCAGCCCATTAGGGGGATGCCTTGTGCTTGCCAGCCTTCGCGCCTGCGTTGCGGATTTTCGCCAGGGACCTCGCGAGCCCTGGCCGCAGGTGGCGTTTGCGGGGCGCTCCAATGTGGGAAAGTCTAGCCTCCTCAACGCGCTTTTCGGGCAGAAGCTGGCGCAGGTCAGCAAGACCCCAGGCAAAACCCGCACCCTCAACTACTACCTGGTCAACAACCGCTGCTTTTTCGTTGACCTCCCGGGCTACGGCTTTGCCGCGGTGGCCAAAAGCGAACGGGAAAGCTGGGGTCGCAACGTGACCGACTACATCGTGCACGAAGAGCGCTTGAAGCTGGTGGTAGCCCTGGTGGATCCCCGGGTGCCCACCTCGCCTCTGGATCAAGCCCTGCTGGCCCTGTGCCGGGAAGCAGGCAGACCGGTGCTGGTGGTGCTGACCAAGGCCGATGCCTTAAGCCGGGGGGCCCTGGCGGCCGAAAGGCTGAGGGTGCAGCGGGATCTCCAGTTGGAAGATTTGCCGTTGGTGTTCTCGGCGAAAAGCGGGGAAGGCAAGCGAGAGCTTCTCAAAGCCATTGCCGAGCGGCTTCCAACGCCGCTTTTTGGATAAAACACGCAAAAAGGAGTAACGAACATGGCTCAAGACGAAAAAGTCAACACCTCCCGGCGGGGCCGCCGTCGGCGGGAAGAGTCCAACCCTGAAGGGCTTCCGGTGGTGGTGGAGGACGAGGCCTTGGAGGCCGAGGCTGCCTCCGAGGGAGGGGAAAGGCTCAACATCCGCACCTTGCAGGACATGTCCATCGGCCAGCTCACCGACATTGCCCGCGAGCTGGGGGTGGAAAACCCGGCGGGGATGCGCAAGCAGGAGCTCATCTTCAAGATCCTGCAAGCGCAAACCGAGCGGGAGGGGCTGATCTTTGGGGAAGGCGTTTTGGAAATCCTGCCCGATGGCTACGGTTTCCTGCGCGCCCCCGATTACAACTACCTCCCCGGTCCCGACGACATTTACGTGTCCCCTTCGCAAATCCGCCGGTTCAACCTGCGTACCGGCGATACGGTCTCGGGGCAAATTAGGCCCCCGCGGGAAGGGGAGCGGTACTTCGCGCTCATCAAGGTGGAGGCGGTGAACTTTGAGCCGCCGGAGGTGGCGCAGGAGAAGATCCTCTTTGACAACCTCACGCCCCTCTACCCCATGGAGCGCATCAACCTGGAGCTGGAGGGGAACATGACCTGCCGGGTCATGAACCTCCTCACCCCCATCGGCAAGGGCCAGCGCGGCCTCATCGTGGCCCCACCCCGCACCGGAAAGACCATGATGCTCCAGGCCATCGCCAACGCCATCACCACCAACCACCCGGAAATCGTGCTTATCGTGCTGTTGATTGACGAGCGCCCGGAAGAGGTGACGGACATGCAGCGCTCGGTGAAGGGTGAGGTCATCTCCTCCACCTTTGACGAACCTGCTTACCGTCATGTGCAGGTGGCGGAAATGGTGCTGGAGAAAGCCAAGAGGCTGGTGGAGCACAAGCGGGACGTGGTGATCCTCCTGGACTCCATCACCCGTCTCGCCCGGGCCTACAACACCGTGGTTCCCCCTTCGGGCAAGGTGCTTTCCGGTGGTGTGGACTCCAACGCCCTGCAAAAGCCCAAGCGCTTTTTCGGTGCGGCCCGCAATATCGAAGAGGGCGGCTCCCTCACCATCATCGGCACCGCCCTCATTGACACCGGCTCGCGCATGGATGACGTGATCTTCGAAGAGTTCAAGGGCACCGGCAACATGGAGGTGCACCTCGACCGCAAGCTGGTGGAAAAGCGCATCTTCCCCGCCATTGATATCAACAAATCGGGAACCCGCAAGGAAGAGCTGCTGCTGGATCCTTGGGAGCTCAAGCGCGTGTGGGTCCTGCGCAAGGTTCTCACCCCCCTCTCCACCGTGGAGGCCATGGAGCTGCTCCTGGAACGGTTGGAGCGCACCCGTACCAACCGTGAGTTCTTGGAGTCCATGTCCCAGGGGGGCTAAGCCCTTTGCCGCCGGTAGCCATCGTTGGCGTCAAGTTCTTAAACGCCCGACCGCTGTTGGCGGGGCTGGAGGCTGGGCTACCTGCCCCCGTTCCCTACACCTTTTCGGTGGCTGAGCCGGCCCGCTGCGCCGACCTGCTGCGGGAAGGGCAGGCCCAGGTGGGGCTGGTGCCGGTGGGGGCCCTCCCCCAGCTACCGGGCATCGTGGCCTACTCCAACCTGGGCATTGCCGCTCGTTGCGAAACCACCTCAGTGCTCCTGGTTTCCCGGGTGCCGCTTGCCGAGGTGCGGGTGCTGGCGGCGCATACCGCTTCCCGCACCTCGGTGGTTTTAGCTCGTCTGTTGCTCAAAGCCAAATACGGCGTGGAGCCGCAGGTGGTTCCTGCAAATCCACCGGTGGAGACCATGCTGGCCCGGGCGGAAGCCGCGGTGGTGATTGGCGACCCGGCCATGGCGGTGGACGGAGCGGCGGGGCTGTACCGCTGCGATTTGGCGGCGGAATGGATGGCGTGGCGGGGGAAGCCCTTTGTCTTTGCGGTATGGGGTTTGAGACCCCCGGCGGGTGACGCGGTGCTCCCGCTGTTGGAGGCCTCCTACCGCTTTGCTCGCCAGCACTGGGAAGAGCTCCTGCCCCAGTGGGCGGCCGCCCACGGGGCCAGCCCCGCCCGCACCCGGGACTATTTGGAGCGGCGTTTGCATTTTCAGCTTGGGGAGGAGGAGCGGCAAGCGGTGGAGGAGTTCCTAAAGCTTGCCGCCGAAAGCGGCCTCGTTCCCCGGCGAGAAGGGGGTATTTGGCATGGGTAGGGTGGCTTCCATCCTGGAGCGGGCCGAAAGCGGGGTGCGGTTAAGCGGCGAGGAGCTTCTGGTCCTCTTTCACGAGGCCCCGCTCCACGATTTGGGGCAGGCAGCCTCGGCGGTGCGCTTCCGGCACAACCCCGAGCCGGTGGTTACCTACATCATTGACCGCAACATCAACTACACCAACGTTTGCGTGTACCGTTGCAAGTTCTGCGCTTTTTACCGCAAGCCCGCCGATCCCGATGCTTACGTCTTGCCGTTTTCCGAGCTGGCCAAGAAGGTGGAGGAAACCGTAGCGGCGGGTGGCACCGGCATCCTCCTCCAGGGTGGGGTTCACCCCTCCTTGCGCTTGGACTTTTACGAAGGGATGCTGCGCTTCTTGCGGGACCGCTTCCCCCAGGTCCACCTCCACGCCTTTTCCGCTCCGGAAGTGGCCTTCTTATCCCGGGTTCACAAGCTGCCGGTGCGCGAGGTCATCGCCCGGCTCAAAGACGCGGGGCTAGCCTCCATTCCAGGAGGCGGCGCCGAGATCCTGGAAGACGAAACCCGCAAGCGCATTTGGTCTCACGCCAAAGCCTCCACCGCCGAATGGCTGGAGGTCCACCGGGAAGCCCACGCTTTGGGCTTGCGCACCACCGCCACCATGATGTTTGGCGTGGGGGAGGACTACCAGGCGCGGGTGGAACACCTCCTGCGGGTGCGGGAGCTGCAGGACCAAACCGGGGGCTTCACCGCCTTTATCCCGTGGACGTTTCAAGAGGAAAACACCGCCCTGGAGGGGCAGGTGGACACCTCCGGCGGCTACGACTACTTGCGCACCCTGGCCATCAGCCGGCTGGCTTTGGACAACTTCCAGCACGTGCAAGGCTCGTGGCTCACCCAGGGCACCAAGATTGGCCAGCTCTCGCTTTTCTTTGGTGCCGACGACCTGGGTTCCATCATGCTGGAGGAAAACGTGGTGGCCGCGGCGGGGGTTTACAACCGCTTGGATCAGCAGACCATGGAATTTTTAATCCGCGACGCCGGCTTCACCCCCAAGCGCCGCCGCACGTTATACGAGCCGATCTAATCAGGCTAAACTCCCTTTGTGGCAATTTGGCATGAGGTTGGCCCGTCCGCATTAGCAGCGGTAGCTTTTGCCTGGCTGCTGGCGGCAACTGGCGCCAGACTGCGGCGGACCATGCGGGTGCCGCTATTTCCCGGCCTCAAGCTTCCTTTCGATTTCATGCTTGGCGCGGGAGCGGTTAGTTTTCTTCTCCTGCTTTTGGGATTGTGTGATCTCTATCGTCCATGGGTTTTTGCGCTTTTGGGTCTCCTTTTGCTGGCTTTTGGAAGTTGGCGTAAAAACGGGTGGCAATGGGGGAATCTTTTTCCGGCAGCGATTTCGAGCCTCCTGTTGGTCCCGCTGGCTCTGGCGCAGCCCTTTTTTTACGACGCGCTGGTGTACCACCTGGCGCTTCCCTGGCAAGCGCTGCTTGAAGGTGGGTGGCATGCCCATCCGGAAAGCATTTACGCGGCGGGTCCCCCTCTTGCGCAACTTACGGCCCTGCCGTTTTTAGTGACGAAATTGCCCAGGGGCTACGCGCTATTTCACCTTCTGAGCTTTGTGGCTTCAGGAGCTGCCCTTTTTACCATTTGCCGCCTTTTGGGTGGCAAGAAGCTTGCCTTGCTGGCTAGCTTCTGTCTTCCACTTATGCCACTGTATGTTTTGGTACCTGCGCTTCCGGCAGCGGAAGGTTGGGCGGTGTTGAGCCTTACCGTGGGTGTGGGTTTGCTCTTTCGCCGATGCCACCTTGTTTGGGCAGGTCTTCTGGCTGGTCTGGCCGTAGCGGCTCGGCTGCAAGCTCTGCCCTTAGCGGCGGGCGTTGTGCTCCTGGGTGCTCTTCGCCTTCAGCCTTGGAAACAAAGGTTGCAGCTTCTTTTCGCGTTTTTGTTTGGATCTTCTTTGTGGTGGGCTAAAAACTGGCTGCTCCTGGGCAAGCCATTTATGCCTTTCGGGGGTTCTGCTTTTTCCGCATTAAGTAGGGATGCCGCTCAAGTTTCAGCGCAAGGGCTGGATTTCTACGGTGTAATCCGCGCCTCCGCAATTGCCCTCGCACCCCATGCCTCTTATTTGCTCCCACTGGCTGTGGCCGCTCTTGGGGCTCTTTTTCTTGCCCCCAGCAGGCGAGTGATGAGGGTGGCGAGCCTGGCCGCAGTGGGTTTGGTGAGCTGGCCTTTTATTGGGCTTCTAACCCGATTTCTTGCTGCTACCACCCCACTATGGTTAGTGCTCCCCACGGTAGCCCGCACCAAGATCTCCAGGCTCGTGTCGGGGCTAGCACTGGGTGTGAGCGCCATTTTTGGCCTTGTGGTGAGTGCACAGGAGCTCTGGCGGTGGGGTGGGTTCTCGTTGATGGGGCCTGCGGTTTCCATAGAGGAACGCCTGGTGGTCAACAACCCGTTTCCGGCCTTCAGGAAAGCCGAAGCTCTTCCGGAAAATTCGCGGGTGCTTTTCGTGGGGGAGCCTCGCGGTTTCTTGTTTCCGCGCCGATTTATAGCCCCTTCGGTGCTTGACGAGCACCCCTTGGCCGCACTCATGGAGACAGCCAAGACACCGGAGGAGGCGGTGCTTTCGTTGCGGAATTCGGGTTTCAGCCATTTGCTGGTTAACTGGGGCGAGCTTCACCGGCTTGTTCCCGGCTACCCCTGCGCCCCTTGGCGAACTCCCACGGGTCGCGCTAATTTCATCAAGCTGGTCAAGGCCTTGGAACCACCCGTGCTCGCGGCGGGCCCGGTGGCCATTTACGCTCTTGAGCTTCGACGGGCACCAAACGGCTCTTAAGCCGTGGGTAAAACAGAAAGCGCCGCCCCAGGCGTTTGACATAAAAGCGGCGGTGTGGTAAAAAACCTCCCCCTGCGTTAAGGGGCTTGGTGAGGAGCGTATGTACGCTATTGTGGAAGCAGGAGGCAAGCAGCATAAGGTGGAGGTGGGCCAGCGGGTGCTCGTGGAGCGGATTTGGCCCGAGGCGGAAGCCGGCACCCAGGTGACCTTCGACCGCGTTTTGCTGGTGCGCACCGATCAGGCTGTGCGCTTGGGCAACCCTACGGTGGCTGGTGCCACGGTGAAAGCCACGGTGCTCCGCCCGCTCCGGGGCGAAAAGGTCATTGTCTTCAAGAAAAAGCGTCGAAAGCAGTACCGTCGCACCAAGGGTCACCGCCAGAACCTCTTTGAGGTGCGGATTGACGCCATTGAGGCGTGAGGAGGGGATATGGCGCACAAGAAAGGTCAGGGTTCCAGCCGCAACGGTCGTGACTCCCACGCCCAAAGGTTGGGTATTAAACGGGGGGACGGTGAGCTGGTGCTGCCCGGCACCATTATCGTCCGCCAACGGGGAACCCGTTGGAAGCCGGGGGCAGGCGTGCGGCGCGGTGGCGACGACACGCTTTACGCTGCCATTACCGGGCGGGTGCGTTTCCGCGACCGGGGTCGGCTGGGGAAGTTCGTTTCCATCGAACCTGCCGCGTAAAACGAGGTCTTGCTCAAGCTTGCAATCAACCTAGCGCCTCAGGAGCCAATGCTCCAAAGGCGCTTTGTGTCTTGGCCTTTTGTCAAGCTGATCACGCATTCCCATGTTTCTCGATGAAGTAAGGCTTCTGGTGAAGGCCGGGGACGGCGGACGGGGCTGCGTGTCCTTTCGCCGGGAGAAGTTCGTGCCTCGCGGCGGACCCGACGGCGGAGACGGAGGAAGGGGTGGGCACGTGATCTTGCGCGCCACCCCCGAGTACAACACCCTCGCTCACCTTTACCACAAGCACGTGGTGAAGGCCAGGCGCGGGGAGCACGGGCGAGGTTCTAACCAAAGCGGGGCCGCCGGGGAAGACGTGGTGGTGCTTGTGCCCTGCGGCACGCTGGTTCGGGATTTGCAAACCGGCGAGGTCCTGGCTGACCTCGTGACCCCCGGGCAGCAGGTGATCGTTGCTCGCGGGGGACGGGGAGGGCGGGGCAACCAGCACTTTGCCACCCCCACCAACCAGGCCCCCCGCTACGCCGAAGAAGGCGAAAAGGGGGAAGAGCGGCACCTGCAGCTGGAGCTCAAGCTCATTGCCGATGTGGGGTTGGTGGGCTTGCCGAACGCGGGCAAATCCACGCTCCTTTCCCGGGTTTCCGCGGCCCGGCCGAAAATTGCCGACTACCCCTTTACCACCCTTGAGCCCCATTTGGGGGTGGTCACCTGGGGGGAGCGCTCGCTGGTTTTTGCCGACATCCCTGGGCTCATCGCCGGTGCTTCCATGGGCGCAGGGTTGGGCCACCGTTTTTTGAAGCACATTGAGCGCTGCCGCATGCTGCTGCACCTGGTGGATCTCGCTTCGCCCACGCCGCTTCGGGAACAGGTAGAGGTGATCCGCCAGGAACTGGCATTTTTTGACCCTTCTTTGCCTTCCCGCACCACGATTTTGGTGGGCACCAAAGCGGACGCCATGACCTCCCCGGAGCGAAGGGAGGAGCTGGCTTTGCTTGCCGAGAAACTGGCTTTAAGCTATGTGGTGATTTCCGCTGTTACTGGCAGCGGGCTGGAGGAGCTTTTGCGGGAGGTCTTCAGCCGGGTGGGGCAAGCGTGAGGCGGGTCGCGGTTTTTGGCGGCACCTTCGATCCGGTGCACTTGGGCCATTTGGTCCCCACCGTGGGGGCTGCTGAAACCTTTGGCTTTTCCCAGGTGGTGTTCATTCCCGCTTTTGATCCCCCGCACAAGCAAGGGGCGGTGCTGGCCCCCTTTTCCCACCGCTTTGCCATGCTGGCTTTGGCCACCCAGCCCTACGATCGTTTTTTTGTTTCCGACCTGGAGATGGGGCGGCCGGGGCCCACCTACACGGTGGACACCTTGCGGGAGTTCACGCGTCGCTGCCCTGAATCGGAGGTTTACTTCCTTTTGGGTAGCGATTCCTTTTCGCAAATCGAAACCTGGCACCGGTGGCAGGAGCTCGTGGATCTGGCCCATTTGGTGGTTCTCCACCGCGCTACGGTGTGGGGCGACAAGCTCCTGGAGCTTGTTCCTGCCCGCCTCAAGGAGCGCGTGACACCGGTGCGGTTGTTTGAGCCGGTGCCCGACCCTCCCCCTGGCCGCAAGTTGGTGTACCTTTTGGAGCATGAGCCTTTTCCGGTTTCCGCAAGCCTCATCCGCGAGCGCCTGCAAGCCGGGCAAACCATTTCCGAATTGGTTCCCCCCGAGGTTCACCGCTGGATCGTGAAGTACGGTTTGTACCATCAGGTCTCCCATGGATGCTGAGATCTTCTCCCGGCTGCAAAAGGTCGTGGCGGCCATGGAAGCCAAGAAGGCCTATCACCTTTTGGCGCTGGACGTTTCCGGAAAAACCTCCATTGCCGACGCTTTTGTGCTGTGCTCGGTAGCCTCCAGCCGCCAGGCGCAAGCGGTAGCGGACGAGGTAGATCGGGTGCTGGCCCAAGCCGGGGTGCACGCCCTGTCGGTGGAGGGCTACCTGCACGGCACCTGGATCCTCATGGACTACGGCGATTTTGTGCTGCATATCTTCCAGGAGGACCGGCGGGAGTACTACGGCCTGGAGCGGCTCTGGGGGGATGCCCCGGATATCACCGCTGCGCTTCGGCCGCCGCAAAGCCTATGACGCCCCTTTACCGCAGCCTCAACGCCGAGGCCGCGAAGCTCGCCCGGGAGCTGGCCCGGGTGGCCCCCACCTCGCTGCCTCTGCTGCTGGAAGGGGAAACCGGCACCGGCAAGAGCTTTCTGGCCCGTCGCATTCACCGCCGCTCGCGGCCCGGCAAGCCCTTTGTGGTGGTGGACTGTGCCGCCATCCCCGAGACCCTGTTACCCTCGGAGTTGTTTGGCCACACGGCCGGGGCTTTTACCGACGCCACCCGCTCCCGTCGCGGGGCGCTGGAGCAAGCGGGGGACGGGACCCTGGTGCTGGACCGCCTGGACGCCTTGACGCCGGCAACCCAGGCGGCGTTGTTGCGGGTGCTGGAGGAGCAGCGTTTTACCCCCTTGGGGGGAAGCCAACCGCGACCGCTGCGGGCCCGGGTCATTGCCCTGGTGGGTTTTGGGGTGGCGGACAAGCTAAAAACCGGCGAGTTTCGCGCTGATCTTTACCACCGGGTTGCTGGCTTCCACGCGCTTTTGCTGCCCTTGCGAAAGCGCCCGGAAGACATCGTGCCCACCGCCAAGGGATGGCTTGCCAAGAATGCCCCCTCCTTTCGCTTGGAGGCCGAGGCGGAAAAGCTGCTTGGCGCCTACCCCTGGCCGGGGAACTTCCGGGAGCTTGAAGGCGTGCTCCAGCGGGCGGTGTTGTCGGCGCAGGCTTCCACCGTGGGTCCCAAGGAGCTGCGTTTGCCGCTCTGGGATTGGAAGGATGCCTTGCCTCAGCTTGCCAGAAAGGCCTTGCCTTTGGCGGAGGCTAGCAAGCTTTACGCGCTTTTCGTGCTGGCTCAAGAAGGGGGCAACGTCTCCCGGGCAGCTCGCCTTTTGGGGGTTTCCCGGAGGACCCTCATCCGCTGGAAGCGAGAGCCGTGAGGCAGGTCAAGCTCCTCTACGTGGGCGCCCGCCCGGAAGCCCGATGGGAGGCGCTCTGCCAGCTGTACCGTGAGCGGTTGCAGCGCTTCCTCCACTGGCAGGAGCGGCGCCTGCCTTTGGCGCCCGGGCGCAAGCAAGACCCAAAAGGCGCCTTAGCTAGGGAAGCCAAGGCCATTTTGCGGGAGCTGGGCGAAAGGGAGCGGGTGGTAGCCCTGGACGAGCGGGGTACGGAGTGGAGCACGGAGGAGCTGGCCAGCTTCCTGCACGTACACCTTCCCCTGGGGCCGCTGACCTTTGTGATTGGCTCGGATTTGGGGCTCCACCCGGAGGTACTGGAGCGGGCCCAGGTCCGCTGGTCCTTGACCCGCCTGACATTGCCCCATGAGCTGGCGCGCCTTTTGGTTATGGAGCAGCTTTACCGCGCCTTGGACCTCCTGGCTGGCGGTTCCTACCACCGGGCTAAGGTATAATTTCGTGCCTGGAGGATCCGGTGAGCGTTACCAACTTAGAAGCCATCAAGCAGGAGTTGGAGGCCAAGAGGCAGGAAATCCTGGACGGCATTGCTCGGGCCAGGGCTTTGGGCCGCGTGGAAGGGGAAACCGGAGCCCCAGACATTGCCGATCGGGCCGCCTCCGCGTTACAGCGGGAGTTTTCCTTTTCCCTTACGGAAAACGAGGGCAAGATCCTGAAGCTCATTGATGAGGCGCTGGTGCGCCTGCAAAACGGGAGCTACGGTCTTTGCGTCCACTGCGGGCAGGCCATCGAGCCGGCTCGTTTGGCGGCGGTCCCTTGGGCCAGGCACTGCCTCGCCTGTCAGGAACTTCAGGACCGGGGTGAGATCTGAAGCCGTTTTGCCTTCGCGTTGTCACGTCTCCCGACGAATACCTGCTGGAAAGGGCCAGGAAGGCCTTTGAAGCTCAGTTTCGGCAAGCCTTTCCCGAAGGTGAGGTGCAGCTTGTGGACCCACCCTGGGAGCTGGCTCACCTCTGCCAGGAGCTGCAAACCCCTTCGCTTTTTGCCGGTGAGCGCCTGTTTCTGATCCCCCACGCCGAAGCCTACTTTGCCCTCCCCCCCAAGGCCGTGGAGGGGCTTTTGACCACGCTGAAAACCTCCCCCGCGGGAGTGCTGTGGGTTGGTTTGTTTGCCGAGCTTCCGGAAGCCCCCAGCGGCCCGTTGGCCGAGGGCCTGGCCTCCCTGGGCGAGGTGGAACACCTGTCGCTGCCCCCTGCCCCCAAGCCCTGGGAGGAGGTGAGGCTCTCCCAGGAGCAAAAGGCGTTGCTTCGCGAGCTTTTGGCGGAAGAGGCTCTCGAGCTTTTGGCCCACCAGGATGTGCTGGACGTGCTTTTTGAAACCCACGGCTTTTCCCCCCGTCAGCTGGTGCAAGCGGCCAAAGACCTCCTGGCTTCCCAAGAGCTCAGCCCTGAGGCGGCACGGAGGAGCGCCGGTCGTCAAACCCTCACCGCTTCCGAGCTGGAAAAGGCCCTCCAGGACGGCAAGTGGCCCCAGGTGGCTTACCACCTGGCGCAGCTGGCCGAAGGCGCGGTGCTTTCAACGTTTCGCGGTACCGAAACCAGCGGCCGGAAGGCAGCGGACCTGGTGGCGGGTCTTTTGACCAGGGCTTGCCTTTCGGCTTTGACCGTGCGGGTATTGGCGGAAGAGGCGGGGCTTGCCAGGGAACTGGATCCCGCCAGGGTTTCGCAGGCATCCTGGTACCCCCGGGAGTTCAAACCCCGCATTTACCCCAAGTTTTTGGCGAAAGCTCAAGAAATGCCGGAGCTGGGGCTTGCCGACCGCTCCCCGTGGTCCCTGCAGGCAAGCTTCCGGCTGGCGGCGCGCTTTTCCAGCAAGAAGCTGGCGACGGTGGTGGCTGACCTCCTGCGCTTTGGGGCCCTGCGCGCCGAAGGGCTGGAGCCCTGGGCACCGGTGGTGCTGGCTTACGCCTCGCTTTTTGCCGCTTCCAACAGCTCGTAAAGCTTTTTCCTGGAAACCCCAAGCTTTTCGGCCGCCAGCTTCTTGGCTTCCCCGGGCGAATGCCCCTGGGCCAAAAGCTCGCGGACCAAGGCCTGAGCCTCGTGGGCTTGAGGCTCCTTGGGGGGTGCCTGCGGCGGGGGTCCGACCACCAGGGTGAACTCTCCCTTGGCCAGGTGGGTTTTTTCAGCAAGAGCCCCCAGCGTGCCGTGCTCGCAGCGCTCGTGCACCTTGGAAAGCTCGGCCAAAAGGCAGGCCTCCCGCTCGCCACCCAAAACCTCGGCGCAATCGGCCAGCTCTGCCGACAGGCGATGGGGGGAAAGAAAAACCACCAGCGTGTGATCAAGCTCAGCAAAACGCCGCAGGAAGCGCTTGCGGGCCTCACCCTTGGGCGGCAGGAAGCCCAGGAAGGTAAAGGGATAGGGGGGAAGGCCGGCAACGCTTAAGGCGGCGGTCACCGCCGAGGGACCGGGCACGGCAGCCACCGGTAACCCCGCAAGCCTGCACGCCCGCACCAGGCGGTACCCGGGATCGCACAATAGCGGGGTGCCGGCGTCGGAAACCAGCGCCACGCTCATCCCCGCTTGCAGCTTGGCCAGAATTGTCGGCAGCACTTTGCTTTCGTTGTGCTCGTGGAAGGCCAGAAGTTTGGTGCTGATGCCCGCCGCCGCCAAAAGCTTGCCGGTACGGCGGGTGTCTTCGGCCAGGATCACCGCCACCGATGCCAAAACCTCCCGGGCCCGGGGGGAGAGGTCGGCCAGGGTGCCGATGGGTGTGGCCACCACGAAGAGCGTTCCGGGTGCCGAGGTAGGGGGAATGGCCCGGGTCACGGTCTGGGGTTGCGGGGCAAGATGCGGTCCACGTTAATGCAGGAGGCGGAAACGCGGGCAATCACCGTGGGCCGCCACTTGAAGCGGTTACGGCGGTAGGTGGCCAGCACCTTGGCCACCAGTTCCGGCGGGAAACCCTGGGCGCACAGTTCGGCTTCCGAAAGCCCCTGATCGTGGTGGTAGTAGAGGATGGGGTCGGCTTCCAGGTAATCAAACCCCAGCTCACCGGCATCGGTTTGTCCCGGCCACAGGTCGGCAGTGGGGGGCTTTTGCAGGATCACCGCGGGAACTCCCAGGTACTCCCCCAGGGCAAACACGTGGGTTTTCCACACGTCGCCCAGGGGGTGTACGGAAGCCGCTTGATCGCCAAAGAGCGTGGAGTAGCCCAGGAGGATCTCGCTCTTGTTGGAGGTTCCCAGAACCAGCAAGCCGTGGGCGCGGGCGGCGTCAAAAAGCGCCACCATCCGCAAGCGCGCTAAGAGGTTGCCAAAACGCAGACGATCGTCCTCGCAGCCCAAAGTCTGCGCCAAAAGACGGGAAGGGGCGCTGAGGTCCACGAGCTCCAGGCGAACCCCTAAGGTGTTGGCCGCTTCCTGGGCGTGGGCCAGGCTCTCGGGGCTGGAGGTGGGACCGGGAAGGGCCAGGAGTCGCAGCTTTTCCGGACCCACGGCGCGCACCGCCAGCGCCGCGGCCACCGCCGAGTCGAGGCCTCCGGAAAGCCCGCACACGTACCCGGACAGGCCGGAGGCTCGCAGCTCCTCGGCCAAAAAGCGCTGCAACACCTCAGCAAGCAGCGGGATGTCAACTGCGGGTAAGCTCGTCACGGTTTCTCTCCACCTCGGCTTGCCACAACTCCCACCGCTCGGCCTGGGGGATGGGCGACAGGGTGCGGTGGCGGCGGGCCGCGGCCAGATCCACCTCGGCCACGATGACGGCGGGATCGCAGGCAGGGGCAGGTCCACCCAGGGTGCGACCCCGCCCATCCACCGCCCAGGAGCCTCCGGAAAACAGGATCCCCTCTTCCCAGCCGCAGCGGTTGGCGAAAAACGTGGGGGTAACGGTGGTGATGGCGGTGGCCCCCACGATCCAATGCCAGCGCTTGAGCCCTTGGGGGATGTCGTCTCCCCCAATTTCCGAGGGGCCTCCCGCCACCATCACCAGAAGCTCTGCGCCCCGTTGCACCAGGATGCTGGCGGTGGTGGGGTGCCAGGCGTCTTCGCAGATGAGCACGCCGATATGGGCGCGGGGCCAAGGCAAAGGGGCCACCGAGCGGCCGGGCACGAAGTACCGCCCCTCGTCGAACATCCCGTAGGTGGGGAGGTAGAGCTTGCGATGCACGCCCACCACCTGCCCGCCGTGGAAAAGCACCGCGGCGTTGGCAATGCCGCCGCTGGCCTCCCGCAACGGCAAGCCCACCAGGATTGCGGTGTCCCGGGATGCTTCCCGCAGAGGGCCAAGCCTTGGGTCCTCCAGGTCCATGGCCAGCTCCAAGACCCCGTGACCCAGGAGGTAGCCGGAAAGCGAAAGCTCGGGGAAAATCACCAGCTCCGCCTTAGCTTTCTTGGCTTGCTCCAGGGCCCAAAGGTGAGCTTGAAGGTTGTGGGTGAGCTGACCCGGACAGGTGGCGATTTGGGCCAGGGCTACAGTCACGCGTTCCCGCTGCGAGTCACTCAAGGCCGTCACCGCAAGCAGTGTAGCATGAGGGCATGGGCGGTTTGGGGCTGGCCTTGGGGCTGTGGCTTTTGGGTTCTTCCACCGCGGTGGAGGTGGAGCGGGTTCTGGCTTTGGTGAACGGCGTGCCCATCCTGGCCTCCGACGTGGAGCTGGCGCAAATTGCCGGCATCGTCCCCAAGATGCCCCAGGAGGACGAAGCCAGCTACCGCAAGGCCGTGCTGGAAGCGCTCATTGCCCTGGAGCTCAGGTACCAGGACCTGGTGGAGGCTCGCCTGGAGCAGCGGGTGAGCTATGACTGGCAGGCTGCCTGGCAGCGGGTGGTAACGCAGGCGGGGGGTGAGGAAGAGCTTAGCCGCAAGCTGGCGGAGCAGGGGTTTAGCCAGGGGGAGCTGGTACGGCTCGTTCAGCGGGCGGCGCTGGTGGAAGCCTACGTGGCCAAGTGGTTTGCCCCCTCGCTGCGGGTGACCCAAGGGGAGCTGGAGGCCTACTACTGGCAGGAGTTTCTCCCGCGGTGGCCAGCAGGGCAAGGGCCACCGCCCCCTTTGGAGCAGGTACGCCCGCAGCTTGAAGCCCTGGTCAAGGAAAAGAAGCTCTTGGAACAGGTGCAGACCTGGACCGAGGAGCTGGCCCGCCGGGGCGAGGTAATCCGCTATTCCAGGTGACGGAAGAGGAACAAGCCCTCGGTCACCGCTAGAAGGTAGCTGCGAGTTTCCGCGTAAGGGACTGCCAGGGCAAAAAGCGGGTGAGGAGCTGCTTCCTGCCCCAGCCACAGCTCCACCCAGGAGTCCCCGGCGTTGTAAGCGGCAGCTAAAAGCAAAGGGTCATTGCCCAACCGTTTTGCCGAGGCCTGCAGGTGGCGGAGGGCCAACAGCCGGTGGGCATCTTCTCCGGAGGAGCCGGCAACTTCAGGCGCCAGCCGCGTAAGGGTGGCCGGCATCAGTTGCCACAGCCCCCGGGCCCCCACCGGAGAAAGGGCGCGGTGGTCAAAACGCGATTCCTGGCGGGCCAGGGCCAAAAGCAAAGCAGAGAACGGCGAAGCCGCTTCCGGCAAAAGCCGGGTGAAGGCTTTGGGAAACATGTGGACCAGCAGTTGGTCCGGCAACAAAAACGCGGGGACGGGCCCCACCTGTGACCAGAGCTTTTCAGAAAGCCGCGCTGCCTCGCGAAAGTTTCCGGCTTCAGCTAAAAAGGCCACCGACCAGGCCAGCTCCGCAGGGGTGCTTTGCGGCAAAAGGTGGGGCAGCAGCATAGCCACCTCTTGGCCAAACCCGGCTTCCAGCATGCCGGCCACCGCCGGGGGTAGAGCTGGGGGCGGGAGGTTTCCGGAAAAAAGCGGGGCAAAGTCAGGGTCCTGGCGGAGGGCCGCCAGCAGCGCCCGCCTTGCCGTGGAAACCCCGCCTTCCACAGCCAAGTTGGCCAGTTCCTCAAGATCGTGGGTGGGCGGGGGAGAACTGCCGGGCGCCACCCCGGGCAGGACCAGCCCCCCAAGCTCCCGGAGCCTTCCCGCTTGCGGGTTGGCCAACACCTGGGCCAATAGCCTCCGGGCTTCCTCCTGCCGGCCCAGGTGAAGGGCCAAAACGCCCCGGCAGAGCTGGAAGGCAGGCTGGGATGAAGCGCTTTGGGCGACTAGGTGCTGGGCGGGGGCTAGCTTTCCGCGCCAAACCAAAGCGGCGCACAGGCGGGGGGTGAGCTCCTGGCGAACCAGCGGTGGTGCTTGCGCTAGCACCTCCACCGCCTGCCAACCGTGGTCTTTGCGAGCCAAAAGCAGCAAAAGCCCTGTCCACCCCTCCACCGCTTCCGGTCGCAGCACCACGATTTGGCGGTAGAGCTCTTCCGCGCAGTCCTCGCGGCCCAGCTGTTCCCAGGCCCGGGCCGCAAAAAGCCAGCAGGAAGTCTTTTCCTCGGGGTTGGTGGTGACCTGCTCGGCTAGGGCAAACCAGGTGATGGCTTCTTCCCAGGCTTCCAGCCGGTAGGCGGTGCGGGCTCGAAGGAAGGTAAGGGGAAAGCCCTCGCTCGCTTGAAAGGGAATTCTGGCCAAAACCTTGCGGGCTTCCTGCCAGTGACCCGCTTGAAAAAGGGCGCGGGCCACCAGTTCCTGCTGGGCCCGGGAAACGCTTTTATCCGCAAGGTTCCGGGCCAGCTCGAAAGCCACCGCGTCATCGGGCTTTTCCGAAAGCAGCTGGATCATTCCAGCCACATCGTGCTGTCTTTGCGCTAAAAGGCCCCGCACCTGCCTTTTGAGCGGCGCCGGGAGCGCCCGAGTCCGCCAGGCTTTGGCTTTTGGCAGCGGCAAGGTGGCTACAGCTTGCAGGCTCAGCTCCTCGGCCCGGCGGCGGAGAGCTGCCGGAGCCTGCGGTGAAAGCACGGGCGCCAGGTGGGGGTAGGGGTCCCGGCCCCGGGTTAACTCCAGTTGCGCCGCCTCCAGCCGCAGGATCTCCGCCAAAGCTCCGGCCTGGGGGAGCGCTTGGCGCAGCACGCTCAGGGCTTGCTGGTAGTGGCACTCCTTGGCGGCCGCCCGGGCCACAGTGAGGGCCACCTCGGGGCGGAGGTGAGGGGCAGCGGGTGGGCCCGCCGGTCGCACCACCGCAGGGGGTGGGGCGGGCACTAACCCGGGGGCCATGCCATCGGACGTCCACCCAGGACGTGGAAGTGCAGGTGAAAAACCGATTGTCCAGCCCCCTCCCCGCTGTTGGTCACCACCCGAAAGGCGTGGGAGATGCCGGCTTCCCGAGCGGCCCGTTGGACGCCCAGGAGCAGCTTGCCCAAGAGCTCCTGGTGCTCCCTCGATGCTTCCGCCAGCGACTGGATGTGGTGCTTGGGGATGACCAAAACGTGCACCGGTGCCCGGGGGGCAATGTCGTGGAAGGCCATGAGGTCGTCGTCCTCAAAGAGGATGCGCGCCGGGGCTTGATGGGCGGCAATGCGGCAAAACACACACTCGTTCATGGCGGGAAAGTGTAGCGGGTCAGCGGTGCTGCCCACAAGGTTGCATGAAAACTAACCGTTTTTGTCTTACACTGCTCATGGGGTGGTGCGTTACGGCTGCGGGAAGGGAGGCTAGCTTGAGCTTTTGGCGGTGGCCCCGGGGTTTGCAGGCGGCAGCTTTTGGCCTTGCCGTTTTCTTGCTCTTTGGCTGGCAACTGCGGGAGCACCTTGCGGCGGCCGATCGGCGGCTGGGCTTTGTAGCCGACCTCAAGGATGGGCATCTGCTGGTGGCGGATGTGTCCCCGGAGGCGCCGGCAGCGCGGGCTGGCTTGCAGCCGGGGGACGTGATCCTGCGGGTCAACAACACACCCATTGCCAGCGTCCAAGACTACGATCGCCAGGCGCGTCGTTTTCGCCGGGGGCAAGAAGCCGCTTTCCTGGTTCTCCGCGAGGGGAAAGAGCTTTCCCTTTCGGTGAAACCCGGTGTGAGCCCCGATTGGGTGTCGTTAGGGCTTAACGCCCTCAGCACTTTGGCCTACTTTTTGGTGGCGCTGGTGGTCCTTTTCGCTCCGGCGGAAGACCCCCGCCGCAGGCTTCTGGTGCTCTTCGCGGTGGCGGTGGCCTGGGAGTTTTCCCTGCCGGTTTTTCCCTTTGGGCCTTCCTGGCTGGACCGTTGCCGCAATGTGGCGTTTTTCCTGCTCACCGGTTGGCAGATGGCCCTGGAGTTGCGGTTGGTTTCGCTGATCCCCCAACGGGCCCGCTGGCTTGTGGAAAGGCCGTGGCTGGAACGTGGGCTTACCGCTTTGGGTTTGGGCGCGGGGATGGTGTTGGCGGCAGCGTACCTGGTGCCCGAGCTGGCGCCTGGTTTTCTGAGTCTTCCGCCCTCGTTGGCCAACGTTCTCCTGAACTTTGTGGTTTTGCCCGGCTGGGCCCTGTTGGTGGTTGTCCTGCTCTGGAAGCAAGCGCACCGGGCGGTTTCGCCGCTGGGCCGGCAGCAGGCGCTTTTGGTGCTGGTGGGAACCGCCCCTTGGGCTCTTTACGTGCTGATCTCCAGCACCTACCAGCTCTTCGGTGGGAGCCTCCCCACCTGGAGCGACTACCTCCAGTCCCTTTGCCTTTTGGCATTTCCGGTGGCGGTGTTTGTGGCCATTTACCGCTACCAGTTCCTGAACTTCGAGTTTTTGGTGCGCCGGTTCTTGCTTTACACCGCAGTCACCGGCAGCCTTGTGCTGGTGTTTTACGCCTTGGTGGGTGCCGGTAGTGCGCTTTTGGCGGAGTGGATTGGAGGCGGAGCTTCGGTTTTCCTGGTGTCCGGGGCCACGCTGCTTTTGGGGTTGTTGTTTTCGCCGCTCCGCAACTATCTTCAAGAGGTCATTGACCAGCGTTTCTTCCCCGAGCGTTACGCCCAGAGGCAGCAGCTAGTGCAGTTAGCTGCGGAGCTTTCCAGCTACGGCAAGATCCAGCCCATGAGTGCGTATTTGGTGGAGCAAGTCCGGGATGTTTTTGCTTGCCCGCGGGTGACGCTGCTTTTGGTGGATAGCGCCAACCAGCTCCTGGTGACCACTGCTTCCACCGCGGTAAACCTTGCCGCCGATTTCGACTCAGCGTTCCTTTTGTCGCGGGAGGACCCCGCCGTGCAGGCGGTGGCGCAAGCCGGGACCCCCACCACCGCTGCCGAGCTCAAACCGGTGAGCGCGGCCATGGCCCAGAGGCTGGCGCTTTTTGGCGCCGACCTTGTGGTTCCCATCACCGGGCCCCGCCAGCTGGTGGGTCTTCTGCTTTTAGGTGGGAAGGGCGACAGCTGGGTGGCCGAGGAGCTGGAGCTTTTGACGCTTTTGGCCCACCACGTGGCGGTGGTGTTGGAAAACGCGCGGCTTTTTGAGGCGGCCACCGTAGACAGCCTGACCGGCCTCCTGCGCCGAGAGGCGGTTTTGGAGCAGCTGGATCGGGAATGGCAGCGGGCGGTGCGCTACGGCCGGCCGCTGGCGGTGGCCATGGCCGATGTGGACTTTTTTAAGCCGGTGAACGACCGCTACGGCCATTTGGTGGGGGATGCGGTGCTCAAGCGAACGGCCTGGGTGCTCAGCCGTGAGGTGCGCTTGTCGGATATCGTGGGTCGCTACGGGGGGGAGGAGTTCCTGCTGGTGTTCCCCGAAACCGACGAAGCCGGTGCCCGGGTGGTGGCGGAAAAGCTCCGCCAGCGGGTGGAAGAGGCGGGAGGTGTGCGGCTGGAAACCGGCGAGGTGGTGCGGGTCACGATATCGCTGGGTGTGGCGGGTTACGATCCCGGAAATGCAAATCCACCGGCGAGCCCCTGGGAGCTGGTGGAACGTGCCGACAGCCGGCTTTTGGAGGCCAAGGCCGCGGGGCGAAACTGTGTAAAGCCCTAAGTCACAGAAACGGGCCGGGGTTGAAGCGCTCGATGCGTGCGCCCAGCTGGGAGAGCTTGACCTCCATGGTTTCGTAGCCGCGATCCAGGTGGTAAATGCGGTCCACCACGGTTTCCCCTTCGGCGGCCAACCCGGCCAAAACCAAGGCCGCCGACGCCCGCAGATCGGAGGCCATGACCGTGGTGCCCTGCAACTTGGAGGGGCCGCGGACCACGGCTTTGCGCCCCTCCACGCTTATGTCGGCGCCCAGCCTTTTGAGCTCCAGGACATGCTGGAAGCGGTTCTCGAAGATGTTTTCCACGATTTCCGAACGCCCCTCGGCTTGGGTGGCCAAGGCCATGGCTTGGGCTTGGAGGTCGGTGGGAAAGCCAGGGTACTCCTGGGTGCTCACGGTAAAAGCCCGGAGCGGCGTTTGTTGCCGGGGAACCACCAGGGCTTGGGGCTGCACCTCCACCTTGGCCCCGGCGGCATCCAGAACCTCCAGAACCGCCGAGAGGTGCTCAGGGATGCACCCTTCGATGCGCACGCCGTCCCCGACCATGAGGGCGGCCAACAGGTAGGTGCCGGCTTCGATGCGGTCGGGGATCACCGTGTGGCTGCAGCCGGTGAGCTGGTCCACCCCTTCCACCTCAATGACGTCGGTGCCGGCTCCGGAAATGCGGGCGCCCATGAGGGTGAGCATGGCGGCCAGGTCCACCACCTCCGGTTCCCGGGCACAACCGGAAAGCACGGTGCGCCCGCGGGCCAGGGTGGCCGCCATGAGCAGGTTCTCGGTGCCCGTAACCGTCACCCGCGGGAAGGCAATTTCCGCACCAAAAAGCCCGCGGGGGGCTTCCGCCACCACGTCCCCGTGCTCCACGCGGATGTCGGCGCCGAGCCGCGCCAGAGCCGAGAGGTGAAAGTCAATGGGACGGGCGCCAATGGCGCAGCCGCCGGGGAGGGCAACCCTCGCCTGCCGGCGGGACGCCAGAAGCGGGCCCAGGACCAACACCGAAGCCCGCATGGTGCGCACCAGCTCGTAAGGGGCGTGGGTGGCGGTGGCCTGCCCCATCACCACGGTGGTGGTCCCGTTGTCGTGCTGGCAGTGTTCCCCCAGGGTGCGCAGGACCTTTTCCATGGTGAGGATGTCCCGTACCCTGGGCAAGCCGGAAAGCCTCACCGGCTCACGGGTGAGGAGGGTGGCGGCAAGGCACGGGAGCGCTGCGTTCTTAGCCCCTGAGACCGTGACCGTGCCGGAAAGACGGTAGCCGCCAAAGATGCGAAACTTCTCCACGGGGAGGGAGTTTGGAGCCGATGGCCAGGAACGTCAAGCAGGAAGGCGAGACCGTAAGCCGCGAAGAGGTGCTGCGGCGCGTTGAGGAAAAGCTGGGGTATCGCTTCCGCCGCCCCGAGCTCTTAGCCGAAGCCCTCCGCCACCGCTCGGTGGCGGTGCCCAAGGGGCTTGCCAGCAACGAGCGGCTGGAGTTCCTGGGCGATGCCGCGCTTTCCTATGCGGTGGCCGAGCTTCTGTTTTTCGCTTGGCCGCGGGCCCGGGAGGGGGAGCTAACCCGGGCGCGAGCGGCGCTGGTGAAAGGGGAAACCTTAGCGGCTTTGGCTTCCGAGCTGGGGCTTGCGGAGGCGTTGGAGGTGGCGGAAGGGGTGGAGCCGGGGGAAGCGCTCTTGGCCGATGCCCTGGAAGCGGTTTTGGGGGCTTTGGTGCTGGAGCTGGGCTACCGGCGGTTTGCTGCCTTCGTTCGCCGGCTGTTAAGCCCTGCCCTGGCTGGCCTTTCCCGCTCCGAGCTTTTGAGCTTGGAGCCCAAGTCGGCGTTGCAGGAGCTCTGTCAGCGGAAGGGGTGGGAGCTGCCACTGTACCGGCAGGTGGAGGTACGGGGCCCGGAACACCAGCGTTTGTACGTGTACGAGGTGGAGGTGGGGGGTGAGGTGCGGGGTCGGGGGGAGGGTTCGTCCAAGAAGCTCGCCCAGCGGGAAGCGGCAAGGGTGGCACTGCAAAGCCTTAGCGGGGAAGGCTCAGGCTGACACCACAGAAACCGAAGGGTTCAAACTGGGAAGGCGCAGACGGGCAAACTCCTCCACCAGCTTGAGCTCCAGCGGCCGGGTGCTGTACAGCTTGGATGGGCTTCCATCCCAGGAGCTGCGGAAGTGCTGGGTGAGCTGCTCGCACCAGGTGGTAAACGGTGTGGGCTTGAAGAGGAGGTCCCTCTGCGCTGCGGAGATATCCAGGACGATGTCGTGGTCGTGGCTGTAAGGGGAAAAGGAGGTTCCCAGCTGCACCGCCTTGAGCCACTCGGTGGGCACCGAAACCAACGCCGGACGCCGATCCAAAAACGCCGCCGAAAGCTCCACGAACTGCCGCAGGTTCACCACCTCGCGCTGGGCCAAGTTGTACGCGTTGCCAAAGGCGTTGGCGTTGGCCAGGTTAGAAACCACCACTTCAGCGACGTCGTGCACCCACAAGAAGCCCCAGGAGTTAAGCCCTCCATCGGGGAGGATGATGGGGCCCCCGTCCAAGAGCCGCTCGAAGTACGCCTGGGTGCGGGCGGTGTAATCCCCCGGCCCCACCACCACCGGAAGCCGCAACGAAGTAAAGGGAAACTGCTGGTTTTCCCAGGCGTGCTGCAACGCCACCTCGCAGCGCCGCTTGTGGTAGGCGTAAAGCCAGGTGGACGCTGTGGCTTCGGTCTTTGGCTGCAGGCGGCCGGCAAAATCCTCCTCGCGGAAGGGGCAGTAAATGCCGTCGCGGATTAAGTACACGGCGGCGGTGGAGATGTGCAGGAAGTGCCCGATACGGCCGGAAAACGCTTCGATGGCGGCTTTGGTGTCCTCTTCCCGGAAGGCCACCATATCCACCACCGCGTCAAAGTCCCGGCGGCTCACCGCCCGCTTGAGGGTTTCGGGGTCCGAACGATCGCCAACCACCCGCGAAACCCGGGTCCCAAACGGGTCTGGGCTCTTGCCGCGGTTGAGCACCGTAACCCGGTGCCCTTCCACCAAAAGCCTCTGCACCACGGCCCGGCCTATGAAGCGGCTGCCACCAATGACCAGTACGTGCATAGCGTCAACCTACCTGCCCGCCGCTTTTGCGGCAAGGGCTTTTTGGGCGGCTTCTCTGGCACTGGCAAAGGCGCCAGCCACCGCCGGGTTGTCGTCAAAGGCCGTGGACGGCTCGCCCACCGTTTGCTCGCCGGCGGCCAGCGTGGCCAGCTCCGCCACTTGTGCCCCCGGGTGGGAGGAGGGCTCGCCGGTAAGGGCCGCCAACAGCACCTCGGGGAGACCCGAGGCGGTACCCGCAGTTTTGCCCACCAGCGGCAGCAAGCGGCGGACCAGGGCTCCCTGCAAGCTGGTGGCGGTGGCATCGGTGGGGCTGAAGGCGGTGAGCACCAGGGTCAAGAGCACCAGCGGCAGGACCGTGGCGGTGGCGGCGGTTTCCTCGGCGAGGCCAAGGGTGGGGGCCAAAGCGCGAGCGGCGGCGGCTCTTGCTGCTGCCATGCGCTGGATGGTCTCGTCCAGGGGTTCCTCCCTGTCCCGCCGCCAGCGGGAGTTTTCCAAAAGCAGCCGGGCCAAATCCTGGGCGTCCCCGGCGGCCATCATCCACGCCTCATGGAGGCTTCCCGCCCGGGAGGAGCCGGGGGCGTCCAAGCCGTTCACCAGGGCCAAAAAGTCCCAGGCCAGGGTAGGGGCCTCCTCGGGCCTGGGGACCTCGCCGCGCTCCAGCTTTTCGCTCACCACCGCGGCTTCCCGCGGGGGCAGCGGGAGAAGCGGTGGCCCCTGCGATACCCAGCGGGCTAAAAGGTCGCCCACCCGTAGCAAGGTCTGGTGGCTGGTGGCCACCTCGCTGGGATCCACGGTGATACCGCTCAAGCCCGCCATAACCTCCCAAAAGAGCGCCTCCAGCGAGGGCGGCTCCAGACTGGCCATGGGGACGTTCTCCCCGTGATCGGTGGGGGGGCGGCTGTCAGCGCTCACCGCCGCTTCCATGATGAGCTGGGAGCAGGCCAGCTCCAGGTTCACCGGCTCTCCCCGGCGGACTGGATAGCTGGGGTCAAAGCGGAACAGCACCCGCTGCTCCTTGAGGATGCGGCTCACCAAGGCCACCGCCAGGGCCGTGCCGGCACTCACCAGGTCCTCCCGGGTGAGGTAGCCGTCGCGGAGCACCACGGTGGTAAAGGGCTCACCTTGGATTTGGGAAATGGCCAGGGATTTGAGCAGCGCCTGGCGGCTTGCCACCCGTTTGCGCAAAAGCCAGGAGGCCAGGCGCTCGGCAGCCCGGGAGGAGGAGGCAAAGATCACCTTCCCGCCCGACAGGTCGAAGGTTCGGGTGACTGCACCAGTGCTTAAGAAAAGCCGCCCCGTGGCCCGGGTCATGTGCAGCCATTCCAAAAGGTCGTTGAGGTGCAAGGGGTCAAGGGTGCCGGAAAGTGCCAGCATCGCCATAAGTATGCCACAAGACGGACCGGCGTGAAGCGGTTTTGCGCAACCCCCCGCCCCTGCCAAGCCCGGAAGCTAACGCCTCACCCGGTATACTGGCGGCGGAGGGCCTGTCCATGGACGAAGATGCTTACCGCCGTTGGCTTTCCCGCCTTCCTGGCGACGTGACGTACCGAGAGCAGGTGCACACGCCCTCGGGTTTGCCGGTGGAGCTTACCTACGGGCCCTGGAGCGTAACCGGGAGCTACGAAGAAAAGCTGGGCCTTCCCGGGGAATACCCCTTTACCCGCGGCATTTACCCCGCCGGCTACCGGGGGAAGCTGTGGACCATGCGGCAGTACGCGGGCTTTGCCACCGCCGAAGAGTCCAACCGGCGCTACCGCTTTTTGCTTTCCCAGGGGCAAACCGGGCTGTCGGTGGCTTTCGATTTGCCCACCCAAATTGGCTTTGACTCCGACCATCCGCTGGCCCTGGGAGAGGTGGGGAGGGTGGGGGTGGCCATTGACACGTTGGCCGACATGGAAACGCTTCTGGAAGGCATTCCCCTGGACCGGGTTTCCCTTTCCATGACCATTAACGCCACCGCTTCCATCCTGCTGGCCATGGTGTTGGCGGTGGCCAAAAAGCAAGGGGTGAGCTGGGAGAAGCTTTCCGGCACCGTGCAAAACGACATCCTCAAGGAGTACATTGCCCGCGGCACCTACCGCTTCCCACCCCGTCCCTCCTTGCGCCTGGTCACCGACCTCATGGCCTTTTGCCACGCCCGGGTTCCCAAGTGGAACACCATTTCCATTTCCGGCTACCACATCCGGGAGGCGGGAGCCACGGCGGTGCAGGAGGTGGCCTTCACCCTGGCCAACGCCCGGGAGTACGTGCGGCAAGCCCTGGCGGCGGGGCTGGCGGTGGACGACTTTGCGCCCCGCCTTTCGTTTTTCTTTGCCGCCCACAACAACTTCCTGGAGGAAGTGGCCAAGTTCCGGGCGGCCCGCCGGCTGTGGGCAAAAACCATGAAGGAGGAGTTCGGTGCCCGGGATCCCCGCTCCTGGCTCTTGCGCTTCCACACCCAAACCGCCGGCTCCACCCTTACCGCCCAGCAGCCCGACAACAACGTGGTGCGGGTCACCATTCAAGCCATGGCGGCGGTGTGTGGGGGCACTCAGTCTTTGCACACCAACGCCAAGGACGAAGCGCTGGCGTTACCCACCGAGGAATCGGCTCTTCTGGCCTTGCGCACCCAGCAGATCATTGCCTACGAATCGGGGCTTGCCGATGTGGTGGACCCGCTGGGTGGGGCTTACGTCATCGAAGCCTGGACCGACCGCATTGAGGCGCAAGCTTCCGAATACATTGGCCGCATCGAGGCCATGGGTGGGGCTTTGGCGGCCATCGAGAGGGGCTTTGTGCAGCGGGAAATCCAGGATGCGGCCTACCGCGCCCAGAGGGAAATTGAGGAAGGTTCCCAGGTAGTGGTGGGGGTCAACCGCTTCCAGGAAGGTGAGAGCAAGTCGCCGCCGGTGTTTCGCGTCAACGACGAGGTGCAAAGGGCGCAGGTGGAGCGGCTGCGGGCGGTGAAGGCCCGCCGGAACGAAGCAGAGGTCAAGCGGACTTTGGAGGCCCTGGAAAACGCCGCAAAAACCGGCGAAAACCTCATGCCGCCAATTCTCGCCGCAGTGGAAGCCTACGCCACCGTGGGGGAAATTGCCGGAACCCTGGCGGCGGTTTTCGGTGAGCACAGGGAAGGAGGTTGGTCTTGAGCTGGAAATCGTTTGTGACTGCGTGCTTGGCCGCTCTGGTGGCTTTGGGAGCTACCGCTGCCCAAAAGGAAGTTACGTTGGCCGTGGTGTTTACCTCCGACGTCCACGCCCACCTCTTGCCCTACGATGAGGTCCGCCAGAGGCCGGCGCGGGGTTCTCTGGCCCAGGTGGCCACCTTCGTGCGCGAGCTGCGGGAGAAAAACCCCATGACTGTGGTTTTGGACGGCGGGGATGCCATCCAGGGCACGCCTCTGAGCCACTACGTGCTCACCGGTCAGCTGGGCAACGGCAGCGACCCCACGGTGACCGCCATGAACCTGGTGGGCTACGACGCGGCGGTGTTGGGAAACCACGAGTTCAACTACGGGCTTGCACCCCTGCGGCGGGCCCTGAGCCAAAGCCGCTTCCCGTGGTTGGCTGCCAATTTGGGCCAAGCAAAGGAGGCAGAGCTTCCCGTGCAGCCTTGGATCATCCTCCAGCGGGGGCCGGTGCGGGTGGGTGTGGTGGGTGTTACGAACCCGCATGTGCCCTACTGGGACCCGCCCGAACACTGGCAGCCGTTGGCGTTCCTGGATCCGCTGGCCGCGGCTGAGGAAGCCATCCGCAAGCTCAGGCCCCAGGTGGACCTTCTCATCGTGGTGGCCCACACGGGATTTGAGCGCGATTTGCAAAGCGGGGAGCCCAACGGCTCGGATGAGGAAAACTTCGCCTGGCGCCTGGCCCAGCTTCCCGGCGTGGACATCCTGCTCACCGGCCACACCCACCGCAACATCCCCCCTCGAAAGTTGGGCCAAACGTGGGTGGCTCAGCCCGGGCGCTGGGCCGAGCTGGTGACGTACTTTGAGGTCCAGCTCCGAAAGGAGCACGGCGCGTACCGGGTCGTCGCGATTCAGGGTCAAAACGTGCCCACGGGGGAGATGTCCCCCGATCCCCAGGTGCTGGCGGCCCTGGAGCCGTTAGCCCGGCAGGTGAAGGCCGAGCTGGACAGGCCCCTGGGGAGGCTCGCCGTACCTTTGCGGGTGGGTGGTGTGCCGGTGGAGGACGACCCGGGGCTCGACCTCATCCATCAGGTGCAGCTTTGGGCCACGGGGGCCCAGCTTTCCCTGGCGGCACCGGTGGCCAGCTCCCAGTTGGAGTTTCCCCCCGGTCCGCTCACCCCCCGTTTGGCCCACGCCCTCTACGTGTACCCCAACTCGCTGGTGGTGGTTCAGGTCAACGGGGAGCAGCTCAAGGCCATCTTGGAGCACGCGGTTCGCGGGTGGCAGGGGGTGCGTTGCGGGGGGGATGGGCCGCTGCAGCTGGTGCGGGAGGAGGGGCTTCCCACGTACAACTACGACACCCTGGAAGGGGCCAGCTACCTGGTGGACCCCACCGCACCGGTGGGGGCCAGGGTGCGCGGGCTGAAGGTGGGTGGCAAGCCCGTGCAGCCCAACGACACCTTCAGCTTGGTGGTGAACTCCTACCGCGCCGCCGGCGGGGGGGATTACCCCTTCCTGCGCCAAGCACCCCGGGTGAAGATGGTGGACAAGCAGGTGGTGGATCTCCTGGTGGCCTACTTCGCCAAGGTGGGCACCCTGCAGCCCGAGGCCAGCGAAAACTGGTTTTTTGCCCCCCGGATGATTCTGGCGCCCCAGGCCCGGCGGTAGGGAGCGGCGGGCACCGGAATGAAATCCAAGCCGCTGCGGATTTTGGCGGTGGCGAGCTACTACCGGCCCTACCTTTCGGGCCTCACCGTGTACCTGCAACGCCTAGCGGAAGCCCTTTCGGCCACAGGCCAGGAGGTGGTGGTGTTGACCTCCCGCTTTCCCCGGGACGTGCCCTCCACGGAAGTTCGGGAGGGGGTGCGCATCGTTCGGGTGCCGGTTTGGATGAAGGTGGGGAAGGGTGTTTTCATGCCGGGGCTTTTTCGCCGTTTCTGGCGGGAGGTGAAAAACGCCGATGTGGTTTGGCTGGTGCTTCCCCAAGCCGAGGCTGCCCCCCTGGCGTGGCTCGCTAATAAAGCCCGCAAGCCGCTGGTGGTTTCGTACCTCTGCGACGTGCGCCTGGGGAAGGGGTGGGGAAACCGGCTCGTGGAAGCGCTGCTGGCCGCTTCCCACCGCCGCTGCCTGCAAGCTGCCGATGCGGTGGTGGCCCTAAGCGAGGATTACCTTTCCTCGTCGCCTTTCTTGCTGCAGCTGCGGCAGCGGGTGAGGGTGATCCCCCCGCCTATTCCCAAGCTGGAAGTTTCGCCGCCAGTGGTCAGTGCCCTCCGGGAAAGGTGGGGCCTCAAACCCGGGGAGCCGGTGGTGGGCTTCGTGGGCAGGGTTTCCCGGGAAAAGGGACTGCACATCCTGGCCCAGGCCATGCCGCAGGTTTGGGCGGTGCTTCCCGAAGTGCGGGTGGTGTGCGTGGGCCCCCGGCAAGAGGTGCCCGGGGAGAGGGGCTACCTCCAGGAGGTGGAGCGGCTGGTGCGCCCCCTGGGCCGGCGGTGGCTTTTTGCCGGTGTGCTTTCCGATGAGGAACTCGCGGCCTTTTACCGGTGCTGTTCGGTTTTGGTGCTTCCCAGCCTCAATTCCACCGAAGCCTTTGGCATGGTGCAGGTGGAGGCCATGCTCTGCGGCACTCCGGTGGTGGCCAGCGATTTGCCGGGGGTACGGGAACCGGTGCGTCTTACCGGCATGGGCGTCTTGGTGCCGCCCGGGGACCCCCAGGCCCTGGCTTCCGGGTTGCTGCAGGTGCTGGAAGGGCGTTTTGCGACGCCGCTTTCGCAAAGTACAGTGCTTGACCGCTTTTCGCCACAGGCGGTGGTCCAAAGCCTTTTACCGATCTTCACCGAGATTTCACGGGGTCCTCTTGGCAGGGGCAACGGGACGGCATTAGAATGACACCGTGAACGGGCAGCTTTATCCCAAAAGGAGGAGGGTATGAGAGGACGAAAGGTTTTTGTGACGCTTCTGGTTATGACCCTCGCCCTTTTGGCGTCCCCTATGTGGGCCCAGTCCAACATCACCACCGGTGAGGTGCTGGGAACCGTGAAGGATGCCGAGGGTGGGGTGCTCCCCGGGGCCACCGTGGAGCTGCGGAACGTGGACACCGGGTTGGTGCGGCGGACTGTCACCAACGCCCAGGGTGCGTTCCGGTTTGAGTTTGTGCCGGTAGGCACCTACGAGATCCGGGCCGAGCTTTCCGGTTTCCGGCCGGAGGTCAAGCAGGGCATTGCCGTTTCCCTGGGTACCTCGGTGCGGGTGGAGTTCACCCTTAACGTGGGGACCCTGGCGGAAGAAGTCACCGTCACCGCCGCCGCACCGTTGGTGGAGACCACCCGCCCCGATGTGGCCAACGCTGTCGGTGAGATTCAAATTGCCAACCTTCCCCTGAACGGCCGGGATTTCCTGGACTTCATTGCCCTTACCCCCCAGTCCACGGTGGATGACCTCGGTCGCGCCCACATTGGCGGCATGCGGGGTATCCAAAACAACTTCAACATTGATGGTGCCAACGCCCAGTCCACCTTTTTCGGTGAGGAGCGGGGCGGCACGCGGCCGGCCTTTACCTTTTCCCAGGGGGCCATCAAGGAGTTCCAGGTTATTCCTTCTTCTTACAACGTGCAGTTTGGCAACGCGTCCGGCGGCATCATCAACGCCATCACCAAGTCCGGGACCAACGACTTCAAGCTGGAAGGCTGGTACTACTTCCGCGACGAGTCCATGATGGAGGATTTCAAGAAACCACCGGCAGCCACCGTGGCTCCGCAAAAGCGGGCCTTTGAGCAGCATCAGTTTGGTCTTTCGGTGGGCGGACCTTTCATCAAGGACAAGCTGCATTACTTCTTGTCCTACGATGGCCAGCGCTTGGATCGCCCGCTGGCCTTGGAGTTCCGCAACTTCCCGGCGGGGAGAGAAGCGGATTTTGAAGCCAAGACCGGCCTTCGGTTGGCCGACGAGAGCTTCCGAACGATTACCCAGACCAACGACGATGATGTGATCCTAGGCAAGGTGGACTGGCAGGTTTCCTCCAGCCTTTTGGCCACCTTCCGGCACAACTACTCCAACTACGAAGGCCAGAACGCCACCTCGGATTCCATTACCACCGGCGTTTCCAACAACGGTTTGGAGAGGAACAAGTTCAACTCTTCGGTGTTGAACCTCAACGCGGTGTTGGGTGGCAACGCCTTTAACGAGCTCATCCTGCAGTACGCCAAGGAAGAGCGGCCGCGCATGGCTAACACCACCGCAATTCCTGAGGTGGCCATTTCTTCGGATGCGTTCTTTGGGCGCAACAACTTCTTGCCCAACAACCTCATTGAAGAGCGCACGCAAATTGCCAACAACTTCAGCTATTACCTGGAAAAGCACGGGATTAAGGCTGGGTTCAACGTGGATCTCGTGAGCTACGACGACTACTTTTTCCGGTACCAGGGGGGTCGCTACTTCTACCGTTCCTGGAACGACTTCTTTAACAACAAACCCAGCCAGTACATCCAGTCGTTTTCCGATTACGACGGCCGGGTGAAGTTCGATACCAACTACTACTCCGGCTACCTGCAGGACGAGTGGAAGCCCTCCCCGAACCTCACCATCACCGCCGGTGTGCGCTACGACTTCCAGGACAACCCCAAGCCTGAGGAAACCAACCCCAAGTTCCCCAACACCGGCAAGATCCCCGACGACAAGAACAACTGGGCGCCGCGGGTTGGTTTTGCCTGGGATCCCTTTGGCGAAGGCAAGACCGTGGTGCGCGGTGGCTTTGGCTACTTTTACGACATCACCCCAACGCTTTTGCTGGCCAACGCCATGCTCACCAACGGCATTCGCGTGGTGCGGGTGACGTTAAACTGCACCTCCACCCAACCCTGCCCCACTTTCCCCAACACGTTCCCAAGCCTGGGCTCTCTGCCGGTGAGCACTCCTGACCTCTTCGTGTTTGCTCCCGGCTACGAAAACCCCAAGACCAAGCGGTTTTCCATTGGTATTGAGCAGGAGCTGGGCGGCAACTACGCGGTGGGTGGTGAGTTCATCTGGTCGTACACCACGCACCTGGAACGGCTTTTGGACCTGAACCTGGTGCCCGTGGGTTACACCGAGTTTGGCACCCACTACTACAACCCCAGCTTGAAGAACTATCGGGACTTCGGCCGCATTGGCCAGTTCACCGACGACGCCGAATCCCGTTACTGGGCGGTGGTGCTCAAGGCCCGCAAGCGTTGGGCCGACCGCTGGATGTTTGACGCCTCCTACACTTACTCCAAGTGGCGGGACAACAACTCCAACGAGCGCACGGTTTCTCTGGGCACCTACGGGGCCGGGGACGACCAGCTGGATATCATGGACAACTGGGGCCCGGGGGATTACGACCTGACCCACAAGTTCGTGCTTTCGGCGGTGGTGCTGCTGCCCTTTGATATTCAGCTTTCCACCATCGCCACCGTTCGCTCGGGTTACCCCTACACCCCCACCGATGGGCGCGACCTGAATAACGACACCTATACCGGTGACCGGGCATGGTGGAACGGCGTGCACTACGGGCGTAACTCCTTCCGCCAGCCCTACTACCGCAACGTTGACCTGCGTCTTTCCAAGATCTTCCGGTTCGGGGCCAGCTACGAGTTGGAAATCATCGGCGAGGCCTTTAACCTGTTTGACAACTCCAACTTCCGCACCTCCATCACGCAGATGGTCAACTACGACCGCACCCGGGGCGTGGCCAGCTTGAACCCCAACTTTGGGCGCTCCAACCTTGCCGGCTCCCCGCGGCAGTACCAGGTGGGGCTGAAGTTCCGGCTGTAAGAAACCCAAGCGGTGACCAAACGGGGCCCGAAAGGGCCCCGTTTTTTATTGCCCGGGGGGTGAAAGCCCCAAAAGGTCGGTGACGAAGGGGGCCACCTGGGTCAGGGGAACCCGGGCCGGGGCTTTTCGCGGCACGCCAGCGCCCCGGGCCAAGAACACCGCAGCCATGCTGGGGTGGTGGTTCAAAAAGCCGTGCATGCCGGCGTAAGGGGGTGCACTCAAAAGCGGGTCCCCAGGGCGCCCTCCCAGCCCGATGCCCGGTTTGGGAAAGACCACCAAATCCCCGCTGTGGGAATGGGCCAGGCCCCAGGTTTGGGCCCTTTCCCTGGGGGCCACAGCCTCCAGTGCTTTGTCACCGGCGGCTTCCAGGCGTGCCAGGGCTTCGGTAGCCAAAAGCAAGAGCTTTTCCCGGGCCGGGCCTGCGGCCAGACCCGTGGGTTCTGGGGCGGCCAGGTTGGCGTAAAGGTGGGCCACACCGCCTCCCTGGACAGCCCACAGGCGGCAATCCGGGGACAGGCTTTCCCTCTCGCCTTCCCGCCTCAGCCCACAGAGCCCCTCTTTTTCAAGTACCGCTTGCAGGTTGACCTGCGCCCAAACCGGGTGGATGCCGTGGTCGGAAACCACCACCAGGGCATCCTGGGCCAGGTCTAAGGCCCGGGCCAGTTGGCCCACGGCGCGGTCCGCCACCTGGTAGGTCCAATCCAGAAACTCGCCACTGGTTTTGCTCAAACCCTCCGAAAACCCCGGTTGGCGGGGGTCGGTGAAGAGCAAGGCGTGCTGGGCCTCATCCACCACCGGCTGATAGGTGAGCAGCAGGTCAAAGTCCATGTGCCGAACGGCCGCCAGGGTGGCAGCGGTGAAAAACGAGGAAAACCGCTCGAGCTGCGCTCCGTACTGGGAAAGCGAAAGCCCCCGCTCCCCACGCAGGCCAGCCTCCAGCGCCCGGTCATCGGGAGGCCCTGGCCAAAATCCGGCTTCCCGCTCCACAAGCTCCCGGAAGGCCCGGGGCTGGGCTTCCACGGCGTAAAAACCCCCCTGGTAAAGCACCACCCGCAGGGGCTGGAGCTGGATCTCGACAAGCAAACACCAAGCACCGATAGTTTGTTCGCCGCCATCGGGGTGCGGCCTTTTCACCGTAAGGGCAAACCACTGCCCCACCTCAACCGCTTGTTTTTGGGCTCCGTCGCCCACCAAAAGCTGCGGGGCTCCCCCACCGGCCGCGGGAGATTGCACCACCAGGGGAAAGCTCACCTTTTCCTCCTGGCCCCGGAGGTTCAGGCTGACCTCCAGCTGCAGCGTTTCCCCTGGACCGGCGGCGGTGAGCTCCACCCAGCGCGGGCGGGAAGCCGGCTGGTTGACGTACACCATGAAGAAGTCCGCGCGGCGTTCGGGGGTGGTGCCGTCGCAGCCGGGGAAGGTCACCACGCCCACCTTGCCCCCTTGCCTTCGCACCGCCGCCCAAAGGCTTTCCGCTTGCCAGGGGTGATCGAAGCCAGAAACCGTGGCCCCCAGCGGGGTATCCGGAAGGTGAAAGCGGTTGGCCACGATGCCGTGGTCCTGAGGCAGCTGGGCGGTGGCAATGGTGGCGTGGCTTACGGCGGTGAGCGTGGGGTTTGGTGGAACTGCTTCTCGGGGTGCAAAGCCATACCGGGAAAAGCTCGAAAGCCCCTCCGGGTCCTTGTAGGCCTGCGCCTCCAGGAGCTGGCGGTGACGGGTGGCAGCCAGGCCGTCCAGCGAAAGCAAAACCACCCTCCTGGCCTTTTTCCCCTTACCGGGGGAGGAGGGTGCTGGGGTTTGACAGCTACTTAAAAAAAGCGCCAGGAGACAAAGGGCAACGATCATGTTTGGCAGTGTAACCGATCCCCGGAATCGGGCTGTCTTCACACGGTCTTCACATGTGTGAGGAAAATAACTCCGGGGCCCACAGGGCCCGGGAGGATGGGATGAAAAAGAGCCTCACCTTTTCCTTGATGGCCTTAGCCTTAGGGGTCGCTGTCTCCGCGCAAACCGTGAAGGTGGACCCAGCGATCCCGCCGTACGCCAAGAAGCGGCCGGTTTCCGGAAACCTGAGCGCCGTGGGTTCCGACACCATGAACAACCTCATGACGCTGTGGGCAGAAGCCTTCCGCAGGCACCATCCGGCGGTGCGGGTGCAGGTGGAGGGCAAGGGCTCCTCCACGGCGCCGGCAGCACTCATTGCCGGCACCGCCCAGCTTGGGCCCATGTCCCGGGAGATGAAGGACTCGGAGGTGGATGCCATCGTGGCGAAGTACGGCTACGAGCCCACCGAGATCACCACCGCCCTGGATGTGCTGGCGGTTTACGTGCACAAGGACAACCCCCTCCAGTCCCTGAGCCTTCCCGAGGTAGATGCGATTTTCTCCAAGAGCCGGCGGTTGGGGTTTGGCCGGGAGATCACCACCTGGGGGCAGCTGGGGCTTTCGGGAGAGTGGGCCACAAAGCCCATCTCCCTTTACGGCCGCAACGCCGCTTCCGGCACCTACGGCTACTTTAAGGACCACGCTCTTGGCGGCGGGGATTTCAAGGACACTGTGAAGGAACAACCGGGTTCGGCCTCGGTGGTGCAGGGGGTGAGCGAGGACCGCTACGGCATTGGCTACTCAGGGATCGGCTACGCCACCTCTGGAGTGAAAGCTCTGGCCCTGGCCAAAAAGCCCGGCGACAAGGCCTACGCGCCCAACTACGAGGATGCCCTTAACAAGACCTACCCGCTTTCCCGGCCGCTTTACATTTACGTGGTGCAGGACCCCCGAAAGCCCATGGATCCCCTGGTGGAGGAGTTCCTGCGCTTCGTGCTGTCCAGGGAAGGGCAGGAAATCGTCATCAAGGACGGGTACTTGCCCCTCACCGCCAAGATGGTGGAGCAAGAGCTCGCCAAGCTTTCTCGCTAGAGGCACAGCATGGCCGGAGCGCGGGATCGGGCCAGACGTCGGGAGCTTTGGGCCAAGGCTTTGATTACCGGCGCCGCCCTGGTGGTGCTTTCGTTTACCTTTCTGCTCTTCGCCTACCTCCTCTGGGAGGTGCTGCCGCTGCTCCGGTCCGCCCGCCTGCAAGCGGCGGGGCCGGTGGCTGCGGAAGGCTCGGTGTTGACCTTTCCCGGCGAGCTTCCCGATTCCTACTGGAGCCTGAGCCGGGAGGGAGTCATCCGCATCCTGCCCCAGGACGATGCGGTCACGCTTCCCCAGGTGGTCCCGCCGGTAACCGTTGCCCTCACCGACCGGTGGGGGCGGTGGCTGGCGGTGGGGGATGGGGAAGGGCTTAAGGTTTACCGTCTTTCCCTTCGCCCTACCTTTGTGGGCCAGGAGCGCAAGCTCAAGCTGCGCGTGGGTTCGCCGCAGGTCTCTCAGGCCAGGGATGTCAGGTTGCTTTCGGTGGGTGGAAATGGGGCTCCGGCGGTGGTGGGGGTTCAGGGAGGCAGCACGTTTCTCTGGAAGGGAACCGGGGAGGCCCTGGAGGCCAAGGCTTTAGCCCCCCGGGAAGGGCAGGCTGCCGCGGTGAACGAAGCGGGGGACCGGGTGTGGTTGGCCACCGACCGGGAGCTTTCCGTGTGGGATGGCAGCGGAACCCTTCTGGCCACCGCTCCGCTGCCGGCGGCGGTCACCGCCATGACCTTGCTTTTGGGTGATAGCACCTGTCTCGTGGGGGATGGGCAAGGGGCTGTGCGGGCCTTTGGTCTCTATCAGGAAGCCAGCGGCTTTCTTTTGGAGCCCTTTGCTTTCTTCCCCGGCCCCGGGCCGGTGTTGGGGCTTGCCCCTTCTCCCCGTACCAAGGCCTTTGCCGTGCTGCGCCCGGGTCTTATCCAGGTGAACTACCTCACCAGCGGCAAGGTGTTAGCGAAAAGGGCGGTTCCGGAAGCGGCACGGGCTGGCCTGGCCTTTTCCCCCCGGGGGGAGCGGCTGTTTGTGGCCGAAACCTCCGGGCGCATCCACGTGTTGACCGCCGATCTTGGCCATCCCGAGGCCACCCTGGGGACGCTGTTTGGCAAGGTGCGCTACGAGGGCTACCGACACGCTTCCTGGACCTGGCAATCCACCGGTGGCAGCAACGCCTTTGAGCCCAAGCTCTCGCTGGTGCCTTTGATCTTTGGCTCCTTCAAAGGGGCCTTTTACGCCATGCTCTTTTCCGCACCCTTGGGTTTTTTGGCTGCGCTGTACACCAGCCAGTTTGCTCCGCTCCGGCTTCGCCAGTGGGTGAAGCCCATGGTGGAGCTTTTGGCGGGGGTGCCCTCGGTGGTGGTGGGGTTTGTGGCGGCCCTGGTGTTGGCCCCCTGGCTTTCCCGGCATTTGGCGTCGGTGATGCTGGCGCTTTTGGTCATTCCCGTGACCTTGCTGACCGCCGGCTGGCTGTGCGAGCTGCGCCCCCGCCCCTGGCAGCTACGCCTGCAACAGCGCTGGGAGCGCCTCTTCACCCTGGGTCTTCTGGCGGTGGCGCTGGTTCTCGTTTGGCTGTTGGCGCCGGCGTTGGAGCAGCTGCTGTTTCCGGGTGGGCTTTTGGAGTTCTTGCACAGCAAACTGGGGGTTTCCTACGACCAGAGGAACGCTTTGGTCACCGGCTTTGCCCTGGGTTTTGCGGTGCTGCCGGTGATCTTCACCCTGGCTGAGGACGCTTTGAGCAACGTACCGGAAAGCTTGGTGAACGCCGCCCTCAGCCTGGGGGCCTCCCGGGCGCGGGCGGCCTGGACCGTGGTGGTGCCGGCGGCGGCTCCCGGCCTGGTGGCCGCCTTGCTCCTGGGGTTTGGGCGGGCGGTGGGGGAAACCATGATCGTGCTCATGGCTTCCGGGAACGCGCCGGTGCTTTCCTTTTCGCCGTTTTCCGGCATGCGCACCATGGCAGCCTGCATTGCCGTGGAGCTGCCGGAAGCGGCGTACGGCGAAACCCTGTACCGCGTTTTGCTGCTGGTGGCGCTGCTGCTCTTTGCCTTTACCCTGGCCACCAACCTTTTGGGGCAAAAAGTGGCGCGGAGCTTGCGGCGCCGCTTTGGGGTGACGCCATGAAGGCGCGTCTGGTGGTGGGGGAGGACCTCCCCGGGCGTTTCCTCTCCGCGGCTGCCCTGGTCCTGTCGCTGGGGCTCATGCTTGGTCTGGCGCTGCTGGTGGCGTGGGGAGCTGGCTGGGGCTTCTGGCCCAAACCCCTGGAGCTCTTCACTCTGGCCGATGGCAGCAAGCTCCTGGGGGAGCGGTGGGATCGGGAACCCGATCCTGCGGGGGGAGGTTTCCGCTTTCGGCTGAAGGTGGGCAACCGGGACCTCTGGGGCAGCGATTTTCGCGTGGTGCGAGAAGCCCAGGTGGTGAAGGTGGAAAGGCCGGCGGACGCCTGGGCTTTGGAGCGCTGGGAGTACGGGGATTTTTACGGCTTTTTGCTGGGTCTGGAGGTAAACGGCAAGAGCTTGAGTGCCCAGGATCCAGGCCTGGAGCGGGTGCTGCACGAGAAGCTCCGGGACGTAGCAGCCCTCAAAAAGCAAGCCGACCGCTTGGCCGCCAGGCTGGCAAGGCAAGCCCAGGCTTCCGAGGAGGAGCTTGCTAATCTTTCCCGCCTTCAGGAGGCGCAGCAGGGATGTAGCCTGCTTTTGGCTGCCGCCAGCGGTGAGCGCAAGGACATCCCCTGCGCCCAGGTGGTGCACGCCCGAGCCGTCAACCGCCTGGGCTTTTTGGGGAGGCTGAAGGTTTTTGCCGGGCGGTGGCTGGAGTTTGTAAGCGCCGAGCCCCGGGAGTCCAACACCGAGGGGGGGATCTTCCCGGCCCTCTTTGGCACCTCGCTTTTGGTTTTGCTCATGACGGTGGGGGTGGTGCCCCTCGGGGTCCTCACCGCCATTTACCTGCGGGAGTACGCCCGGGATAACCGCTTCACCCGCGCCGTGAGGCTGGCCGTTTCTACCCTGGCCGGCGTTCCCTCCATCGTCTTTGGGGCCTTTGGGCTGGCGTTTTTCGTTTACACGGTGGGGGGCACCGTGGACAAGCTGTTCTTTGCCAGCTCCCTGCCCACCCCAACCTTTGGCACTGGGGGCATCCTTTGGGCTTCCGCCACCCTGGCTTTGCTGACGCTGCCGGTGGTGGTGGTGGCCACCGAGGAGGGCCTGGCCGCTGCACCGGTGGAGGTGCGGGAGGGAGCCCAGGCGTTGGGGGCCACCCGCTGGGAAACCCTTTGGCACGTGGTGCTGCCTTACGCCAAGCCGGGGATTTACACGGGAATGATCCTGGCGGTGGCCCGGGCCGCCGGGGAGGTGGCACCGCTCATGCTCACCGGCGTGGTCAAGCTGGCTCCCGCCCTGCCCCTGGATAGCTCCCCGCCGTTTTTCCACTTGGAGCGCAAGTTCATGCACCTGGGCTTCCACATTTACGACGTGGGCTTCCAGTCCCCCAACGTGGAGGCGGCCCGTCCGGTGGTTTTTGCCACCACTTTGGTGCTCTTACTGCTGGTGGTTTTGCTTAACCTCCTGGCGTTGATCCTGCGCAACCGGGCGCGTACCCGGGTCATGAGCCAAACCCTATGAGCGCCGCCCTGGAGTGTCGGGACCTGCGGGCCGGGTTTGGCGAGCATACGGTGCTGCGGGGGGTCACGCTTTCGGTTCCCAGCGGTGGGGTGACCGCCGTCATGGGTCCTTCCGGCTGCGGTAAGTCCACGCTTTTGCGCTGCTTTAACCGCATGAACGACCACCTGCCGGGGTTTTTCCATCAAGGGGAGGTGCGGGCCCTGGGCCGGGACGTTTACGACCCTTCCTGGCCGGTGGACAGCCTGCGCTTTGCGGTGGGGATGGTGTTCCAAAAACCCAACCCCTTCCCCATGAGCATTGCCGACAACGTGCTCTTTGGTCCCCGGCTTTTGGGCATTCGCCAGCGTCAGGAGCTTTCGGAGATTCTGGAAAGCGCGTTGCGGGCCGCGCACCTCTGGGACGAGGTGAAGGATGCCCTCCACGCATCGGCGCTTAAGCTTTCGGGAGGGCAGCAGCAGCGCTTGTGCATTGCCCGGGCGCTGGCCTGCAAGCCGCAGGTCTTGCTTTTGGACGAGCCTTCCTCAGCTTTGGACCCCATTGCCACCGCCCGTTTGGAAGAAACGGTTCTGGACCTTGCCTCCCGCATCACCGTGCTGTGGGTAACCCACGACCTCCAGCAGGCGGCGCGGGTTTCCCAACACGTGGCATTCTTGTACATGGGCGAGCTGGTGGAGGAGGGTCCTACCGCAGAGGTTTTTGCCAACCCCCGAAACGAGCTCACCGAGCGTTACCTCACCGGGAGGTTCGGCTAGGAGGCAGCGATGGAGCGGCCCATTGACCTGGAACTCAAAAAGCTCAAAGAGCAGCTTCTCTCCATGGCGGGGGAAGTGGAGCAGCAGCTTTCCCTTGCAGTGCGCTCGCTGGTGGAGAGGGACTCACAAGCGGCGCAGGAGGTGATTGCTGCCGACGAGCGGGTGGACCGGCGGGAAAAGGAGGTGGACCGCACGGCGGTGGAAATCATCGTGCGGGAAAGGCCACTCGCCTCGGACCTGCGGCTGGTGATGACCGCCACCAAAATTGCCCCCGATTTGGAGCGGGTGGGGGACCATGCGGTGAACATTGCCGAGCAAGCGTTGGTGCTGAACCGCATGCCTCCCCTGAAGCCCTTCGTGACCTTGCCGCGCATGGCCGAAATTGCCAAGGAAATGCTGCGGCAGGCGCTCACCGCTTACGTGGAGCACGACGCTTCTCTGGCCCGTCAGGTCATCGCCCGCGACGATGTGGTGGATGCCCTCCACGAGGAGGTTTTCCGCGAGCTTTTAACCTACATGCTGGGGGATCCCCAAACCATCCCCCGGGCCCTGGCTTTGCTCCTGATCAGCCGTTCCTTGGAGCGCATTGCCGACCAAGCCACCAACATTGCCGAACAGGTGGTGTACCTGGTGGAGGGGCAGGACATCCGCCACGTTCATGGAGGTGAGGGGGCCGGTGCCTGAGGCGGTGCGCTTTTCGCTGCAAAACCTCACCTGTGCCTACAGCGGGAAGGTGGTGGTGCGGGGGGTAAGCCTGGACATTCCCGCTTCCGGGGTAACGGCGTTTATTGGGCCTTCCGGGTGCGGCAAATCCACGATCCTGCGCTGCCTCAACCGCATGAACGATGTGGTTCCTGGCTTTTCCTTAAGCGGCCGGGTGCTCCTGGATGGGGAGGACCTCTACGGCGATTCCCAGGACCCGGTGCTCATACGCCGGCGGGTGGGGATGGTGTTCCAGCGCTCCAACCCTTTTCCCACCTCCATCTTCAACAACGTGGCCTACGGCTTAAAGCTGCACTTCAAGCTCACCCGCGCGGAGCTGGAGCTGGAGGTGGAGCAGGCTCTGCGGGCGGCGGCGCTTTGGGACGAGGTGAAGGACCGCCTGCACGCCCCGGCCATGAGGCTTTCCGGGGGGCAACAGCAGCGCCTCTGCCTGGCCCGGGCCCTGGCGGTGAAACCCGAGGTCATGCTCTTCGATGAGCCGGCCTCCGCCTTGGATCCGGTGGCCACCGCCAAGGTGGAGGAGCTGGTGATGGAGCTGGGGCGCAAGATGACGGTGGTGATCGTGACCCACAACCTGGCCCAGGCCAGCCGGGTGGCGGACCGCACCGCGTTTTTCCTGCGCGGGGAGCTTATCGAGTTCAACCGCACCGTGGATCTCTTCACCAACCCCCAACGCCCGGAAACCGAGGCGTACCTGCTGGGGAGGGTATCGTGAGCAGAAGGGTTTTCCTGGTGGAAGACGACCCGGACATTGCCCAGCTGGTGCGCTCCCGCCTGGAAAAAAGCGGGGAGTTTTCGGTGCGGGTTTTTGGCCGCGGCAGCGAGTTCCTGCAGGCCTTTGAGGAGGAGCTTCCCGATGTGGTGATCCTGGATTTGGCCCTGCCCGACACCGACGGCCTCACCCTCTGCCGGGAGCTGCGCAGCTGGGACACCACCCGCACCCTGCCCATCCTCATGCTCACCGCCCGCTCCGGGGAGGCGGATCGGGTGACCGGCCTGTCCTTGGGGGCCGATGACTACCTGGTGAAGCCCTTTTCCCTGGCGGAGCTGGAAGCGCGGGTGAAGGCCCTCTTGCGGCGGGTGGGCTGGGAGCGGGGGACCGCCGAGGAACGCTACCAGGATCGGCGCTTGGCGGTGGATGCCGGCAGTTTCCAGGTGCTCTTGGACGGCCAGCCGGTGCACCTCACCCGCCGGGAGTTTTCGCTTCTCTGGTACCTCATCAACCTGAAGGGGCGGGTGGCCAGCCGGGAGCACATCCTGGATGCGGTCTGGGGGTTGGCCTCCTCGGTGGATGCCCGCACCGTGGACGCCCACATCCGCACCTTGCGGAAAAAGCTGGGGGATGAGGTCATCGAAACGGTGCTGGGCGTGGGCTACCGTTTCCGAGGGTGGCCGTGAGCTTTCGCTTCCGCCTGGCCCTTTCCGTGGCGGTTTTGGCTTTTGGTGTGGGCCTTGTGGTGCTCTTTGGCGCTTCTTCCCAATGGGAGAGGGCGCACCGCAGGGAAAAGGAAGCCCAGCTTCGCAGCGCGGCCCGGCAGCTGGTTGCGCAGCTCCCTGAGCTTTTGCGTGTGCCACCGGAAACCCGCCACCGGCGGGTGGGGGAGCTGGGGGCGCTCATGGGGCTGCGGGTGACGCTGGTGGCTGCCGACGGCACGGTGGTGGCCGACTCCCGGGTGCCTTACGCCCACCTCCCGCTTTTGGAAAACCACGGGCAGCGTCCCGAGGTGCGGCGGGCGCTGGAGCTGGGGGAAGGCACCGCCCACCGCCGTTCGGCGACCACCGGCGTTTTCACCTGGTACCTGGCTTTAAGGGCGGAGGAGCAGGGTCAGGCCTGGGTGGTTCGGGTGGCGGAAGAGGAAAGCCCGCCTTCCTTTCCGTGGTTGTGGCTTTTGCCCTTGGCCGTGGCTTCAGCAGGGGTGGGGTGGTTGGCCCAGCGGCTGTTGGCCTCCTGGCAGCGGGAGGTTTACCAGCACCTCGCCCCCTGGTGTGAGCTCCCCGCCAGCGCCGAAACCCCGGCGGTGGCCTACGAAGCCGACCGTCGCTTTCGCAAGCTCAAAGAAGAGGCCACCCGGGAGCTGGAGGCGTGCCGGCAAGCTCTTTCCCGGGTGGTGGAAGGGGTGGTGCTTTTGGACCGGGAGCAAGTGGTGCGCTTTGCCAACCCCGCTGCCCTGGAGCTTTTGGGCAAGCTCCCCGAAGGCGAGCCCCTTTGGGAGCACTGCCAAAACCCTCAGCTTTTGGCGCTGGTGGGCGAGGGCCTGGCGGGAGCGGAAAGCCGGCACGGCGAGGTCACCCACCAGGGGCGAACCCTGGCGGTGACCCTCACCTCCCTGCAGCACCCGGTGCTGGCCCTGGGGCTTTTGGTGCGGGACATTTCCCCGCAAGCCCGCTTTGAAGCGGCGCGGCGGGCCTTCGTGGCGGACCTCGCCCACGAGCTGCGCACGCCGGTGACGGTCTTGGGGGGCGTGCTGGAGGAGCTGAAGGACCGGGGGGTAGCTCCGGAGCTTGCCGACATGCTGGGCCGCCAGGTGAAGCGGCTTTCCCGCTTTGCCGCCGACCTGGAAGAGCTGGTGCGCATCGAAACCGGCCGCCTGCAGCTGGAGCTGGCGCCGGTGGAGCTTTTGGCCCTGGCCCGGGAGGTGGCGGCGGACTTTGCCCCGCACGCCCAGGCCCGGGGGGTGAGCCTTTCGGTGGAAGGGGAGCCGGTGACGATCACCACCGACCGCCTGCGCTTGGCCCAGGTGGTCTCCAACCTGGTGGACAACGCCATCCGCTACAACCGCCCAGGGGGTTCGGTGACCGTCCGGGTTGCCCCCCACCAGGAAGGGGCGCAGCTGGTGGTGGAGGACACCGGTTTAGGCATTCCGGAAAGCGAAATCCCCTTGGTGTTCCAGAGGTTTTACCGGGTTCGCCGGGGGGAAGCTGAAGCCACCGGCTCAGGGCTGGGGCTTGCCATCGTCAAGCACCTGGTGGCCCGCCTTGGGGGCCGGGTGCACCTGGCTTCCAAGCTGGGGGAGGGAACCCGGGTGACGGTGGAGCTGCCGGCCGAAGCTTCTAGCGAGCTTCCCGCTCCTTCAAGGCCTTAAGCAGGGCCATGCCGAAGGCGGTGACCTGCGGCTCGGGCTTGGCCTTCTTTTCCTCCGCCCACTGCCGGAACTCCTTGGAGGCTTTCTTTTCCTTGGCCTTCTTGACCGAAAGCGAAAGCCGCCGCTGGGAGGGATCCACGCTCAGCACCACCGCGGCGACCCGCGTACCCGGGAGGAAGGTCTCGGCCAGCGACTTGCCCTTGGGGACGTCGCTTTCGGAAGCGGGGATGAGGGCCTCCAGACCGGGCTCCAGCTCCACGAACACCCCGAAGGGCGCAATGCGGTCCACGGTGCCTTCCACCAGGGTCCCCTCGGGGTAGCGCTCCCGGGCGTCGGCCCAGGGGTCGGAGGTGGCCACCGGACGCAAGCTCAAGCCAATGCGCCGGCGCTCCACGTCCACTTCCCGCACAAAGCCTTTGATTTCTTGCCCCAAAGCCAAGGAGGGGTCGTCCAAGCTCATCCCCGGCGGCAGCTGGGTTACGTGCAAAAGCCCATCCACCCCCTCAGGGAGCTCCACGAATACGCCAAACTCGGTCTTGCGGGCCACCCGGCCGCTAAACTCGCCGCCCACCTGGTAACGGCCGGCCACCTGCTCCCAGGGATCCGGTTGAAGGGCCTTGAGGGACAGGGCAATCCTCTCCTTTTCGCGATCGGCCTCGATGACCTTGACCTGGATCTTTTCCCCCACCTTGACCACCTGGGAAGGCTTTACCGGCTGCTTGTGGGAAAGCTCGGTGAGGTGAATCATGCCATCCACGCCACCCAAGTCCACGAACACCCCAAAGTCGCGGATGGTTTTGACGGTGCCCTCGAGAACCGCCCCCACCTGGATCTTCTCCCAAGCCTGGCGCTTGGCTTCTTCCTTTTCTTCCAAAAGTACGGCCGCCCGGGAGACCACCATGGTGGAGAGGTCATCGGCCATTTCGGTGATCAAGAACATGAAGTTCTTGCCCAAATAGGCGTCCACGTTTTTGGGATAGCCCAGCTCCATTTGCGAGTAAGGGCAAAAGGCGCGGATGCCGGCAATGGAAACGTCATAGCCGCCCTTGTTGCGGCCGGTGACCTTGCCCTGCACCGGGATGCGGTTTGCAAAGGCTCCTTTGAGCGCTTCCCGCTCCCGCCGTTCAATGGCCAGGCGGTGGGAAACCCTGAGCTCGGGGGCGGTGGCCACCACGATGGCCTCAAGGTTGTCGCCGGGGCGCAGCTCGCCCAGCTCCGCCCGGTCCATGAGGGCCTCGGTCTTGCCACCCACGGCAATGAGAGCCACATCGCCGGAAACCGCCACAATTTGCCCCGAAACCAGTTGGCCGACCTGCAGTTCCTCGCTGGAAAAGCTCTCCGCCAAGGCCTCGAGGAAGCTTCCGTTTTGTTCTTGGTGATCCTGTTGCGTCATGGGCTTTCCCTCATTCCGCCCCACGGGCGGGGTAGGTATTCTACACCATCCTTCTGGTCTTCGCCGAGGGCGGCTGGCATTTTCCGCCTGAATTGCGGGTTACACTTCCCGGGTGCAGGTGAAGAGCCCTACGGACCAGGAGCTGGAAGCGCTCATGGAGGCCTACCAGCAAGGCCAGCTGGAGGCCTTCGAGAAGCTCTACAGTTGCCTGGCCGGCGAAGTGGGGGGCTACCTCCGTAACCTGGTGCGGGACCACCACCGGGCCGAGGACCTCTTGCAGGAAACGTTCCTGCAGATCCATCGGGCGCGGCATACCTATTTGCCGGGCAAGCCGGTGCGCCCCTGGGTTTACGCCATTGCCCGCAACGTTTTCCTCATGAGCGAGCGGGCCCGCCGTCGCCGGCAAGCCCACGAGCAGCTAGCCGACGAGGCGCTCCCGGAGCTGCCGGTGGCTTCCGAGGTAACCGCCTGGGAAGGGCAAAAGGACCTCCGTCGCTTGCTCTCGGGGCTGCCGGAAAAGACCCGGGAGGTGCTGATGCTCCACCATGTGGCGGGCTTAAGCTTCAAGGAGGTGGGCGAGGTGCTGGGGCTTTCGGAAGGAGCGGCCAAGGTGCGAGCCCATCGGGCCATGGAACAGCTACGGCGGGCCGTTCGCGAGGAGGGGGGATGAGCCAGCAGCTTCCGGAGAAGCTCCGCACCAGAGTGGCGCAGGACCTGCGCCCGGTGAAGCCGGTGGCTGCGCCATCGGTGCGCCTGTTGCTAATTCTTCTCTGGACGTGTGCGGCGTTGGTGGCGGTGCCCGCCTTGGTGGGGTTGCGCTTCAACGCCCCGGACCTGGGGTTTTGGCTGCTGTGGGGCGCTACCGGTGCCGAAGCGGTGGCGGGGCTTGCCCTGGTGTTTCTGGCGCTGCGGGAGGGCATCCCTGCCCTGGGGGCCCCCCGGGGGACGCTCGTTTCCGCGCTTTTGGGGGCCTGGGTGTTGCAGCTGGGGGTGGCCCTTTTTACCCATGCCCGCTGCCCCTGTCCGGCCAGCGGCGCCATGGACCACATGGCCTGCTTTGCTTCCGAAACGCTTTTGGGAATTCCCGCGCTGCTGTTGACGCTTTTTCTGGTGGTGCGGGCGTACCCGCTCTCGCCCCCACGGGCCGGGCTTTTGGGCGGGGTAGGCTCGGGGGTAATGGCCGATGCGGTGCAGCATTTGATTTGCCCGGTTTCTGACCTCCGCCACGTGTTGCTCTGGCACTTTGGGGCGGTGGCCGCGCTGGGGCTTTTGGGCCTGGTGTTTGGCTTTGTGTGGGAGGGTATGCGGCTGCGGCAGTTCCGTCGGGACCTGGAGGAGGGGCCTTGAGCGCCGGTCCGTCGGGTTTTACCCATAGCCAGCCCGAAGGGCTCGGTGTGCTGCTCATCAACCTGGGTACCCCCGAGGCGCCCACCACTACGGCTCTCCGCCGTTACCTCCGGGAGTTCCTTTCCGATCGTCGGGTGGTGGAGCTGCCCCGCTGGAGGTGGTGGCCGATCCTCCACCTCTTCGTTTTGACCACCCGCCCCCGTCGCTCGGCGGCGCTTTACCGCCGCATTTGGTGGGAGGAGGGTTCCCCCCTGCTGGTCATTGGCCGCAGGCAAGCCCAGGGGCTTCAGGCCCTCCTGCGGGAGCGCTGGGGCCCCCAGGTTTGGGTGCGCCTGGCCATGAGGTACGGCAACCCCTCCATCCGCCAGGGCCTGCGGGAGCTTTTCTCTTTGGGGTGCCGCCGGATGCTGCTTTTTCCCCTATACCCGCAGTACGCCTCGGCCACCACCGGTTCCAGTTTGGAGGTGGCCTTCCGGGAACTCGCGCGCTTTCGGTGGGTGCCGGAAGTGAGGGTGGTGGCCTCCTACCACGATCACCCGGCGTACGTTAAGGCTCTGGCCAATTCGGTACGGGAAAGCTGGCAGCGGGAAGCACCGGCAGAAAAGCTGCTGTTTTCCTTTCACGGCATCCCGCTGGCCGCTTTTTTGGCCGGCGATCCCTACTTCTGCCACTGTCAAAAGACCGCCCGCTTGGTGGCCGAGGAGCTGGGGCTTCCCAGGGCCCGTTGGGAGGTGGCGTTTCAGTCCAAGTTTGGCCGGGACCCCTGGCTGGAGCCCGCCACCATCGAGCTGGTCAGCCAATGGGGGCGACAGGGCCTTTCCAGCCTGGACGTGCTCTGTCCGGGCTTTGCCGCCGATTGCCTGGAGACCCTGGAGGAAATCGCCATGACCAATCGGGAGGCCTTCCTCCACGCTGGCGGTGGTCGCTTTCGCTACATCCCCGCCCTCAACGATCGGCCGGATCACCTGCAGGCTCTAAGCGAGATTGCCAGCGCCCATATGGCGGGTTGGGGTGAGGCTGCCGATGTGAGCGAGCGGGAGCGTCGTTTCCGGGAGTTTGTGGCCGCCAACCCCTTTCCGGGAGCCGAAAGGTTTTAGCGAGAACTTGATTTTAAGGCCAGGTGGAGGGCGGCCTTAGCGGCCTGAGCCTGGCGTTGGTAGCTTTCCCCTTCCACCTGCTCCCGCAGGCGCTGGGAGACCGGAACCACCATGGGGAAGGCCTCCCAAACCACAGGCTGTCCGGTTTCTCGGTGCACCACCTGCCCTTCGTGCACTAGGTGGGAAGCCTCGGGCAACGAAAAGGGGGCCAAAAGCTCGCTTACTGCGGAAAACAGCGCAGCGTGCTCGGGGTAAAGGAAAGTGGCGTGGCGACGGGCCAAGGCCGCCAGGTGATAGTGGGAGGGGCGAAAGGCAAGGCCGTCCAGGGCCAGCTCCTCGCACAGCACCACCAGCCAGGCAAAGACGTCGGCGAGAAGCCCCAGCCCGGGGTGCTGCTGCCCCGGGAGACGGGGGCGTTCGGGGGTGAACTGGGCACGGGGGTTTTGCAGCAGGAGCCACTCCACCGAGAGCACCTCAAAGCCCGGTAACACCCGGGAGGAGCGGGCCAGGCGCAGCTCCAAGAGCAGCTCGCTCTTTTGCGGATCGCCAAAGATGCGCAGGGTGTGGCCCAGGGGGTGGTCAAGCTCCAGGGTCACAGTCGGGCAGGGGAAGCCCTTAGCGCGGATTTGCTGGAGCAAGCCCATGCGCTCCAGCATGAGCTCCACCCGTACCGGCGAAAAGCTCCCCAAAAACCGGGTTTGCACCGGCAGGCTCGGAAGGGCGCCGAACAGGTCCTCCTCCGTAAGCCCCCAGTCGGCTTCGTCTTCCGCTGCTTCTCCGAAAATGTGGGCCATTTGCCGCATGCGGGCGAGAGCCACCACCTCGTCGGAGGGTGGCTCCAGAGGCTCGCCCGTAAAGTACCAGGCCAGGGTGCGGGCGGGATAGCGCCAGGCGCGATCACCGTACCCACCCGCCAGCACCATCACCACCGGCACCCCAAGCTCGCGTAGCCGGGAAAGCACCAGGCGGTCGCGCTGCAAGACCCCTTGTGGGCTCACATTCCAGTTTCCCAGCGGATCGTCGGCGGCCACGTCGGCACCGGCGAGGAAGAAGGCAAGGCTGGGGGAAAAGGTGGACAAAACCTCCTTTAAGGCGTCCTCTACCGCCTGCAAATAGGCCTCATCGCTGACCCCATCCCCCAGGGCCACCGAAAGGGAGGCTTCTGCTTCAACCCCGCCCCAGTGGCGGTTGTGAATGGAGAGCGTGAACACCGTGGGGTCGTGGGCAAAGATCTCGCGGGTGCCGTTGCCGTCGTGGAGATCCAGGTCCACCACCAAAACGTTGCCGGTAAAACCCCGCTGGCGCAAGCGCAGGATCGCCACCGCCACATCGTTGAGAACGCAAAAACCGGCGCCGCGGTTACGACCGGCGTGGTGGAACCCCCCTCCCAGATGCACCGCAAAGGGGGCTCCCGCCATGACCAGGCGGGTGGCTTGAATGGTGCCGCCAACCATGAGGCGTTGGAGCTGCAGGATGGCTTCCTCTTGCCCTGGAGCCACTGGACTCCCCAGGATTTGGGTGAGCACCTCGTTTTGCTGGATGGACTCCAGGTACGCGGGATCGTGGGCCAGGAGCAGGTTCTTCATGGCTGCCGGCAGCGGGCGGGTGAGCTGTTCGCCGGCCAGCAGGTGCTCCATGCTCAAAAAGGCCAGGATCTTTTCTCCCCGCAGGGGATCCAGGGGCGCGCCGCGCAGCTGCTCCCGGTAGCTGGGATCAAAAACCACAAACGCCGGGCGACGACCCAGCGCCAAGGCCAGGGCCCGGAGGGCCCGCTTGAGGCGCTGGCGGGTTCGGAAGAAGCGGGAGCCGGCGGCCGGCGGGTGCTTCAAGGGAGGTCCGAGCAGGAAATGAAGAAGCCGCACTGACGGTTGGGACAAAGCAGCTTGCAGGAGCGGTATTGCAACGGGAAGCCGCAGTTGGGGCAAACACGGGAACTGTCAGCCGGGGGTTGAGGCTTGGGTGGGGGCAACGGCTTTTTCATCCCAAGCTTGAGGGTAGCAGGTGGCGCTTTTGTTGGCAACAAAAAAAGCGGGCCGCAGCCCGGCCCGCCTTTTCTCACTCTCCTGGTGGGTTACTTCTTGTGGCACTCGGCGCACTTGGTGGGGCCTTTGGCTTCTTTCTTGTGGCAGTCAATGCACAGCTTGTGGAACGGGTTCTTGCTGAGGCTCATCTCACGCATGGACGGGGTTTCCGGCTTTTCCGGGTCCAGGTGGCACGAAGCGCACGGCTTCACCTCGGTGGCTTCCGCAGTCAGGCCCTTTTGGGTGTGGTGGCAGGTGTCGCAGGCGTATTTGTCGGCGTGGACCTTGTGCGGCATAACCACCGGAGCTTGCTTGTTCTTGGCCTTGTCCAAGGTTACGGTCTCCGGGACCTGCACGGCGGCCACGGCCACAGCAGCCAGGATCGTTACGGCCCAAAACCAAAGGTGACGGTGGGAACCTTTCATCGCAAACCCTCCCTTCGTGCCTATGCTAGCATGACACAGCGCAACTGCAAGTGAGAGCCATGTCACGTCTCCGGTGGGGTGCTTTTTGTGAGGAAATTTCGGCCGGCACCATGGCCAAAGGGGAAGCTGAAGCTTTTCTTCGCACCGTGGCCCAGCGAGTTCGGGAGGGCCCGCTGCCGTTTGTGCCGAGCTTGCTGGTAGGGGCGGATGTGGCGTACGGGGAAAGGCAGGCGGTGGCGGCGGTGGTGGTCTGGGATCTTCGGGAAGGCAAGGTGGTTTGGGAAGAGACCCGGGAGGGGCCTGTGGCCGCCGAGTACCGGCCGGGGCTTTTCTTCCTGCGGGAAGCGCCGTTGGTGCTCCCGCTTCTTTCTAGGGTGCCTTTTGACGGTTGGGTTGCGTTGGTTCATGGGCACGGGACGGCCCACCCATTGGGCGCGGGTTTGGCTTCGGTGGTGGGGGTGCTTTTGGGACGCCCCACAGTGGGCTGCGCGGGCTCGCTTCTCTGCGGCCGCGGGGGCGAGCCGGGCGAAGAAAAGGGCAGCTGGAGCCCGGTGTGGTGGCAGGGAAAGCGAGTGGGGGCCTTTCTGCGAACGAGGGCTGGAGTAAAGCCGGTGGTGGTTTCGGTGGGACACGGGTTGACGTTAGAGGAAGCGGTGGGCCTGGTGCACGCGGCAAGTATCTACCGTTTCCCTGAGCCGTTGCGGCTGGCGGATGCTCTGGCCCGGAAGGGCTTAAGGGGTGCCGCGGGAGGCGTTTAAAGGGGTTTGCCCGCCGCGGGTCTGATGTCTAAGATGGGCTTGATGAGGAAGAACGACGCGGTGGTGCCGGTGGACGAGGAAGCACTTCAGCTCCTTTACGACGCGGTGCGTTGCCTTCCCGCGGGTCTTATCGTGGTGAGCGAGGACGGGCGCATCGCCTTTTGCAATCCCCTGGCGGATGCCATCCGCGGGGTTGGCGAGCGGGTGGGTCACCCGGTGGCCGAGTGCCATCCCCCCCGCGCTTTGCCGGCTTTGGACAGGCTTTTGGAGCGTTTCCGCCACGCTCCACCGGACCGTGACCACCCCTTGGTGGTGGAACGGGGCGGTAAGTGGGAGGTGCTTTACCAGCGCATTACCGGCGAGGACGGCCGCTTCCGCGGGGTGGTTTGGCTGGCCCACGACATTTCCCGGCACAAGCTGGTGCAACAGCAGCTCCTGCACCACGAGCGCATGGCAGGGCTGGGGAGCATGGCGGCCCGGCTGGCCCACGACATCAAAAACCCCTTAAACGTCATTGCGGGTGCGGCCCACAACCTCAAGGAGTTGGTGAGCGATCCGGTGGCTCGGGAAATGGTGGAGCTCATTGAAGGCCAGGTGCGAAGGGTAGGAGACCTCCTTTCGCAACTGCGGGAGTTGACCCGCCCCCTCAAACCCCGTTTTGGGCAAGTGGCGGTCAACGAGTTCTTCAGCGAGTACCTTGGCAAACAACCGCCGGAAGTGCGGGAGCGGGTGGAGCTGGTCCCCCTGGCCGAGGAACTGCAGGCGCGTTTGGACCCCGACCTTCTGGTGCGCTTCCTCGACAACGCCCTGGCCAACGCCCTCCACCACAGCCCCAGGGTCGTGCTTTCCCTCGAGGTAGCCACGGAACCGGAGGGGGAGTGGCTTTCGGTGACGGTGCGGGACTTTGGGCCGGGTTTCCCCCAGGAGGTTTTGGACCGTCTCTTTGAGCCTTTCGTTTCCACCCGTCCGGATGGGCTGGGTTTGGGCCTCACCATCATGCGGGAGGTTTGCGTGCTGCACGGTGGGGACCTGCAGGTGGCAAACCACCCCGAAGGCGGGGCGCTGGTCACCGGGCGGTTGGCCACCCGATGAGCCCCCAGGGCCGGGTTTTCCTGGTGGAAGACGAGCCCGCTGCCGTGCGGGTCACGCAGGTGGCCTTGGAGCGGGCTGGTTTTGAGGTGGTGGCGTGCGAAGATGCCTCCTCCGCCCTGCGCCGCTTTGACGAAGTGCACCCGGACGTGGTGCTGGCCGACTACCTGCTGCCCGGGCTTTCCGGGCTTGAGCTTTTGCGCTACGTGACCCGGCGCGCCCCGGATGTGCCGGTGGTGCTCATCACCGGCCACGGGAGCGAGAAGCTGGCGGTGGAAGCACTTAAGCTGGGGGCCTACTCCTACCTCCCCAAGCCCTTGGATTTCGAGGAGCTGGCCTTGGTCCTCCGCCGGGCGGTGGAGCTCAAGAGACTGCGGGAAGAAAGCCGCCAGGCGCGGCTTACCAGCGCTACCGAAGAGCTGGTGGGTCGCTCCCAGGCCCTGGCACAGGTGCGCCAGCTCATCGCCGACATCGCACCCACGGAGGTCACGGTGCTCATCCTGGGGGAAACCGGCACCGGCAAGGAGCTGGTGGCCCGGGCTATCCATCGTGCCTCTCGCCGGGCCCGGGGTCGTTTTGTGGCCGTCAACTGTGCGGCCATTCCCGAAACCCTGCTGGAAGCCGAGCTTTTCGGCTACGTGAAGGGGGCCTTCACGGGCGCCGAGGCGCGGCGGGAGGGGAAGTTCGTGGCCGCCTCCGGGGGAACGCTGTTTTTGGATGAGGTGGGGGAGCTTCCCCTTTCTTTGCAACCCAAGCTGTTGCGGGCCTTAGAAGAGAAGGAAGTTACGCCGCTGGGTTCCGATCGGCCGGTGGCGGTGGATGTGCGCCTGGTGGCCGCCACCAATCGGGACCTTGAGGCTCTGGTCAAAGAGGGCAGGTTTCGCCCTGACCTTTACTTCCGCCTCAACGTGGTGCCCATCCACCTTCCCCCGCTGCGGGAAAGGCGGGAGGACATTGAACCCCTGGTGCAGTACCTCCTGCCCCGCATTGCTGCCCGCCATGGCAAGCCCATCCGCGATGTCCAGCCGGAGCTTTACGCGTGGCTTTCGGCCCAGGACTGGCCGGGCAACGTGCGGGAGCTGGAAAACACCCTGGAGCGCCTGGTGGTGTTGTCCTCCGATGGCGTGTTGCGGGTCCCCGCCGGAGGTGGGGGGCTCCTCCATCCGTTTTATGAGGAAAAAGAGCGGGTGCTGGCGGCGTTTGAAAAGGAGTACCTGCGCCAGGCGTTGCAGATGGTCCAGGGTAACCTGGCCGAGCTTTCCCGGCGCTCCGGGATCTCCCCCAGGCACCTTTACAACCTCTTGAGGAAGCACGGCTTACATCAGGAGAAAAGCGAGTAGGCCAAAACCCGGCCCTAGAGCAGAACCCGGCACGCCTTTGCCGCCTAGGGCTATTGCTAACCTGTTGCACTCCAGTCATTTACCATGCGTCGCAAGATCCTCGGCAATGTAATGCCGAATCTTGAGCTTTGCTCGACCTTTTGAAAATCGGCTAAAGTCTTGCCATAGCTTGACAAAGTTTTTGCGCCTGCAGTTGGCACGCAATTTGCTCCGCCTCCCCCGGGGAGGTGGTATGGCCGAGAGCAATCGCCGGGAGTTTTTGGTGAACCTCATTTTAGGCCTTTCGGTAATCCCCGGTTTTGCCTGGGCAGCGCGGCACGTGCTGCAGTACCTGGTGCCACCCAAGAGCCAACGCACCACCGAGGTGCTCCTCACGCGCCTTTCGGATTTGCCGGTAGGCAGCGGCCGGGAGTTCAAAGGGGTGTTGGGCAACGACCTAATTGCCGCACGCCTGCCCTCCGGGGACGTCAGGGTTTTTTCCTCCATTTGCACGCACCTGGGGTGCCATGTGCAGTGGGATCAGGTGGCGGGGAACTTCCTTTGCCCTTGCCATATGGGTCGCTTTGACACCGAAGGCAAGGTGCTGGCCGGTCCTCCTCCCGCGCCCTTGCCTTCGTTCCCGGTACGGGTGAGCGGGAAGGACGTGTACGTGACGGTTCCGGTAAAGGAGGGGTAGGGCATGGCAAGCCGTCCGGAAATCCCGAAGTGGCTACGCTTTTTGCGGGAAAGGGTGCCGGTCAACATCGAGGTTTTTGAGGAGCTTTCCAAGGAGCCCATCCCCCACCACATGAAGAACTGGTGGTACTGCCTGGGTGGAACGCCCCTCATGCTGCTGGCCGTACAGGTGGTGACGGGCATCCTTTTGACCTTTTACTACCGTCCGTCCCCCGAAGACGCTTACAACTCGGTGCGCATGATTACCGAGGAAATCCCCTTTGGCTGGTGGATCCGCTCGGTGCATCACTGGGCCGCCAATCTCATGGTGCTGGCGGTGGGCCTGCACATGATTCGTGTGTTTTTCACCGGAGCTTACCGCAAGCCCCGAGAGCTCAACTGGGTGGTTGGCACGGGTTTGCTGTTTACCACGCTGGGGTTTGCCTTTACCGGCTATGCCCTGGTTTATGACCAGCTCTCCTACTGGGCAGCCACCGTGGGCACCAACGTGGCGGAGCAGTTCCCGCTCATCGGGCCGTGGATCGCCAGACTTCTTCGCGGCGGCGAGGCCGTCAACCCCACCACCCTCACGCGGTTTTTCGTGTTTCACGTGGGGGCGATGCCCACGCTGATGGTGATTCTCCTGGGCATGCACATTTTCCTCTTGCGGGTGCACGGCGTTATGGAGCTGGAAGCCCCGGAGGAGGTGCAGCAAACCCCGCTGACCGTGGAAGAAGACCGGGAAGGCAAGAGGCGCTTCGATCCCAACCGTTTCTTTGCCTTTTTCCCCGATCACGTGACCACCGAGCTTCTGGTGGGGATGTTCCTGTTGACGCTTTTGACCATGCTAGCCATTGTCTTTCCAGCCCACTTGGGGCCACCGGCCAACCCCGACGAGACCCCGCTCCACATCAAGCCCGAGTGGTACTTCTACCCGGTGTTTCGCTGGTTGAAGCTGGTGCCGCTGTGGCTGGCCATGGGTGGCCTGTTGGTTGGCGGCTTGGCCTTCGTGCTTTGGCCTTTCATTGACGGCTGGATTCGCAGGGTCAAACCGCGGAGTGAATTGGGCACCGCCATTGGCGCGGTGGCGGCTTTGCTGTTGGTGACTTTCTTGCTTTGGGAAGCGTTAGCCACGCACTAACACGAGGGGAGGGTTTATGAGCCTTCAGTTCAAGAAGATCATCGTCGCGATATTTGCCGTGGCCTTTACGGCTGCCGTAATCATCGTTGGGCTTATCGAAAAGGAACGGGCCAAGCCGGAAAAGGCGGCGGTGGCTTATGCCGATGAGGCCACCAAAGCCTGTATCAGGTGCCACGACGAAAAGCATGTAGCCGTGGACTGGAGCCGGCAATGGGAACAGTCGCGGCATGCCCAAAAGGGCATTGGCTGCATGGCCTGTCATGAGGCCAAAGACGGCGACCCCGACTTGTGGCTCCACGAGGGTTACAAGATTGCTACGGTGCCGTCGCCTCTGGACTGCAAGTCCTGCCACGAGCAGCAGTTCAAGGAGTTCACCGAGTCCCACCACGCCAAGGCGGCGCAGTTCATCGGTTCTCTGGACAACATCCTGGGTGAAATTGTGGAAGGGTCCCCGGCCGCCAATTTGGGGTGCAAGCAGTGCCACGGCTCCACGGTGCAAATTCAACGTACCGGCGATCCCAAGACCGACGGTCTTCCCTTACCCGGGTCCTGGCCCAACACCGGTATTGGCCGGGTGAACCCCGATGGCTCCCTGGGTACCTGCACGGCATGCCACACCAGGCATATGTTCTCCAAACAGCAGGCGCGCGAACCCCGCACCTGCGGTCGTTGCCACATGGGCCCTGACCACCCGCAAATCGAAATTTACGAGGAGTCCAAGCACGGCATCATGTTTGCCGCCTGGCGGGACAAGATGAAGCTGGATGCTGACGAGTGGATCGTGGGCAAGACCTACACCGCCGCACCCACCTGCGTCACCTGCCACATGGGCGCCACACCCACCATGAAAGGCACCCACGACGTGGGCGCCCGCATTTCCTGGACTTTGCGGCCGCTTTTCTCCAAGCGTCTGGACAACTGGCAGGAAAAGCGTGATCGCATGAAGAAGGTATGCCTGGAATGCCACGGCCAGAACTGGGTGGACAACTACTTCGTGATGTTTGATGACGCCGTGGAGCTCTGGAACAACAAGTTCGCCAAGCCCGCCAACGACATCATGGAAAAGCTCAAGGCCGCCGGCAAAGTCACACCGACACCTTTTGACGATCCCATCGAGTGGACCTTCTACGAGCTGTGGCACCACGAAGGCCGTCGCGCCCGCCACGGTGCTTCCATGATGGGGCCCGACTTCACCCAGTGGCATGGCTTCTACGAGGTGGCCAAGCACTTCTACACCAAGTTCTTACCGGAAGCGGAGCGCCTCTTGCCTGGGGTCACCGCTGGCATCAACCAGCTCCCCGAGCATGCCTGGCGGCAGGGGCTTACCAAGGAGCAAATTCAGCAGATGCTGGACTTCTACCAAAAGAGGTACCAACAACGGGTGCAGTAAACGCCGGGGCCCCTCCGGGGGCCCCCTTTAACCCCCCGGCCTTGTGAAAACAAGGCCAAAGAAAGGAGGAGACGGTGATGAAACGGTGGATGGTTGTTATGATGGTCATCGGGGTCGTGGGCTTTGCCTGGGCGCAAAACCCACAAGCCCAAGCTTCCCCGGAAAAGCCCAAGCTTTCCTTGAGTTTGTCGGGGTTTTACGAGTTCAACGGGTACACCCAGAACAACTTCTTCTTCGGTGCCCGTCCATCTGGCCTGGTCACCGACCATGACGACTACGCTATTCAGCTCTTGCGCTTGCAAAGCGAGCTGGCTTACGGCCCCAACGTGAAAGCGGTGATGCGGGTGGACTACGCCCAGGGTATCTGGGGCATTGACGACCAGTACCGGGATAACTTCCGTCCGGGATTTTCCAACCTCTACAACAACAAGGACACCAACTCCACGGTGCACGTGGACTGGGCTTACGTCGAATTCAACGCGGCTAAGCTCGGGAACACCACCTTCCGCATCGGTCGCATGAAGAACGCCCTGGGTAACTTGTTGGTGTTGGATCAGGACGGCGACAGCGTGCAAGTGTCGAAAAAGCTGGGGAACTGGGCTGCCACCTTTAACTGGACCAAGATGTACGAAGGTGCCGATAGCCTCACCGACAACGCTGTGGGCACCACCAACGGCAAAGACGCCGACCTCTTTTACCTGAACTTTGCAGGTAAAGTGGGCAACTTTGACCTTCAGCCCTACCTGGCGTACTACACCGATCGGGGTTATCGCGACAACACCACGTACCTCCCCAACGAGCTGCAGTACTTCAACGCTCGCTTCCGCCCCAACATCACCACCGCGCAAGTGGCGGGCTTAGCGTTCAACGGCAAGGTGGGGAACCTGAGCCTCAAAGGCGAGGTGGATTACCTCTGGGGCAAAGACAAGGTGCGCAACACCAACTCCGGGCCCAACCAGCTTTTGGATGTGAACAACGGGGATCTGGAGGGCTACAACCTCTACCTGGATGCCAAGCTCCCGGTGGGCAAGACCACGCTGGGGGCGGTGTTTGGCCTGGGTTCCGGTGACGACGATCCCATGTCCGGCAAGGGCAACATCAACAAGATCCGCACCAACGGCTTCTTCTACGTCACGGAAATTTGGGAAGATTCCATCATGCCCGATGAGGAAGGCATTACCCCCCAGGGCCTGGGTTCCCCCGCGTCCCGTGGCTACCGGGAGCTGGAAAACACCACGCTCCTGCAGCTCAATGCTACCTTCCCGCTGCGCCAGGACCTCAAGCTTTTCCTCTCCGGCACTTACATCCGCGCCACCGAAGCCCTGCACCCCTGGGCCGATGCCAACGGCAACAACGCCATTGATCCCGGCGAGTTTGGTGCGGCCTCTTCCCGCGACCTGGGCAAGGAAATTGACTTCAAGCTCGACTGGACGGTGATGGACAACCTGGTGTGGACGCTCAGGGGAGGCTACTTCTGGCCGGGTGATGCGGCGCTGTACCTGGTGAACGGCAACGCCCGCCACGATAAGGAAGCTTGGGAGCTGCGGACCCAGCTTACCTTTACCTTTGGTGGGCTGAAGGTCATGTAAAGGAGGCGGTTATGAAAGGAAGGCTGCTGATAGGCCTTTTGGTGTTGTTGCCCTTTGTCCTGGGGGCAGCACCGGCCAAGAAGAGCAAGGTGGTCCACCCAGACGTGGACACCGAGGAAGCCTGCGATGTTTGCCACCGCGAGGTGACCCCGGAACTGGTGGATGCCTGGTACAAAAGCCGCCATGGGCTGATGAACGTCAAGTGCTTCGTGTGCCACGGCACCATTGGCCCTGAGTTCATGCGGCGGGCCCCGGTGTCCCGCTGCGTGGGGTGCCACAACGACAAGGTGGAATCGCTTTCCAACCCCTTCTTCAAGGGGAAGGATTGCTTTTCCTGCCATGCGGGGCATGAGCTCAACCCCCATAAGATTGGAGGTGGGCAATGAGCATTTCTCGAAGGGAGTTTCTGGAATCAGCAGCTGCCGCTTCGGCGCTGGCCGCCCTCTCGGGTTTGCCGCGCCCGGCCCAAGCGGCGGGTGGCGAAAAGTGGGTTAAATCGGTGTGCCGGTACTGCGGCACCGGCTGTGGGCTTTACATTGGCGTCCGGGACGGCAAGGTCTTTGCGGTAAAGGGCGACAAAGAAAACCACAACCAGGGCTTTTTGTGCCTGAAGGGCTTCCTTTTGCCGCAAATCCTCACCGCCCCTACCCGCTGCCTGTACCCCATGATCCGCAAGGACGGCAAGCTCGTTCGCGCCACCTGGGACGAAGCCATGAGCCTGGTGGCCGCCAGGTTCAAGGAGGCCATCGAAAAGTACGGGCCCGATTCTGTGGCGTTTTACGGCTCCGGCCAGGGCTTGACCGAGGAAACCTACGTCGCCAACAAGCTCTTCAAGGCCGGCATCCGCACCAACAACGTGGACGGCAACCCCCGGCTGTGCATGGCTTCGGCGGTGGGTGGCTACGTGACCACCTACGGCAAGGACGAGCCCATGGGTTGCTACGAGGACATTGACCACGCCGACGTGTTCCTGCTGGTGGGCTCCAACGCCGCCGAGTGTCACCCCATCATCTTCCAGCGCATCGTGCGGCGCAAGGAAAAAGCCCCGGGGACCAAGGTCATCGTCATGGATCCCCGCCGCACCCCCACCGCCCGCATTGCCGACCTGCACATTTCCTTCAAGCCCGGGACCGACCTGGCGATCCTCAACGCCATGGCCTACGTACTGGTGCAGGAAGGGCTCATTGACGAGGAGTTCATTAAGAACCACGTGGTGTTCGGTGAAGGGACCGAGGCAAACAAGACGTTCGAGGACTACAAGGCCTTCCTGGCCCAGTACACCCCTGAGAAAGCCGCGGAAATTGCCGGTTGCAAGGCGGAGGACATCGTCACTGCCGCTCGTTGGTTTGGCGAAAAGGGCAAAGCCTCCATGTCCCTGTGGACCATGGGCTTAAACCAGCGCACCAAGGGCGTGTGGGCCAACAACCTGGTCCACAACCTGCACCTCATCACCGGCAAGATTGGCACGCCCGGTTCCACGCCGTTTTCCCTTACCGGCCAACCCAACGCTTGCGGTGGCGTTCGCGATGGCGGAGCTCTCTCACACCTCTTGCCCTACGGCCGCTTGATTGCCAACGAAGCGCACCGCAGGGAAATGGAAAAGCTCTGGGGTGTTCCTGAGGGAACCATTAAGCCCAAGCCCGGCCCTTCCACCGTGGAAATGTTCCAGAAGATCGAAGCCGGCGAGATCAAGTGCCTGTACATCATGTGCACCAACCCCGGTCAGTCCCTGCCCAACGTGCGTCGCTACCGCAAGGCCCTGCAGCGGGATGACGTCTTTGTGGTGGTGGCCGACGCCTTCCACCCCACCCGCACCACGGAGCTCGCTGATGTGGTTTTGCCGGCGGCGGCGTGGGCCGAAAAGGAAGGCGTTTACGGCTGTTCCGAGCGGCGCTACCAGCTTTTGGAGCAAGCCATTCCGCCTTCTGGTGAGGCCCGCCCCGATTTTGAAATCCTCTGCGATTTGGGCCGCCGTCTGGGCCTTGGCCACCTGGTTCCCTTCAAGACCCCCACGGATATTTGGAACGAGATCCTGACGATTTGCAAAGGCACGGTTTACGACTTCACCGGCATGACGCGGGAGCGCTTGCGGCAGGCTCACGGCTTGCTGTGGCCCTTGCCCACCCCCGATCATCCGGGCACCAAGCGGCGCTACGTGAAGGGCGAGGATCCCTTTGTGCCTGCCGACTGGCCGCACCGCATCAAGTTTTACGGCCGACCTGACGGCAGGGCCGTGGTGTGGATGCGACCCTTCAAGGGACCGGAAGAGGCCCCCGATGCGGAGTACCCCATGTACTACACGACCGGCCGCGTCATCGAGCACTGGCACACCGGCACCATGACCCGTACCTGCAAGGAGTTGGTGCACGCCAACGCCGAAGCCGTGGCGGAGATACATCCCGCCGATGCCGCCAAGCTGGGGGTCAAGACCGGGGACAAGGTCAAGATCAGCTCCCGTCGCGGCAGCGAGGTGTTTAAGGTGAAGGTCACAGACACCTCCAGGGAAAACCTGGTGTTCGTCCACATGCATGACGACCAGCACCTGTGCAACCTCATCACCATTGATGCCTTGGACCCCATTTCCAAACAGCCAGAGTTCAAGATTTGCGGCGTCAAAGTGGACAAGGCTTAACCTGCAAACATCGGGCCCCGGCGGAGGCCACCCCTCCCCGGGGCCCCAAGGAGGTAGCCATGGTCATTGCCGGAGTGCTCATTACCACCAAGCCTGGGCAAGCACCTTTGGTGGCCGCAGCTTTGGCCGCCTCGCCAAACCTGAAGCTGGTAGGTGGGGATGGTCACGAAAAAATTGCCGCGGTAGTAAGCGGAGAAACTGGAGAAGCCCTGGAAACTTGGGCTGAAGAGCTTTTAGCCGAAGACGAGCGCATCCTGGGGGTCTACCCCACCTTTGTAGGCGACGATCGGGCATGAGGCGCAGCCGTCGGGGTCTTATTGCCTTCGTCTTCGCTCGCCCACCGCTTCGCCCCCCCGGCGCCAGGCCCGAGGAAGAGTTTGCGGCGCTTTGCATCCGCTGTAACCGCTGCGTGGCGGCCTGCCCCTACAAGACCCTCAAGCCAGCCGGCTGGATTTACGGAGAGCGGGCTGGCACGCCGTTGGTAGTGGCGCGGGAGGTCCCCTGCTACCTGTGCATGGCCTGCCCGCCGGTTTGTCCCACCGGCGCCTTAGAGCCCATAACCGACAAACGCGCCGTGCGCATGGGCGTGGCCGTGGTAGACCCGCAAACCTGCTTTGCCCACCAGGGCATCCTCTGCCGCACCTGCGTTGACGAATGCCCCCTGGAAGGCGAGGCCATTTACCAAAACGGCGAGCTCAAGCCAGTGGTGACCGACAAATGCGTGGGGTGCGGGGTCTGCGAAAAGGTCTGCCCGGCTCCCGAGGTGGCCATCGTGGTGCGGCCGCGAGGCGAGGGAGAAGGGGCATGAAAAGGCCCTACCGGTGGACCCCTTTGCGGCGCACCGTTCAAGCTCTGGTGGCGGTTTTGTACTTTGCCTTGCCCTGGCTGAACCGCTGGGGCTTTCGGGGCTTGATGGGCAACCTGGCTTCCCTCAAGGTAGGGCCGGTGGATTTGGCCGAGCCCGCCAGTGCCCTTTCGGTGGTTCTGGCTGCCGGGAAGGTCACCGGACAAATCCTGCTGGCGGCGCTTCCGGTCTTGGCCCTGGCGCTGGTGATGGGCCCGGTGTTTTGCTCTTGGGTGTGCCCCTGGGGCTTCCTGTCCGAAGGGTTGGACAACCTGAAGATCCGCACGCTCCACCTGCACCGAACCTGGACCGCCGAGGGTTACCGCAAGCTGCGGCCGCTGCGGGTGGTAGGGCTATTTGTCTTTCTGCTGGCTTCCTTCCTTTTGGCCAGCCCCCTCGTTGCGTTGCTGGCACCCCCCCGCTTGCTCACCGCGCTTCCACAGGAGCTTTTTTACCTGGGCGTACGACCGTGGGTGACCGGTAGCCTGCTGGTGCTCTGGCTGACCGCCGAGCTTTTGTTGCCCCGGCGCTGGGTTTGCCGGGCCCTCTGCCCGGTGGGGTCGCTGTGGAACTTCCTGCGAACCCCCTGGACGCTAGCGGTGCGGTTTGAGCCTTCCCTGTGCGTGGACCCCAAGGTCGCTCCCTGTCACCTCCACTGCCCCTGGGGCATTGATCCCCGCTCCATGGGCCGTTTTGACGGCTGCACCAACTGCTTGCGCTGCGTGGAGGGCTGCCCCTCCCACGCCCTGGCAATCAGCTTTGGCCCGCCGCGAAAGCGGCAAAGGCCTGCCTGAGTGCTTTCTTCGTACCCAACAGCAGCGGTATCTCCGCTTGCTTTGAAAGACGCGAGCTGACCTTGTCTCGGATTTGTAGCAGAAATGCCGGTGGGCGAGGACTCCCGCTGGCGAGGGTTATACTCAAACGGTGGAGCGGAGCATGAGCGAGCAAGAGCTTTTGGAGCGCATTAGCGTGGACCCCAAGGTTATGGGCGGAAAACCCGTCATCCGGGGTACGCGGCTCACCGTGGAGTTCATTTTGGGCCTTTTGGCCCATGGGGCAACTGTGGCGGAAATCCTTGAAGAGTACAAGGGCTTGACCCCGGAGGACATTCAGGCCTGCCTGCTGTTTGCCCGGGAGTCGTTGGCAAGGACCTGGTTTTTACCGTTGGCTTTGGAGTCGGCCTAGGTGCGGTTCTTGGTGGACGAATGCACAGGACCAGCGGTGGCCCGCTGGCTGCGCAGCCAAAACCATGAAGTCTTTTCGTTGTACGAACAAGCCCCTGGGCTTGATGACGAAGCCGTTCTTGCAAAAGCTTTTCACGAGAATTTCATTTTGATTACCAATGACAAGGATTTTGGCGAAAAGATCTTCCGGCAAAGGAGCCCGCACAAGGGTGTTGTGCTGCTTCGCCTGGAAGACGAACGGGCGGCCAACAAGATTCTGGTTTTGAAGCGGCTTCTGGAAGCTTATGCCGCAAGGCTTCCTGGACAGTTCGTGGTGGTGACCGAAACCCAAGTTCGTTTTGTTGGGCAAGCGCCGTAGGGCGCTTTCTCATTGTGCTTAAGTTTGCCGGACCTGGCGGAGGAGGCGCCAGGCCCAAAAGGCCAGGCCAGCCAACAGCAGCAGCAAGGCACCGGCAATCACCATCCGGTACCGCTCGCTGAAAGGCTGGAAAGGCTGGGGAGCCTCAGGAGCAAAGGCCGGGTTGGGCAATACTGGCCCCAGGGGCGCTTCCTGGTAGTCCACCGTTGGCATTCGGGACAGGCTGGCGGCAAGGTCGTAGCTGGGCGCTTGCAGGTCGGAAGCACCCAGGTACAGCGCGTAGGAGCCCGGGGTCTTGGCTTCAAAGAGCAACTGCTGGAGCCGGTATTCCCCCCACGCCGCCTGCAGGGTCAAAGGTGGGTTGTCCCCGTTTTCCACCAAAAGCCGCAGGTAGCGCTTGGAGGTGGTCACGGGCAACTGGAGCCCCTCGGCTTCTCCCGCCCGGTACAAAACCCCGCCCCCCACCGGCACCCAGAGGGAGCCTCCCTCGGAGCCTTGCACCGTGACCCGGCGCTCAAAGCGGGCGTCGGCCACCTCCAGGGTGAGCTGCCGGAGGGGTACACCGCTTCCCCCGGTGTCCAGGTAAAAGGCGGTGAGTCGGGCAGAGGGGTTTTCCTCCCTTCGCACCAAAGAAAGCGGGATGCGCCCTAACGGCTCCGAGCTTTCCGGAGGGCGGAAATGGAGCGCTCCGCCGGTGATCGGAACCGGCGGTTTGCCCGCTTCGCCTTTCAGGGTTACCCGCAGGTAGCGGGCTGCAGAACGGGGGTATGAGACCTCCACCCGCTGGGAAACCACACCATCGCTGGTCACCCGGAACACCACGCCTTCCGAAAGCTTTCCCCACTGGCGGCGGTCCTCGCTGACCTCCAGCACCCAGTGGCGGAGGAACTCGTCCCCTTCGAGCTGCAGGGTCAACTGGTTGTGGGGGGCGGGGTTTTCGCCCACATCAAAGGTGGCCTGGCTGCCCCCGTCGGGGAAGACCACGGGGTCCAAAAGCTCCACCGGCAGGTCAGTGGCAGCCCGGGGGGCAGGAACGTTCCGCAGGACCCAGGGCACCTCTTGCCCATCGGCCCCCAGGATGCGCAGGTCTGCAAAATCCCCCGGGGAACGGCTGGCCCGGTAAAGCTCCGGAGGCACCGGAACGGTGGCGAGACCCGGTGTCGCCACTACGGCGGTGGCCTTAAAGGCGAACTGCCTGACCTCCACCGCGCCCCCGGGGTCTGCCTGCCACGCCAGCAGCGCCAAAAGCCCGGCCCCGGTACGCAAAAAGCCAAAGAGGCGTGGGCCAAACCGAGCGTACAAGAAGCCCGCTCCCAGAAGCAGCACCCCCACCGACACCAGCACCAGCACCTGGGAAAGCCTGGGCAGCCGCCAGATGTCCCAGAAAACCAGCTTGCCCAGGGTCAAGCTCAGCACGGTCAGGCCCAACCAGCGGTGGAGCAGCCCCCGCAGGGCAAAGCCTAAACCCAGGAGCACCGCCCCATACCCACCCATGGCCAGGCTGGCGGTCACCGCCAACTTGGTGCGTTGGGCAGCCAGGCTTTTCTGGGCCTGCGCCCAGAAAACCCCGAACTCGTCGCGAGTCACGTCTTTGGCCGGCAAGCGGGGCAGCTGGGTGACCAAACGCTGGCCTTCGCTCACCACCAGCGCCAAAAGCAACCCGTGGGCAATGACCAGACCGATCCCGGCACTCACGCGCCAGGGGCCGCCCGCTTCCACTCGTCCCAGGCTGCGGGCAGCCACCAGCAGCGCCACAGCCACCCCGGCCAGGGCCAAAGCTTTCGGGTTCAAAAGCGGCGTGGGCTGCAGCGCTCCTTCGCGGCCGGCTGTGGCCAGAAAACGAGCCAGCTCCCGGCGGGGGGCCTGAGCGTCCACGAACACCACCCGGCCCAAGCTCAAAAGGAACAGCACCCCCGCCCCCAAAAGCCAGCGTCGGTCGCGGGCGCGGGCTGCCAGCACCGCCACCGCTGCCGCCAGCAGGGCCCACAGCAGCGTCACCGTGACCCCGCTAAAGGCCAGCACCACCGCCAAGGCGGCCAGGGCCACCCCTTCCCCCAAAAGCGCGCTGGCAGCCGCCCGGGCACTAGGATGACGGCGCAGGGTGAGAACGCCAACTGCAAACACCGCCAGGGCAGCAGCGGCGCTCACCAGGGCCCGGGTTGTTCCCGCTTCCGCCGGGGTAGCCCGCAGCAGCACCGCCACAAAGGCCGCCGGGGCAGCTACGGCCGCAACAACAACCCCCCGTGCCGCTTCCTCTCCCCGGCGCAGCAGCTCCCGGCCGGCAGCGGCCAGGTAAACGCCGGCCCAGAGGGCAGCCAAAGCCAGAAACACCGGCTCCGGCGGCTTGGTCTTGGGCACCGCCAAAAACCACCCGAAAGCCGCAACGATCCCTGCCGGCCAGGCCAGCCACGTTTTTTCCGCCCACTCCCCTAGAAGCACCAGAGCGAGACAGGTGAGCACCACGGCACCCGCCAGCATTTCAGGGTGGTGCGGCAAGCTCACCAGGACCATGACCGCCAGCGCAAGCCCCCCCGCGACAGCCAGGATCTTCCACGCCACCCCGACGGTGGCGCTCCCAGCGGTGCGGCGTGCCGCAAGGACGAGGTTTACGGCGTAAACCGAAAGCCAGGCACCGGCCAGCACCAGCATGATGAGGGGCTCCTTGCGGGCGCCGCTGGTGCGAACCGCGAGGATCAGGAAAGAAACGGCCAAAGGGAGCCCTAAGAGAGGCAAGTTTTCGCCGCCGCGCAGCACGCTCACCGCCACACCCGCCGCCACCACCATGGCCGCCGCTAGCGCCGGTGGCCGGTCCGCCAAAAGCGCCCCCCATCCCCAGTGGAGGTAAACCACGCCGGCCAACAGCAGGGCCTGCGGCGCCAAAGACGTCCACTCCCGCCGGCGAGCGGCGCCCGCCACCATCACCCACTGGGCACAAAAGGCGGCCACCGCCAAAAGCGGCACTGCGCGGGCGGAAAGCGTCCAGTACGCCCCGGCGGAACCGGGGACAGGCATTCCGGTTACCGCATCCAGGGCTGGTGGGGAAACGTCAAAAAACCGGGCAAACCACGCCACACCCAGAACCACGCTCCCGAAGACCGCAAGCCAAACGGCCCAGCGAAAGCGCAAGGGCACCGCCACAAAGAACGCCGCGGTGGTGACCAGCAGAAGGTACGCCGCCAGCCCCAGGGGCCGGTCCTCACCGGTGGAGAGCAAAACCGGGTTGGCCAAGGCCGCCAAAAGCGCCATCACCAGGGTGACCTGGGAGCGGTACCGGTAGGCCAAAAGCCCACCCAAGCCGGCCACCACCGTCAGCGCCACGAACGCCACCAGCACCGGGACCAACCGGTAAAAGCCGTACGCTGCAAAAGAGGACACGTAAAGCAGGGAAAGCCCAACCCCCAAGAGGCCCTGGAGGTAGCCACGATGGACGCGGTCAGAGAGCTTTTCCGCAAAAATCAGAACGGCCGCGCCCAGCCCTGCCCCCAGGGCCACCCGGCCCCAGGGGCCAATCCAGTTGTTGTCCACCGCGTACTTGAAGAAGTACATGGCCCCCAAGATTAAAACCGCCGCCCCTAAGCGGGTAAACCAGGTCACGCCGATGCGCTCCTCCAAGCTGGGCTTAGGTCCCGGCGTTTCCGGTGGCGCCGGTAGTGGCGACGATGGGGTGACCGGGGTTGCCGGGGTGACCGTGGGCGCCGATGGGGTGGTCGGGGAAACCGCCGGCGCGGGAGCTGGGGGCTGGGAGGGAGCCGGCGCTTCTTCCGGCTTGGGGGTTGGTTTTGGCTTTTCCGCCGGAAGCCCCATTTGCTGCAACCGGGCCAGCTGCTCGCTGAGCTGTTGCACGTGCTGGATGGCTTGGCGGGCCCGGCCAGCAGCCTGCAAGGCCACAATGAGCGCCGTTACCGGTATACCGAGGATCAACACTGCAAAGAAAAGGAAAACAAGCCCTTCCCACCCCATGGTTTTTTCTCCTTCCTTATCCGCAGGTGCATTCTACCAACCTCTCGTGGGTTTACTCCGCAACTGGGGCAAGAGGCTTTGAGCAAAACCTTTGCCGTTCGACGGCGACGTGACACGCTCGTGGGCGGAATCCGCGGGGCAAGTCTCGGCCCCGCAAAGGATAGAGCTCGCATCCTCAACCTTCTTTGGTCTGGGCTGCCCAAACCTCGGACATGGAACGCAAGGCTGTGCGGATCCAGGCAACCACGCGGCTCCCTCTCCTTGCTCCTTCTGTAACCGTTGAATTATGCAACAGCATCGTTGCCGACTCGTAGGATTCGAATGTATTTCGGCGCCAACTCTGCATCCAATTGGCCCGGGGGTTGGGTATGGACGGCTGGAAGGTGCTGGGCTTCGTTGGCGGTCTCTAGAACCATGACGGCCTTAAACCCGCAGCTGCAGCAACGCACCACTTTGAAGATCTTGCAGCTCAACGGCATGCAGTAGGCGACATGGTGATGGCGGCAACGCGGGACGGGATGCTTCATAACAATCGCGAACGGATTCAAAAAACGGTGGAGGCTCTCGCCCACCGCGGAAAAATGGGCGCAATCCGTACCTTCCCCGGTGGACGGCACGGTGGTCGCGGTCAATGAGACCGTGATGCGCGGTCCTGTCCCGCTGGATGCCGACCCCTACGGTGCCTTTTGGTTCGTCACTGCCGTGCCGCTTGAGCACACCGAGGCCCTGGCGTCCCTGAAGGTTGGGGACCGTGCAGTGCAGTGGCTGAAAGGGGAAATGCAGAGGTTCAGCGAGTTCCTGGCGGCCCGCTTGACACCGAAGGCTTTGGGCGTGGTGCTGGCCGACGGTGCCCGGCCGGCGGTGGGTGCAGCCCTGGCCCTGGACGAAGCGGCCTTCAGCCAGTTCCAGCGGGAGTTTGTGGGCGTCAGCCGGTCGTAAATCGCGCTCGCCTGCAGCGGGAGAGCAGCCCACCTGGTGGGCTGTTTTTTTATGGCGCTCCTCTCCTGGCGTTTCCCATTACTTTTTTTTGCCGCTTTAAAACGGGGCACACTACCACCAGCCCCAACCCCGGGCCCGCAAAGTTCCCCTGTGGTTATGGCGATGTGGCAACAAAGACAGTTGTCTGTACAATAAGAGCGGTGAACGTCGAGAACCGCGGTGGAGCAACCCTGTTTACGCGCATCCTACTGCGAAAGAGGGGGGCTGTTCTGCTGGCAGCGGCCTACCTGCTTTTGGCGGGCATGTATATCTGGGTCTCGGGGCATGTAGTCCAATCCCTGGCAAACCAGGACCCATCTCTTCTTCACCGTTTTGAAACCCTTAAAGGTTGGGGTTTTGTCTTGCTTACGGCGGTGGCCCTGTACGGCATCTTGCGGATGGTAGCTCGTGCAGCCGCCAAAGAGAAGCAGGTTTCTGAGGAACTCCTCCGTGTCCATGAGCGCTTGAAGCTGCTGGTGGAGGCAAACCCGCACTTTTTCTTCTACACCCAAGACCGGGAGGGTAACGTCACCTACGTGTCGCCAAGTGTGGAGGCCATTACCGGTCGGGCGGTTTCCGAGTGGCTCAAGCACGCGCATTGGTGGACCACCGATAACCCCATCAACGAGGAGGCTCGGCGGAAGACCCGCAAGCATCTGGCGGGAGAGTTCGACGGCAAGCCGATGCTTGTGGAGATTCTGCACCCTTCCGGTCGGCGGATCTTGCTGGAGGCGTTTGAAGCCCCTCTCCACGGGCCGAGGGGTTTTGAAGGGATCCAGGGCGTTGCTCACGACGTGACCACCCGCCGGCGGGGAGAACTCCTCCAGCAGTTTTTTGTAAGCGTGACCCAGGCCGCGGGAGAAACAGAAAGCGTGGAAGCGCTGCTGGCACAGGTGCACCGCGAGCTCCGGGCTCTGCTGCCGGCAGAAAACTTTTACGTGGCGCTTTGGGACGGCGGTGGTCCTGAAATTCGTTTCCCTTACTTTGTAGATGAAAAAGATGCGCCACCGGAGCCTCGAGCTCCCCGTCGGGGGCTTACCGAATACGTGATCCGCACTGGAAAGCCGTTGCTTTTGGGGCCGGAAGAGGACGCCCAGCTGGTGGCCGCCGGTGAGGTGGAGCTCATTGGCAGCCCGGCAGTTTCGTGGATGGGGGCGCCGTTGCAGGTGGCCGGAAAGACCCTGGGTTGCATGGTGGTGCAGTCCTACGACCCGAACGTGCGGTACTTTCCGGAGGACCTGGAGGTGCTTTCCCTGGCCGCCAGGGAGGTGGGGCAGGTGCTTCATCGCTTCGAGCTTCAGCAGCAACTCGCGGAAACCGCGGCGAAGTTCCAAACGCTGGTGGATCTTTCCCCCGATGCCATCCTCATTCACCAGGATGGTGTCATTAAGTTTGCCAACCGGGCGGCCGCGCGGCTGTGGGGCGCCAAGGACCCCGCTGACCTTGTGGGGCGTCCCGCGTTGGATCTGGTGGCGCCCAGCTTTCGGGAAACCGTCAAGGAAAGGGTGCGGACGAGCCTTGAGAGCGGCCAAATGGCCCCGCCGTTGGTGGAGGAGTTTCTGCGGCTTGACGGCACAACCTTTCGGGGTGAGGCATCGGCCACCCCCATCACATTCCAAGGTCGGCCGGCCGTCGAAGTGGTAATTCGCGATGTTTCCGAACGGGAAAAAACCGAGGCCCTCTTGCGGGAAGCTCAAAAGATGGAAGCCATCGGCGCCCTGGCCGGGGGCATTGCCCACGATTTTAATAACCTCCTCCAGGTCTTTTCCGCACTGCTTTTCTCGCTCAAAAGCAAGCTAGCTGGCGCCTCGGTGGGTCAAGAGCTGCAGACCCTAGAAGGCCTGGTGCAGCGGGGTGCTTCCCTGGCCCGCCAACTCCTGTTGTTTGCCCGCAGGGAAATTTCCCGACGCGAAGCGCTTGACCTCAACGAGCTCGTGAAACAAATGGAGGAGCTGCTCCGCCGCCTCTTGCCTGCCAACATTTCCCTTGAACTTAACCTTGCTGCGGAATCGGTAGCGGTGGAAGCAGACCCTAATCAGCTGAATCAGGTGCTCCTGAACCTGGTGGTGAACGCCAAAGACGCCATGCCGGAGGGTGGCAAGCTGGAGCTTCGCGTCGAGCAGCGGGGGGATGAGGCTCTTTTGGCTGTCAGCGACACCGGCTGTGGCATTCCCGAAGAGGTTCTGCCCCGGATCTTTGAGCCGTTTTTCTCCACCAAAGGCCCCGAAAAGGGCACCGGTTTGGGCTTGGCGGTGGTACACGGCATCGTCACCCAGCACGGGGGCCGCGTGGAGGTGGAGAGCGCCGTGGGCAGGGGAAGCACGTTTACGGTGATTCTGCCCACCGCCTCGGCGCCGTTAGCACCCCAGGCAAAGGCCATTTCCGGTTCGGTTCCGCCGGTGGGGAGCGGTCAGCGGGTGCTGGTGGTGGAAGATGAAGAGGCCGCCCGCCAAACCCTGGCAGATGTACTGCAGGCTTTGGGCTACCAGGTGGTGGCAGTGGGAAGCGCGGAAGAAGCGGGGAAGCTACCCGCAGATCCAGCTTTTGATGTGCTGCTTACGGATTTCCTGCTCCCCGGCGCCAGCGGCGCGCAACTGGCGGCGGGCCTGGTGGAGCGCTGGCCAAACCTGAAGGTAATCGTTATGTCCGGCTATGCCGAAGATCAAGTGTTCAAAGAGCAGGTGCGCCGGGGACAGGTTCATTTCTTGCAAAAGCCCTTTACCATGGAAAAGCTGGCTCGCGTTTTGGCCGCGGCTTTGGCGGACCAAAAGAGCTAGCCTTTCCGCGTGCGGAGGTGCCCATGGAACTAAGCCCAAGCCTTCGTGAGCGCCTGTTGACCTTTCAGCAGTTGGAGCTCACCGAGCACGAAATTTACGCCCGTTTGGCCCAAGGTCTTCCCGAAGGGGAGAACCGCCGCATTTTGGAGCGCATTGCCGCCGATGAGCTGCGCCACGCCCGCGATTGGCAAGCTTTAACCGGCCAGGAGGTAAAACCCAAACGGCTGTGGGTGGTCCTGTACACCTGGGTTGCCCGCATCTTTGGCCTTACCTTTGGCTTAAAGCTCATGGAGCGAGGCGAGGAACGGGCGCAAGGGGGTTACAAAGAGCTCTTGGGGGTGATCCCCAACGTGGAAGCTTGGCTGCAGGACGAAGAAGACCACGAACACCAGCTCTTGGGCATGCTGGAAGAGGAACGGCTGCACTACGCCGGCTCGGTGGTCCTGGGGCTCAACGACGCTTTGGTGGAACTGACCGGTGCCCTGGCCGGTCTCACTCTCGCCCTGCAGAACACCAAGCTCATTGCCCTTTCTGGCCTTATCACCGGCATTGCCGCTTCCCTTTCCATGGCGGCCTCTGAGTACCTGTCCACCCGTTCGGAGGGCACCGAGAAACACCCGCTTCGGGCCGCCGTGTACACCGGCATCGCTTATATCGTGACGGTGCTTTTGCTGGTTCTGCCGTACTTGCTTTTTGCCAACTACTACCTGGATTTGGCCTTGACCCTTTCGGTGGCGGTGCTCATCATTGCGGTTTTCAACTTTTACATTTCGGTGGCCAAGGACGAGCCCTTTGGCCGCCGCTTTGCGGAAATGGCGCTGCTTTCCTTTTCGGTGGCGGCCATATCTTTCGGCATCGGCTTTGTGGCCCGCCAGCTCCTGGGCGTGGAGGTTTAACCAGCCGCGAGCGTGTTCTTTCCTGGCCTGTTCTTCTAACGCAGGCGTACCGGGCTAAGCACTTCCTCTTTTTTTGAATGTGGGACCCGCGCTCCTGCGCGGGTCTTTTTTCGCCGGCGCGGGAGCGCCGGCCCCACATCCCACGCGGGGGGCCGCTCGCACTCCGCCCACAGCTCCGCTCGCTTGGCCCCCCGCAACCCCCACCGCTCGCACCGGCAAAGCCGGATACTCGCTTTTCTTGCCCACCCCCGCCGCCGCGGAGCGGCGGCCCAATATCTCACGCGGGGGGCCGCTCGCGCTCCGCCCACAGCTCCGCTCGCTTGGCCCCCCGCAACCCCCACCGCTCGCACCAGCAAAGCCGGATGCTCGCTTTTCTTGCCCACCCCCGCCGCCGCAGGAGCGGCGGCCCCACAAACAAGAATGTGCAACGCGCGCTGCAAATGTGGGACCCGCGCTCCTGCGCGGGTTTGTTGCCAAGATGATCCAGCCTGTAAGCCGATCCCTCGGGCCTTCGGGTCTTGGGATGACAGGCTCTGCCCGTCGTTCCCAGCGCAGCGAAGCGCCGGTCATCCCGAGTGAAGCGAGGGATCTCCTGCATCCGTGCTGCACGGATGGTGTACCTAGGGTCAACTTACTGCGCTAAAACCAAGACCGGATCCTGGCTGGACCCATCCACCACCGAAAGGTACACCACCAGCGGCCCATTGGGGATCACCTCCAGCGTACCCACCGGGTTGGGGCTCGGAACCCCGGGGAACAAGTCCTCCAGGCGGAACTGCTGCAACGAACGGGCCGGCACAAAAAGGTCGGTGCGCTCGGCCAGCTTGCTGCCGTTGGTGTCGTAAAGCCGGGCGGTGGCGTTCACCCCCTGGCTAGGTGTTGCAAGCCCCACGTTGGTGCGGAAGCCGTCCTGCGTTCGCACGCCGGTAAGCACCTTCCTTTGGCCGGTGATCCCAGTGAGGGGCAGGACCGGAACGCCCTGGCCGTAGCTTCCGGCTCCAGCCACGGGGGTGTACACCCGGCAGGAGGCGGCGATGGGCTGGGTGCTCACAACGCTTAACGAGCCCTTGGTGTTGCTCACGCCCAACAGCGAAGCAAAAAGCCGCTTGATGACCACCGAAGAGCGAGCCGGCAAGGCCACCGTTCGGGTGACGGTGCCCCCTCCCTGATTGTTGCGGTTTTCCGGCAAAAACTCCAGGTTCACCATTGCCGACTGCCCGCCCAAGTTAGCCAAAGCGAGATCGGTGTCCCAAAACACCACCCCTTGCACCGAGGCGACCACTGGCACGTGAAGTACTCCGGCCGGGGTGGAAGCCTGGAGGTACACCGCGTCGTGGGAGACCTGGTCCACCACCGAAGCCCAGGGGCTCCCCGGCCCCGAAAGGGTGACCACCACGGTCATGGGCACCCCTTCTTGTGCGGCGCTGGGGAAAAGATCCGGCAAGCGCCACTGCTGCTGGTCGTAGGCACCGATGCTCCGGCTCACCGGGCCGGCCACCTTGCCCTGGGTGCCGCGGTAGAGCTCAAACTGGGCCGTTACGCCGCTGGGCCCGGCGGTCACGCCCAAATTGGTGCGAAACGCGCTGTCTTCAAAAAGACCGGTGAAAACGTAGCTCCCTGCAGGAAGCGGCTCCCCGGCGGGGATGCCTTGGCCCAAGCGCTTGCCTGCTTCGCTGGAAAAAGTGCGGGAAAACACCGCCGGGGCCGGCCCTTCCCGCGGGGGCACCAGCACCAGGGATCCCCGTCCGTCCCCTTGGCCAAAAAGGCTTGCCACTGCATCTTCCCAAAGGAGGGCCTGGCGAGGGCCTAGGTTGACGCTCCGGGTGACGACGGTGCCGCTGCCGGAGCGGCGGTACTGGGCGGTGAGCGTCAAGGGTGCGTCTCCAGGGTTTGCCACCACCACATCCGAGCGCCAAGGGGTACCGATGCCCGAGACCCTGGCAATCACCGAGACCACTAGTGGTTCTTGGGGCTTGCGCACCGTGAGGGCTTTTTGCTTTTGCGAGCTGCCACCCGGGCCGGTGACCGTGAGGGTTACGGTGAACGTGCCGGCGGCGGCATACACGTGGCTGGGGTGGGTTTGGTTGGAGCTGCTGCCGTCCCCAAAGTTCCAGGAGGAGCTGGAGAACAGGCCGGTGGAGGTGTTGGTGAACTGCACGGTGTCACCGGTGAACGGGGAGGCTGGGGAGAAGGTGAAGTCGGCCACCGGGGCGGGGACTGAAGTGGGTGCAGGGGTGGGCGTTGGGGTTGGCATGGGAGTAGGTGTCGGGCTCGGCGTTGGTGTGGGCGAAGGCGTCGGCGTGGGTGTGGGCGTCGGCCCGGGGGTAGGTGTGGGCGTGGGTGTTGGTGCCGGTGTGGGGGAGGGTTTAGGTGTTGGGGTGGGAGTCGGTGTGGGGGTAGGTGCGGGAGTCGGTGTAGGGGTTGGAGTGGGTGTTGGCGTAGGCGAAGGAGTACTGGCCGGATAGGTGTACTGGGCGCAAAGGGTGTCGGTGGCGCTGATTTCGTTGCAACAAGAGCAACCGTAGCCGCTCTGACATAGGTGATACATCAAGGCGGACTCAACGCTGTAGTGGCCAAACCCTAATCCGTGACCCAACTCATGGGCCAACATTCGTCTATAGTCGTCGTAGGCAAAGCACCCGCCAACGCCGTCGTTTACCACCACGAACCAACTGATGATGGTGTACCACGGGGCACCGTCAAAGGTATGGGTGCTCAGGGAGTAATAGGGACCGCCAAAAGCTAGCGTGCCACTGCAAGGCGCCGAGGAGATGTCGGAACACGGATCGTTGAAAACCACAATGTTTGTGCAGCAGGGCGGCGGGTTGTCAAAGTCCTTTGTTGGATCCCCGCTACACGGAAGCGTGTAGCTGATGTCACCCGCGTATCCCAAGTTGTAGCTGGTATTGGCAACACCCATCCACATGGCCAGGGCGTCGGCCACCGCTTGATAGGCATCCGCCGGGTTGGCCATGCTGGTATCCCCGGGCTGCTGGGCGTATATGGTCACCAACCCCGGGGGGTTCGGGGTGTTGTAGGGCCAGCGGGCGTAGGGAGGTGACGAAAGGATGTTGGTGCACTGGCTTGGCAGCGCGGCAGCGTTCACCTTGATGGGCAGCTGGTGTTCGTACGCCCGCACGCGGTTCGCATCCCAGGCTCGCTGGCCTGTCGCGACTTCTCGCAAGTGAGGTAATAGCGCAATCTCCCGGTAGGTTTCGGGGATTTCCGGAAGGACCCCGTCGGGCCTGGGAAAAGCTTCCAAACTGCTGGCTTCAGGCAAAGGCGCCAAAAGGTGGGACCCGTCCCGCCCCAGGACTCGTTTTAGAAGGCCATAGGCTAAAGCCGGCGGCTGCCACGCCCCGCGGGGTGAGGGGTTCAAAAACAACAGGTACACCTCGCCTTCCTCAAAACGGGGCGATCCCGCCACGGCCCATCCCTGTCCATCACGCTCCCCGCCTGGGGTCTCCACCGTGAACTGGGAGCCCACCGGCAGCTGGCCCTTCACCACCTCCAAGCTGGTAAAGGTCGTGTGGGTAAAAAGCAAAGGCCCCCGCGGAAGGGTTTGGAAGCTTTCGCAGCGGGCCAAAACAACCGCTTCCGCCCCTCGGGCTAAGCTTCCGAGGTTTTCCGGCGGCACCACGGTGGCAGCCTGCAGGAGCGCCGGTAGCAACATCCCGAGGGCGATCAAGCGCTTCATGGTCTTAGCGTAAGGTCTAAACCTTGAAATTGCACGTGCCTGCGGTGAGCGTGCTCACCGTCTCTCAGAGAGACCCAGGTGACCACCCTTTGCCTTTTGCAGCTTCCCCTTGACTTGCGAAGGTCGAGGATTTATAAAGCGGCCATGAAACCTGGGCGGCTGCTGTTAGGCAACGTAATCAAGCAAGCCCAGGAAAGCTGCGTCAACACCGTCAATAACAACGGTTCGCCTGCGGATTGCGGGCGGACCGGTGCTTTTGGGTAAAGCGTAAAGCACAAGGTCAACGAAGACGCCCCGATCCGCAGGCGAGAGCGGATCGGGGCTTTTGTTTTTTCTCGCCGAAAGGAGGAAGAGATGGCAGAAAAAGGCAAAACCCCGTACCATTTCATTGGCCGCCGGCTGGCCCAACACCAGGAGGAGCTGCGGGCGAACGGCAAAACCCTGTGGGAGGACATCCACCACACCTACGCCCGCAAGTGGCTGAGCCCCACCCTGGCCCACGTGGCCCGGGTGCGCACGGCGCTGGTGGATGGCATGACCGATTACCTCATCGCCGCAGGTTTGTGTAACTTGGAGCGGGTGCAAATGTCCCTGGTTACCGATCCGCTGGCCCACGAGGTGGAGCGGCTGGCGGAAATTCCTTACCAGGATGGCATGTACGTGGCCACCCATTCCATGATTTACGCCAAGATCCTGGCCTGCTGGAACCCGCACGTTAAAGGCGTTTTTGTGGACAGCCCCAACGTGCGGCTGGAGCTTCCCGCCGAACGCCAGCGGGGCCGCTACCTGTTGGACTTTTCGCAGCTGGACGTGGAGCTGCGCCGCCGTTATCAGCTGGATGAGGCCAGCTACTTTGAAAAGCCCCAGGAAGTTCGCGAAACGCTGCGAGAGGAACTCACCGAGGCCTTGAGGTTCTTCGGCGGGATGCTGCGGGCCGGTTGGCAGCGGGTGCAGGAGCAGGCCGGAGAAAGCCTTAAAGCCCTGGGAGTGGTCTTGGACCAACTGCCCGATCAACTTCCAGTCTTTTTCCTGGACGAGGCGGTGAACCGCTTTGGCCGGGAGCGGGTGGAACAAGCCCTGGGGGAGGAGACCTGCTCCCCGGCCCTTTTCGTGGTGGGGCTTTTGCGGGAGAACTACGATTTGGTTTACCCCTACCTGTACGCCGACGGCACCCGCAGGCCTTTGAGACAAATCCCCAGCGCCGAAATCTTCAACTACGACATTCTGGTGAAGGCAAAAACCCTGGATGGCCGGGAGTTCCCGGCGGTGGAGGTGCTCTCCGGTGGCTTGCGGGAGTGGATCCCCAAAGCCATCGTGGCGAGGCTCGTAGACCAGGGAATCATCCCCGAACCCCCGGAGTTTGACGACGGACACCTCTTGAACGCCGAAAAGCTAGGCGGCTATGGTCCTTTTTTGGCCTTGGTTCACGCTGCGGAACGGGGCGTGCTGCCGCCCTTCCCGGCTACCTTTGGGGCTGGCATTGGCATTGAGCGTTTGCTTTGGGCCATGCTCCGGGGCGATGCGGTGCAAACCATCGAGGACGTCACGTTCTTTGGAAAGAACCCCGACTCCAGGCGTCTATTCCTGTTCTGACGTGTATGACCCGCGCTTCGGCGTGGGTTTAACCGAGAAGTGTGGGACCTGCGCTGCTGCGCAGGTCTTTCTTTCTTAGCTGCAGGAGCGGCGGTCTTCAGGAAAGACTGTGGCACCCGCGCCCCCTGCGGGTTCGTTCCACTGAGGAACCACCCAAAAGGAGATTCCTCGGGCCTTCGGCCCTCGGAATGACAAAAGCGGGCAGGCCCTTCCGATGACATGCCGTGCCCGTCATTCCGAGCGAAGCGAGGAATCATCTGCTTGTGCGTCGCACTGCACTTTTCTTTACGCTCCACACGCCCACTTTCCAGCCGGCGGAAGGGGGACCTTTGCCTTCCAGCGATGTTCTAACCGCCGTCCACGACCCGCGGGCGGTGTTTTTTCGTTGGTCTTGGGCGTATTTCCTCGGGGTGGCTGCGGAGGTGGTCCAAGAGGAAACGGCGCCTCTGCTTGTATCGCCGTATACCGTCGGAAGCCTCAGATAAATGCGAGGGAAAAATCCCCGGATCCTTTGCTTTCACCCGCTCGTAGATAGATTCCCAGAGCTTTTTAACCGTTACCAGCTTGACCCCAAGCTCCTGGGCGATGGCTTCGTCGGTGCTGCCCAAGAGGGCCATGCGGAGCACTTCCTGCTCCCGGGGGGTGAAGAAATACCGCGGGGAGGGCGAAGAAAAAAGCGCAAAAGCCACAGTGCCCTCCTGCCGCAACGCCTCCTCCCGCCTCGTCCCTCCCAGATAAGGCCAATGCTCCTCAGGGGGTGCTAAATCCGGGTGATCTCGGAAAAACCAACCGTAATCAGACCAAAGCCTGCCCCCCATGGCAAGGAGCATGGCAAGTTCTTCTTTGCCATGAAACTCGTGAAAGGTCGAGCGAAGCTTGTACCCCCGGTGCAATACCACAAAGGCATCGGCCAAAAAATGCCGTATGTGCTTCACCTCCAGGGCGGTGAGCCGGTCTTCCGGCCAGCCCACCTGGAGGAAGAAAACGTTCAAGCCCTGGTGAGCGTTGGCATGGGCGACCTCTTTCCTGGTCAGAATCGGGGAGCGGCCCTGGCCGTAAAGCTCCAGAAACCGAGGGCCGATGTACGGCGGCATGCTTGCTGCCTGGTCGGCAAACCAATCGGCCACAAACACGCTCAAGCCAAACCCCACCACCCGCTCGTGGGGGGGGGCGGTTGTGGTCCTCCACGACCGCAGACTCCCCGCTCCCCTCGCGCAGCACGGCGGTCCAGATCTCCAGCAGCTGCTGCTGTTGCTGGGGGGTGTAGACGAAGCGGTCGCGGATGAGGGGTAGCAGCTGGTCAAATTCGGAAAACCGGGCGGCTCGCACGGTGAGGTACATACGAACCTATACCAAAAGTATAGTTCACAAGCACCGAGGACTCAAACAAAATTTCGTCTAAGCAGCCGGGACGGCCACCCGCGATGCCGGTGGGGGGACACCCCGGAAAAGACCGACAGACGGAAGGAAGCCGTCCCTGAAGGGGGAAAAAGGAGGACACCATGTTTCGCGGCAAAACGTTTCTCTTAACAGCGATGGCTGTGCTCGTGCTGGCCCAGCCGCTTTTGGCCGGCTTTGCCGGC
>FWWM01000767.1_pt1 | contig 104625 bp, 97 predicted proteins | sample 2228351 | NCBI WGS metagenome assembly FWWM01 (sample SAMEA103939774, study PRJEB20133) | metagenome
GTAGGCTTGTTACCAAATGCTGAGGACGAGCTACTTTGTGACGGACCACAGTGTTTCAATCCCTTATAGGTAGGCTTGTTACTGCGCACCCCATGCATACGGTTGCCGTAGCAATAAGGGTTTCAATCCCTTATAGGTAGGCTTGTTACCTGCTCAATCAGCATGGGCTGTTCGCGACCTACGAGGGTTTCAATCCCTTATAGGTAGGCTTGTTACGGAATGGCAAGAAGGACGACCGGTCATGGAGAATGACGTTTCAATCCCTTATAGGTAGGCTTGTTACCATGGACACCCACACTGCAATCAACGGCGTGCCATTAGTTTCAATCCCTTATAGGTAGGCTTGTTACGGGGTCTCCTCGGGCGACATAGCGTTCCTCAACTCGTGTTTCAATCCCTTATAGGTAGGCTTGTTACGAGGTTGTTGCTGATATGGAAGACAATCATCGCGCCGGTTTCAATCCCTTATAGGTAGGCTTGTTACCCGAGTGGCCAGGTCGCCCGAGTCGGCATGCAATAGTTTCAATCCCTTATAGGTAGGCTTGTTACGGTATGTCAAGGAGGTTGCACGATGAGTAATTTTGTGTTTCAATCCCTTATAGGTAGGCTTGTTACTGCTGACCTGGCAGGAGTTTGCGGCGAGCCCGGCCTGGTTTCAATCCCTTATAGGTAGGCTTGTTACCTAAAGAACAAGTTCCTTTCGGTCTCCGTCCACGAGAGTTTCAATCCCTTATAGGTAGGCTTGTTACCGTAGCCACCACCCTTACCGTTCACGCCATCCATCGTTTCAATCCCTTATAGGTAGGCTTGTTACCGGGTTGGAACAGGGCAGTAGTGAGAGTCCTGATCGACGTTTCAATCCCTTATAGGTAGGCTTGTTACCAAAGATTTTTGTCAGTTTGAGCGAATTTTCAAGGTTCCAGTCTAGCTCCCGCGCCCTCACTACCACCACTTTCGCCCCCATTATACACCTGTCCTGCGAAAAATGCAAGCGTTTTGCCCCCATTTTTCGCGTAATTTTTCTTTAGCTTAGCTAACAGAGTCGTCTACCTCACGCTTGGCCATACCAAACCGGAGGTAGACGACTCTCTTAGTGACAATAAATAATCGCGACGAACAGGAGGTTATCTACTGGGAAACTGCCCTTTTTCGCACTTTTTTCGGCATCAGACCGATTCGATGCAGGATTCTTTTCGGCAACCGCGAAACCTCAGAGCAAGGACATCTAGCCTGTGCAAGCCATGTTGCGTGAAGGAGGAGCCGATGGCACGTCCAGCACCTACCATACAGGCTCCCGCGTGGCAGGAGCCTTCACTGCAGGATACCCTCACCCTGCACCTGCGGCTCATCACGCCGCTGTTCGGGGGAGGCTATGAGGCACGCGAGGTCGACCCCGTCTGCATCATCCGCCCCGCTACCATCCGCGGTCACCTGCGCTTCTGGTGGCGCGCCCTGTACGGCGCACGGTACCCATCCTCACAGGAGATGTTCAAAGCCGAAAGCCAGCTGTGGGGAGCGGCTGCCAAGAAAACCAAAAATGATAATTCCGATGAACAGGTTGGGGAGACAGGCGCTAGCCCTGTGGCAATCCGCGTGCGGATCACGAATCCGGGGATGGATCAGGAGTGCGCGGAGTTTGAATGGAACCAGAACAGACACGAATACCGCGCACTGCCACGGTTTCGCCGCGGGTATCCTGCCTACGCGCTTTTCCCTTTCCAGGGCCAGGTTAGCCCAAACCGCCGGCAAATACTGATTCAGCCGGCTACCGCACGCGAAAACGTCGAATTCGAACTGATACTCTCCTGTCCCCCCTCTGTGAGGGAAGAAGTGCTTTCAGCAGTAAACGCATGGGTGAAGTACGGCGGTATCGGAGCGCGTACGCGGCGCGGTTGCGGCAGTCTCATGCTCACCACTTCCCTCGACTTGCCTTTTCAAATGGGTCCCACTTCCGCAGGAACCTGTGTCCCGCTCTTGCCAGGTTCTAAATACGTGCTGGGGAGCGAAACCGATGACCCACTACAAGCATGGGAGCAGGCAGTAAGGGCATACCAGGATTTCCGACAGTCTGTGCCGTTTGCACGCAACCCGGGTGCTGATGGCAGACCGGGGCGGTCCAAATATCCTGAACCTGATAGCATTCGTCGGAAAACCATGATGAGCTCACAGGGACATGAGCCTGAGCATCCCGTCAACTGGGGGTTTCCACGGGCTGACCTTGGATTTCCCATTGTGTTTCACTTTAAGGATAGCCGATACGGAGACCCACCGGATACTATACTGCAGGGGTCCAAGCAAGGCAGGGCAAGAATGGCATCCCCCGTGATCACAAAAGCCATAGCTGTAGCGGCAGGTACATACCGTCCGCTGGTAATGGTGCTAAATACTCCTCACGCATGGTTGTTTGGCGACCTCGTCCTCGTAGTGGCCGGCAGTGATAGACTGCCAGTGACGCAAAAAGATATCGAACTAACGCCCGAAGAGAGAAAACAGGTTGAGCCCCTCTCAGGCAAACGGATTCGCGAGGCGTTGCTCGATTACGTTGCAGGCAAGTGGCAAGGAAGAGTGGAGGAACTGCGATGAAATATCTCTTCTCCATCTCTATCGGTCCCGTGCAGCAGTTTATCGCCGCCGCACGACGCACTGCCGACCTCACCGCCGGCTCCACACTGCTCCAGCAACTGGCGATGCACATCGCAAAGCAGATCAGCGCACAGGGCGGGCAACTCATCTTTCCCGCCACCGACTGCACGCCCGGACCCAACAAAGTGGTCGCCACCGTGCAGACCGACGACCCCGCCCAGCTCGCAGACGACCTGCGCCACAGCGCGGTGCAGTGGCTGATGGACAAATGGCAGGACGAAAGCCGAAGGCTGAGCGTAACCGTTGACGACGCCCTCGCGCAGGAGCAGATCGAACAGTTCCTTGAGTTCTACACCGCCTGGGTACCCTATCAAGACGCCGACTACGCCGCCTGCAGGGAGCGTGTGGAACTCCTGCTGGCAGGGCGCAAGGCACTGCGCGACTTCGTGCAGATACCGCCTCGTCCCGGTCGGTGGAAAAGCCCGCTGGACCCCTCGCGCGACGGCGTGCTGGAACTGCAAGACGGGCGCGTGCCATTACCGGCACAGGATGACCCGCTCTACCTCAAGCCGCGCGAATATCTGGATGCCATCTCCCTGCTCAAACGCCTGCTGGGAAGCAAAGGCTCGGGCGCACCGTCCACCTCCGAGATGGCCGCACGCTCCCTGCCCATCATCACCCGAGAGCCGAAACCGGAGGCAGTGCGCCGGCTGGAGGAGATAGCCAACAATGCGCCGGGACGCCTCGATATCGGCGACCTGATGTTCCCCACCCGCGTGCAGGAAGAGGCGCGCTCCGGCAATGCCCGCATGAGTCTGTATCTGAAACAGCACGAGCACGACATCACAGGACTGCGTCGGCAGCTACTGAAGGAGCATGGACGTCACGAATGCCCGCCCTACTACGTGTTGCTCACCGCCGACGGCGACCAGATGGGCAAGCGCATCCGCCAGATGACCAGCATCGAACAGCACCAGCAGTTCTCGCAAAGCCTGGCAGATTTCGCCACCCAAGCGCGGAGCATCGTGCAACGCCACCACGGCTACCCCATCTACGCCGGCGGTGACGACCTGCTGGCGATGCTTCCGGTCAACACCGCCATCGCCTGCGCCGTGCAACTGGCAGACAAGTTCCGCGATGGGGTTCAGGCAACCCTCTCCATCGGCATCGCCATTGTGCACCATCTGGAGAACCTGTATCAGGCGCTGGAGTGGGCGCGACAGGCTGAAGGTGAGGCAAAACAACTGCGCAACGCGCTGGCGGTGGCTCTGCACACACGAGGCGGTGTGCCCCTCACGGTGGTCACCTCTTTCCAGGACGACCCCTATCAGGAGGCATGGACTCGCTGGGAACGCCACTTCCGCGAGGGGCTGACGCATGGCTTCCCCTACGAACTGCAGAGGCTGGCACGCGAGTGGCAGAACAGCGGGCTGAGTGTGGACAGCCTGCGCGCGGAGGCACTGCGTATCTACGACCGCAAAGAGGGGCGAGAAGCTCGCGGTCAAACCCCCGACGCGCGCAAGCATCTGGAGCAGGAGCTGGAGCGAACCCACAACCCGAACGACCTGCTCGACCTTGCCAACCGCCTCGTCATCGCCCGCTTCCTCGCAACCGTCCCGCACGCGGAGGTGAACGCATGAACACTACCATCTTGCGTATCCGGGGGATAGACCCTCTGCTCTTTCGCGACGGGCGCCCTTTCTCGTCGGAGGTTGGCGCCACCTCGGCGCGCACCCTGCAGTGTCCTTACCCGGGCACCATCGCCGGGTTCCTGCGCACCTTCTGGGGCAACCGACTGGGGCTGGACTGGAACCGCGACGAACACATCGAGCGTGCCCTGCAGGTGGCTGTGCACGCCCCTGTTCTGGAATGCAACGGCAAACCCGTCTTCCACGCCCCGGCGGATGCGGTGGTGTATCGTCCAGAAGGCGAGAAGGCACCGAAGGTGATGTGCCTGCGCCCGGATACTGCGATCCAGCGGGGCGAGGGATGCAACCTGCCCGATGATCTTCTGCCCGTGCGCGTTTCTGCCGACATCAAACCCGCACAGGGCTACACCCTGTGGGATGCCGACGCGCTGATGCGCTGGCTCTCCAGCCCCAACGGTAGCGATTTTCAGGCGCCCGACAGGCTCGCCGGTATGGAAAGCGAAGAGCGCATACACGTCGCTATCGCCGACGGCATGGGAACCGGCGAAGAGGGGTTGCTGTATACCGTGCAGTTCCTCTCCTTTGAGCGCTATCGCTGGGAAAAACAGCCTGTTGCCGAGCAGTGGAGCCTGCTGGCGCGCGTGGAGGCGGATGAAGCGGTCAACTGGCAGGGGGCGGGATTGCTCGGTGGCGAGAAGCGACTGGCAGCTATCGAACGCGCCCCCGACAATGCCTGGCTTGCCTGCCCCAACGAACTGCAGTCGGCTCTCGCCTCGGCTCAGCGCGTGCGCATGGTGCTGGCAACGCCCGCCATCTTCAGCCGCGGCTGGCGACCGGGATGGCTGAACGACCATCTGCAGGGTGAACCGCCCGGCGCGCCCGGACTGAGACTGAAACTGGTATCCGCGGCGGTTCGCCGCCGCGAGGCGGTCAGCGGCTGGGACATGCGCGCCCGTCCGCCCCAGCCCAAGCCCACCCGCTTGATGGCTCCTGCGGGTTCGGTGTACTTTTTCGAGGTCTTAAACGGCGACCCGTCCGTGCTTGCCGATACTGCGTGGCTTCAACCCGTCAGCGACAGCGAACAACATCGGCGCGACGGCTACGGACTGGCGCTGTGGGCAATATGGTGAGAAGGAGGCAACACCGATGAGTAACGCATCCAGAGCGAAACTGCTGTTTCTTCACGCGTTGACGCCCGTGCATTCCGGCACCGGACAGGCGGTGGCGGTGGTCGACCTCCCCGTCGCCCGCGAGAAAGCCACCGGCTGGCCCATCATCCCTGCCAGCAGTTTGAAGGGAGTCCTGCGCGATGCGCTCGGAAACGCCAGTAACGGCAAGTGGATTCAGGAGGCTTTTGGCAAGGATGTGCGCGACGGCGGCGACCTGACTGCAGGCGCACTCTGCTTCACCGACCAGCGCATCCTGTGCCTGCCCGTGCGGAGCTACTTCGGCACTTTTGCCTATGTGACCTGCCCGCTGGTGCTCAAACGCTTCGCACGCGACGCCGCCGCCTTCGGGCTGGAACCGCTCTTCCAGAATGTCCCCGAAGTGAACGACTCCGGCGACACCCTCCATGCCCTCGTCGCGCAGGCAGCAGAGGTGGTGAAAAACGGCAACCTGTATCTGGAAGACCTGGACCTCTCCGCCAAAGCGGACTCGCATACCGATACCATAGCCAGATCGCTGGCGCAGACTCTCTTTGCCGACAACCCCGACTCGTTCACCCGGCGGTTTGTGATCGTATCGGACGAGGTGTTCAACTTCCTGAGTGAGACGGCGATCGAGGTCACCGCCCGCGTCCGCCTGAAAGATGAGAGTAAAACCGTCGAACGCGGTGCACTGTGGTACGAGGAGGCGGTCCCCGCAGAGAGCATCTTCCACGGCGCCGTGATGGTGGCGGATTACTATCGTAACGACCTCAATAGCCTCTGGCAACCATTCCAGCCGAGCCTGATCCAGATTGGTGGCAACTCCAGCGTCGGGCGAGGCTTGTGCAGGGTGGTGTTGACATGAAAACACGAGCACAACAGGATATGGCGCTGGCAGAGCGGCTGGTGCGCGAGGTGGAGAAGGAACCGAAAAGTGTATCGAACATCTACGGCGGTCTGTGCCACTCCTTCCCCGTGATGGTGCGCACCTGCGGGCTGTGTCAGGCGTTGGCGTTCTCGAAAGCGAAGGCAGGCGAGGGCAAGGACAAGCGCGAAAGGGCACATACCCTCCTGCTCGAGCATGTGGCACGCATCCTGAATGTGCAGGGCGACCTGCTGGCAACCGTTCGAGACGCTCCAGCCAGCCAGTATATGCTGTACACCCGGCGGATACTCACCTCGTGGGTGTATTTCAAGCGCTTTGCGGAGTCCATCCTGAAGGTCTCCAGCGCTGCGCAGGCAGAGGAGGGGCAAGATGGAAATTAAAGCGAGACGTGCCCGCCTCCATGTGGACAACTTGCGTGCCGAACATGTGGGGCTACTGCTGAACCGCTACCTCTCCCAGCACGACGACACGCACGAGGGCGCAAAGAAACTGTATGAGCAGGCAAAGGACACACCTGCCTCTGCCGTGTACCGAACCGCTTTCCAGCGCTGGCGCGAGCATCTGCAAAGGCTCCCCAATACATGCGTCTTCGTCGGCACCGCGGCTACCCCCGTCGCCGTCGGTCTGGGCAACGAGAGCGTGCTGGAGGTGGGGTTGACCATCCATCACATCTACGGCGTGCCCATTATCCCGGGCTCTGCACTCAAAGGGCTATGCCGTCGGGGCGCTTTGCGTCTGCAGAAACAGGGCAAACTGACCCAGCAACAGTTCGATGTGCTTCTCGGCACTTCCGCAGACGACGACAACCCCTCCGCCGGCTACATCACCTTCTGGGACGCATGGTATGACCCTGAATCGGTGCAGGGGAAGCCTTTCCACCGCGATGTTATCACCGTGCACCATGTGGACTACTACTCTAAGCGCGGTCAGGACGCCTACCCCACCGACTTCGACGACCCGAACCCGGTACCGTTCCTGGTGGTGAAGCCCGGCGCGCGGTTCCTGTTTGCGCTGTCTGCCCCCGATAGGGCGTGGGCGGAGTTCGCACAAAACCTGCTGAAGTGGTGCTTGCGCGAGATGGGTGTCGGCGCCAAAACCAACGCGGGCTACGGCTACTTCACGGCTGGCGACGTTCCCAAACAGCCGCCGTCATCGACCTCTGCACAGCCCAAATCGGCGACGCAACCTTCCGCCGGGGCTCCCGCGAGCAATCGGGAGGTATGGCAGGGCGTGGTAGTCAGCTACAATCCCGGTCAACGAACCCTGCAGGTACAGCGTCAGGCGCACGGTCGCACAGAAAGCGCATCTGCCGATGCCGAGCGCACCCAGCTGCTGATTGCCACTCTCCCCGAACCGGCTCGTGTGAAGCTGACTCAGGGCAGGCGTCGTCTGGTGGCTGATGTGGATGTAGAGGTCAGCGGCAACAAGCGCACCATCGTCAAAATCACCCCAAAGGAGTGACGCCGGACGTGGACAAACTGCTCAGTTCGCTGGGAACGGGCAAATACGACCCGGTGCTGTACCGCTGGCAGGAGCGTGAGTACAGGACAAAACTGTTCCCCGAAGCTCTGGTCGAGTGGCTCCGTCCTGCCAAAACGGTTGTCTTCCTGACAGAGAGATCCGAGGGGCACCCGAACTGGGTTGATCTTCAACAGGCTCTGCAGAGCAAGACAGAAATCCAGCCGGTTCGCATCTCCGAAGGACGCTCTGAAGCCGAGCTCTGGGAGATATTCGACCGGGTGACTGAAAGCGTCGCCGACGGGGAAACGGTGACGATAGACATCACGCACGCCTTCCGCTCTCTACCGCTGGTGTTTTTCGTGGTCACCGCCTTCCTGCGCTCGGTGCGCGAGGTGAATGTCCAGCACATCCTGTATGGATGCTTCGAAGGAGAAGACAAACCGGCGCAGGTACTCGACCTGATTATGATGATGGATCTGCTGGACTGGATGGAGGGCGTGCGGCGGTTCAGGGAAACATGGGATGCGAGTCGGCTTAGCCATCTGCTCACGCACTCGGCGCAGGGAAGCGACAAACAACGACAGAGGCTCAAGCAGGCAGGGGATGGACTTCGGAATCTTTCTGCACAGTTACAGATGGTACGAACCCTCGACTTGCTGACAACTGCCCAGCGGTTGGGCTCTCAGATCGAGCGGGCGAGGCACACGATCGAATCCAGTGCTCGTCCTTTTGCGCTCCTTCTCGAACACACGCGGGAACAGGTGCAAAGGATTGCCTATGATAGTCCACAATCCCTGTCTCTCGATGCACTTCGTAAACAGCTGGAGATACTCAGGTTGTACGTCGAGCATGAACGTCTGCTCCAGGCGGCTCTGCTGGAGGGAGAGTGGCTATTGAACTTCGCCCTGTGGAAGTATGCACAGTTCTACGGCGATGTCGACTGGCTGAAGTATCGGGAGCGTGAGAAGGTCAAAAGGGCGATCGAACAGGCAACGGATGGCACACAGCGCGATCATTTAACCGCCCTGGACTTCATGAACCCCGATGAGTTGCACAAAGTCGCAGAACTCTGGAGTAAGGTGGCAGACCTGCGCAATGACCTTGCTCACTGCGGCATGCGCCGCGAACCCAAACCGTACGAGGCTCTGCGTAAGAAAATCATCGAATACGCTAAGGAGATGGACGCTTTGCTGGAACAATGCGTCGCGGAAGCATAACCATCAATAGAGGCAACGTTCCACTACACGAGATCAGGAGGACATCTGATGCGCATCCGGTTGATCTGTCTACTGTTGATACTCGCATCGCTGGCGCGGGCGGAACAGGTAACCATCTATCGAGACACGTGGGGCGTGCCCCACATCTACGCGCAAACCGAGGAGGGCGCCGCCTACGGGCTGGGTTGGGCGCAGGCGGAAGACCGCCTCGAGCAACTCCTGCGCAACTATCGCCTCGCCGCGGGCACAATGGCGGAGGTGTTTGGCGAGCAGTGGGTGGAACACGACTGGCAACAGCGCTTCGTGGGACACGAGGAGGTGAGCCGTCGTCGCTACCGTGAACTGCCCGCCAAAATCCGCGCCGTCATCGAAGCCTTCCAGCAGGGCGTGAAAGACTACATGAAAGCGCACCCCGAGCAGGTTCCCGCCTGGGCGCCGAAGATCGAGCCATGGCAGGTGGTGGCACTGGGCAGATACATCATCTTCAACTGGCCCATGGGGCGAGCCATGGCGGAACTGCAGAGGCGCAACGAGGTACAATTGCCCTTCAGCTCCAACCAGTGGGCAGTGCGCCCCGAACGAACCGCCGAAGGCTGTGCCATCCTGCTGATTGACCCCCACATTCCGTGGGACAACGAGTTCCGCTTCTACGAGTTCCGCCTGCACGGTGGCGAACTGCATCTGTCGGGTTTCGGTCCGCTGGGCGCGCCCCTGCTGGGACTGGGACACAACCGCTACCTGGGCTGGGCGGCAACCACCGGAGGTCCGGATACCACCGACATCTACGTGGAGGAGGTCAATCCGCAGAATCCCCTGCAGTACCGCTACGAGGGCAAATGGCGCGACATGCGGGTGCGCAAAGTGCGCATCGACGTCGCCGGAAAGCCCCCTGTCGAGCGCGAAATTCACTACACCCATCACGGTCCCATCATGCTGCGTGAGGGCAACCGCGCCTATGCAGTGAAGACGCCCTATCTGCACGAAGTGCGCTTTGTGGAGCAGCTCTATCGCATGGCGACCGCGCGCAACCTGAAGGAGTTCCAGCGCGCCATGGCGATGAACCAGTTCATGGAACAAAACGTGATGTATGCCGATGTGGACGGCAACATCTTCTATGTGCGCACCGGTCGCGTACCTATCCGCCCCAAAGGCTACGACTTCAGCAAGCCCGTGCCCGGCAATACCCGTGCTACCGAGTGGCTGGGCATCCATCCCATGAAAGACCTGGTGCAGTTACTGAACCCGGAGCGGGGCTACATGCAGAACTGCAACATCGGTCCCGACAACATGCTGGTCAACTCTCCGCTGACGGCGGATAAGTACCCCTCCTACATCTACGGCACTACCCCGAACGAGAACAACTCGCGCGGCAGGCGTGCCGTGGAACTGCTGGAGAACACGCCCCGTATGACCTTGCGACAGGCAATTGCCATCGCGCTGGATACCCACGCGGATATGGCGGAACAGTGGAAGGACGCGCTGGCGCAGGCGGTGCGGGACACCTCTCAGCGTGAGCTGGCAGGGCAGGTCCAGCCCGCCATCCGTCTGCTGGAGCAGTGGGACGGATACATGAACGCCGACAGCGCGGGCGCAACGCTTTTCCGCTTCTGGCGCGACGCCATCAAGCGATACAGCCCGCCTATTGACCCCGAAGCGGTGCGCGCTCGCAAGCCGCTGACCGCCGAGCAGTGCGACGCCCTGCTGAAAGCGCTCTCCGATGCAGTTCAGGAGATACGCCGGCGCTATGGACGCCTCGAGGTGCCCTGGGGCGAGATACACCGCGTGCGCCGCGGCGGCAGGTCCTGGTCCATCTCCGGTGGCGACTCCGGCGGCGGGATGACCCTGCGTGCGGTGGGCGCGCGCATGGAAGCAGACAACATCTTCTACGGGTTTACGGGGCAGAACTGGACGCAGGTGGTGTTGTTCCGCAAAGGGGCGGTGGAATCCTACAGCGCAAACCCCTACGGTCAAAGCGACCGCCCAACCTCCCCTCACTACACCGACCAGGCGGAGAAGCTGTTCAGCAAGAGCAGGCTGAAGCCCACCTGGTTCGAGCGCGAGTGGCTGGAAGGGCACATTGAGTCGACAACGGTTCTGAAGTGGAGATAAGCTTGACTTGTCCGGTGTGATGTAGTAAGCTCGGCACAGTATTCTATGCCAAAGGAGGCACAATGTCATGCCGCGGCTGGCTCCGCACATCTTCGAGATGCTCTACGCGCGTGGAGTAGAACATGCTTTTGGCATTCCGGGCGACTTCGCTCTGAGTCTATACGACGCCCTCGCGGACAGTCCCATCCGCCCTGTGGTTATGACGCACGAGCCCTGCGCGGGCTTTGCTGCCGATGCTTACTCACGCATCCGGGGGCTCGGACTGGCAGTGGTCACCTACAGCGTAGGGGGACTAAACATGGTGAACGCCGTGGCGGGGGCATACGCTGAAAAGTCGCCGATGGTGGTGATCAGCGGTGCTCCCGGCGTGCGCGAAAGGCAGGAACATGATCTTCTGCATCACAAAGTGAAGACCTTCGAAACCCAAAAGCGCATCTACGAAGAGGTTACCGTTTACGCCACCATTCTGGACAACCCGCTCACCGCCGACCTTGAGATACACCGGGCACTGGACTACGCGCTGACGTTCAAGCGCCCTGTCTATCTGGAAATACCCCGCGACATGGTGTATGCCGAGATCCCAGAGCTACAGCACGCTCCGCCGCCAGTCAAGCGCACCGATCGCGGCGCCCTGATGGAAGCGGTAACAGAGACAGTGGAGATGTTACGTCAAGCCTCCTGCCCGGTGATCCTCGCGGACGTGGAGGTGCATCGCTTCGGTTTGCAGGAGGAGGTCATTGAACTCGCCACACGGCTGGGGGTGCCGGTCTGCTCCACCATGCTGGGCAAATCGGCGTTCCCTGAGGGGCACCCGCAATACGTGGGAGTATACAACGGCGAAGCGGGCGACCCTCGCGTGCGCGACATCGTAGAGCAATCGGACTGCCTGCTGATGCTGGGCGTATTCATGACCGACATCAATCTGGGGCTGTTCACTGCGCACCTGGACCCCTCGCGTACCGTCTATGCCACCTCCGAACGCATCGTTATCCGTCATCACGAATATACTAACGTGCTGTTTGAGCATTTTATCCGCGAACTGGTGGGACATGATGACCTGCCCCACTTTGACCCCAGCACGATCGAGCCGATGCACCCGCGCGTCGGACCGGACGAAGGCAAGATAACCATGAGTGGACTGCTGTACGAACTGAACCAGTTCATCGACGAAAATACCCTGCTGGTTACCGATGTCGGTGACGCCCTCTTCGCCTCCGACGACATTCAGACGCGGGAGGGAACCTCCTTCCTGTGCCCTGCCTACTATACCTCTATGGGGTTTGGTGTGCCGGGCGTTGTCGGCGCGCAACTGGCGGACCCGCGTCGACGGGCAATTGCACTGGTCGGCGACGGGGCGTTTCAGATGACGGGTATGGAGATCGTCACCGCCAGAAATCTCGGGCTGAAACCTGTGGTCATCGTCATTCACAACGGGGTATATGGCTCCTTGCGCGCTATGGGGCATGAGGATGCGGAGTTTGTGAATATCGCGGACATCGACTACGCACAGATCGCCTGTGCCCTGGGCGGCTGTGGCGTGGTAGTGGAAACCGCACAACAAATGCGCTCCGCCCTGCAGGCATCGCGTCATGCGGATACTTTTACCTTACTGGATGTGCGCGTCGCGCCCGATGATGTATCACCCGCGCTGAAGAGACTGGGCGAGCTGTTTGCAAGCAGACTGCGCGGTTAGCGCTTTGCACGCCGAGATCACCCGGTCAGTCTCTCGCGAGCCTGTTGCAGACGGTGTTGAAACTCGCGAAGCACTTGCCGGGTCTCGTGTGTTTCGCTGTTCAGTGCTGGTTGTGGGGTAAACGGCTTAGATTCCGCCAGCACCCGGTCGAAGGCGGATGGAGTATCCGGAATATCGGTCACGTCCATCAGCAGGCTGACCTGCTGAGCCGTCGTGCCGACGAGCAGAGTCCTGCCGCGCACCGCAATAAGATGCACTGCGCCCGCGCCCAGAAATCGGCTATCCAGCACGGTGATGGTGCCCTCGCTTTTGGGGGGAGCCAGGCGAGTGAGCCACTGTGCCACCTGCCCCTTACTGCCGCCGTTTAGCGCGCGAGGCAGTCCCCAGCGGATGAGCACCAGCGCCACCGCCAATCCGACAACCCATCGCCACGCCTGCCCAGCAGGTGACCCCATCGGCTGAGGCGCGCTGTCGCGCCGCAGGGTGTCCCAGCCCGTTCCGGCAGGCTGGCTCGGCGCGGTCTGCGCTGGCACTGAAGGCTTCGGGGGAGGGGCGCTTGGGTTCACAGGCGGGGAAGCCAGAACCTGCGCCGCCAGCAGACACATCAGCACAGCAAGTCGCACGCTTCTCATGCCACCGCTCTCCGGCTGATCTCCACCAATTGCTCCTGCGGGTTGATAATCTCGGTGATGCGGATGCCGAAGTTATCTTCGATCACCACCACCTCGCCGCGTGCCATGATACGCCCGTTCACCAGCACGTCCACCGGCTCGCCAGCCACGCGGTCGAGCTCCACTATCGAGCCGATGGTGAGCTCCAGCACCTCTTTGACGAACATGCGCTTGCGCCCCAGCTCGACGGTCAATTCCAGCGGCACGTCAAGAATCAGTTCGATACCCGCCGGAAGAGACTGCGTTGTGGACGCCTGAGCGAGCGGAACAAAGGGTTGTGCGGCGGGCATTTCCGCCTCATCCAGGATCTGAAACGGACTGGCGGTGCCTCCCACCTGCGCTGACTGCGCTTCTGTGCCCTGTTCGGTGCTTTCCCCGGCGAGCCACAGACCGAATCGCTCGTCGCCCAGCACGGACAGCGCGCCGACGGGGCTTGCATCCACATGCAGAACCGCATCCAGCCTTACCAGATTGTCCTGCGCCAGCCATTCGACCGGCGCCTCGATGGGGTCATAATGGCACTCCACCTGCAGGACGTTGCACTCGGTGTTCGTCAGGTTTGACAGAGACTGAGCCAATCCGCTCGCGATGACGAACAGCACCTGCTGAAGCACCTGCAGAGTGCCCTCATCCACCGATTCGGGCGGGCTGGAGCCGTCGCCGCCCGCAATGAGGTCTGCCAGCAGTAACGCCGAGGACGTTTCCAGCGTGATGATGACAGTGTAAGCGGTTTTGGTCTGTAGAGTAGCAACGCCATAAATGCGCTTCCCGGCGAAGGTGTTTTCCAGCTCTGGCAGTGGTAATAACGTCACCAGAGGCGAAGACAGCGTTGCCTGACGGTTGATCGCTTCGGAGAGCGAGATCGATACCGTGCCCCACAGGCTTTCCTGGTTCGCCGTGATGGTGTTGATATGTTCCAGATTCAGAGATGCCATCAGCTACAGTTCCCTCCTCCTCAAGATGATGGCGTGCGTTTTCCCTGCCCGTCGGGCTTGTTCGCGACAATGCTCTCGATCTGCACGACCACCTGCTTCCCGCGCAAGCCAGGGCGCGCCCGGAACTTCACCTTGTTGCCCACCATGATATCGATCGGCTCATTGGTACGGCGCGTCAGTACGATGACGTCGCCCTCTTTCAGGTCGAGTATCTGACGGAGCATCAGGCGCGTGGAGCCAAGCACTGCCACCAGAGGCACGCGCGTCTGCTGTACCTGCTGAGCGATAATCGCGGCGTGCTGAGCGGTGGTGCGTTTGCTACCGGAGAACCACCGCTGGGCGCTGAGCTTGGACAGGATGGGCTTGAGCAGAAGGTAGGGGATACACAGGCTCATGGCGCCGTGCGTCTCGCCCACACGCAGCTCAAACAGGATGGAGACCACGATGTCGTTCGGGGGCACAATCTGCACGAACTGCGCGCTGGTCTCCATGCCCTCGCGCACCGGGGTGAAGCTGACGATGCCTTCCCACGCTGTGCGCAGTGCGCCCAGCGCCCTGTCCACCACGTTCTCCACGAGGGGACGCTCGATATCGGTCAGCGCAGGTTGCGGACGCTTCACCACCGTGCCCGGTCCGCCCAGTAGGCGATCGATCATGCTGATGACCACATCGAACTCGATCTCCAGCAACGCCTGACCCGATAGCGGTTGCATGCTGAAGATATTGATCAAACTGCTGGTGATGGCGCGGATGTACTCATCGTAGGGTATCTGCTCGACAGATATGAGGTCGACATGAACCGGCGCACGCAGATATGCCGAAAGCGTGGAAGAGAAGAGTCGCGCGAAGGTCTCATGCAACATCTGCATGGTGCGCAGCTGGTCTTTGGAGAACTTGTCGGGGCGCCGGAAGTCGTAGACTTCGTAGGCGATAGGGGCGCGCCGATCCAGTTTGCCAGCGCTACCAACCTGCGGGGTGACAGGAGAGGCAGATGCCGGTCCGGTCGGTTGAGCCTCCTCGGAACCCGCAAGCGACGCCAGTAACGCCTCGATCTCTTCCTGAGAGAGTATCTCCACCATCTCTGCGCCACCACTCCCCGCGCTATTGAAGCGTCAGCGAGGTAAAGTAGACCTCCTTCACGATCTCTTTGCCGAGCAGTTCGTTCAGCTTCTCTTTGAGGTCGGCTTTCAGCTTCTCTTTGCCCTCCGCTTTGACCAGCTCGCCCATGCTCTTGCTGGAGAGCACGGCGATAACGGTGTCGCGGATGGGAGCGAGGATTTTCGGCTCCAGCTTGCCTCCCTCGTGCCCGCCGCCTTCGCTCAGAGGCTTCTCCAGCCCCAGCGCGATGGACACTTTCGCGTAATGGGTACCATCAGCGAGGTTCACCACGAACTCGTCCAGCTCGACGGTGTGCTCGGGCAGGGTCTTCTCCTCTTTCTTCTCGCCCGCACTCTTGCCAAAGATCACCTTGCTGACCCCGAAAGCCACAACCGCACCAAGCAGTACCCCAACCACCAGAAAGATAATGGTCTTGCTCTTGCCGCCGCCAGCTGTTGCTTCCGCTTTCTTGGCAGACATTACAACCTCCTGAACAGAGAGTGATGCCGAGAGAACGGGCGTTTCCCCAACCTGTATTGTCGGCTCAGCGCGAGCCGAATCTTAGAGCGTTCTGCGAGGTTCGAAGCACCGCGATGTCCACCCGGCGGTTCTGGGCGCGGTTCGCCGCCGAGTCGTTGGGCACCAGCGGGCGCGTATCGGCATAGCCCACTGCAATCATGCGATGCGCAGGCACACCTCCTTTTTGCGCCAGATAGCGCAGCACGCGCGCGGCGCGCGCCGCTGACAGCTCCCAGTTGGACGGGTATTGCGCCGTGCGGATGGGCAGGTTATCGGTGTGCCCCTCGATGAGTACCGGATTGGGCACGGAACGGAGCACCCCGGCAATCTGGTTCAGCACCTGCCTGGCGGAAGGCTTGAGGTCGGCACTGCCAAGGTCAAACAGCGTGCCATCGCTGAGCAGAGAGATGACCAGCCCCCGCTCTTCGTGGCGAACGCGCACCTGGCTCTCCAGTCCCTTCTCGCGCAGGAATTGCTGAAGATGGGATGCCTGCTGTTCGAGAGGGTCCACGATGTTGCTGGTGCCGAGAATCTTGCCTCCGTTGTGTTCCGGGAGCGCCTGAAACTCGCGCCGCACCGATTGCGCCAGCGCGCCAAACTTCTCCTGGTTGACCGCCGACATGGAGTAGAGCATGATGAACAGTGCCACCAGCAGGGTAATCATGTCGGCGTATGTGATGAGCCAGCGGTCGACGTTTTCATGCCGCCTCGTGCTCCTGCGTGCTCTGATCATCGCGGTTGTGCCACCTCAGCATCGGTAGGGCACGCCTCTGACGTTGCGAGAGAAACGCCCGTAGACGTTGTTCCACAATGCGCGGGTTTTCTCCCGACTGAATCGCCAGAACGCCTTCTACGATGACCTCGCGCAGGAGCACCTCTTCGGCATGGCGGTTGCGCAATTTGTTGGCGATCGGCAGGAACAGCAGGTTGGCGGAGCTGACCCCATACAGCGTGGCGATGAATGCGGTGGCAATGGCAGGTCCCATCATGCTGGGGCTTTCGATGCGCGACATCATGTGCACTAGCCCCATCACCGTGCCCAGCACGCCCATCGTGGGCGCATAGCCGCCCATCGCGGTGAAAATCTGCTCGCCCTGCCGGTGTCGCTCCTCCAGAAACGTGATTTCCAGCTGCAGGATGTCGCGCACCAGCTCGGGGTCGGTTCCGTCGATGGCGAGCTGCAACGCCCGCTTCAGGAAATCGTCCTGAGTGCTGTTCGCGTCCGATTCGAGGGAAAGCAATCCGTCGCGCCGGGCTTTCTCGGACAACGCTACCAGCAGGCGGATGGTCTGGAGGATGTCTACCTTTGTTGCCACGAAAGCCTGACGAATGATACTCGGCAGGTCGCGCACCTGCTGGACGTTCAATCCGATGAGCGTCGCGCCGAACGTGCCGCCCAGCACGATCAACGCCGCCGGCACGTTGATCAGCTGCTGGAAGTAACCTCCCTCGAGCCACAGCGCCGTGGCGAGGCATCCCACCCCGATGAGCAGACCGCCCAGAGTGGTTCGGTCCGTCCTCGTTTCCGCGCCTCTACTGCTGTGGCGATAGGTACGCATGACGTCGGTACTCCAGCACCCGCCGGATGATTTCGTCCACCTCTTCGCACACCACGAATTTCTTGCCGTTGGTGAGCGTGATGACGGTGTCGGGTGTCGCCTCCACCGTCTCGATAAGCTCGGCGTTGACTACCAGTTCGGAATGGTCGAGTCTGGTCACTTTAATCATGGCTTTTCCCTGCCCGGCTGTTTAGACGGTTACCCCTCCCCCGCTAGTCGGGGGAGGGTAGTGAACTCGCTTACCGCTTCATCTGCAGGACATCCACCAGCATCTCGTCCACCACGCTGACGATGCGCGTGTTCGCCTGGAAACCGCGCTGGGTGACTATCAGGTTGGTGAACTCGTTACCGATGTCCGCGTTGGACATCTCGAGGTACCCGGAGCTGATGGTACCTCGCCCTCCCGTTTGCGCTGTGCCGATGTTTGCCACCCCGGAGTTCGCCGACTCGCGGAACAGGTTATTACCCGTTCGCTCCAGACCTCCGGGGTTGTTGAACACCGCCAGAGCCACTCGCGCGATAGGCAGGTTCAATCCGTTGCTGAAGACGCCGTTTACCACACCGTCGGGCGAAACGGTCAACTGCTCCAGCGTGCCCGGCGAGTAGCCGTTCTGTGCGATAGGCTCCACTGTGGAACTGGTAGCCAGCTGGGTCAGGCGCGAGAAGTCCAGCGTGATGTTCACATCGGGCGAACCATTCGTCGGAGTGAAAGAGACAGGCAGTGCGGCTCCGGCGATAACTCGCCCATTGCCGTCAAACTCGATAGTTCCGGCTGTCACGGCGGAGGAACCGTCCACGGTGTAATCTACCTGCCAGGGGTCGCCAGCCTGTGCCCGTGAGAAGGTGATTCTCACGTCGTGCGGTGCGCCGACGGCATCGTACACCAGCACGCTCGTTGTCCAGCGGGTGCCGTCCAGCGCCAGATTGCCCTTGAAGCTGGCTTCAGTGGTCGCCTGTCCAGCAATGGTTTTGCCCACCGGGATGGTAATAATCGAGCCTGGTCCCAGCGGCTCGGTGATGTCGATTTCGCCCGCCGCGTTGGGCACCCATCCGACCAGCTTCTCGCCGGTGGCTTTGTGCACCAGCGTGCCGGTGGCGTCGATGTCGAAGTTGCCGTCCCGCGTGAATGCTATGCGCCTGCCGTTGCTCACCACAAAGAAGCCGTTACCCTGGATCGCCAGGTCGGTCACGCGGTTGGTCGCCTGAAGGCTACCCTGCTCCAGAATGGTGTCGATACTGCCCACCTGCGTGCCCAGACCGATCTGCATCGGGTTGGTGCCACCCAGGCCGCCTTCGGTGGGGCGACTGGCTCCGCGCAGGGTCTGAGAAAGCATCTCCTGGAAGGTAACCCTTCCCGACTTGAAGCCGGTGGTGTTGATGTTCGCGATGTTGTTACCGACCACACCCATGCGCACCTGGTGCGCCTTGATGCTCGAGATGCTCGAGAACATCGCCTGCAACATATCGTGTTGACCTCCTCCTCACGTTTTTTGTCGAGAATGTAACGGTTGGCTCCATCGGTCGGTCAGGAGCCGGGGGCGTCCCCATCGTGCGGAGGGGTCCCGCCCCTGCGGTGCGCCCGTTACAGCACCACCGCACTGTCGATGTTAGTGAACACGTTCTCCTTCAGGTTCTCCTTGTCGATGGCAGTGATGACCGTGCGATTGCGCACGCTGACGATCAACGCCACGTCGTCCATCAGCAACAGCGACTCACGCGAGCCTTTCTGTGCGGCTTTGTCCACCGCGCTCTCGACTCGCCGCATCGCCTCCGCATCCAGGGCGATGTTTCGGGACTGAAGGCGAGCCTGCGCGTGTGCCGAGAAGCGCACACCGCTCTGTGCTTCCCTGAGAGTCGCCTGAAACGCCTCGCCGTCCCCTTGCCGACGCTGAACGGACGGATGGACGGACGACGTAACGTTGCTGATTTCGCGAACCTCTGGCATCGCACACCTCCCCAATTAGCCGCCTATCTGCAGAAGGCTGTCCATTCGCACTTCGTCGTTGCCCACCTTCAGGGTGACGCCATCACTGCTGAACCGTACCGCGCTGACCACTCCCTCTACAGGGATAGAGGTGCTTGCGCTCAATCCCTGCACCCGTTTGCCCAGCAGGGAAGTCGCCTGCGCGGTGTAAGCCAGCGTCTGCAGATTGCTCAGCATCTGGGCAATCTTCTCGCTGTTTTCCACCAGCGTGAACTGCGCTAACTGCATCAGGAACTCCCGATCCTGCATCGGTTCCAGCGGGTTCTGGTTCTGCAATTGGGTCAGGAACAGCTTCAGAAACTGATCCTTGCCCACCCGTTGTGTTGCCGATGCCTGTACGGTCGAACTGCTCGTGCTGTTGATGGCAGATACCATCCTCTCTCACCTCCTTCACGCTACACCAGCAGGTTGATACCCCCTGCGGTGGTGGCGTGCATCACGATGACCTCCCTCGTGGTTTCTGCGCTGGCTACAGGCTGGGGCGGTCGGTAGGGCTGGTGCAGGCTGAAATGCCGACCATCTCCCTGCACCGACACCTGCAACGCCCCCAACTGCATCCCGCGCTCCTGCAACGCCTGCTGGAGCAGAGCGGAGTTGCTTTCCAGCATTTGCCTCACCGCGTGGTTATCCGCCACGATGTGCGTGTGGATCACGCCATCCCGTACGGAGATAGTCACGCGCAGTTTGCCGAGGTGTTCCGGCTCCAGCTGAAGGCTCACACTGGAGGTGCGTTGCTGGTGTGCCATTGTCTCGATCTCTTGTACCACCTGCCTCACCACTTCCGCAGGAGACACCTCGTGCACTGGTTGATCGACAGGTGCTGTCGGGCGATGCAGAGCAGAGGCATCGTGTACGGAGACCGCCTGTCCGCCTGCCTGCTCGGTGCGAAGTATCGCCTCACCGTCTGCAATCACGAACCTGCGGGCGCCTTTTGCGGCAGATGGCGCGGAATCGCGCGATGCGGATTCACCATGCTCTCTCTGTGTACCCATGTCCGCATGAGAACCGCTGATGTCAGTGCGTTGGGCGGAGGCAGATGGCACGTTCACGCCCTTTATCTGCGCAATCGCTTCCTCCACCGCAGGACGAGCCGGTGCTGTCTCGCCGGATGGTGCAGGAGCAGGTGTCGGGTTTGCCGATACGCTTGCCTCCACCGCAGTAGCGGGCGACGGCTCACGAGCCTCCACCGTTGAGAACACCTGCCCGCGTGGAATCTCTGGCGGGACGGACACATCTGGCGTCGGATTGGGCGTCTCACGCATCACCTCCGGAGGCAGGACGAAACCCTCGCGGGAGGTTGCGCCGTCTCGTGCTGGCGGTTGCTGTGCCAGCACGTTCTCCTCATCCACACCAGCCTGCTCGGGAACGAGGGAAGTCGGCACCTGGTCGACATGGGCACCCGGCGGAGCCGCAGGGAACGGGTTCCTGACCTGCAGGGCAACCTCGCCCTGCGCTGGCGTGTCCACCGCCATCACCGGCACAGACATGAAGGCTACCGGCAATCCCAGCATCGCCACCACTTGAGGCAGGTCATCCCCTTCGATGCTCCTGTCTTCCGGCACCAGAGGCGGTACGGGATTCTGATCAGACAGCGACGGTGTGCCGGTATCGACGGCGGGCGTCGCTTGCAACAGCGCGAGGAGCTCGGCAAACAGGCTCTGGTCCGTTACCTCGCTTGTGGGTGTGCCAGACATGAACGCCAAAGCACCTTCCAGCGTGACGGCATTTGCGCCCATCTCCGCGCTAACTCCCTGTGTCAAGTTCTCACCTCCTTTCCGGTTTGGGTATTGTGGCGTGAAGCCGGTAATATTGTCGGCTGTTGTGAGGGTGAATCTTAGAGCAACGGGTGAGGTTTTGGGGGAGGAAAAGAGGAGGTGGAGCACAAATGATGCGCTCCACCACGTTGCGCAGGCTATGTGGACGCCCAGAGCATCCCGCGCTTCATAATCTCCAGCGCTTCGGGCACTTCGAAGTCTTTCGCCACATGCCCCAGCGAGCTGTAGAACACGCGCCCCTTGCCGTAACGCCGTTTCCACACCACGGGCATCACCGTGCCTGCAATCCACTCGCAGTACTCACCGCTGAAGGTGGTGGTTGCCAGCACCTCGTTGGAGGGGTCCACGTGCATGTAGTACTGTTCGGAATGCATCTTGAAGTCGCTCAAGCCGGCGACGATGGGGTCTTCGGGCTTGATGATGTTCACTTCATAGTCGATGATGTTGCCCGGGTGCGCCACCCACTGCCCGCCGACCATGAACTGGTACTCGGTATTGTTGCGGAACGAGTCGCCCATGCCTCCGTGCCATCCGGCGATGCCTACCCCTCCGCGCACGGCGTCCAGCAATCCTGCTTCCTGCTCCGGGGTGATGGTGCCCATCGTCCATATAGGCACAATAAGGTTGAGCGACTGCATCAGGTCTTTATCGGTGTAGGTATCCAGCGTGTTGGACACAATCACCTCGTAGCCCTGCGACTGCAGCCACGGGGCGAATATCTCGGCGCACTGTTTGGGTTCATGTCCCTCCCAGCCGCCCCATACGATCAGCGCACGTTTCATATGCTACCTCCTGCTCTTCATGCATCGATCTGTCCGTGTCGCAAGCCCATCGGCAGAGGCTTGGGGCGCTCGCAGGTGCTCTCGATAAGGACATACCTGCCCGCCTCCGCCGCATCCAGAAACGCCTGCATCACGTCCAGCACGTGGTAGGCGAGATCGCCGCTGGCGCGATGCGGCCTGCCGGTCTGGATGGCGACCGCCATATCCGCTACGCCCAGCCCACGGCTGTTCTCGGTATAGCCATGCGTGAGCGGGATGTCCATCCACTCGCGGTTGCCGGGTCGGTACAGGCGCACCGGACCGCCGAAGGTGTTGGGATCGGGCACGCTGAGGGTACCTTCCGTGCCGTAGATTTCGATGCGCGGCAACTGCGCCGCCCACACGTCAAAGCTCATAATGACCGTGCCGATGGCGCCGCAGGCGAAGTCCATTGTGCCTGCGATGTGCGTGGGCGTCTCCACCTTCACCACTTTGCCGTACTTGGGCTGGCTGGTGATGAGTCGTTCGGGGAAGGTGATGCGTGCAGAACTGCTCACCCGCCGGATGGGACCGATCAGGTTCACCAGCGTGGTGAGGTAGTAGGGACCCATATCGAACATGGGGCCGCCCCCCACCTCATAATAGAACTCGGGTGAGGGATGCCAGCTCTCATGACCGTGACAGGTCATGAACGCCGTGGCGCCGACCGGCTCACCGATCCAGCCATCGTCGATCAGCTTTCGGCAGGTCTGGATGCCCCCACCGAGGAAGGTATCGGGGGCGGAGCCGATGCGCACACCTTTTGCCTTCGCCGCTTCGATCTGCCTCCTGCCGTCCTCGCGGTTGGTCGCCAGCGGCTTTTCGGTGTACACATGCTTGCTCGCCTCGATCGCCTTCAGGTTGACCTCGCTGTGCGCCTTCGGCACGGTGAGGTTCAGCACGATCTCCACTTCGGGGTCGGCGAGCAGTTCATCGGGGGTCAGCACTTTGGGGATGTGGAACTCGGCAGCACGGGCGCGCGCTTTCTCCATGTCGATATCGGCGCACGCCACGATCTCTATAGCTTCAAACACCCTGCCAGCCTGCAGGTATATCGGGCTGATGTTGCCACAGCCAATGACGCCTACCTTCATCCGGCGCATGTGAAAGTCTCCTTTCGGTTGCGTCTTTTGAGCTCAGATTCGAGAGGGCAGGCAGTGCCTCCTTCGTGATGAGGCGCTACCTCCTCCTCAACCGATACACGTATGCCAGCACCTCTGCCACTGCCTGATACAGATCGGGCGGTATCTGCTGACCGATTTCCACATTCCGGTACAGGCTCTGCGCCAGTGGTGGGTTCTCCACGATGGGCACGCCGTGCTGTTGGGCAATCTCGCGGATGCGCAGGGCAATGAGGTTCATCCCTTTTGCCACCACAGTGGGCGCGGTCATCCGGCTGGCGTCGTACTGCAAAGCTACCGCGTAGTGCGTGGGGTTGGTTACCACCACGTCCGCTTTGGGTACCGCCTGCATCATCCGGCGGCGGGCGATTGCCTGCTGTCGTGCACGGATACGCGAGCGTATCTGGGGGTCGCCTTCGGTCTGCTTCATCTCCTGCTTCAGTTCTTCTTTGGTCATGCGCAGGCTCTTTTCGTGCTCGTAGCGCTGGAATGCGTAGTCCAGTATCGCCAGCACCACCATCGCCAACCCAACGCGCCATGCCGCCTTGTACAGAAGTTGCCCCACCAGCATCAACACGAGCAGAGGGTCTATCTCGCTGGTGCGCAACAGCATCGCCGCGTCCGCCCGCACCGCCGAGAAGGTCAGCCAGCCGATGAGAAGCACCTTCGCCAGCATCTTCACGCCTTCCACGAAAGCCCGGCGAGAGAAGAGGCGTACGAAACCGCTGAGAGGATTGATACGATCCCACCGGGGAGCCAGCGGCTCGGCGGTGAACATCACTCCCACTTGCAGGAGGTTCACCACCACTCCCACCAGTACCGCCACGCCGATCACCGGCAGGAAGGCTCGAAGCGCGTGGCGCAGACAGCCCCACGCAAACGACAGCGCCAGTGCGGGCGAGAAGTCGGTATGGTCGATGCTAGTCAACGCGAAACGCACCGACTCCATCGCCCCCTGCAACGCGCCCTCGCTGACTGCCTTCAGCGTCAGCACCACCGCCAGAAAGACCGCCACCGACGAGATCTCGACCGACCGCGCGACCTGCCCTCGTCGCCGCGCCTCCTGGCGTCTTCTTGGTGTCGCCTGTTCTGTGCGTTCCTCGGCGGGCATACGGTGTTTGACCCCTCTCCCGTCCTCTCTGCCCGACCCGGGAGGCGTTCCTCCCTCCCTCGCAGGGAAGGGGGTCAGGGGGTTAGGTTACTACGTCTCCACCCCTCTCCCATCCTCTCCCCGACGCGGGGAGAGGTGTTTCCCCCTTCCCTCGCAGGGAAGGGGGTCAGGGGGTTAGGTTCCCACGTCGCCCCCCTCTCCCGTCCTCTCCCCGACGCGGGGAGAGGTATTTCCCCCTTCCCTCGCAGGGAAGGGGGTCAGGGGGTTAGGTTCCATCACTCACCTTGTCAACGCTTTCAGCAACCTGACCACGTCCTGCCCTGCCATGGGCAGGGTGTTGACAAACACATTGGCGCCCACCGGAAGCACAATCGCCAGCACCAGCAAACCCATCGCGATTTTGGCGGGCGCACCGACAAAGAAGACCGGCATCTGCGGCACCGCACGAGAGACAATCGCCAGCGCCGCATCTACCACAATCAGCACCGCCGTTGCCGGAGCCGCAATTCGCAACGCCAGCAGAAAAACCTGAGCAACCACATCCGACAGTAGAGGTTGTAGACGACCGGCGTCCAGCGCGAGCGCGTTGTGCGGAACCGCTTGAAACGACTCCGCCAGCGCTACTAACAGCCAGTGGTGGGCGTTCACCTGCAGGTACACCACCATCATCAGCATCGCGTGGAACTGCGCCAGCAAAGACGCAGGCATGGGGCTCAGCGGGTTCATCAGCTGGAAGATGCCGTAGCCCATCTGCATATCGATGAACGCCCCCGCCATCTGCACCGCGCTGAAGAAGAGCGAAACCAGATAACCGATGAGCATTCCCACCAGCGTTTCTCCCAGCAGGATGCCCACCAGCAACAACCAGTCTTCGGGCGGCTGGCCAACCTTGCCGTGTACGACGGGAGTGAGCGTGATGGCAAACGCCGTGCTGAAGCCGAGCTTGACCAGCACGGGCACGCTGGGACTGCCGAACACCGGCGCGGTGACCATCAGCCCCGCGATGCGAAACAACACCACCAGAAACGTCCAGAACAGCTGTGTGCTTGCCCAAACCGGGTCCATTCGTTCGTCCTGACCACCCTAGCGAGGGGTGAACGAGAAGAGCTGCACCATGAACGCCACGATGGTCGCCAGCATCCATGGACCGAAGATGACGATAGCGATTGCCACCGCAGCGATTTTGGGCACGAAGGTCAACGTAATCTCCTGAATCTGCGTCACCGCCTGAAAGAGGCTGACCAGTACTCCCGCCACCATACCGAAAATCAGCACAGGCAGGGTGATTTGTAGAAGCACCCACAGCGCCTGCCTACCCACTTCCAGCACCTGTCCTTCGGTCATCTGGCACCTCCTTACTTGAACCCTGCCGCCAGCGAGCCGATGAGCAACGTCCAGCCGTTCGCCATGATGAACACCAGCAGTTTGAACGGCAGGGAGATGACGATGGGCGGCAACATCATCATGCCCATGCTCATCAGCGTGCTGGCGACGAACATATCGATAATCAGGAATGGGATGTAGATGTAGAAGCCGATGATGAACGCCGTTTTAAGCTCGCTCAGGATGAAGGCAGGGATGATGGTGGTGATGGGCACATCGTCGGGCGTGCGCGGCGGTTGTTTCGGTTTGCTCAGGTTGATAAAAAGTTGCAGGTCCTTTTCGTAGGTCTGCTTCAGCATGAAGGCGCGCAGGGGCTTCTCCGCGTTCTGCAATGCCTTCTGGATGCTGATACGGTTGTTGAGATACGGCTGGAGCGCGTTCTGGTTGATGTCGTCGAACACGGGCGCCATCACGAAGAAAGTAAGGAACAGGCTCAATCCGATAAGCACCTGGTTGGGTGGGATGGTCGGCGTGCCGATTGCCGTGCGCAGGAAAGCCAGCACCACCACGATGCGCGTGAAGGCTGTGGTCATGATGAGAAACGCAGGCGCCAGCGTCAGCAGGGTCATCAGGATGAGCACCTGCAGGGTAACGGCTACGTCTTTCGGGTTCTCGGATGCCCCCACCTGCACCGACACGCGCGGCACCGCCACCGGCGTCTGCGCCCACGCGCCCGCTGTCAGAGCCAGCAGTAGCAGGATGATGCACCAGTTGTGTCCGCGCCGCCACATTGCCCGTAAACCTCGCGGCATTATTATCGGAAAATCGGAGAAAGTGCTTGAGGGTTAGCTGGAGGGAGAGCGGGAGACTTCAGATTGGTTGTTCAATAAACTTGCCCTGCTCATCAAACATCGGCAGGGTGTGACCGCCCTCGATTTCTGCTTCCACTGCTGATATAAGCTGCGCCAGCTTGGAGTCGTCGGTCGCAGCGAACTGCATCTCCCACCAGGCTTCGTCGGCGGTCACTTCCTCTACCGACTCTTCGCCGGGTAGCGGATGCGTCTTGAGGAAGGAGGCAAACTGATAGAGCTGAATCGCCCGCGCCAGTGGAAGCGTTTCTGCAATGCGCGCTATCGCTTTCACCAGGTCGGACCGAGTGGCCGGTGTCTCTGTTGCCATGCGCTCAATCCACCTCACAGGGGTACCCCTTTGCAGGGAAACCGTTAGTTGCTGATCTTATCTTACACCAGCTGGGGGCTGTGGGTCAGCATCGCCCGTGAGTCGGTCTGGCTGAAGAGTAGACGCTATACCTGCCACCCGCAGACTACCGCCGGAAGCGATTCAATCCGCTCGCGCACAGGGCGGCGGTAGCCACTTTTGCCAGATCGCCGACGATGAAAGGAAGCACGCCCATCGCCACCGCCTGCGACGCGCTCAGGTGCAGAAACAGCCCCAGCCACGTCGCCCCGACCGTATGGATGACCGCCGTGCCAGCCAGCCCAGCCAGCAGGTAAGAGGTCAGCGATGGCTTGCGAGACCGTTCCACCAGCCACCCTGCCAGATATGCCGCCAGAGGGTATGCCAGCAGGTATCCACCCGTACCGCGCGGGTTGAACAGATACCAGAAGCCACCTCCCGCGGCGAACACAGGTAACCCTGCAAACCCCATGAGCAGATACTGCATCTGCGACGCCGCGCCCCATCGCGCCCCCAGCACCATGCCCGACATCAACACGAACAGCGTCTGCAAGGTGACCGGCACGGGCGTCACAGGCAGGGGAATGCTAACCCGCGCTCCCCACGCCGTCAGCAGGGCAAAGCATATGCTCTGAACCCACAGTATACGACTTGCGGCAATATGCGCTGTGAACTGACGCCACAGCTCTCTGCTCATGCTGTTCCTCCTGCTACCCGTTCCCAGATGATGCGCAAACCCTCCAGAGTGAGCCACGGGTCCACGTGCTGGATACTGCGCGACTCGGCGGCAACGCGCTCCGCCAGCCCACCCGTAGCGACAACGGTGGTCTCACAACCCAGCTCGTGATGGATGCGCTCCACCAGCGCGTCAATCGCCCCGGCGTAGCCGAACATGATGCCGGATTGCATCGCCTCTACCGTCGTGCGTCCTATCACATGCGGGGGAGCCACCAGCTCGATGCGCGGCAGACGCGCCGCCGTGCGGAACAACGCCTCCGCCGAGATGCCAATTCCCGCCATGATGCATCCGCCCAGATACTCGCCCTCCGGGGAAATCACGTCCAGCGTGGTTGCCGTGCCGAAGTCCACCACCGTGGTGGGCACGCCGTACTTGTGGATTGCCGCCACGGCGTTCACCAGACGGTCTGCCCCCACCTCGCGCGGGTCGTGATAGCGAATGGGCACGCCGAGAGGCAACTCATGTGATACGAAAATAGGTTCCACGTGGAAATAGCGTCGCGCCATCCCCTGCAAGGCATCCGTCATCGGGGGCACCACGCTGGAGATGATCACGCCGTCGATGCGCTCGTTGGGGATGTGGGCATGTTGCAGGAGATGGGTCATCAGCAAGCCATGCTCGTCGGCGGTGCGCTGGCGGTCGGTGCGCACGCGCCAGTGTTCCACCATCACCTCGCCGTCAAACACGCCCACCACGATATTGGTGTTGCCCACATCCAGCGCCAACAGCATGGGATTATTCCTCCAGAGTCCCGCACACCTCGCGCACGACCGCCTCCAGCTCCTTCAGCACCTCATCCATCAGTTGTCTGTCGGACGCCTGCAGGGTCACGCGCACCACCGGCTCGGTTCCGGATGGGCGAATATTCACATAGGACGGATTGCCCAGTTTCTTCGTCGCCCACTCTTCGATCTCTTTAGCGCGTTCGTAGCGCACCCAGGCGTGCTTGTCCTGCACGCGCACGTTGTGAATCACCTGCGGATACTGCTCCATCACCTTCGCCAGCTCGGAGAGCGGTTTGCCCGTGTTTTGCATCAGGGCAAGCACCTGCAGGGCGGTCAGCAACCCGTCGCCGGTGGTGGTGTACTCGGCGAAGATGATGTGTCCCGACTGTTCACCACCCAGCACGGCGTCCAGCTCGCGCATCCGCTCTGACACGTAGCGGTCGCCCACCTTTGTGCGCTCCAGCCGGATGCCATGCCGGGTCATCGCCTCTTCCAGCCCCAGATTGCTCATAATGGTTGCAACCAGCACGTTGTGGCGCAGACGCCCTTCCTGCTTCAGGTGCACTGCGCACATCGCCATCACGCGATCGCCGTCGATTTCGTTGCCGAGCTCATCGCTCAGGATGACCCGGTCGGCGTCGCCGTCGAACGAAAGCCCCGCGTCGGCTTTATACTCGCGCACTGCCTGCCTCATGCTCTCGGTGTGCAACGATCCACAGCCTGCGTTGATATTGACGCCATCGGGGTTGCAATGGATGGGGATAACCTCCGCGCCAATCTGCGACAGCACGCGCGGGGCGATGCTGTACGCCGCGCCGTTCGCCCCGTCCACCACCAGACGCAATCCTTTCAGCGAACAACCTGCGCTGGCGATAAGGTGTGCCACATACTGCTCTATCAGATCGCTGTCGCGCTGGACACTACCGATGTCCTTGCTACGAGCACGAGTGATCTCCTCCCACCGGCGCACCAGCTCCTCGATACGATCCTCGACGGCGTCCGGCAGCTTGGTTCCGTCCACGCTGAAAAACTTGATGCCGTTGTCCTCAAAAGGGTTGTGAGAGGCGGAGATGACCGCCCCGGCGTCTGCCTGCGAATGCTTGGTGCAGTAAGCCACTGCGGGGGTGGGCACAATGCCGAGCAGAGTGACTTTCGCCCCTGTCACACACAGCCCTGCTACCAGCGCCGCCTCCAGCATATCGCCCGATAAACGAGTATCACGCCCCACCAGGATATGTGGGGCGTGATTGCCATTGCCCAGCACCGCCGCCGCTGCCATGCCCAACTGCATCGCCAGAAGAGGAGTGAGGTCGCGGTTGGCGATTCCGCGCACCCCGTCCGTTCCGAACAGCCGCGCCATCAGTTCTTGACCACCTTCACGCGGCTGGGGCGCAGGACGCGCGACTGAATCATATAGCCGCGCTCCACCTCTTCCAGCACGGTTTCGTCGGGATGGTCGGGGCTTTCCACGCGCTGGACGGCTTCGTGGAAGTTGGGGTCGAACGGCTTACCAACCGCTTCGATGGGCTGAACACCCGCCTCGCGCAGAAGCGATTGCATCTGCCGGTAGGTCAGCTGCACGCCCTCCATCAGCTTCTCGAAGGATTGGGTCTCCTCCGCGGCTTGCAGGGCGCGCTCGAAGTTGTCCATCACGCGCAGAAGACCGCGCAGGAACTCCTCCAGCGCGATGCGCCGAATCTCCTCCATCTCCTGGCGGGTGCGGCGGCGATAGTTGTCGAAGTCCGCCAGGGTACGCAGAAGGCTATCGTGCTTTTCAGCCAGCTGCTGTTTCAGCTGGGCGTTTTCCTCTTCCAGCGCACGCAGGCGCGCCTCCAGCTCGGCGACGTCCACCGCCACCGGCTCGCCCGTCGGTTCCGAGGGCATCTCTTCCGGGCGCACCTCCGGCCCGTCCTCAGGATGATGTCGTTTTCGTTTCATTCCGTCTCTCTCCATAGCTCACCGTCTGAGTAACCGCTATGAGCTGACGCTGATCTGTGTCAGCACGCGCGACAGCGCCTGAGCAATATACTCGACCGCGGACATCGCGACCTCGTAGTGCATCCGCGTCGGTCCCACAACCGACACCGTGCCCGCGATGCGGTCGCCGATACGATACGAAGATGCCACAAAGCTGAGCTCACGCATCTCCGGCAGGGGGTTCTCCTCGCCGATAATCACCTGAACTGTTCCAGAACTACCCACTCTCTGCAACAGACGCATCAGCACCTGCGGGTGTTCGAGCAGGGAGATGACCGAATACAGCCTCTCCACCTGCCGGAACTCAGGCTGTTCGATAATATGCTGTATCCCTTCCAGAAAGACCTCCTGCTGGCTGAGCGCGTCGATGCAGTCCTCCACCGCCTGCAAAATGAGGTTCCATACCGCTTCGGTCACCGGCGAGTCGAGCGGCAGGGCGGGCGTCTCCGCGCTCAACAGGTCGCGCAGGGCACGACCGGCATAGTGCTCCTGCAGTATGGCGTCCATCAGCGCCATCTGCGGCTCGCTCAACCGATCGCGAAGGGGGATCAGGCGATGCTCTACCTGACCGCTGCTGGCAACCATCACCAGCAGAACCTTGCCCGGCGCAGGTTGCGACAGCAGGATGTGGCGGATGGACACCACGTCGGTCTCAGGAGCGGTCGCCACCGAGGCATAGCGCGTCGCCTCGGCGAGCAGACGGCAGGTCGTCTGCAGGAGACGCTCCACCTCACCCGCCTCGGGGTTGGCGGGCGAGAACAGGCTGGTATGTCGCGGGGGCAGAAGGGAGTCCGCGGGCACCGGCTTCATCAGATGGTCGACGTAGTAACGGTAGCCCAGGTCGGATGGGATGCGCCCTGCCGACACGTGTGGCTGGCGCAGATAGCCCATCTCCGCCATTTCCGCCATCTCGTTGCGCACGGTAGCCGAGCTGATGCGCAGGTGATGACGTTCCACCACCGCCTCCGAGCCGACCGGCTCGGCGGTTGCCACGTAGTCCTGCACGACCGCCTGCAGGATAAAAGCTTTGCGTGCATCTAAGGTGCGCATCTCCCTTTGCTCCCCCGTATCTGAATATAGCCTTACAAAGGGCGTTTTGTCAAGTTGCACCGAGGATACTTGAAAAACATGTAGCACAGGACATGGAGGGCGAACCTCCTGGTGAGCCGGCGTGTAATGTCATCGGCTCGGCGGGAGCCTCGCCCTCCAGCGAACAGCATTATTATTCTCATGCTGAGGCTTCAGCCGAAGCATCTCCGAGATTCTTCGCTGGAGACTGCTTCGTCGCTTCGCTCCTCGCAGAGACAAGGGCGTCGAGGAAGATTTCAAACACCCTCACCGCCTATTGACACTTCTACGGCACAAGCTGTATAATCCAATCAACAATACCAAACCCAGGTTTCAACGGGAAGGAGGTAGTTTGTAATGTCTTGCAAATGGCGCATTTCTCCCCCCCCTTGTCGCCTGGGCAGTACTGATCCTGTGTTGGCTCTGCTCCCCTGTGCAGGGCCAAGACCTTTCAATCACCCTCCTCAACGGCGACTGCGACGGCGACAATGAAGTGACCCTCTACGACTTCGGTATCCTCGTGAACGCTTTTGGCAGCGTGCCGGGCGATCCTAACTGGGACCCCCGCGCGGATTTGGATGGGGACATGGAGGTGACCCTCTTTGACTTTGCCATTCTCAATGCCAACTTCGGGCAGATAGGCGCAGAGCCATTTGACCCGACACTTCCCCGTCAGGCAGAACCGGAGAGCGGCTACCAGATAACCGGAGTAGTGCAGCTGCAGGGATGGCAGGGGGAATCGCAGACCCTTCTGCTCGAAGCACTGCGGGACGACGACCCGGAGCAGGTTGTGTACCAGAAGACGGTGCAGTCCGGGCAACCCTTCGTGTTGACCTTGCCGCAATCAGGATGGTGGACGCTTCGAGTAGCCGGTGGCGGGCACTTTCTGACGGCCGAGTCGGCACATAAGCGCGAATATCAGGTGGGTCCGCCCATCTGCGTTACGCTCGTGGGGCCCACGGAGGGCGAGCAGGTCGCCGATGCGCGTTACGGAGGTGGCTCGGTCGCAGTTGAGGCACGTGTGGTCGATTTTGACGTGATTCGGGTGCGCCCGGCTGGAACTCCGGACCGCCTCTTCGTGAATCGCGAGATTCAGCTTCCCGAAACTTCGACAGGTGAACCCACCTTTGAGTACGAATGGCAGGTGACCGGCAGTACCTTCGTGCAGAGAGGTAGTGCCATTGAGATCGCCATTCCAACCCTGCAACAAGGCGAGCAGTCCAGGCAGATAAGAGTAACCTGCAGGGTGAGAGATAGGCATCCAGACAGGGCAAGGCGCGATACCTCGGTGGTTTCCGCGGAACTCACCTTCACTGTGGTGAATCATCCGACTGTGCGTGCCATTGTGACCAGAGACCCTGCTGGCTGGTCCTATGTGCCAGTCACTTCCGGCTATGCCGAGAACCAGCAGGTGCGCTTGCGCTTTAGCTTGGCATGCAGACCGGGTAACTTGCTCGACGACGTGCCGGACGAGAACGTGCAATGGAGCACGCCGTGGGGTAACAGGACGGGCAAGGTCGTTGAGGTAGGCCCTATCTCGCCTGACGAGGAACACCGCTTCTTCGATTACAGCGTAACCGTGACCTTTCCTGAAAGGGATGGCTCTTTGCCTCCGCCGCCCCCCCAGCCGCCGAACCCGCTGACCGTGCAGGGAAAAGCCCCCTTGCTGTTTGCGTTAACGAGCCACGACGAGTTGAACGATACCAGCCGCGGGCAGTCCAACTGGGGTGGCGACGACAGGAACGACAACCCACCCAACTGGTTCGACGACCGTCCTGGACACTGGGGTCGAGTGATACCGCGCATGAACGCGAAGGAGAACGGGCAGTATATCGTTCACTACGCAAACGTCCTTATTAGTGAGGTTCCGCAAGGGGATAAGACGCATTACTTAGCCGGCCGATTTGACTGGCAGGGCCAGTATGCTCCTGCAGAGCATAGATACGAGCCAGCCTACCGCGGCAGGATTTACCTTTTTCCCCCTGCACTTTATGCGGTGCATTTTGTTCCCCCCGTTGGGGAACCTTCCACCAGACCTGAACTGCTAGGCTCTGTTCACGGACTGCGAACCAACGGGGTAGACTTCACAGCTGCGGCTGTCGCCCATGAGTTTGGGCACCGCGATTTGTTCATCCAATCCTGGGGAGGCTTCGACGAGCAACATATCGGGGGACCGGGTAACTGGATACCGCTGAATCGCGAGATTGATGCGGACGAGGACCTGATCAGCAACGCGTATGAGCGGGATCACCTACCCTTTAGACCGAACGACAAACATGCCCTGTTCCGCTGGTGGACAGGGAACAAGGGAGCATTTAGTGACTACCTCAACAACAACGAAATGTATGCGCAGCTGTGGGGCGAGTGGGACGTCTATTTCGTTGGCTCACTGACGATCCAGGTATCGTCGGAAGACGGCACGGAGGTTGCACGACCGGCTGAGAAGGACTGGTCGGAGGGCGGCGCCGTGCATTATTTCTATCCAAACGGTAAATAAAGGAGGCGACAGACCATGAAAACCGTCATCTACGTTGCGATGCTGGCAGTCCTGCTCGGAGGTCTTGCCTGCTATGCAGACCTGCCACCCGTCAAAGACAGGCTGAAGATGCCCGCTATCCTGCTGAGTGAGACCCCGGAGGAGTGGGTTCGCCTGCACCGGCTTTCCGAACGCTCCCCGCAGGCTCTGCTGGAGACGCTGGACAAATACCTGGATGCCCTCCGGCGCGGCGAAACCGTCAGCTACGCACCTTACCCGGACGCTTGGGCGTACACGCGCGAATATGTGCTTAACCGGCTGGGGGACACGGCAGGTCCGGATGTGATCCCCGCACTGGAAGCATTTCTGCATCGCTGGCGCACCGAGACCAACGGCAGACCGCCCAGTGGGTTCAACGAGCTCTCGGTTCGTTTGACGATGGAGCGCATTCAGGCGCGCAGTAAGGGTAGGCAGGCGTATGTGGAGGAGATGATACGCTGGCTGAAGGGAGAGTATAAGCCCCTGCATCCCAGCGGACCGCTGAGTGGCACAGAGCGCACGTGGCGGGTGACCGACGCGGCGCGGGCGCTGGCGGTGTTGCAGGTTCGGGAGGCGGCTCCCCTCATTGTGCAGAAGTATCGGGAGTGGAGCTATGGCTGGTCGCGCTTATTCCTACCCCATCTGGCGAGGGCGCTGGCATGGCTGGGAGAGCCGTCTTCTTTGCTGGAAGTGATGCCGGTGTTCCTGAAGGAGGACAGAATAGACCAGCCTTTCCTCGCTGGTCCTCTGGAGCCGGGTCAGGTAGACCCGGCGTGGGCATACTGGCAGGTTCGCACGCGGGGCATGTCGTCGGAGCGTTCTATCCGCGCGATTGTGGAGGCGGTGGCGGAGGGCGATAGCGACTATGGGGTGGAGCAGGTGCTTCAATATTTCGGTCCTGGTGCGGTTCCGGTGTTGATTGACCTGCTGAACCATCCATCGCAAAAGCCAAGAGCGGTAATCGCTCAGCTGGTGGTAATCAGGGCGCTCGGTCTGTTGCGGGCATAGGAGGCGGTGCCGTCGCTCAGACGTCTTTTGCAAACAAGCGAGAGCAATTCCGTCCGAGACCAGTGTGCCTATGCACTGGGTAAGATAGGCGACCTTTCCGCACTGCCCGACCTGGTGAACGCAGCCTGGCGGGATACTGATAAAGGCGTGCGCATTTCTGCCCTGTATGCATTAGGTGAGATGAGACAGCCGGAGGCAGCGGAGGCGTTGCTGGAGGTGCTCCGCCGCCATCCCGACGAGCTGGCGCGCTTGAGGGCTGCGGATGCGCTGGGTGACTGTGGTCAGCGCTGGGTAGTATCGTGGCTGGTTCTCCAGAAGATGGTAGAGCAGTCGGAGGAAGTGCGCGGAGCGATAGACGGCGCCATCTATCAGTTGAGGAAGTATGGGAAGTAGGTGGCTACTGCTGGCTGGAGGGGGCGATTCAGCAGGAATCGCCCCCTCTTGTGTCCTCCCCTCCCGACACAGGGACAGGCGTTGTCGTTCCTCTTTCTGTGCAGACGAAACAACAAGCCCCCTCTCCCGACGGAGCAGGAGAGGGGGACATCGGAATGGGGACTATTCGTTTACCGTGACCTTTGTGGTGGCGACGAAGGGCTTCTTCAAGCCGAACACATCGGTCACGGTCAGTGTGACGATGTACTCGCCCGGTTTGCGGTAGCGCGTGGTGACCACCTTGCCCACCGCGTCCTCCTGAATGCCGTCGCTGGCATCGAAGTCCCATGAGTACTTCAGCGGGGTGATACCTGCGCTGGCGCGAGCTTCCAGCCGCACCAGGTCGTTAGCGGCGACAATCTGCTCCTCGCCGGCATCGCCGGTGATCGGGGTGGGATCGGTTGCCACACGGATTTCGCCCACGTAGAAGACGCCGTAGGCATCGCCGAAGACCCGAATCTCGCGGATGCGGGCATCTGCTGGCAGTCCGCGGAACGCTCCCAGCGCGATGCCGATGGGGAACCAGCCTTCCTGGTCGGTCAGCGGCGGGTCGAAGGGAGCCACTGCCTCGTACTGCTTGCCATCCTCGGTGACGATCACCACCCGCATCTGCTTCATGACGCGCGTGGTGGTGGCAGGCGCAACGTAGCCACCACGATAGCCGTATCCGCCATAGCCGTAGCCAGGCATTCCCGGCACACCACCGGTTCGCCGTCCGGTACCGGCACCCGGCGCGCCCGGAACGCCACCGACACCCGGACCTCCCATGCCCGGTGCTCCCATACCGGGAGCTCCCGGCGGAGGACCGGTCATACCTCCAAGCATTCCACCCGCTCGTCCTGCACCTGTGGCGGCGCCGCCGGCTCTACCCGTTCCTGCCCGCGGTCCCATCACGCCACCTCGCGGGGTGCCGACACCGGGCGCGCCGGGCACGCCAGGCATCCCTGGCGCTCCGGGTATGCCGGGCATTCCATACCCGCCCCTGACGCCGCTGCCGGTGTACAGGCTACCGGTGCCGCCGGGCAGTCTGACCTGAAACACCAGGTAGGCGGCAGGATTGCCCGCAAAGTTGCCCAGACTGATCGGCTGATGCAGGGCGATGCGTCCGCCCTGATAGAAGCTCTGGGTCACGATCTGCAGGGAGGTACTGCCGATGTACACCGCGTCGCCGGTTTCGCGTACGTCGCCGCTACCCCAGCCGCTCAGCACCAGTCCGGCATCAGCGGGTTTGTCTCCCTTGAAGATGATCAGCTCCTGTTGTGCCGACGCGGCGAGACAGCCTGCTGATACCGTCGCTATCAGCATGACCCGGAGACTCTGAAGCAACCCTCTCGCTGTTTGCACTTCGGTTCACCTCGTTTCCGTTGAGTGCTATCACTCGGGCAGTAAACCCGACTCTGTGCGCAGCGCCACGCCCTCGGCGCCGGGCAGAGCCTGAAACCGCTCAATCTGGCGAGCACGCCCCGTCGATGTCTCGATCTCCACCGAGATACCACACACCACGGGACGTTTCTGAGCCGGCTCGAAGCGCTGCGGTAACTGCGACCGAAACCGCTCGATGACCTGCTCTGCCTGCATCCCGATGACCGAGTCCAGCGCCCCGCACATGCCCACATCGGTAATATAGGCGGTACCGCCGGGCAGGATACGTGCGTCAGCGGTTTGCACGTGCGTATGCGTGCCCACCACCACACTGCACCGCCCGTCCACATACCAGCCGAACGCCTGCGCTTCCGAGGTGGCTTCCGCATGGAAGTCCACCAGCACGATCGGCGTGACCGGTTGCACCTCTTCCAGTATAGCATCTATCGCGCGGAAGGGGCAATCCACCAGGTCCATGAACACCCTGCCCGACAGGTTCACCACCGCCATCTGGTGCGACCCGACCGGATAGACCGCCCATCCTCTGCCCGGCGCACCCGGCGGATAGTTGGCAGGGCGCAGGATATGCGTCTCCGCATCCAGATACGGGAAGACCTTTTTGTCCTTCCACACGTGGTTGCCGGTTGTCAGGATGTCGATCCCGCCCTTCAGAAGCTGCTCGGCGATTTCCGGCGTGATGCTGGCGCCGCCTGCCGCGTTCTCGCCGTTGGCAATCACCACGTCGGGCGCGAACTGCTTTTTCAGCACGGGCAGACACTGCTGAACTGCCTGACGCCCCGCCCTGCTGACGATGTCGCCCAGAAACAGCACGCGCACGACATCACTCATCGGGCGTACTCCACCGCGCGCGTCTCGCGAATGACCGTCACCTTAATCTGTCCCGGATACTCCATCTCCTGCTCGATCTTGCTTGCGATTTCCCGCGCCAACTGCATGGCGGCGAGGTCATCGATCTGTTCGGGCTTGACGATGAGGCGCACTTCGCGTCCCGCCTGCACCGCAAACGCCTTCTCCACGCCGGGGAACGAGTCGGCAATCTTCTCCAGGTTCTGCACGCGCTTGACGTAGTTCTCCAGCATTTCGCGTCGTGCGCCCGGACGTGCCGCCGATAAGGCGTCGGCAATGGCAACGAGCAACGCCTCGATGCTTTGCGGTTCCACGTCGTAGTGGTGCGCTCCTGCCGCGTTGACCACCTCTTCTGGCTCGCCGTAGCGACGCAGGATCTCCATGGTCAACAGCGCGTGCGGTCCCTCCTGCTCGTGGTCCGCCACCTTGCCGATGTCGTGCAGTAAGCCTGCGCGTTTCGCCAGCGCCACGTTCACGCCCAGCTCGCTGGCAAGCACCCCGCACAGATGCGCCACTTCCACGCTGTGCGCGAGGGCGTTCTGCCCGTAGCTGGTGCGGTAGCGCATCTTTCCCAGCATTTTGACGAGCTCGGGTGCCAATCCGGTTACACCGGTCTCCAGCACGGCGCGCTCGCCCGCTTCCCAGATGCGCCGGTCTACCTCCTCGCGCGCCTTTTCCACCACCTCTTCGATGCGAGCGGGGTGGATGCGTCCGTCCGCAATCAGGTTGGTGAGCGCGATTCGGGCGACCTCGCGCCGGATGGGGTCGAAGCACGACAACACCACCGCTTCCGGGGTGTCGTCGATAATCAAATCCACGCCCGTGGCAATCTCAAAAGAGCGGATGTTGCGCCCTTCTCGCCCGATGATGCGCCCCTTCATCTCGTCGTTGGGCAGGGGCACCACCGACACGGTGGTTTCGGTGACCTGGTCGACGGCGCATCGTTGCATGGCGTCCACCAGGATTTCGCGGGCGCGTCGCTCGCCCTCCCGACGCGCTTCCTCTTCGATCTCACGCACGAGATGCGCTGCTTCCTGACGCGCGGTCTCCTCGATGGTGCGCAGGAATATCTGCTTTGCTTCCTCTGGCGTCAGTCCGGAGATTCTCTGCAGTTCCAGTCTTTGCTGTTCCACCAGCGCCTCTGCCTCGCGCCGCAGAGCTTCGATCTCCGCCTCTTTGCTCGCCAGTTGCCGTTCTTTGCGTTCTACCCCTTCCAGTCGCCGGTCAAGGGTCTCTTCCTTATGAGCCAGCCTTCGCTCAAGCCTCTGGATCTCCGCGCGTTTTTCGCGGTTTTCTCGTTCCGCCTCGGCGCGGATACGATAGGCTTCCTCTCTCGCCTCCAGCGCTGCCTGTTTCTTAAGTGCGTCTATCTGCTTGAGTGCTTCTTCACGCTCCTGCTGAAGTTGCGCAAGACGCGCTTTGAGCTCGTTCTCTTTCGGGTGTATCAGCGTTCGCCATAGAATAACTGTGGCGGCAGCTGCCACCACCAGTCCAGTCGCCGTGCCGATGAACAGTTCCATAACCTTCTCTCACCTCCAGACTCGCGCAACGAGTCCAGAGGACGAGCGAAGGGCTTCGGAAAAGGTAACCCTGATACCGTTTCGTACTGTTTAATTACTCGGCCGCTCCCGCAATTTCCTCTACGGGTTCGCCCGCAGGGATCGCTGTAGAGCCGCCGGAGCGGATACGGGCTTCGATCTCGTCTGCCAGCTCGGGATGCTCCTCCAGAAAGGCACGGGCGTTCTCGCGCCCCTGCCCGAGGCGGATGTCGCCGTAGGTGAACCACGTGCCCGATTTGGTGATGATTCCGCTCTCCACGCCGAGGTCCAGAATACCGCCCACGCGCGAGATGCCTTTGCCGAAGATGATGTCGAACTCCGCCTGCCGGAAGGGAGGCGCCACCTTGTTCTTCACCACCTTCACGCGCGTGCGTGCACCGATGACCTCCGTGCCCTGTTTGATGCTGTCCACACGACGCACTTCCAGCCGCACGCTCGCCCAGAACTTCAACGCGCGACCGCCAGGGGTGGTCTCGGGGTTGCCGTAGGCGATGCCGATCTTCTCGCGCAGCTGGTTGATGAAAATCGCCACCGTGCCAGTCTTGGACACCGACCCGCCGATTTTGCGTAGAGCCTGGCTCATCAACCGAGCCTGCATGCCCACATGCGCATCGCCCATCTCGCCTTCGATCTCCGCCCGCGGCACCAGCGCGGCGACGGAGTCGAGCACCACCACATCTATCGCGCCCGTGCGGATGAGCGCGTCCATAATCTCCAGTGCCTCCTCACCCGTTCCGGGCTGGGACACGTACAGCTGGTCCACCTGCACGCCAATGGCGCGAGCGTACTCGGGGTCCAGGGCGTGTTCGGCGTCTACGAAGGCGCAGATTCCGCCTCGCTTCTGTGCCTCGGCGATAATCTGCAGGGCGAGGGTGGTCTTACCGGAGGATTCTGTGCCGTAGATTTCGGTGATTCTGCCGCGAGGTACTCCGCCCACGCCGATCGCCATGTCCAGGGCGATGGAACCGGTGGGGATGGCTTCGATCTGCATCCTCGCCGCGTCGCCCAGCCGCATCACCGAACCTTTGCCGAACTGCTTCTCTATCTGGGTGAGTGCCTGTTCCAGAACCTTTTGCTTCTGTGCAGTTTCCACGCGCATTCGCTCCTTTAGCAGAAGATTGTATACATAAAAGATTATACCAGACCGACCGGTACCTGTAAAGCCCAGCGTTCGCTATCGGGCTCGCCTTTCCTTCTGTGTCGCACAGAGTACGCGTTCTGTACCTGTTCTCTCTGCCCGACTACCTGCGTGCACCTGCGGGCACAGCCACCCGTGCAACCATCCAGCCGGAGTCAGACGGTAAAGATTGTCCCTCTTCAGCCAACGATTCGAGATGTAGCGCGATAGCTTCTTCGATATTCTGCAGTGCCTCCTCTACGGTGTCCCCCTGCGAGGAACAGCCTGGCAAAGCAGGTACCTCTACCCAGTAGCCACCCTTTTCCGCTTCGTGTATGATGACGGTGTACTCCATAGCCTGATTCAATCTTTCCTCTGCCGACCCATATCCGAACCTAACCCCCTGCCCCCTTCCCTGCGAGGGAAGGGGGAAACGCCTCTCCCCGCGTCGGGGAGAGGACGGGAGAGGGGTTCGCAAACGGCTCACAGGCGGTTCGCCATCCAGATGCTAACGCAAGCAAGGTCACTCGGTGCCGCCTTTAGCGAAGTTTTCAAACAGCCTCATTCCATTATGGATATTGTAACACGGGTAGCGATGACAGCACAACCACCTGCGTGGATTTCCCTGCAGGCGGAGAGACGAGGCAAAAATGGGGGGACCGCCTCATTGTGCGGTTCCCCCGGAAAAACGCGGACTACTCGCCCTGCGGCTGGGTGGTGGCAGCGGGCGCGCCTCCTGTGGGCGCAGAAGTTCCGGGACCGGTGGCTGCCGCGCCCGGCGGCGCCTTCTCAGCAACCTCTGCCTTCTGCTTCTGACACCCGGACAGGGCAACTGCGCTCAGTGCCGCCACCAGCAGGAACAGGCTGAACAGTTTCTTCATCGTCATCCCTCGTTACTCGATGGTTGGTCGGTGCCACCACGCCGGGCAACAGCCGGTGGTGAAGCAGAAATCAGGCACCCACAGGCTGGTGGGGATACCGTTGGCGTCCAGCGCTGCCCACGGCGAGCTGTCGCTGGGGTTGCGCACCCACTTCACATGTCCGTCCGCATAGGCATAGTTACTGCCCTCAGCGTGCACCCGATGTGTGGCTTCGAACACGGTGGTCCACCAGATCTGCGTGGTGCACTCGTCGCCGGTCTCGCTGTAGCGATAGAGTGCGCCGCTGGGCGGGGGAAATCCCGCCTTGGTATGCGGCAGAGGGCTAACGGTAGCGAAGCCCGGTATCGTCTGCTTGCCCAGCCCTTCCCAGAAGGTGATCAGCTTCGCGGGCGACGGAGTACCCGCGATGGGCCATGCCTGCAGGTAGCCGTTCAGCGTGAAGGCTGCCGTGAAGCGCATGGGGTTCGTCGCCGGGTCGATGCTGAAGATGTTCCGCTCCTGAGCGGAGGGACAGGTGTACACCTGCCAGTTCTTGATGTAAGGCGAGATCGCGTTCGACCAGAAGCCTCGCCGCCGAGCATACCCCAGTTCGCTGGAGGGGGTGCGATCCCAGGGCGTGGTAAAGAACGCGCGCACATTGTCGGGGGCGGTAAGGGGGAAGGTCTCGTCGTAGTCCTGAGTGTACATGATCAGAGCGGTGTTCATGTTCTTCAGGTTCGACAGGCAACTGCTCTGTCGCGCCTTCTCGCGAGCATGGGCAAACACGGGGAACAGGATTGCTGCCAGTATCGCGATAATCGCGATGACAACCAGCAGCTCAATCAGCGTGAAAGCACGTCGGGTCATGAGTGAAACCTCCTTCCTGCGTGCAGTTTTGTTGCGACGTCACCGGGCAGGTGAAACAACCGGTGCCTCCACACTGCCAATTTATCACGAAGCGTTTCGGCTGTCAACGGGTGGTTGAGGGGAAGCCTCGCTAATTTTGCGAGAGATCAGCGAAAAAGGGGCAGGACGCCGTTCCTGCCCCTTCTGGCACCATGTCTTGATGCCTGTACTCTGGCATTTTACTTCGGCTTTACCTGCCTCGGTGCTCCTCCGCCTGCCGAGCTTGCGCCCGCAGCCGCGGGGCGTCTGCTGTCCGGGATGGCGCGCATCCTCTCTCGTGCCTGCCGAGCCAGAGGACCTTTGGGAGCAGCGTAGATGGCTTCGAGGTACCATTGCCGTGCCTCGTCGTAGCTCTTACTCCGCTCACACAAACCGGCAATGGCAAACGCCACCTGCGCCTTATCCTCCCCAGCAGGCGCGCTTTTGTAAGCCCGGTTCAGGAGCGTACGGGCTTTCGTGACGTCACCCTTCTGCTCGGCAGTGCTCGCCTGCTTCAGCAGGTTCTTCCATTCCGGCTGTTTGGCGGTGGCAGGCTGAGAAGCGGATTTCGGCGGGGGCGCGGTGCTTTTCTTGCCTGAAGGCGGTTGCCCTGCACAGAGCGATACCGCCAGCAGTACCGCCGCCCCGACACACAGCGCATAGATCGGTTTCATCCCGGTATCCCTGCGCTCAGTACTCGGTAGCCGCGCCGGTTTGCCCCTGCACTGCGCCCTTCGGAGTCTGAATCGGTGCAGTAGTCTGCGGGGCGTTTGGCGGTGGTGGCGGTGGAGCCGGATTCCGGTTCATCATGTACCAGCCGATTGCCACGATCACCACCAGCACCACCACGATCACGGCGATCGCGGTCGGCATGGGTATTTCCTTCGACTTGCCCATCCTGTCCTCCTCCTCGCACGAAGTACCCCCCGCGCGGAAGCGCGGGGGGTGGTCAGACTACATTATGGACGCAAGCTGAAGTCGTAGTCCGGTCGGAACAGCCACAGGTGGCAGCCGTCCGTCCAGGCGTAGAGCGGGAATCCCTGCTCGTTGTAGCCAGTGTAGGGGTCCTGGCTCCAGTCGGTGTGGCGGTCCTGGTTCGGGCTGGTGACCGCACCGAGCCGGCGCCACTTGGCGTGCCCGTCGGTGAAAACGAAGTTGGCACCGTTGCTGTGGATCCACTGCGTGCCGTCATGTCCGAACCAGGCGCTGGTTCCACCGTTGCCCGGCTGGCATCCGTTGCTCCACGGCTTATAGCGGCAGGTAGGATCATTCGGGTCACTGCAGACCAGAGCAGGCTGGGTAAGCGCTGCGCCTTCCTTCTGCACCTTTCCACGCGCTTCCCACAACAGGGTCAGCTCCGACGGTGCTACAACACCCGCCTGCGGGTACTGCATGAGAAGACCGTTGAAGTTATAAGACATCTTGGTCCACGGCTTACGCGCACTCGCGTGAAGTGTGTCGGCAAACAGCCGGCTCGGCGAACCGGACGGACATGCCCAGATAGCCTGATTCTTGAGGTAGGGCGTTACTGTGTTTGCCCAGAAACTACGATACGAGTAGCACCGGAAGTTGTTGAAGGGTGCTTCTGGGGTGCAGATATCGGGACGCCAGTCTTCCGGCACTGCGTGCCAGTAGTTCCACATCCAGCCAGGTCCGCCTACCGGGGTGGTGTAGTTGCCCGCCAGCGGGAACAGCTCATCGTAATCCTGAGTGTACATCAGGAAAGCCAGCCCCAGTTGCTTGGTGTTGGACAGACAGTTGCTCTGTCGTGCCTTTTCCCGCGCCTGGGAGAAAACGGGGAACAGAATCGCTGCCAGTATCGCGATAATCGCGATGACAACCAGCAGCTCAATCAGCGTGAAAGCACGCCGGTTCATGCTGAAAACCTCCTTCTCCACATGGAATTGAAAGTTTGCCAGAATGCTGCCGTGCTCAACCGTTTCAGCTTGTTACAACACATTCTACATGGGATATCAGTCGTCTGTCAAGGTCGAAGCATCTCGTGCAATTACTGTTTTTTCGAGAACGGCTTGCGTTCCCTGTAACTCTTACAAGGGCGGTTGCTTTTTGCGGGCGTCTCCGGTATAATCTTGTGAGGAAAATCGTCCGATACCTACTTTAGTGAAGGAGGCATCTGCTTTGGCGCAGATTCAGGTGTTACCGAACGAGTCTCTGGACAGTGCCTTAAAGCGGTTCAAGAAGGAACTGCAGAACGCAGGCATTCTGAAGGAGTATAAAGAGCACGAGCACTACATGAAGCCGAGCGACAGACGCCGCAAGCAGGAGGCGGCTCGGCGGCGCAAGCAGCGCTCGAAATAGATAGCCGTTTTCGCCGCATCCATCGCCGCGATGGTTTACCTGCCGTTCAGCGACAGCCGTTGAAACGGCATCTTGCTCGCCTGAGAAGGCGTGAGGAGCTGAGCCAACCGAACCGATGAGCAAACGAAGCGAACGCCAACGGTTACGCGCAGTGTCCATCTGGCTGCGGCACCGCCTGCTCCCGCGCTGGGATTGGCAGAGACTGGGGATCGCGACGGTCACCATCGCGGTTCTTTGCCTTGTCTTCTCCGGACGCTTCATCCCCGACAAGGTCACCCTGAAAGTGGGCGATGTCAGCCCGCGCGAAATCCGCGCCCACCGCACGGTAAGATATGTGGACGTGGAAGAGACCCGGCGCCTGCAGGGTCTGGCAGTAAAAGGGGTGGATACCGTTTACGAATCGCTACCCTTCGCGCGGGTGGATGCGGAACGCAGTGTACAGGACGCTTTTGAAGCCATCGCGCGCGCCAGAGGGATGGGCTCTGCCGAAGGGGCACGCTGGCTGGCACAGCAGGTATCCTATCTGACGCCCGACCTGGTGCGCGTGGCACTGAACGCCTCGGGCGATGACCTCCAGAGGGTGCGCGAGCGTGCGGTGGCGCTGGTGGACGAGGCGATGCAGAGGGAAATCCGCGCCGACACCACCGACCTCGCCGAGCGCAAGCGCGCCATCCGGTCTGCCATCAGCCAGGAGTTAGGCGAAACGGCGCTCGCTCGCCTCACCTCTGCCATCTGTGCGCAGGCGCTTCGCCCCAACCGCGTGCCCGATGTCGCTCGCACGGAGTCTCTGCGCGACCGCGCTCGACGAGCGGTTCCGCCCATCTACCGCACGCTGGTCGCGGGAGATGTGGTCATCCGACGCGGGGAACGTGTTACCGAACAGCATATCGAGATGTTCACCGCGCTGGGGATGCGCAACCCCCGCCTGCATTGGGCGAGCGTACTGGCGATCCTGATACTCGTCACCATGCTGGTGGTGCTGGCGGCACTGCACATCGCACACTATCATCCGCGCGTGTACCAGCAACCGCGCCAGCTCTGGCTCATCTCGATCGTGGTGGCAGTCAGCGCGCTGGGCGTCAAGCTGGGAAGCAGTCTGCTGGGGCTTCCGCTCTCGGGAGTGCAGCTGGGCTACCTCACCGTGATGAGCACTACGATGGCAGGCATGTTGCTGGCGGTGCTGGTGTCACCGCACCTCGCGACCCTGCTGGTGGGTATGCTGGCGATACAGTCCGCCCTGTTGATGAACGGCGAGATGCGCTTCGCTGCCATCAGCCTGATGAGCAGTCTGGTGGGTATCTACTCGGTGTGGCGTTTGCATGACCGGTACGACCTTCTGCGAGCAGGGCTGTGGATCGGCGCCACATCGCTTCTGCTCACATGGGTGCTGGGCTGGATGAACGGCGAGACCGTTGCCGAGATGAGCGTTGGCTCTGCATGGGCGGTGCTGATGAGCATTCTGGCGGTGGGCGGATTTGCTATTTTCGTGGCGGTGCTGGAGCGTCCCTTTGGGGCGGTCACGCACCTGCGCCTGCTGGAGCTGAGCTCGCCTGAACACCCTCTGCTGAGGGAACTGATGCTTCGCGCGCCGGGCACCTACGCGCACAGTATCATGGTCAGCCACCTCGCCGACGCCGCCGCGAAAGCGATCGGCGCGGACAGCCTGCTGGCACGAGTGGGGTGCTATTATCACGACGTGGGCAAAATGCGCCGTCCCGAATTCTTCATCGAGAACCAGCGCATGGAGAACGTGCATGACCGCCTGGCGCCATCCCTGTCCGCGCTCATCATCGCCGCGCATGTGAAGGACGGGCTGGAGCTGGCAGACCAGTATCGCCTGCCCCGCCCCATTCGCGACATCATCGCCCAGCACCACGGCACCAGCCTTATCTCTTTCTTCTATCAGCAGGCGCTGGCGGGATGCGACGTGCAAACGCCCGTGCTGGAACAGCAGTTCCGCTACAGCGGACCCAAGCCCCAGAGCAAAGAGGCGGGCATCGTGATGCTGGCGGATGCGGTAGAAGCAGCATCGCGCTCGCTGTCGCGCCCGACGCCGGCTCGCATCGAAAGCCTGGTGAGTCATATTGTTCAGGAGAAAATAGCCGATGGTCAGCTGGACGAATGCAGTTTGACCTTCAGCGAAGTGCGCAAGATACAGGAGGCGTTCTGCCGATTGCTGGTAGCCATGCTCCATTCGCGCGTGGAATACCCATCGTCGGCAGCAGTCACCCATGCGGATCACGATAGTGAATCGTCAACCACACCGGCTGAAACGGTCGTGGATGAGGAGAGCGATTCGGCTCTTGCTGCGTCAGGAGGGGTGGGATAAAGCCGCGGTGAGCATCGTGTTGACAGATGACGAGGAGATTCGCCTGCTCAACCGCACCTATCGCGGCAAGGACCAGCCAACCGATGTGCTCTCGTTCTCGTTGCGAGAGACATCGCCTGAGGAGACGCAGGTGAACTTTGCCCAGCTGGACGAAGAATTGCCGCTTGGAGAAGTACACATCTCGGTGCCGACTGCCCTGCGACAGGCGCAGGAGGGCGGACGGACGCTGGAGGAAGAGGTGACTTTCCTGGCGGTGCATGGGGTACTGCACCTGCTGGGCTACGAGGACGAAACACACCAGGGCTATGAGCAGATGCTACAGCGAGGGTGGGCGATCGTCGAAGCCGCCCGACCGGGGCGTGATACCGTATGAGAATTGCCAAAAACCCGCTCGATAGCTTCCGCTACGCCGTCGAGGGCATCATCTACACCTTCCGCACGCAGAAGCACATGCGCTTCCATTTCTTCAGCGTGGTGCTGGTTCTGCTGGTGGGACTGCTGTTCCGGCTGGACAAGACCGAGATGGTTATTCTGTTGTTCACCGTGTCGATGGTGCTGGTGGCAGAGATGTTCAACACGGCAGTGGAGGCTATCGTCGACCTGATCACCGATACCTACCATCCTCTGGCGAAACTGGCGAAGGACATTGCGGCAGGTGCGGTGCTGGTGACGACGGTGAACGCTATCGTGGTGGGTTTCCTGCTGTTCTTGACCGAACAGCATCTGGACGAAATCCGACTGAACCTTGCCGAGCATCGCCCCGAACCGCTGGTGACGCTGATCGTCGGAACGGTACTGCTATTGTTAATCATCATTCTGGGCAAGGTATTTGGGCGTAAAGGCTCGCTCCTGCACGGCGGCATCATCAGCGGGCACAGTGCGCTCGGCTTCTTTATGGCAATGACGATTATCTTCCTCTCCAATAACCTGTTGATGGCGATCCTCGCCCTGAGCATGGCGGTTCTCATCGCGCAGAGCCGCGTGGAAGGACGCATCCACACCCTGCAGGAGGTGCTGCTGGGTGCGCTGGTGGCGGTTCTGCTGGCGGGCGCCATCTACTGGCTGGCATGAACGAGGAAGGAGGCGCAAGAACAACCTTGACAGCACAAAAGGAAGAGACCGACAGTCCCAGTCCACAACCTCTGCGCTGGGTATTGCTGATGCTCCTAGTAGGAGGCGCGCTGTATGCGCAGGGAAACACGCCTGCAGGCGGCAACGCGGGTGAAACGCACACCCTGCGCAGTGTTGCGTGGATCGTGCTGTTCCTGCTGACAACAGCCTTCTTCGCGATGGTGGACAGCGCCCTCCGAACCCTGCACGGCGCGCGGGTGCGTGACCTGGTGGAGGAAGGCGTGCCCAACGCTCGCGTGGTGGAGAAACTGCTGGCGGTTCCCGACCGCTCGATAGCCACCGCGCAGGTGGGCATTGTGCTGAGCAGTTTCCTCGCCGCGGCGGTGGCTGCGACAGGGCTCTCGCGGGGAGTGACCGATCTCCTGCGCAGGCTGTCTGACGCGGGCTGGTGGCAGGGGCAATCAGAACCGGTGGCAGTATTCGGCGTGACGGTGCTTACCGGTCTGGTGGCGCTGGTGGTGGGCACCCTCGTGCCTCGTACGATCGCCGAAAAGCACGCCGAGAAGGTGGCTCTGCGGCTTGCCCGTCCGTTGTGGGTATGCACCTGGCTTCTGGCGCCGCTGGTGGTGCCGGTGATTGCCGTAAGCAACGCGCTGGTGCGGCCGTTCAAGGTGCGCGTGGACTTCTCGCCGCGCGTGCTGACCCCGGAGGAGATTATCAGCCTGGTGGACGCGGGTGAAGAGCAGGGTGTGATCGAGGAAGAGGAACGCGAGATGATCCAGTCGGTGCTCGAGTTCCCCGACACCATCGTGCGCAAGGTGATGACCCCGCGTATCGATATGCATTGCGTTCCGGTAGACGCGCCCCTGCAGGAAGTTCTGGATACCATCCGTAACACAGGTCACTCGCGCATCCCCGTCTACGAGGGGACAGTGGATAACATCGTGGGCATCGTCTACGCTAAGGACCTGCTGAGGCTCTACCCCAACCTGGAAGACTTCGACATCCGTCAGGTCATGCGTCCACCTTACTTCATCCCTGAAACCAAGAAGGTGGACGAGCTGATGCGCGAGTTTCGGACGAAGAAGACGCAGATCGCCATCGTGCGCGATGAGTATGGCGGCACATCGGGGTTGGTGACGCTGGAGGACATCCTGGAGGAGCTGGTGGGCGAAATCCACGATGAGTACGACGTGGAAGAGGCGTCCTTCGAACAGATAGACGAGCACACCTTCCGCACTGACGGGCGCACGCCGGTGGACGACGTGAACGATAAGACAGGACTGCACCTGCCTACTGACGAATATGATACTATCGGCGGGTTCGTCTTCGGGCTGTTCGGCAGGCCGGCGCAAGCAGGCGAGCAGATCGCCTACGGTCGCGCCAACTTCGTGGTGGAAGAGGCGGACGGCAGGCGCATTCGCAAACTGCGTATCGAGGTGGCTCCCAGTGAGGCGGAGGGAGAAGAGGCTGAACAGGCCCAGGAAAGCACGCTGTAGGCTCCGTTGTTTTGCCGGAAATCGCGCCGCCAGCGCCTTGAAACATTGACACCACCGCGAATGTTTGTTACAATTGAGGTACTCTTAAACGATTAAGAGATGAGGCGTGTGTATGCCGGTTCAGCGCAAGCGATGCACCATTAACGAGGTGGCAGCGCGAAGCGGCGTTTCGGTGGCGACGGTATCCAATGTTCTGCAGAACAAGAGCCATCTCTATTCACCGGAGACCGCAGAGCGCGTCTGGCAGGCGGTAAGGGAGCTGGGTTACCGCCCGAGCTCGGTCGCGCGCAGTCTTATTCGCCAGCGCACCGATACCATCGGGGTGGTGCTGGAAGAGCGGCAGGAGGTGGTTCTGGACCCCTACGTGACCGCGGTTCTGGAGGGCATTCTGGAATACACGGTGCCGCGCAGCTATCCGGTAAAAATCATCAGCTTGCTGTACCAGCAGAGTCCCGATAGCTTCCTGGCACATCTCGATGACGGTTCGGTGGACGGCGTGTTGCTGGTCGCCCCGCGCACACACAGCAAGGCACTGCAGTGGGCACAGCATTCTGACGTCCCGACCGTGGTGGTGGGCAGCACTTTCCCCGATATTCCCCTGACCTGCGTGGACGTGGACGACACCGCCGCGATATATCGTGCCGTGCGGTGGCTGGTCGAACTGGGGCACCGGCACATCGGGCACATCGCCGGACCGCAGACGCAGTGGAGCGCGCGACGCCGATTGCAGGCATACCATCAGGCGATGCACGACGCCGGCATCGAGGTTCAGCCACACTGGATAGCAGAAGGACAGTACACCCCGCCCTCCGGCAAGGCGGCGATGGAGATGTTGCTATGCCGGGCACCGGAGCTCACGGCAGTGGTGTGTGGCAACGACTGGATGGCGATGGGCGCTATCGAAGCCGTGTACCAGAAGGGCTTGCGCATCCCTGAAGATATTTCGCTCATCGGCTTCGATGACATTGATAGTGCGCAGTGGTTCACGCCGCCTCTCACCACTATCCGTCAGCCGATGCGGCAGATCGGCGCTAAGGGCGCGGAACTGCTGATTCAGCAGATCGAGACCGGCAAACGCGGGCGAGAGGTCACCCTGTTCTCGGCAGAACTGGTGGTGCGACAAAGCGTCTCCGAGCCGAAGAAATAGCCAGACATCCACGCGCCACTCTGCCGCGAAACGCTCTTTGCATGGCGATGAGGAAGCATTTCTGTGCTGCTATCGATCGCCCTGCACCGAAATCCTCTCCAGAAAACCGTGCGCGATGCTGATAATACTTCTGGGGGACGGGATAAATCTTACCCCCGGGAGGAACATGGTGATGCGGGAGAACAGAAACAACCCGATACTGGTGGTGATCGCAGTGGTACTGCTGGCGGTTGCGGGTCTGCTGTTCTGGCGCCAGTCGGTGAAGGGACGGGAAGCGTTCCGCCAGCCTCAACCTGTCGAGAAGTCCTTCGAGGAACAGGTGCAGGCGATTATGAATAACCCGCAGATCCCGCCGCAGGCGAAGGAAGAGGCTATCGCGAAGATACGCCAGCAGTTCCACAACGCGCCTCTGCAGGCGCCGCCATCCAGCCAGAAGTAACGGCAGATTCTGCTGGCAACCAAGCCCTCTGCGTGCAGAGGGCTTTTTCTTTGCCCCGACAGGACTCCCTGTCGCCGTTCGCGAATCGCCTATCAGATAACATCGCAAACTTTCACCTCAAAGAGGAGGGATGACTGATGGCACACGTGAAAAACCCGCCGGTCAACCGGTTGAGAGGCGATCTGCCCAAAATCGGCATCCGTCCCACCATTGACGGACGGCGACAGGGCGTGCGTGAGAGCCTCGAAGGGCAGACGATGGCGATGGCGCAATCGGTGGCGAAACTGCTGAGCGAGAACCTGCGCCATGCGTGCGGTCTGCCGGTCGAGTGCGTGATTGCCGACACCTGCATCGGCGGGCTGGCTGAGAACGCCGCCTGCGAACAGAAGTTCCAGAAGGAAGGGGTAGGCGTCAGCATCACCGTCACCCCCTGCTGGTGTTACGGCAGTGAGACCATGGATTACGATCCGCACCGCCCCAAGGCGGTGTGGGGATTCAACGGCACCGAGCGACCGGGCGCGGTGTATCTGGCGGCGGTGATGGCGGCGCACGCGCAGAAGGGACTGCCTGCCTTCAGCATCTACGGGCGCGACGTGCAGGACGCGGGCGACACCACCATCCCTGACGACGTGAAGGAGAAGCTCCTTCGGTTCGCCAGAGCCGGGCTGGCGGTTGCCACCATGCGCGGCAAGAGCTACGTCTCGATGGGCAACGTCTCGATGGGCATCATGGGCTCGCTGGTGGACCAGGATTTCCTCCAGCGCTATCTCGGCATGACGGTGATGACCGTGGACATGGTGGAGTTCGTACGGCGCATGGAGCGCGGTATCTACGACGAGGAGGAGTTCCGCCGGGCGATGGCGTGGGTGAAGGAGTACTGCAAGGAGGGCAAGGACTACAACCCGCCCGATAAGCAGATGAGCCGCGCCGAGAAAGACCGCGCCTGGGAGATCAGCGTGAAGATGGCGATTATCGCGCGCGACCTGCTGGTCGGCAACCCCAAACTGGCGCAGATGGGCTACGAGGAAGAGGCGCTGGGCTTCAACGGCATCGCCGGTGGCTTCCAGGGACAGCGGCAGTGGACTGACCACCTGCCCAACGGCGACTTCATGGAGGCGATACTGAACTCCTCGTTTGACTGGAACGGCATCCGCGAACCCTACATCCTCGCCACCGAGAACGACCACCTGAACGGCATCTGTATGTTGTGGGGACACCTGCTGACAGGAGGCGCGCAGATTTTCGCCGACGTGCGCACCTACTGGAGCCCCGACGCCGTCAAGCGGGTGACGGGCTGGACGCCGACCGGCATGGCGGAAGGAGGCTTTATCCACCTGATTAACTCCGGCCCCGCCGCGCTGGACGGCGTGGGAGAGCAGTACGTGGAAGGCACACCCGCCATCAAGCCGTGGTGGGAGGTGACCGCCGAGGAGGTGGACCGCTGTCTGCAGGCAACCACCTGGCACTGCGCCATGCTGGAGTACTTCCGCGGCGGCGGATGGTCTACCCGATTCCGCACGCGAGGCGGAATGCCCGCCACCATGTTCCGTCTGGGACTGGTGCACGGGCTGGGACCTGTCCTGCAGATTGCGGAGGGCTACACCATCGAACTGCCCGAAGAGGTGCACCACATCCTGGACGAGCGCACCAACCCCACCTGGCCCACCACCTGGTTCGTGCCGAACGTCACGGGGCAGGGGGCGTTCCGCGACGTGTACACGGTGATGGCGCACTGGGCGGCGAATCACGGCACGCTGAGCTATGGACACATCGGCGCGGAGCTGATTACGCTGGCGTCCGCCCTGCGCATCCCGGTGGCGATGCACAACGTGCCCCCCGAGCGCGTGTTCCGTCCCCATGCGTGGGGGCTGTTCGGCACTGCGGACCCGGAGTCAGCGGACTATCGCGCCTGCCAGACCTTCGGTCCGCTTTACGGCTGATGGCACGGGGCGCGGCGCCGCCGCGCCCCTCTCACACCGGTGTGCACCAGACGAACGCACTTGCCAGGCGGTCGAGAGCCACTTTCACTGCCGCCCCCTGAGCCCGCCGGATAGCCCCGGTGTCGGGTATCCAGAGCTCGACGGCGCGAGTGCCTGCTGGTGCGCGCACGGTCACCTGCTGTTCGCTCAGCGACAGGTTGACCAGAAACAGAAGCTCCGAGTCGCCTCGCCGGTAGCGGGCAACCCACACCTCCGGCACATCCGGCTCTATCTCGATGGCGCAGTGTGCCTCTTTCAGCAGGCGCACCGCGACCTCGTCGGACGGGGCATGGACATCTGGCGACCGCAGAATCTGCCGAACGCGCCGTTGTGCCTCTTCGTCGCTTTCCCTCAGACTGGCGGCGCCGCGCGGCACTTGCCCGACAAACAGCACACGCACCCCCTTGCGCTTCAGGTTCTCTATCGCCCGCAGGGTCGCCATATGCAGGGCGTCGGTGCTGGGCACGACCAGCGCCCGATACCGCTCCTTGCCTATCCGGAACGCTCCCTGCCCTGCCTGCGCCCGCTGAACGGCCGGCTCATCCACGATATCGTAATCGATGTGATGGCGCAGTAGCTGTGGGCACAGGTGGACGAAGCCGTCGTCGATCTCGTTCAGCCGGCGGCTGGGGTGTGGCTGATACATGGACAGGGCGGTCGGGAAGAAGTTCGCCTGCACCCCCGCGATGGGATACAGCACCGCCACGTCGCACTCATGCTGAGCATCACGCAACAGCAGGCTCAACCGACCAACGAAGGTGCAGTAGTGGGCGTAGTCGGTGCGGCGTTGCTCGGTATTGCGTGGGTGCGCGGTGCCGTAGGGGTCGGGATAGTAGGAGGTAATGGTGTTGATGCCCAGCAGGTATTGCAGGGCGGCGGTGGCGTTCATCGCGGGCAACGGGGCGCGTTTGCCACCCATCTGTTCCATAAAGTCGGAAGTCTCGCTCATCGTCTCGGTGCGTCCCATCACGTGCGCGGCGGAGGAGATGAGTTTCGGCACCAGAAAGCCGTTGCCCGCCGCCAGCGCGATGGGGTCGGAGGAGAGCATATCGATGCCCGGGATGTCCATCCGCCGCAGGCAGGTGAACAGGTCGCCGTAGTACATCACGTGCCACAGCAGTTTCTCTTCCGCCAGCAGATGTCCGCTGGAGGCGATACCGTGCCTGCGACACCATTGCTGAATCTGCCCGAAGTAGCGCTCTGCCACCAGCTGAGCCACCACCTCATAGAAGTCACAGCGCACGCCGTGGTGGTTGCCCGTGTCGGTGTAGAGGCTCTCCAGATGGGGCATCAGGTCATAGCCTTTGCGTCGGCGGAACTGCGCGGGCAGGTCGTCCGTCCACGGCAGGGCGGGCAGAGCGCGCTCCGGTGGGCGGATGTAGGTGGTCATCAGCGACGGCTCGTCGGTAAAGATGGCATGGATGCGCTTGCCCAGATTGGTCACCCTGCGGGCATACGCTTCGTGGGTCACCTCGATGAAGAGGCGCGTGGCTTTCGGGTTCAGCAGGTTCACGTAATGCCGTTTCTTGTACACGTTCTCGGTGCAGTGTGTGCCCTCGTACATGCGCTGGGGTTCATAATGCGGTTTGCCATCCGAACCCACCCGGCGCACCAGCCCAACCGCCTCCACATCTGGATTTCGCTCCAGCACCAGCCCGCCTGCTGAGCCGCTGGGGTAGCCTTCTTCATCATACAGCCACAGGTGAAGCCCCAGCTCCTCTGCCACCTTCAGCCCTGTCAGGAAGGTGCGCCACTGCTCCTCGCTGCGCAGGTAGTCGTTGAAGCTCACGTTGCACACCAGCCCACCGATGCCCGATGCCTTCAACCACTCCATGCGCTGACGCAGGGTGGCTTCGTCCCTGCCGAAGGTGTCGAAGTTGTGGATGATCTGCAGGGGACGATACACCTCCTGCGGACTGGCAAACCCCTTCCGAAGTTCGTTCTCGGTGTTGACGCTCATTTTCCCTTCCCCCAGAGCAGGTCTCCAAACGCGCCGAGCAGGTCGTACTTCCGCTCCCACGTGGTATACATAAAGCCCGTAACGCCCTTCGTCTGCTTCGCCAGCTCGTGCCAGCCTTTCACCTCGTCCAGACCGGGCGCATCGTAGTAACAGGCGATCAGGGTGCGAAATCCGTTCTGTGCAAAGTGCAGGAGGCTCTCCTTGCGCGGGGCACCTCCCCACACCGCAATGATGGTATCCTTCGGGATATGCTTCCACGAGCCGGTGAAGTCGCCCTGCACCAGATAGTAGTTGCCGTGCGCGTTGTGGTGGGGGTCAAACATATCTGACCAGACGTACACCTGCACACGCGGGTTGATTTTCCGCAGGATCTGTATCTGCCGGGTCACACACTCGCCCAGCAGTTTCGCCATGTCCTTGCCCTCACACGCCCGGCAGGTTCCGCCCATCCGCACCTCATCCATGCTGAGGATGACTTTGCGGAACTTCAGTTGCTCCCACAGCAGTTTCGCCTCGTGCTCGTAAATCTCATACAGCGCGGGTTCACCCATGCACACCGTCACCTGCCACTCGTAAATCACGGCGGGATGATACCAGCTGACTCGCAGACGCTGGCCATCCCGAATGCGCGATCCGGGCAGTATCTTGAGCGTGGGAGCCGGGCGGTCGATGTTCCAGAAGGTGAAATTGGGATCGGCGAGGGGAGCGTAGTCTTTGCCCTCCTCGTAGGTCACGGAGCCCTCCTCGCTCCTGACGGTTACCGGCGTGCCCGGACGGCGCAGGACGTTGATTGGTCCCACCTCCTCCAGCGTCCAGTCGTCCACCCAGAACTTTCCGGACTGCCCGCCCCAGACGCCGACGTACACCCGCACCATCTCGTTCGCCACGCTGTTGAAAAGGACGCTGATCTTGCGCCAGTCGGAGGTGGCGGGCACGTCAAAACTGCGCGGGGCAAGGTCGCGGTCGCCCGCCAGCACCAGCAGGCGCAGGTTCTGGCGAGGCTGAAGGTTTTCGGTCTTCACCCACACGCTCATGCGGTAGCAACGGTAGGGACGCACGCGCACCTCCTGCATCACGCGGGCGTTGCCTGCGGACTGTGCGCGGAAGTTCTCGAAGCGCAGGGAGGCTTTGCCGCTGTGAAACACCTGCGTATCGGGGAAGGAAACGACGCCCGGCTCATCGTGGAAGGCAAAACCCCACATCCGGTTGCCTTCGAACTCCTCGAAACCGCCATTCACGATGGACACAGGCGGGTCGGGAATATGTCGGGCTTCAGCTCCCTGCACCTCGAAGAGGGCATCGCGCACAGGCATGCCTTCGGCGAGGTGTCTGTCGTGCCACAGCGCGCCGCCGCCGTACCCCACCGAGAAGACAGACGGTATCAACTCCAGCTTCAGGCGATCACATGCCTGCTTGACCTGTTCGAGACGGCGGAAGTATTCGGGAGGTTGCTTGCACAGGGCGTCCAGGTTAGCGCTGAGCACCGCGCCGTTGTAACCGTGCTTTGCGGCGATCTCCAGCACGGAGACAATCTGCGGCACGTCCTCGTCCCGCGTCAATCCCCAGCCGAAAATCCACACCCAGCGATCCGTATAAGCCGACTGAGCCTGCAGGAGGCTACATCCCATCGACAGCAAGACGACCAGACACAGCACTGTGCGCATGATACCACCTCACGTCAATGGTCTTTCACGAACCAGTTCTGCGAAACAGGGGGGCAGTCCTGTTCGATTTCTGCTCCGTTGCCCTGTCGCTTTTTTTCACGAAGAGCTTGCAGGAATGTATTGACATGTTAGTTCATCAGTGCTAAACTAAAATTGATGTGCTTAGAATGATAAACCAAGTAAATCAAGTTGTTCATTCTAAGCAATGTAGCACAGGAGGTATACAGCGATGCGAACCGTGAAGTGCATCGTGATGTTCGGTCTCCCGTTTCTGCTGGCGGTTGCGCTCGCGCAGACCAGCACGTGGACGCCTCTGCCGGTGAAGGATGACCCCCTCGTTCGGATGCCGGGCAGTCAGCCTACCGATGGCATCCGTCTGGAAGCGCCGACGCGCTGTATGAACTGCCACGCAGGTTATGACCCCGCTGTGGAGCCCGGCTTCAACTGGAGGGGCTCGATGATGGCGCAAGCCGCGCGCGACCCGCTGTTCTGGGCGTGCCTGACCGTCGCCGCGCAGGACTCCATCTGGGCGATCGGGCGCCCGAATGCCACCGACATCTGTCTGCGCTGTCACCTGCCGCAGGGCTGGATTGAAGGTCGTTCCGACCCGACAAACGGCTCCCTGATGACGGGGGCAGACTTCGACGGCGTGTCGTGCGACGTGTGCCACCGTATGTTTGACCCCTTCTACAAGAGCACCTACACTGGCACACGTGAGGGCAACGACTGGAAGAACTACTGGGACGAGGCAAACGCCACCCGCACCCCCTCACAGACGGCGGCTGACGCCACTTATCGCGAGGACCGTCTGCGTGCACAGACAATCAAGCTGTTCAACGGGTTGCCGTTCTACGTGAACGACGAGCCGTTCAGCGCTCACTACACGGAGAACGGTGCCGGACAGTACTTCATGAGCGCAGGCGCGGAGAAGCGCGGACCGTTTGCCGATGCGACGGCACGGCACAAGATGTTCTACAGTCGCTACCACAAGAGCAAGTACTTCTGCTCCACGTGTCACGACGTGTCTAACCCTGTGCTGGCGAATCTGTTACTGGAGGGACATGAAGGCGCACTGCCAACGGAACTTCAGTCAGCCTTCGCCTATTTCCACGTGGAGCGCACCTTCTCCGAATTCATGGCGTCTACCTACGGGAAACAGGGTGGTGCGCCGGGAATCGGACCCTTCGCCCCCGATCGATTCAAGACCTCCTACCCCAACAACAATATCGCCAAGTGTCAGGACTGCCACCTGCGCGATGTGGTGGGGAAGGGCGGAGACAAATCGAACGCGGTGTATCGCCCCAGCGCGGAGCATCCTAACAGCGGCGTGCCCCTGCACGACATGATGGGCGGCAACATCTGGGTAACGTGGCTGCTTGCCAGCGCGGCTAAAGGCTCGCCCAACTATGATGCCACCAATGCACGCCTGCTGGGGCAGGGGGCGTCGGTGCTCACGCTGGACCTCCGGCAGGGGCTGGGCTTGAACTCCAGCGCACTGCTGGCGGCTGTAGAGCGCGGGAAGAACATGCTGAAGTCCGCAGCCTCTATTGATGGGCTGAGCTACAACCCGGAGAGTGGCGCACTTACCTTCCGCGTGCAGAACCAGACCGGTCATAAACTCATCTCGGGCTTCCCGGAGGGACGCCGGATGTTCGTGAATATCAAAGTCTACTCCGGCAATACCCTCGTGCAGGAAATCAACCCCTATGACTACACGGTCGGCACGCTGAAGGGCTTGCCGCGCGACTATTCGCCCAACAGTCCCGCGTTAGCGTCCTATGAGCGCTACGTGGACCAGCTGGTCTACGAGATGCACCCGACCAGCAGTCTCACCGGTGAGGCGAAGACCTTCCACTTCGCGCTGGCTACAGGGCGCTACAAGGACAACCGCATCCCGCCCAAGGGCTTCGACATCACGGAAGCCATCAAACGGCAGAGCGAACCCGTCATCGGCGGCAATCCCGCCCCTAGCTACTTCACTGATGCAGAGTACGCCGGGGGCTATGACGAGGTGACGCTGACCGTACCGGCAGGAGCCACTCGCATCGTGGTCACGCTGTACTATCAGGTGACCAGCCGCGAGTATGTGGAGTTCCTGCGCGACGAGATCAAGGGAACCGGACGCCTCACTCTGCCCACCAGCGCTTACATTGCGCAGACAGACCCGTTCTTCAGCAAACTGAAGGCATGGGGTGATACCATCTGGCAGTTGTGGGACAGGAACAAGAACGTGCCTGGCGCCGCGCCGTTCCCCATGACTCAGGCGGAGTGGAGAAGCAACTGAACCTTCACCGTGAGGTAGCCCCCTTCCACGTAAGGGGGCTACCCATGTTCCCATTCCGTTTGTGGTATACTGACTGTGGTAACGCTCGCCAGAGAGGTTAGGCAACCATGTCTCTGCTGACCATCCAGGAAGCCGCCCAGCGAATCGGGGCAGACGAGCAGACCATACGCCAGTGGATAGAACAAGGTTTACTCAAAAGCCTCACCCGCCGCACGTGTGAGCCCGACGAAGTTGTTCTCGCCAGGTCTGCCACGCATCCCGTCGTGACCAGATGGCAGTTCGAAGTGGTCGTGGACGAAGAGGAGCTGGAAGAGGTGGCAGAGCGGGATGGCTGGCTGAGGATCAGCGCGAGTGCGATATGGAACGACGCTGAGGAGTAATCCGAACGTGGACGCCTCCTTCACACAAGGCGACGTCGTCTTGGTAGAGTTTCCTTACAGTGACCGATCAGGTTCCAAATTGCGCCCCGCTATCGTGATCAGCACTGACGCCTATCATGCTGGTCGAGATGACGTCATCGTAGTCGCTGTCACATCGAAAAAACCACCTGTGCCAAGACCTACAGACTATCAGCTTCAAGACTGGCTGGTTGAAGGACTGGACAAAGAGTCGTGGGTGCGGGCGCAGGTCGCCACAGTCAATAAGACCTCGATTCAGAGAATAGGCGCTCTAACAGAACGAGACCTGCGAGAGATTAAATCGTGCCTTCGTAAGGCTTTTGGATTATAGCGCTCAGACGTAACGTCCCGCCATAAACCTGCCCAGCCTACAGGGTATAATACCTCTGCTATGCGCTCTGATTCTGCAGATACTCGATACGATGTGATTGTGGTGGGGGCGGGGCACGCCGGATGCGAGGCGGCGCTGTCGGCGGCGCGCATGGGCTGTTCGGTCGCCGTGATTACGCTCGACCTCGACCGCGTGGCGCACATGCCCTGCAACTGCTCCATCGGCGGACCGGCGAAGGGACATCTCGTGCGGGAGATCGACGCGCTCGGTGGGCAGATGGGCATCGCGACCGACCTCAACCTGACCCATATCCGCTTCGTGGGCACGGGCAAGGGACCCGCGATACAGACCCTCCGGGCACACGCCGATAAGCAGACCTACCCCCGATATATGCGCTCGGTGCTGGAATCTCAGCCGAACCTGACGCTGATTCGGGGCGAGGCGGTGGAGCTGGTCGCGCATCGCGGCGCGGTGGAGGCAATAGTGCTGAGAGACGGGCGCGAGCTGCGAGCAAAGGCGGTTATCATCACCTCAGGTACGTTCCTCAACGGGCTGATCCACATCGGCGAGAAGCAGATACGCGCCGGGCGAGCGGGTGAGCCGCCCTCGGTGGGACTATCGGAGTCCCTGCGCCGACTGGGGTTCCGTCTGGGCAGATTCAAGACCGGCACCACCGCCCGCGTTGCCAAAGAGAGCGTGGACTTCTCGCGCACGCAGGTGGTACCCTCCGACCCCGACGCACCACCGTTCTCGTTTGTGCATGATCGGCTGAATCCGCCGCGCGAACTGCTCCCGTGCTGGCAAACACGTACGACCGAGCAGACACATCGCATCATCCGCGAGAACCTGCACCGCTCAGCGCTGTACGGCGGGCGAATCACCGGCGTCGGTCCGCGCTACTGCCCATCCATCGAGGACAAAATCGTGCGCTTTCCCGACAAGGACTCGCACCCCGTGTTTCTGGAGCAGGAGGGCTGGGACACCAACGAGCTGTATGTGCAGGGCATGAGCACCAGCCTGCCCGAAGAGGTGCAGATCGCGTTCCTGCGCACCCTGCCCGGACTGGAGGAGGTGGTGATGCTACGCCCCGGCTACGCGGTGGAGTACGATATGGTATACCCCGACCAGCTCCAGCCGACGCTGATGACCCACGCGATACGCGGGCTCTTCCTTGCCGGGCAGATCAACGGCACCTCTGGCTACGAGGAGGCGGCGGCGCAGGGACTGGTTGCTGGCATCAACGCCGCCCTGTTCGTGCAGGGGCGCGAACCGATGGTGCTGGAGCGACACACCAGCTACATCGGCGTGCTGATCGATGATCTGATTACCAAGGGCGTGCAGGACCCCTACCGGATGCTCACCGCTCGCGCCGAGTTCCGCCTTGCCCTGCGCCATGACAACGCCGACCTGCGCCTTACCCCTATCGGCAGGCAGGTAGGACTGGTGGACGATGAACGCTGGGCACGGTTCACCGCCAGGCGCGACGCCATCGAGCGCGAAACGCATCGCCTGCAGTTCACCCTGCTGACCGGCAAGCACAATCCCCTCCTGCAGGCGCATGGACTGGCGCCTGTCGACGGTGCCACCAGCCTGTATGACCTGCTTCGCCGCCCGGAGGTCACTTACGAGACGCTCTGGCAGATCGCGCCGGGTGAACAACCTGTGGAGCCGGATGTGGCGAAGCAGATCGAGCTCACCGCGAAGTACGAGGGCTTCCTGCGTCGCCAGCAGGCACAGGTTGCCGAGCACCAGCGGCTGGAGAGCCTGCTGATCCCGGAAGATATCGACTATGCCAGCCTGCGCGGATTGTCGCACGAAGGGCGCGAGAAGCTGAGCCGGGTTCGCCCGCGCAGTGTGGGGCAGGCATCGCGCATCCCGGGTGTTCGTCCATCCGACATCGCGGCTCTGCTGATACACCTGAAGCAACGGCAGGCGCCTGAGGGCTCACCCGCTGAGGCGGTTTCGCTCTGAAGGCAACGGCTATCCCTTCAGCGCGCCCGCTATCATCGTCTCGTGGATGCGGTCGCGGAACAGCCAGTAGACGAACAGCACCGGCAACATCACAATCACCAGCCCGGCAAACAGTGCGCCCCAGTCGCTCTGATACTGCTCCACCATCAGCAGGTTTGCGATACCCAAGGGCAGGGTGCGCCTTTCGTCGCTGGTCATGATGACCAGAGCCAGCGGATACTCGTTCCACAGCCCGATGGCGTTGAACACGCCCACCACGATGATGCCCGGTTTCGCCAGCGGCAACATCACCTTCCAGAACGCCCGCGCGTGTCCACATCCGTCAATTAACGCCGCTTCCAGCATCTCCTGCGGGAGCGTCTGGAAGAAACCGGTCAGCACGAACACGGTAAACGGCAGAGAGTAAGCCACGTATACCAGCGTCAGTCCCTGCAGGGTATCCAGCATGTTCAACCGAGCCAGCAGGTAGAAGAGAGGCACGATGGTGAGGAACAGCGGAAACATCATCCCGCCCAGAAACGCCCCGAACAGCCACTTCGCCCCGCGGAAGGGATACCGCGCGAAGATGTATGCCGCCATCGCCCCGATGGGCAGGAGGATAGCCAGCGTCGCCAGCGTGACGATGAGGCTGTTCAGGAAGTAGCGGGCGATGCCTGCCTCCTGCCATGCCCGCACGAAGTTCTCCCACTGGGGCGTGCGCGGAAGCCCCCACGGCGAGGTGAATATCTCCGCGCCGGTCTTGAAGGCGGTGACCAGCACCCACAGCAGGGGCACCACCACCGACAGCGCAAACAGCGCCAGACACAGGTTCACCAGCAGGCGTCGTATCATTTCAACCTCCCACCTGCGTCGCGCTCCGATACCACATACACGCCTCCATCCTCAAACTCCGCTACTGGAGCAACCGTAAAAACACGCCGGAGGTCTTCCACGCTGTAGACGAACGTGCGGTTCTCCTCACCCAGCCAGACCAGTATGACGCTTCCCCCGGCATCGCGGATGGACTCGCGGAACTCGTCCAGCGCGCCGGGTATGGGTTGCCTGGAGCGATAGTATCTCCACGCCGGTGCGATGTCTGCCCGAATACCCGTCGCGAAGTAAAGCAACTCGGGCGCGTTGGTGAACACCGGTCGGTCCACCCGCATCGTCCGGCAGAAGGCGAGTGTTGGCGACTGGCGCCACTCCCGCGAGGTATACCTGCCCCCTTCCGTGCGATGGGTCTGCCAGATTGTGGTGGTCTCTGCCCAGCCGCCCGCTGTTGCCAGCCCGAGCACAGCCACCGTCGTCGCAAGTGCCAGATTCGGGCGGGGTAGAATCCTCAGCAGGCGATCGGCAACGGACAGAACAGCCAGCAACGCAGGCGCGAAGAACGTGCTCAGCAGGCGGTTGTTGATGGGGTCGACGGCGGTGACGGCAGCGCTTCCAGCAAGCCACAGCACGCAGAACAGGCTGAACAGCAAAGCGGTCAGCGCCATCGGTTCCCGAAGGCTCTGGCGCAGTAGCGACAGGCTCTGGGGATTCTTGACGAAAGACACCAGCAGAACCACTGCCACCACTGCCACAGAGATAGTCAACAATGGTGCGAGCACACGCCCCGATGCCTCGTCCCGCGGCACAAACCAGCCCTTCACCACCAGCGCCGTCAGCCGGAGATTCTCGCCGAAGGTCACCGAGCTGGGCGCGCGCTCGCCGGCGAACGTACCGGAGGCACGGTAGTTCCGCACGAACCACGCCCCAATGCTCGCACAGCATAGCCCGGCGTAGACTGTAGAGTCGAAGAGCCTCTTCCGCCAACCAGACGCGCGGGCAGTCAAAATCATCAGCGCGCCCAGCGGTATCACGAACAGCCCCCCATAGCGCGTCAGCACACACAGCGCACCGGTCAGCGAGAAACCGATCAGACGCAGGGGGGTGGGGTCTCTCAGATAGGCTGTACCAGCGACGATGAACAGGACGCTCTCCAGGATGAACAGCGGTTCGCTCCACGCGTGCAGATACACCCACCACAGCGGCTCGCTCGCCACCAGCAGGGCGATGCCCAGCGCACCCAGTATGCCATTCCGAACATAGGTAAGGATAAGCGCGCTCACCAGCCCGGTGCAGATGCCCGCGATGAGGGCGTTCAGCCAGCGCGCCGATTCCAGCAGCTCCAGCGAGCTGACCCGGCTGACCAGCGCGATAGCCGCGGGGTACAGCGGCGCGAAATCCACCAGCGGTTCACCGTTGTATCCTATGAACCCTTGCCCCTCCATCAGCGATTGCGCCGCCGAGAGGTAGTTGACGGAGTCCGGCGATACCCCCAGCGAGAAGGGGCGTGTCAGCACCGCGTGCCACCCCATCACCAGCACGCTCAGCGTGATGACCACCGCCCAGCGCAACCGGCTCATGCTCTGCCCTCCTGCGGATTGTGGCGGAACAGCGCGAGGATGGCTCCACTCAGAGCCATCACCAGCACGAAGTTCACCACCGCCAGCGCCGTGGCATAGCCGAACTCACTGTGCTTGAAAGCCTGTTCGTACAGGTAGGTCAGCATCACTTCTGTGGCGCGGTCGGGACCACCCTGCGTCATCAGGAACACGAGCGAGAAGATGTTCATCGTGCCGATTGCCATGTACACCAGCGCGATGCGCAGTACCGCCCACAGCATGGGCAGGGTCACATAGCGCACACGCGCCAGCCCCGTCACACCGTCCAGGGTCGCCGCCTCCATCACGTCGGGTGGGATGGTGCGTAGCGCAGCGGAGAAGAGCATGATGTAGAACCCCAGTGCGTGCCACACATGCGCCACGCCGATGGACGCCAGCGCGGTGCGCTTCTCCCCCAGCCAGGCGATCGCCCACTGCTCCAGACCGACCGCTTTGAGACCAGCGTTGAGGATGCCAAAGGAGGGGTTCAGGATGAACATCCACAGGATGGCAACCACCACCAGCGAGATGACCTGCGGGAACAGGTATACCGAGCGCAGGAAGCGCGCCAGCGCGCTCTCTGCCCCCACCGCGTGCGCCAGTGCCAGCGATACCGCCAGAATGACCACGCTGGTGCCGAGAAATAGCAGGAGATTATGCGACAGGGCGCGCCACACCAGCGCGTCGGCAAACAGGTGCTGGAAATTCTCCAGCCCGATGAAGGTGCGGTTCTCGGAGATGCCCCGCCAGCGGTACAGCGAGAAGGCAAACGCCTGCACCACCGGTATCACCACGAACAGCACATACATCGCGGTGGCAGGAAGGAGGAACAGTGTGATGAAACCGGCGCGTCCGCGTGAGGTCATCGGGCTTGTCCGCGTGTGTAGGTGTGTTTCGGGATGTTTTTGTCGTTGCGGGTGGCTTCCGCTGCGCGTTCCAGCCGTTCCACAAACTGATCTGGCGTGATGTTGCCCGCCAGCAGAGCCGCCGTCGCGTCTTCCACCTCCTTCCCCAGCTTCGGGTACCACTGCCGGTACTCCACCGACCACACCACCTTCGCCCGACGGAAGACCTCCACCGGCTCCTTCAGGTACTCGGGGAGATTCGCCTGGTCACTGCCACGGATGGACATCAGCGTGCCCTTCTGCTCCACGAACTGCTTCGCCTTCTCCAGCGAGGTCATGTACTTGTAGAAATCGATAGCCAGCTCGCGGTTCTTGCCTTTGGTGGGCACCATCCACGGCTCGATGCCGATGCCAACCGCGGTGGGGTCGCCTTTGCCATCGTCCAGCACCGGCGGAAGCATGAAGCCCATGCGGAAGTTGGGCGGAAGCACGTTGCGCATCTCGGAATGGAGCCAGGTGCCACAGGGTATCATCGCCGCGCGTCCGGAGATGAACTCCATCTGTGCGCCGGTATGGTCCATGCCGTTGGCGCCCTCCTGAAAGTATCCGCGTCGGCGCAGTTCGTCCATCATCTGTGCCGCTTTCAGGAAGGCTGGCGATTTCCACGCACCGGGCACGAGGTTCTGCGCGTTGTCGAACGCTTCGATTCCGCCTGCGCTGATGACCCACGGGATGAGGAACCCGCTGACCGCATAAGCCGGATAAATACCCTGATAGGTGATGGGCGCGATGCCCTTCGCCTTGATTTTCTCACACAGTTCCAGCAGTTCGCTCCACGTGCGCGGTGGCTTCCAGCCGTTCTTCTCGAACATGTCCTTGTTGTACCACCAGCCCAACATGCTGAAGAAGTAGGGCAACATGTAGGTCTTCCCCTGATACTGGCACAGCTCCAGCAAGGACGGCTCGAAGGTATTGCGCCAGGTGCCTTCCGTTTTGCCGTAGGGCGGGGAGTCCAGATATTCATCCAGCGGAATCACCTGTCCCTCGTACACCAGCGCCCACTGGTCCATGCCCCAGCCCGGGTAGGTGAGGTCTGGCGGGTTGCCCGCGACGAAGCGGGGACGCAGTTGCTCCCACACGCGCGGGTTGCCCCACACCTTGATTTTGACGCCCGGATGCAGTTGCTCGTACTCGCGCGCCGCCTGCTCGAAGAAATCGATGCCATAACCGCCTTTGAAGCAGGCGACCTCCAACTCCTTCGCGCCGGAGGTTGTCGTTTGCTGTCTGCCGCAGGAGACCACGAGCGCGGCAAGCAAAATCAACACAGGCACGATGCGTTTCATGCGGTCACCCTCCATTTTGCCCGGCGTTGCCTTACCTGATATCTGCTATTTTCTTCTCCCCAATCAGGAAGCGTTCCTGCGAGGGGGCAGTTGCACGCTTCGGATAGTCGGCAGGGTCTGCGCCAGCCACTGAGCGGGAGCAGCAGGTGAAGCATGTCGGATTCCACGCGCCCTTTACGGCGTGGGATGAATGCGGTGCGCAGGCGCACCGGCGTGAGTTGAACCTTGCAAGTCGTGGTAGCCGGCTTGACAAACTTCCGATACATGCATTAAAATAGAATACAAATATACACCTATTCTTATGCGCTCCTTTTGTGGTGGAACATGAAGACCTTGTGTGTTTACGCGAGCGGTTTTATGCTGAGCGCATACCGCGCACCGGAGGATGCGCCCGCTGTGGTGTTGCGCAACGAGTGTGTGGTAGAGGTGAACGGAACCGCCAGGCAGATGGGTGTCGCGCCGGGTATGGTCGTCTCGGCGGTGAAGGCGATCTGTCCGCGGGCAGTATTTCTGCAGGATGATGAGAGCGCAGGCATCTCACAGCGAGAGCGATGGCTGAAGCGGTGTGCTCGCTGGGCGCTGGCGGTCGAACCAGTGGACGAACAGGTGACCCTGCTGGACTGGCGCGGTTTCGCCGACGGCGGCAGAGCGGCGCTGTCTGCCCTGCTTGCGGACGGCGAGGCGATGGGTCTGGATGTCGCGGTGGGCTGTGGAGAGGGCAGGCTGTCGGCACAGGTCGCGCTGAAGTATGCGTTACAGTCGGGGCGTCGCGCGGTGGCTGTGGCGCAGCCGCTGTCCGAACGATTGGCTCGCTTGCCTCTGCGCCTCCTGCCCGATAGCTACGCTGGCGTGGTCGAGCGTTGCTGGCGGCTGGGCTGGAAAACCTTCAGTGCGTTGCAGACGGTTAGCCTCTCTCAGGCAACCGCACTGGCGGGCAGGGATGTGGCGCCGGTGTGGTATCTGGCGCAGGGATACGACTATCCGCGCGTGCAAGCCATCTATCCCCCTCCCGAATGGCAGTCCGCGGGCGACTTTCCCGAAGAGTTAACAGACGAGATGGTCTCGGCGTTGTGGTGTCGGCTGGCGGTGCAGGTCGAGAAGCGGTTGCGCGAGTGCTCGGCAGGGGCAACGCAAATAGAGCTCCGCCTGCATTACCAGAACGGTGCGAGCCAGCGATGGGAAGCCCTGCCCCATCCGCCCATCCAGTGTGCCAGGGACATTGCCTTTCATCTGATGCGGCTTTGGTGCAGGCGTCAGCCATCTCTGCGTGCCATACGCTGGCAGGTGAGGGTGGTCTGGGAGATGAACAGCCCGTTCGCGCAGAGAAGCATGGAGGAGACTTCATGCAGGCACACCGACCTGCAACGCACTCTGCAGTCTCTGCATGTGCGCTTTGGAGAGCGAGCCTGCTTCCGCCTGACCCCATTCCATGACGACTGGAATCGGCTGATGAGGAGGTTCTATGAGCCATCCGACCTCTCGCTCTATTCAGGTGGATTGCACACCGCAGGGGCAACCGTATCAGATTACCTCAGGTCAACGCACATGGCAGGTGCAGGTGATGGAGCAGTGGGTGGAGACCGGGCAGTGGTGGCGCGATGAGAGCAGGCGGGTGTTCTATCGCCTGCTGACCTCCCAGCGGGAGGTTCTCGAAGTCTGGCATGAGCCGGCAACGGGAGAATGGGGGCTGTTGCGCTGGCTGGATTGAAGGAGAGCAATATGGTTCATCTGCACGTGCACTCGGGGTTCAGCTTCGAGGACGGCGCCAGCAGTGTCGAGTCGCTGGTGGCAGAGGCTGTACGATTGCAAATGCCTGCTCTCGCGCTCACCGACCATCACGGCGTGTACGGAGCGGTGCGTCTGGTGAGCTCCTGTCGCCGACAGGGCATCCAGCCGATACTGGGCGCAGAGGTGGAGATGGAAGACGGCTCGCACCTCACCCTGCTATGTGAGACGCCTCAGGGCTATACCAACCTGTGCCAGTTGCTGACTCTGGCGCACCTGAACTGCCCGCGCGGCGAGCCCAGAGTGCGTCTGGAGTGGCTGGAGAGCCATGCGCAGGGACTGATAGCGCTCAGCGGATGCCGGCGCAGTCGGCTAGTGTACCTGCTGAGGGCACAGCACTATCACGAGGCGGAACAGTGGCTGGAACGACTGGTGCATCTCATGGGACGCGACAACCTGTTCGTGGAACTGCAGGACACCCTGAAACCCGGCGACCGTTGGATTACCTCGCGCCAGATAGAGCTGGCGGAACACCTGCGCCTGCCGGTGGTGGCTACCGCCAACGTGCATTACGCCACCCCCGACGCCTTTCCCGCACACGACCTGCTCACCTGCGCCCGTCTGAACCTCACGGTGCACGAGCCGCATCCCCTGCGCCCTATCAACGACGGCAACAGCCTGCAGGAGGCACTGCACTGGCGCGAGCGTTACGCCCATTGTCCACAGGCGGTGGAGAACACCCTGCGCATTGCCGAACGATGCCACCCGCACGTTCTGCCTCTTGACCAGGACCTGTTTCCCCGCTTTCCAACGTCTGGAGGCACCGCCGAGCAGATGCTGATGCAGTTAGTGCGCGAGGGAGCATACCGACGATACGGGCAGATCACCGAGCCTATCCGCCGTCGCCTCAGACGGGAATTGCGCGTCATCTGCACACTGGGCTACGCCGACTACTTTCTGGCGGTATGGGACCTGGTGCAGTTCGCCCAGCGACAGGGGATTCGTCACAGCGCACGCGGGTCGGTCTCCGATTGCGCAGTCGCCTTCTGCCTCGGCATCACGCACATCGACCCCATCCGTCGCGCCCTGCCTTTCGAAAGGTTCCTGTCGGTGGAGCGCAGTCAGAAGCCCGATATCGATGTGGACTTCGACGCCGACCGCCGCGAGGAGGTGTTCCACTATGTGCGCGCCCGCTACGGCAAGGAGCATGTGGGGATGGTATGCACCTTCTCCACCTACCGGGCACGCTCGGCGGTGCGACTGGTGGGCAAGGCGCTGGGACTGCCGACGGAGATGGTAGACCGCCTGGCAAAGCGCATTCCCTGGCACTGTTATGCCGATGATATCGAACGCGCCTTCGCCCGTGCGCCCGAACTGCGTGAGAGCGGATTCAGCCCCCTGCAAATCCAGCGCCTGCTGAAGCTGTGCGAGCAGATCGCCTCCCTGCCGCACCATCTGGGCACGCACCTCGGGGGCATCCTCATCTCGCGCCAGCCGATTGCGCAGATTGTGCCTCTCCAGCGCTCGCCGATGGGCAGGCTGGTCGTGCAGTGGGATAAGGACGACGTGGAGCAGGCGGGGTTCATCAAGCTCGACCTGCTCTCTTTGCGCATGTTGTCGGCGGTGCAACACGCCGAGGAGCAGATACGCCTGAGCCAGCCCGACTTCCGCTTCACCGCCATTCCCGACAATGACCCAGCCACCTTCGAAATGATTCGCGCGGGCGAGACCATCGGCGCGTTCCAGATAGAAAGCCCTGCCCAGCGCAACCTGCATGTGCAGTTGAACTCTCAGCGTCAGATGGATATCGACGTAAGCGTCGCGCTGATTCGTCCCGGACCCATCCGCGGCGACATGGTGACACCCTTCCTGCGCCGACGCAACGGGCAGGAGCCGGTCTCGTACCTGCATCCTGATCTGGAGCCCATCCTGCGCCACACGTGCGGAGTACCTGTCTTTCAGGAGCAGATTATCCTCATCGCTACCAGATTGGCAGGTTTCACACCCGGCGAGGCAGACCACCTGCGCAAAACCATGACGCACAACCGCTCGAAGCGGGAGATGGAGCAAATCGGCAGGCTGTTCGTGGAGCGAGCGGTTCAGCGGGGCTACAGCGCGCAGCTGGCTCAGCAGGTGTATGAATGGATTTACGGTTTCGCGGGCTACGGCTTTTGCGAGGCGCACGCCGCCAGCTTCGGCGACATCGCCTACAAGACCGCCTACATGCTCAGGCACTATCCCGCGCAGTTCCTGAGTGCAGTGCTGAGCTGCCAGCCAATGGGCTACTACCCGCCCAACACGCTGGCGCTGGAGGCACGCCGACGAGGTATCCGCCTGCTTCTGCCCGACGTGAACCACAGTGACATCGCCTGCACGGTGCAGAACGGCGACATCCGGCTGGGCTTTTGCCGGGTGCGCGGGATGAGCCGCGCCGAAATGGAAAGCCTGCTCACCGCCCGACAGCAACGACCGTTCACCTCCCTCGCCGACCTGTGCGCTCGCACCTGCCTGCACCGCGATACCTTAGAGAACCTTATCCTGTGCGGGGCGTTCGACAGCTGGCATCCGAACCGCCGCCAGTGGTTGATGGAACTGCCTCAAGCGTTGAGCGTGCGTGACGCCAGCGGCTCGCTGTTCCCGCCCGAGGACCTGCCTTCCCTGCCCTGCAACGTGCCCGACTTCACGCCCTGGGAGAAGTTTCTGCTGGAGTGGCAGATACTGGGCTTGAGTGTGGATTGCCATGTGATGAGCCACCTGCGCGAGGCGTTTATCTGCGAGGGCGCGCTGGACTCGGCGCAGTTTGCACAACAGCGAGACGGCACATGGGCGCGCGTTGGGGGATTGGTGGTGTGTCCACATCGTCCGCCCACACGCAGTGGGCGCCGGGTGCTGTTCTTCTCGCTGGAGGACGAATTCGGCATGGTGGACGCGGTGATGTTCGAGCGGGCGTATCAGGCGTATGGGCACTGGGTGTTGACCGAACCCGTCGTCATTGCCGAGGGGCGGGTGCAGAGGCGCGGGCGAGGGGTGAGCCTGATCGCCGAACGCGCCTATCCGTGGCGGGCGCACGCAGGCATCGTTGAGCCGGTTGCACATCCGGTGGTTGCGTCGGTACAATAGAGCCGTTGCAGGAGGTGGTTTCATGCAGGAAGCGATACAACAGGCGAACGTGCTGGTTCAGGCACTGCCCTACATGCAAAGATACAGCGGGAAGTGCTTTGTGGTGAAGTACGGCGGCGCGGCGATGGTGGACGACCGCCTGAAAGCGCAGGTGATGCAGGATATTGTGCTTCTGCGCACGGTGGGCATCAAGCCGGTGCTGGTGCATGGCGGCGGTAAAGAGGTCAGCGAGGTCATGCAGAGGATGGGGCTTCAACCGCGCTTCGCTGGAGGACTGCGCGTAACCGACGCCGAGACGATGGAGATTGTGGAGATGGTGCTGGCGGGCACCACGAACAAGGGCATTGTGTCGCTGATTCACCGCGCGGGCGGCAAGGCGGTGGGGTTGAGCGGTAAAGACGGCAACCTGCTGGTGGCAAAGAAGCTCACGCCCGACGGCAAGGACATCGGCTTCGTGGGCGAGGTGACGCAGGTGAACGCCGAGGTGCTGGAGGTGCTGTCAGAAGCCAGCTACATCCCTGTTATCTCCTCGGTGGCAATCGGCGAGGACGGACAGAGCTATAACGTCAACGCCGACCACGCCGCTGGCGCCATCGCCGCCGCGCTGAAAGCGGAGAAGCTGATTGTGCTGACGGACGTGCCCGGCGTACTGGCGAACCTTAACGACCCCTCCTCGCTGATCTCGGAGATGAGCATTGCGGAGGCGGAGGAGCTTTTGCGCAACGGCAAGGCGGAGAGCGGGATGGCGCCCAAGCTGGAGGCGTGTATCACCGCCCTGAGAGGTGGGGTACAGCGAGCGCATATCATCGACGGACGCCAGCCACACGCCATCCTGATGGAAGTGTTCACCGACCGCGGTGTGGGCACCATGGTGAAACCGTGAGGCGCGTGTGGCTTGCCATAGCCCTGCAGTTGTTGTATACGCTCCTGCCAGCCCTCGCACGGGAGCCGGTGACCGCGGTAGTCGTGGTGGAGGGGCTGACCTGGCAGGACATTGAACAGGGCAAGATAGGCGGGCTGTATGTGATGGCGCAGTATGGCGCGGTCGGGCTGATGAGCGTCGGCAGGGGAGACGACGTACGCTCGCGCTTTGCGCTGACCCTGCAGACTGGCAGGAGACTTGCTCCCCCCGCCCGCGCCACGCCCGAAGAGATAAAACAACGATTCGCCCGCCTGCGCTGGATGACGGAAGATCTGTCCCGCGCAGGGGTGAAGGTTTCCGTACATTCTGATTCGCCCCAGGCACCCTTGCTCTCCGGGGCGGAGGTGGCTTCTCCCAGTGCTCATCTGCAGATATGGTGGGTTCGCGGCGACACTGCGACTATCAACAACAAGCTGGAAGAGGCTGTCGGCTCGCTGAACCCGGAGCGCGACCGCGTGCTGATTGTCGGACTGCCTCTGGAGGGGTTGCCGCTGGCGCCCGTCATTGCCGCCGGAAGCGGTTGGAGTGGTGGTCTACTCACCTCCGATACCACGCGCACTCCCGGGGTCATTTCCGATACCGACGTCGCCCCCACGCTACTGCGGTGGCACGGGGTTGCTGTGCGCGCGGGTGAGCATCCCGCGCGGGTGGTGCAGGTGCGTAACGCCTTCTCGGACGTCCAGCGCCTCGCACAAATGGCAATGTGGAACGCCTCGGCGCTGATCCCGGTGGGCGTTCTGCAGGTAGGGGGCGGTCTGCTGGCGGTGCTGTCTGCCCTGAACCGCCTGCGAGTGCGAGCCACCTCCCGTCGGGCGGGGTTGCTCCTCTCGGTAGCGATTGGCTCGTTGTTATCCCTTCCCGCAGGCACGCTGATTGCGCCATATATAGCGGTTGGTGCACTGTGGCAGTATGTGCTGGCAATTGTGCTGTCGGCAGTATGGTTGTCTCTGCTGGCACACTGGGGGGCATGGCACGAGCCTTTCCGCGCTTACGTTCGCGCCTGTGCACTGAGCGTGCTGGTGATTGTGGTGGACGCCATCACGGGTCAGCATGGCGTGCGGTCGTCGCTCTACAGCGCATACATTCTGTCGGGCATTCGCTTCTATGGCATCGGCAACGAGGTGATGGGCGTGCTGGTGGGCTGTGCGCTGGTGTGGGGGATGTATGGGTTGGAGAGGTGGGTGAACCCCTCTCCCGACCCCTCCCCGAAGCGGGGAGAGGAGTTACTGCCTTCGCTCGCTGGGGGTAGAAAGAAGCAGGGATACCCCTCTCCCGACCTCTCCCCGAAGCGGGGAGAGGAGTTACCCCCTTCCCTCGCAGGGAAGGGGGATGGGGGGATAGGTGCAGCCGTGTTGCACGCTCTCTTGTGGACAACTGTCGCGGCGGTGCTGGCGAACCCGGCGTGGGGCGCGAACCTGGGAGGCTGGATGACCACTGTAGTCGGGTTGGGATGTGCCTGGGAAGCGCGCCGCGTGCGCGGTAAACTGCTGGCTCAGCGGGTGGCGTTGTGGTTTTTGATAGGAGCAGTGGGGGCACTGCTGATAATGTGGCTGGACAGCCTCAGCGCGTCGCCGTCGCATCTGGGGGAGGCTTTCGTGCGCTGGCGGACGGAAGGCTGGTCGGCTCTGGCGGAGTCCGCGATTTCCAAGCTGTCGCTGATGGTGCGGGTATTGCTCAGCCCCTTTGCGTGGGGGGTGGCGGTTGTCGCGGGCGTTGCGCTGTGGGCGATGAGGCGACAGGGGGTGTTCGCTCGCCTTTCGAGCGACCGGCGCGAAGAACTGACCGTCTGGCTAACGTGCATTGTCGCCGCGTTCGTGTTCAACGACTCGGGCTTCGTGCCTGCGCTGGCGATACTGGGGATAGGTGTTGGGGCGATGCTCACCCGTCAGCTGGAGGAGGTTTCAGATGGTGCGTCTGCCTGACCTTGTCGGTTACCTGAACGAGTACCTTGCCGTGCAGGAGCTTCCCGACTATCCCAACGCCTTCAACGGTCTGCAGGTGGAGGGCAGAGGGGAGGTTCGGCGCGTGCTGACGGCGGTGGATGTGTCGGTCGCCTCCGTCGAGGAGGCGGTGCGCTGGCGGGCTGACCTGCTGGTAGTGCATCACGGGCTGTTCTGGAACGGCTTGCAACCCATCGTCGGCAGGTTCCGCCGACGACTACAGCCTCTGCTTCGCGAGGACGTCAGCCTGTATTCGGCACATCTCCCGCTGGACGTACATCCCGAAGTGGGCAACAACGCGCAGATGGCAAGACTACTCAGCTTATCGCCTACTGAACGGTTTGGCGACTATCAGGGGACGCCGATAGGTATTGTGTGCGAGGCTGATTTCTCGGTGGCTGAGCTGACGCATCTGCTGGAGGAGCGTTTGAACACACAGGTGCGGGCGATTGTCTTCGGTGGGGACCGAGTGCGCAGGCTGGGCATCCTCACCGGCGCAGGCGGAAGCACCCGCATCCTGCACGAGGCGCACCAGAAGGGCATCGATACACTCATCACCGGAGAGGGCGCGCACCACACCTATCTGGACGCGGAGGAGCTGGGCATCAACCTGTTGTATGCAGGGCACTACGCTACCGAGACGCTGGGCGTGCGTGCGCTGGGTGAACATCTGGCGAGTCATTTCAGGCTGGAGCATCGCTTTTTTGACCATCCGACCGGGCTGTGACTCTGCGAGCGTGAACCAGGCAAGCCTGAATATCCTCCATCTCCAGCCAAGGATACCCTTCCAGGATGGTCTCCGGCGTGTCACCGGCGGCAAGCATCGCCAGCACGTGCTCTACCACCAGCCGCCGCCCCCGATTGATGGGTTTACCGCCGAAGATTTCAGGGTTCACAGTAATCCGCGATAGCAATGCCTGTTCATCTGTTGCACGCGATGTCATCTTCACCACCCCCTAACATTATACGCTCTCACGAGCCAGACCACAACATCGCTTATCTCCCTCCAGCAGGCTCATTTTCCATGCCCACCACCAGGTGAGCATCGCCGCGGATGCCACCACTCCCGAATCGTTCAGTAACAGCAATGCCAGTGCCCCTGCCCATACCGCAATCGGCGCCCCGCGCAGGCCCAGCAACCCGAACAGTAGCAGAGGCGTCCACGCGCTGTGCGTCAGCAGTGCCAGGTTCATCTGCACCTTGCGTCCTGCAGTGGAGAGCCATGTTGCTGGCGTCTGCAGGAACGCGCCGAGATGACTGGGGTCGGGCGATACCCGCTCCCAGACCAGAAGACCCGCGAGCAGAATCACCGCCAGCGCGAACGACCACCACAGCATTCGCCGGGAGCGTACCCCTTGCACGCCAGCGACCGTCAGCGCGGACAGCATCCCTCCAAAGTTCGCTCCCCAGAACGGCGCACCGATAGCCACTGCCGTCATCAGCCATCGCAGGAGGCTCCAGCCTGCGCCCTCGCTCAGCAGGTAGCCAGCCTGTGCGCCGATCAGGCTCCCTGCCATCTCGTTGCCGATGCCGTAGAAACGCGCCCCCTCCTGAAGCACGTAGCCGTACCCGCTCCACCGAAGCAGGTTGCCTCCGCGCAGAAGGTCCACCCCCACGAAAACGAGAAGAACCACAGCCAGCCCGCGCAGGGACCGGCTCAGAGGCAGACGGGATAGCCCTATCGCCAGCGCCAGCAGAGCTAACGCCCAGATGCCTGCACGCGCTCCCATCGGTATTCCGCCCAGCGGCAGGCAGATGAGCACGGGAGCCAGCGAGACGCCCAGCACGGGCACCAGACAGGGCAACAGCCACAGCGCCCGAAGCACCCGCCCGAACCGATACCACACAAACCACGCCAGCACCAGCGCCAGCAACTGCACCGTTGGCAGGGCGCCCACCGTGCGATTCCACTTCACCTGACGCACCAGCGAGGCGTGGAGACGCTCCAGCGCTTGCGAGGCTTCTTCATCGGGCAGACTCTGCACAGACGAGCCAATCAGCCCTCCCGGACTGCTTGTGTAGCCAAAATGCGATAGCCATGTGGCGGTAAGGTCGGGCAGGGTGATGTAACCGGGCAAGCGTGTGGAGCGGCTGACCATCAGCCCTTGCTCTTCCCTTCCCAGAGCCATCACCCAGCCCATGCGCGCCCCATCCGAGGCTTCCTGCAAAGAGGGCACAGGGAGAAGCAGGTAAATCCGGTCGGCGGGCAGGCGCAGGCTCCGGCGCAATGCAACTATCAGTTGCCACCGCTGTTCCGCCGATAACGTGCGGGCATCAATCCACAGCATCAGCCGGGGATTTTCCTTTATGAAGGAGCCTGCCTCATCCAGCATGGAATGGAAGTCCTTAACGAGCCGTGTCTCCGGCTCGGGGAAAGGCGCACCGGCAAGCAACACAGGCGAATCGCGATGAATGGTCAGGTAGCGCATCTGCACGCCTCGCGCCTGCAACTCCTCCGGCAGAAGTCCTATCACCACCGGGTAACCCCAGCGTCCGTTCATCTCGTGCAGGAGCTTCAGCCTTTGCTGTGCGGGCATGTCGTCAGAGGAGGGCGCCAGCGCGCGGGCGCCGGCGTTCAATGTGAGGTAAGCACTGCGCTCCCACTGCTCATGCGGGAGCATTCTGGAGCGTTGCCAGGGCGAGGACGCTACCCTGCTGAGCACCAGTGCCTGCGCCCCTTGCAGGTCACGTGTCTCTCGAACCATGCACAAGACACTGTTCGGCTGACTTTGAGGGTGCAGGCACAGCACCACCACCCGCTGTGCCCACACAGATGCCGGTGCAAGCAGAAGCCCCAGCAAGATGCATAGCCTCACCCTGTTCACACGAGTCTGTTCCTGCTGAAGCAGGCAGGTTCCTCTATACGCACACCCATGAACCAGCACCCCGGTGAGCCGTTTTCAGCACCTTACCGCTGGTCGATGGGCACATACGAAAGCCCATCCGGTCCTGTGTATTTGGCACGGGGGCGGATCAGCCGATTGTTTGCCCATTGTTCCAGAATATGTGCCGTCCAGCCGACCACGCGGCTCACCGCGAAGATGGGTGTGTAGAGCTCCATCGGAATGTTCATCGCATGATAACAGATGCCCGAATAGAGGTCTACGTTCGGGAACACCTTGCTGTTCTCGCGCATGGTGCGCTCCACCTCACGACAGGTCTGGTAGAGCCACTCGTGGGGAGTACCGGCGGTCAACTGCTCGGCGTACCGGCGCAGAATGCCAGCGCGCGGGTCCTCGGTGCGATACACACGATGCCCAAAGCCAGGCACCTTCACCTTGTTCGCCAGGGCGTTCTTCACCCACGCTTCCGCTTTGCCCGGCTCGCCAATCTCAAACAGCATCTTTATGACCTGTTCATTGGCGCCACCGTGCAGGGGTCCTTTCAGCGCGCCGATGGCGCTGGTGACCGCCGAATACATATCCGACATGGTGGCTGCTACCACCCTTGCCGCGAACGTGGAGGCGTTGAGCTCGTGGTCGGCATGGAGGATAAGGGCAACATCGAACGCCCGCACCCAGTCCTCACGGGGTTCCTCGCCGTGCAGAGTGTAAAGGAAGTTATAGGCAATGCTCTTGCCCGGCACCGGATGGATAGGTTCCAGTCCCTGCCGCAGGCGCTGGTGTGCGGTGACCAGTTGCGGGATGCGTTCGGTCAGGCGGATCGCTTTGCGCAGACAGGCGTCCAGTCGGGTGTTGCCGCTATCCGGGTCCCAGTGCCCCAGCGAGGATACCGACGTGCGTAACATCTCCATCGGCGTCGCCGTCTTGGGAAACATGCGCAGGATCATCACCGTCTCGACGGGCAGTTCCATACTGCCGGTAAAGCTGTCCAGAAACGCCTCGAACTCTACCCTGCCCGGCAGTCTGCCGTACCATAACAGATAAGCCACCTCCTCGAAGGTGGACTTTTCAGCAAGCTCCACCACATCGTAACCGCGATACAGCAGTCGCCCTGTCTGCCCGTCGATGAAGCAGATACTGGACTCGGCAGCCACGATGTCCTGCAGACCCACATGCACCTCGTTGTTGTTCTCCTTCATGTTTACACCCCCGATCGTATGTGAAGACGAAAAGGCGGCAACATGCTCGTTGCCGCCTTTGGCACAGACTCCAGTGTCGTGAATGGTCGGATCAGGTTACTTCGCCAGCGCCTTCTTGGCGTACTCGCGAGCCGATTCGAGCTGTCCGGCGGACCCCAGCAGTTCGTTGCGGCTGGCGATGAACTTGGCGTATTCCGCCATGAAGATTTTGCCCGGCTCGCGCAGGTCGAACTTGTCGCAGTGGTCGCGGAAGAACTCGCGGTGCACGCGCGCCCACACCAGACGACCGTCGGTGTCGATGTTGATCTTGCACACGCCCAGCTTCGCTGCGGGCAGGTACTGCGACGGGTCCACGCCCTTGGCGCCCTTCAGACACCCACCAGCCGCGTTGATGCGCTCCACCTCATCCTGAGGCACCGAGGACGAGCCATGCATCACCAGCGGGAAGCCGGGCAGTCGCTTCTGGATCGCCTCCACGCGGTCGAGATGGATACGCTGAGAGCCGCTGAACTTGTAGGCGCCGTGGCTGGTGCCGATAGCGACCGCCAGGCTGTCACAGCCGGTGCGCTTCACGAACTCCTCCGCCTCGGCGGGATCGGTGAGGCGAGCGTCCTTCTCATCCACCGAGATGTGCTCCTCCACTCCGCCGAGCATACCCAGTTCTGCCTCCACGCTGATGCCCCTGGCGTGTGCGGCTTCCACCACCCTCCTGGTGACGGCGATGTTCTCCTCGAAGGGCAGGTGCGAGCCGTCGATCATGACGGACGAGTAGAACCCGCTCTCGATGCAGTCGTAGCAGGTCTGCTCATCGCCATGGTCCAGGTGCACCGCGAAGAGCGCATCGGGCCAGATCTGCTCTGCAGTGCGGATAATGGCTTCCAGCATCCGTTTATCGGTGTAGGAGCGCGCGCCTTTGCTGATCTGGATGATGAACGGCGCTTGCGACTCCATATTGCCCCGGAACAGCCCCATTGCTTGCTCGAGGTTGTTGATGTTGTAGGCACCGAGCGCATACTTGCCGTATGCGTGCTCGAACAGTACGCGGGTTGGAACGATCATGGTTCGGTCTCCTTCTACCTCCCAGGCAGGTTGTGGCACCCTTCGTGGTGTTATTTCGCCGGGACGCCATGTTTTCCCTGTCACCAGGCGTGCCACACCTCTGCGGTCAGGATTTGTTCACCACGAGTATTATATCACCGTTTGGTGGAAGGGAGGCAGGAGGTCAGAAGCGCGTCTTGTATTCCAGCGTTCCCGCCAGCTCATTGCGCGACAGCCCCTGCGGCACGCGGTGCTGGTAGCTGGTCAACCGCAGTCCCAGGTTCAGGAAGTGTTCCTCGTCCAGCTGCCAGCCATAGCGCAGATGGAAGGAGTGCGCCGTGCCCTTGTTGCCCTGGTAGTTGACCGAGTCGAGGCTGTAGCCGATCTCACCGCTGGCGAGGGCGGAGAGTTTGCCCGCGATGCTCAGCAGGGCGCGCCGGATCATCTGTCGCTTGGCGAAGTCGGTCTCGATGCGGTACTCGCCGTTAAGCATCTGGCGGGCGTTGAGGCGGGTGCTGAGTTTCCATACGTCCAGCCCGATAGGCTGAACGCGGTTGTTGCCCTGCTCGGGGAGCGTCAGGAACTGGTGGCTGAGGGTGGTATTCGGGTTCATCTGCCAGTCCAGCGTGTATCGCCTCACATGCCACGTTTCCATGTTGGGCTGTTCGATCATGCGATAGTACACTTCGCCCTTGAAGTTGCTCATCGGGGCGACGGTGAACTGATAGGTACGCATCACGAGCCGGTCCGCCGCCTGCGGGATGAAGTTGGAGCTGTACTCCGCAAGCAGGCTGTGCTTGCCGAGATTGGCGGTGATGCGCCCGGTGCGTGTCTCCCTGTGCCACTTGCCCCAGTCCGCCAGAGAGGCATAGGCACCGGTGAACTGCACGTTGGTCAACCCCAGCAGGTTGAACGGCTTGAGCGAGGAGACCGATACCTCGCTCTGCGCTTTGGTATTGGCGCGGTCTACGCGCAGCTCGTCGTATTTACCGGTGACGTTGACGAAGTTCAGCACCGGTCCCGACAGGGCAAAGCTTTTGAGCAGAGTGCCGGTGTCGGCATTCGTGGTGCGCCGGGACAGGCTCATCGCAAAGGTGAGGTCTTTGCGCAACAGCCACTGCGATGCCACGGTGCGTATCAGCTCGGACGGGCGGTCACTGCGCCCGAAGCGCTGTTCGGTAAACTGCATGATGGCGCTTCTGGAGATGGGCGTTTGCACCTGCACCAGGTCAGCCAGATCGTAATAGCCATCGGTACGTCGCAGATGTTTCTGTTCCGCCACAAACCACACTGGCTGTTTCCTGTCCGACTCGATGCGCCAGAAGTTGGTGAGCGTGGTGGTTGGCTGGAGCAGGGCGCCCTCTTCCTCCACGCGGTCGCGGTAGGCAGAGAACTTCAACCCCTTGCTCAACATGTAATCGATGGACGTCGTCTCTCGCCACTGACGGTGCAGGACCTCCGTGGCGCCATCGCGATTGGTGCGGTCGTTCAGATGAGTGACGCGCGTGGTGGCGGTGGGCTGGTACTGGAAGTACAGCCGCTGGCGTCGGTGCATCTGCTGGATCTGGGCGTTGTGCGAATCGATCCAGAAGCCCTCGAACCACAGCGTTTTGCTCACCTGCCACTGCGCCGACAGGTCAAAGTATTTGAAGCCGAGTAGTCCACTCAGGTCGTTGCGATCGCTCTCGGTCAGGTCGCCGATACGGGAGAACGAGGGGTCCACCTGTTTCAGGTTGGCGACCAGCGACAGGCGTGGCATCCGCAGGGCATAGGACTGTTTGATGACAGATCCCTGAGAATCGCGGATGCTACCGAACAGCGCGGTGAGCGAGGTGTTTTTATCCAGCGCGAAGCGCGTGCTGAGCAGGCTCCGGGCGATGCCCGTCTCGTTGGCGTACAGCTTGCGCTCTGGACCGGTGAGGTCACCGAGACGGTTGAACCCTTCGCTGATGTTCTGTTGTTGATACGCCACCTCGAACTTCGGGCTGGTGTAAGCCACCTGCGTGCGGTTGATGTCGCCGCTGGAATCTTCCACCGTCGTTTTCACCACGCTGACCTGCGTGTTGGCGGCGGCGGTCATGTTTACGCGAAGGGTCTCTCGCTGTAAGCCCGCTTCGCGCAGAACCTGCTTGCGGTCGTTATCGGTCACCGCGTTGGCGCCCGGGTCTAACTGCTGTTTGGCAAGCAGAGCCATCTGGTTGATCTCTTCCGGGGTCAGGTTGGCGAGGGCGAAGCCCTGATCGGTGCCGTGCCGGACGTACTCCACCTGCACGTTGCGCAGGTTCAGGGCGATCTGCCGGAAGTTCAGATCGCCGGTTTCGGTGCGGATGGTCTGTTGCATGAACAGACTCGGCAAGTTAGAACCCTTAAAGGGCGGGACTTCTGCCCGCAGGAAGGAGCGTGTCCATCCGCGCTCCTTTGCCCACTGCGCCCTCTGTGCCTCCGCCAGGTCGTTGAAGCGGTTGAAGGTCTTATCGATCTCCTGCGTGCTGTAGGTCAGCTTCAGCCCCGCCGTTTGCAGGGCATAGTTTGCCAGTTCGATCCCGCCAGTGCTATCGAGAATACGGTTGCGCTCGTAGCTGAACTGCGACTGCTCGCCGAAGCGCAGAAGCGCAGAGAGCGTATCGCGGGTGAGCCCTCGCTCCTTCGCCCATTGCGCACGCTGGTCCTCGCGCAGGTCGTTGAATCGCTGGAACTGCGGGTCAATCTTGCGCTCGGTGTAGCGCAGCTCCATCGTCTTGCTCTGCACGCTATACTGCGCCTGGCGAATATCGCCCTTGCCATCGGAGATTCGGCTGACGTCGGTTTGCAGGTTCAACCCGCCCGCCACGTAGCCCAGCCCGTAGCTCACCCGACGCATTCCCCGCTCCTTCTCCAGCCATCCCAGCACCTGATCGGGCGCGGCTTTCTGTTCGCGCAGAGCGGAAAACCCTGCGAACCGCGCCCCGACATCCTGATGCATACCGCGCACCTGCAACGCGCCTGCATTCAGGTTCAGATTCTGCAGGATGAGGCGGTCGGAGCCCGCTGCCGCCTGACTGTTCGGACGAGAGGGAGCGTTGGGCTGGAGGCTGGGGTCAGCCACTGCCTGCACCGCTCGTTGCGAGGAGAAGAACATCAAACCTTCCACGGCGCTGTTGCTGTTGAGGTGCAGGCGCGTCTGCATCCCGTAGGTATCGGTCTGCAGGGTGGTGCCGTCCTCGCGTCGTACGAAGGCGCTGGAGTTGTACAGCATGTTCAACTGGCTCTGTCCAAACTGCAAAGCCATGCCGGGTGCCTGAAGGAGCCCGCGCTGTTCCCCAGAGCCGGGCACATAGCGGTAATACACGCGGATGGTCTGCGTGGTGCGGACCGGCTCGGTAAAAACGAGCGTGCCGGTAGCGTAATCCAGGCTATAGTCGTGGTTACGCCTGAGGGTTCGCCCATCCACCATCACGCGCTCACTTTCGGGTACGATGTTGCCGTAGCGCAGGAGGTAGCCTGCGCGGGTGCCGTTGCCGCGCAGGAGGTCCGCGTTTGCCTGCCCGACCTGCGAGCCTGCGCCCTGCGGTTTCGGGGCGGTAATGCGCCCTTCCGCGAGGGGGATAGGAGCAGGCGCAGACCCCTGTGCCCACACCTTGAGTAACGCGGCGAAGGCGATCCCGATAACCAGTATGGCGCGAACCGATAAACTCATCAGAATCGCACGGTAATCACGTCGACGTCTACCTGCTTACGCTGGATCTTGCGCTTCAATTCCCCACTGAGTTGTTCCTGATTGCGTATGCGAATCTGCTCCCGCAAGGCATCTAATCCGCTGGTTCCCTGGTTGAGTAACTCAGCCGGGAGGGAGATGCGCCTCGCGACGGTTGTGCTCTCGCCTTCCTCCGGCTGAGTGGCAACCTGCTCGCCAGAACCGGCGGGCGGGCTGTTCACATCGATGTAGGGCTCGTCCTCCTCGATAACGGGTTCACCATCCAGAACATCCGCAGGGGCTGGCTCGGGCGCGATGGGTGTGCGGGCGACGGCTGACCAGCGCGTCTCTACTTTCGGCGCCGAGAGCTTTGGCGCGGGCTGGGACGAACGTCCAGCGATTGCTCGCGGTCGTTGAGGCGTACTGCTGGCTGTCGTCGCTATCCGAACAGGATTGGACGTCGCACTCTGGCGCGCCTGTTGAGGCACGGAAGCCGTTCGCGGTTCGCGTACCCCGGACATCACCGTGCTGACCGCTTCCGGCACCTGCTGAGGCACCAGCCTCCATGCCAGCACCATAAGCACTGCGGTTGCGCCCACCAGCGAAGCACGCCACACCCACTGACGCCAGTACATCGCCAGCTTCTCGGTGAAGGTCGGCTGGTCTACCGTAGCGGACAGGATACGCGCCTTCAGCATAGGAGGCGGTTCCGCAGAGGGCAGTGACCTCATGGTCTGAGCCAGTATCTGCAGGTCCATCAACGCTGTACGACACGCCTCGCACTCCTGCAGGTGCACCTCCACACGCTGACACTCATCTGGAGCCAGAGCGTCGTCCACATAAGCCGACAGCGCCGTCCACCACTCCGTGCACACTTTCATCTTGCCACCTACTACCCCTGCTCAACAGATGAGACAGTGTTTTTGACGTTCCGGTTTCCATGAGTTTAGATGACCGGCTTTCGGGAAAGTTTCAACTTTGACAACTCCAAGCACAGAATTTGTCGCCGTCGCAAAAGCTGATGGCTCCGTTGAACTTATTCTGTAGTCCTATTCGACATCCTTCAATTTTCACTTGCCCGCAATAGTACGGGTTTTTCGCTGAGAAGCCATGCAAGAATGCTACAGGTTATTGACGTTCAGACTCCCTCCATCATACAATGGTAACACTGCCAATTCTCTGAGGAAAGGAAGGGAGGTTCGCATGTTACGCACTTTGCTGGTTGCCGTGCTGGTGCTGGGCACAATGACACTGGCGACGGCACAGATTCGCGTCACGCCTCAACCTTTGCCTGAGGGGGTAAGGTTGTCGGGTGACACGCTCACCCCGCAGACTGCTCCGGACTACAGCAACACCACCAGCTTCACAGGTTACTACTTCGCGGGCGGTGCCGGAGCCATCGTCGCGGACGACGTCGTGCGCACAACCAGCCTGCCGATCGCGCAGATTTCGTTTGCGTACTACGCGCCAACGGCAGCGCCCAACGTGACCATGTACATCTACGACCTGAACAACTACAATCTACCTGCGCCCCTGATAGCTTCCTACAATCTGGGCACTCTCAACGGTGCTGGCGCATGGGGCTACACCATCACACTGCCCACACCGCTCAGTGCACCACAGGAACTCTGGATCGGCTTTTCCTTCAGTGCGGGGGATGCGGGACTGCTCTTCTATGATCCCCCCACCGTTGGCTTCAGCGATGATGTGTTCATGATGGATAACTCTGGTCTCTACTACTTTGGGGGCAACCCAAAGGCGAACTTCTATCTGGAGACCGTGCCTGTGCCGGAGCCTGCCAGCATGATAGTGCTGGGCGGTGGGGTAATCGGGCTGTTCGCTCTACGCCGGCGCCGCGCGTAGGGAAGCTATCTGCTGGGAGCAGAGGGTCATGCCTGTGCATGACCCTCTTTTTGTGTCGCTCGCTCACAGCTCGCCCCACAGGCGCAGGCAGGTATCGCGGGGAAGTGCGCCGTATAATAACCGTTGACATGGAGAGTGTTTCTCCTTATAATGACGCAGGGCGCTCGGAGGCGGCTCGCTATACCCTGCAGTGGAGCGTGCACCTGCTTCGCCAGCACCCGCGCAAGGCGTGGGGAGCGGCAGGGGCGATGCTGATAGCATCCGTGCTGGTGGCGTTCGCTTTTCGCAGTGCGGGTATGGGGTTGCTGGCGTTCGTCCTGCTGTGGCTGGCGACGCGGGATTACTGGCTTCCCGTGCGCTACACGGTGAACGAGCACGGAGCCGGGGTACGCTATCTGGGCGCGATCTTCGATATCAGCTGGGACCGCGTGAAGTTCGTTACTGTTGCGCCCGATGGGGTGAAGCTGAGCCCTGTGCCCCCCGGTTCTCGGCTGGAGCCGTTTCGAGGGGTGACCCTGCGGTTTGCCGATAACCGCGAACAGGTGCTGGAGGCGATTGAGTTTTGGAGAAACTCGACCGCTGGCAAGATGACGAGTTAACCGATGAGCAACGTGATGCCATTCTGGAGCGCATCGCGCAGGGAGTGGTGCGTCGCGGGATGTCTGCGCCAGCGGTGCTGTTTCTGGAGCTGAACAAGCCCCTGGCGTTCGTCGCCAGCCAGTCGTTGCTGGTGCTGACGCCGTTTCTGGCGCCCTTTGTGGGCATCGAGAACGTGCATCGCGTCAGCCGCCTGCTGGAGAAGCGCGAGAACGTGGAACGGTTGGTCGAACGCATCGAGCAGTTAGAACACGAAAGGCAACAGGAGCAATCGTCATGCAACACGCCTTCGAGAAAATCTGGCCCGTGCTGATTGTGGAGGTGCTGACGGCTGTCATCATCATCTGGCGCATCCTTTCCGCTCAGCGCGGGAAAGAGCTGTTCATCCGCCGAATCCCCGGCTTGAACGCCATCGATGAAGCCATCGGACGCGCCACCGAGATGGGACGCCCTGTGCTGATGGTGCCGGGCATCGGTGGGTTCAGCATCATCGCCCTGCAGGCGCTCAGCATTTTCAGCTATATCGCTCGATCGACTGCCAGGTTCGGCAACCGAATCCTGATGCCAGTGGCAGACCCCACAGTGTATACGGTAGCAGAGGAAGTCATCCGCGATGCCTATCAGGCGGAAGGGCATCCCGAACGGTTCGAAGCGGACTCGATTCGCTTTCTGTCCGACCGTCAGTTCGCCTTCGCGTCGGGCGTGGCGGGGTTGATACAGCGCGAACAGATTGCCAGCGCGTTCCTGTTCGGGGAGTTCTTCGCCGAGTCGCTCATCTTCGCCGAGACGGGCAACATGGTGGGGGCGATTCAGGTGGCAGGAACCGTGCATACCACGCAGATACCCTTCTTCATCGCCGCGTGCGACTACACCATCATCGGCGACGAGTACTACGCCGCGAGCGCGTACATCTCGCGCAACCCGACCATGCTGGGCAGTCTGGTGGGACAGGACTTCGGGAAGCTGCTGATCGCCTCGCTTTGCGTGCTCGGCTCGATAGCGGCGACGATGGCGGCGTTGAACGTGCCCGGACTGAGCACCGCAGGTCAGTGGTTCATCAATCTGTTCACCATCCGTTGAGGGGGTAAAGGATGCTGGAGCCAGTTGCTCGATTTTTCGCGCCCAAGCCACCTGAGGTGTTGCCGTACTATGTGGCTGGGGCGGTGATATTCAGTATTCTGGTCGTTATTTTGCTCATCAACATGCCCTCGCGGGCGCGAAAGCCGGTCATCGCCCTCGTGACGTTCTTCGCAGGATTGTTCTATGCGACTGAGTTCTTCCTGCCCATCGACGCGACGACCAAGAAAAACTTTCTGACCGATTATCTCGTGCCCGCAAGCAAGCTCGGAAGCCTTCTGGGCGGGATGACGTTGACGCTGGGCATCCTCAGTCTGCTGAGGGTGCACGGGCGCAACATCGTTCGCCTGCGTGCCGGTTGGTACAACAGCCTCGCCCTGCTGGCGGCGATGGTGACGATGGTCATCTTTGGCTTGATGGACAAGTACGGCGCCAACGACGGGGCGAAGAAGGTGTTCAACGTGCTGTTCGAGGGCATGCTGATTAACATGGACGCCACCATGTTCTCGCTGATTGCCTTCTACATTGTGTCGGCGTCGTACCGCGCCTTCCGTATCCGCTCCATCGAGGCGACCATCCTGATGGTGACGGCGTTCCTGGTGATGCTGGGGCAGGTGCCTGTAGGTAATGCTCTGACCAACTGGATTCCGCAGGATAGCATGTTCGCCTCGCTTCGGGTGGAGAACATCAAGCAATGGATACTGTCGCAGGTGAACGCCGCTGCCCTGCGTGCCATTGCCTTCGGGCTGGGCGTGGGGGGGCTGGCAATCTCTCTGCGTATCTGGCTGAGCCTTGAGCGCGGCGCATACTTCGAGAAGGAGATTTAGCGATGGTGTCGCAGAACTCCCAACCGCGTGACATCTGGGAACGACTGCAGGCAATAGACAGGCGGGTACTCTATCTGCTCCTGCTGGTGGTGATTATCCTGCCGCTGTTCGTGCCCATCCGTCTGCCGATGGTGACAATGCCCTCCACGCAAAGACTGTATAACGCGGTCGAATCCCTGCCGGAGGGCGGGTTCGTTATCGTCAGCGCCACCTGGAGCGGGGGGACCCGCGCCGAGAACATGCCGCAGACCGAAGCCATCCTGCGCCACCTGATGAAACGTCGCCTGCGCGTGGCGGTGTTCTCCTTTGACCAGCAGGGTAGCCAGTTCTCCTACAATATCGCCGCACGCCTCGCGAAGGAGTACGGCTACGAGTACGGCAAAGACTGGGTACACTGGGGTTTCCGCCCGGTGGCTGGCGTGGTGATGAAGTCGCTGGTTCGCGACATCCCCGGCACCTTCACCACCGACCGCGACGGCAAACCCACGAAAGATATGCCCGTCATGCAGGGCGTCAAGGATATTCAGGACGTGGATGCGATTGTGGAGATCGCCGCCAGCGGTATCTACATGGACTGGATCGGCCTGGTGGTGGGCGCCAACCCCAAACTGAAGTTCGGCTTCTGCCCGACGGCGGTCATGGCGCCGGAGACCTACCCCTATATGGACTCCGGACAGATCGTGGGCATTATGGAAGGGATGCGCGGCGCCGCGGAGTACGAGAAGCTGGTCAACACCGTCGGTCTGGCGACCAAAGGCATGGGCAGTATCTCGCTGGCGCACGTGCTGATTATGTTCCTGATTGTCATCGGCAATATCGGATACATCGTCACACGAGCGAGAAGGAGTTAGGCGATGGAGGCATTGTGGCAGGACATCGTTTCACGGCCTGCTATCTACGCGGGCGCCATCTGTACCATCGGGCTGATGACGCTCATCTACCGTGAGAACGCGGTGTACCGCTTCTTCGAGCATGTGTTTATCGGGCTGGCGGCGGGGTTCTCTATCGTGGTGCTGATTAAGGAGATCCTGGACCCCTTCCTGTACCAGCCAGTGTTCAAGAAGGGCGAGTGGTACTGGACGTTCGTGTTCATGTTCGGTCTGCTGTTCTACTTCATCCACAGCCGAAAATACAACTGGCTGAGTCGTCTGCCCATTGGCTTCCTGATGGGTTTCTCGGCGGGGCAGGCGTTTCAGGGCTTTGCGAACACCTATCTGCCGCAACTGGCGGTGTCCTTCCGCCCGCTGTATGTCGAGAACCCGGACGGTTCATGGAACGTCACAGCGGGCATCAATAACCTGATTTTCATGATCGTGCTGGTCACGGTGATGAGCTACTTCTTCTTCTCGTTCGAGCAGAAGAGCAAGGCAATCCGCAACTCGGCTCAGTTCGGGCGCTGGGTGATGATGGTGGCTTTTGGCGCCATCTTTGGAGCAACGATCATGGCGCGTATGGCACTGTTGTTTGACCGCATGTACTTCCTGTTCAGCGACTGGTTGAGACTGGTGCAGTAGAGGTGAGAAGGCGCAAAGGTTTGACGCTGTTCTGGGGTATGGTCGTGGTAGCGCTGTGGGTGGGTACGGTTGCCCGCGCCGATACCACGTTGAGCATCGAACTGCCTATCGCGCCTCCGGAGCCACCCCGCCCTGCACCTTCGCGTTCCGCCCCGCCATCCCGCACGGAGATCAAACGCCCCCAGGCTATCGGCAGGCTTGGGGTGACGCTCAATCCTGCGCCCATCTACGCGAGCCGCAGCACCAACAGCAGACTCTACGCCCGCTGTGAGACGCTGACCTACCTTGCCATCACGCACGAAGCAGGTGCCTGGTACGGCGTGCTGATGGTAGATGGCAGTGTGGGCTGGATTCCACGCCAGCACGTGCGCCTGCTGGACTATGAGGTGTTGCCTGCCAGCCCGGTCTCAACCGGAACACTGGGTCAGCAGATTGTGCAGACCGCCCTGCGCTTTCTGGGAGTCCCCTATCGATGGGGCGGAACCTCCTACAACGGGCTGGACTGCTCGGGCTTCGTGCAGAAGGTGTTTGCCCTGCACGGCATCCGTCTGCCCCGACTGGGCAGGCATCAGGCGCAGGTAGGCACCCCGATCCCCGACCTGTCCATGGTACAGCCCGGCGACAGGCTGTACTTTCGCTCCAGCAAACAACCCATCGCCCACACGGGCATCTACATCGGTAACGGATACTTCATCCACGCCGCCAGCAGCCGCGGGCGAGTGGCGATCGACCGCATCACCGACCCGAAGTACCTGCGCACGCTGGTGGGCATTCGCCGGTAGCCGCGCGTGTGGACCGTTCACCCCCTGATCGCTCTGGCGCTGGCGTTGACGGTAACAGTTCCTGCCTGGCTCCTGCGCTGGTTGAGCCTTTCGGGCGCTGTGGCGGCGACCGTGGTGGGCTGGGCAACGCTGGCGACCGGTGGGTGGAAGGGGGCAGTGGTTCTGCTGACCTTTTTCGTCTCTTCCAGCGCGCTCAGCAGGTGGAAGGCGGAGCGCAAAACGCGCATGGAGATGCTGACCGAGCGTGGGGCGCGTCGCAGTATGGCGCAGGTGCTGGCGAACGGCGGCGTGGCGACGCTGTGTATGGTGCTGTATGGGGTCACCGGCGATGGGCGCTGGTGGCTGGCGTTTGCGGGGGCATACGCCGCGGCGAACGCCGATACCTGGAGCAGTGAAATCGGCGCGCTGTCGCCTTCCCCACCGCGTCATCTGCTCACCGGCAAGGCCGTGCTGGCAGGGGATTCGGGCGGAGTGACCCCGCTTGGTTTCGTCTCTGCAGGGTTGGGCGCGTTGCTGGTGGCTCTTGTAGCGGGCGCGCTCTATCCGTTGACCGTTGCGCAGATAGGCATCGTGGCGCTGGGCGGGTTTGCGGGCAGTGTGGTGGACAGCCTGCTCGGGGCGAGCGCTCAGGCGCGATACCGGTGCCCTGCCTGTGGGGAAATGGTGGAGCGTCCCATGCACTGCGGGCATCAGGCGACGCGCGTGCACGGCTTCCGATGGGTGAACAACGACACCGTGAACCTGCTATGCACGCTGACGGGAGCAGCTCCCCCGCTGATCCTCACCGCCTGACGCCCGCTTCACGTTATGGCGAATAGTAGTTCCAGACCGCTTTCGTTCGCCGGTAAACTCTGTCCGTCCACAGGCGGGCGCGTCGTGGGTTGGGATTCGGCGCGGTGTTCTGATAGATGTGCAGTTCGTTTCCCGCCAGCACAATCAGCTCTTCGCGCCAATCGCCAGCCACGTCCGCCACGTACAGCCTGTCCGCCTTCTCCGGGAAGCGGGCAATGAACTTGCCCGTCATCGCCTCGATGACCGCCACATCGCCCGATTCGTGGCGTTCCTTGGCGGCAAGGTGCTGTTTGCCCGTGCCGTCCCAGTGGATGGCAAAAATCACCTCGATACCCTTTTCCGTCCAGTCCGCAGGCGCTACCTTGCTCAGCTCGTAATCGGCAATCACTTTGCCATCGGCGTCCAGCACCCAAGGCTTCTGATGAGTGTCGTAGCGGCTCCGGCACCAGATTTGCAGTCCTGTGCGGTTGGGGTCGAAGCATCCGACTGCCGCGTTCTGCGGCTCCTGGCGCTTGTGGTCTACTGCCCAGAGGAGCCGTTCGGCGTTATACAGGAAGATGCGGTTAGCGCCCTCTTCCAGGGCTACCACTTCCATCCCCTTCACGTCGGGACGCACATCGGCGATGAACACGCTGTCCAGATGCCCGCGCACCTCCGGCAGGCGAAACAGCTCCTTGCCGTCTGGTGCGAGGATGCACCCGCTGATGATTTCATCCCTGCCGTCGCCGTTGATGTCCGCGACGCGCAAACCGTTATGTGCGCAGGCAAGGAAGTTATCCACCTGCCACAGCGGTTGCACCCGGGACTGACGCAGGTCTTCCAGCGCGTACGCGGCGACGTATCTGCCCATACGGTAGCCCTTCGCGTTGGTGGCTTGCAGAACCACCTCGCGGTCGCCCTTCCCGCGCAGGTTGACCACGGCGAGGTGCTCCCACCGTTCGGCGTCGGCGGGGGCAGGGATCCTGGCGCTCCACCGCTCCTTGCCCGTAGCCCCATCCACCACGTGCAGGGTGTTCTGGTTGTCCAGAAACAGCACTTCGGTGCGCCGGTCACCATCGATATCCCCTGCCTGTACGCCGGCGCCATGGTGCCCGGGCAAGCCATAGGTTTCGGCGGAACCTCCCACGCGCACGTCCACGCGCAGTACCCACAGTTTCTGTCCACTCCACTCATACGCCGCCACGTGCCCCGGCACGGTCACCAGGTAGTCCATGCGCCCGTCGTTGTTCAGGTCGGCAACGATGAGACCGCCCGCGCTATCCGCCGGCGCAGGAATCTCCATCTTGATGACGAACGGGTTGTTCGGGTATACTGGAATGCTCGCTCGTTGCATGTTATCACCCCCTGTACAGGGTTCGTGAACGGGTGCAGGATTATCCTTTGGGAAGACGGAGGTCTTTTCAACAGATGCCGGTAGTCACTCACACTCGTATCCCCGGTTTGCCTGAGCCAAAGCGGGGCAAAGTGCGCGATATTTACGACCTCGGCGACAGCCTGCTGATTGTTGCCACCGACCGCATCTCCGCTTTCGATGTGGTGTTGCCCAATGGTATCCCCGGTAAAGGGCGCGTACTCACCCAGTTATCGCTATACTGGTTCGAACGCACCAGCCATATCGTGCCTAACCATGTACTGAGCGCAGAGATAGACGCCATCGCCGGTGCGGTTACAGCAGCGGGAGGGCAGGTGGACGAGGAAACTCGCGCGATGCTGGAGGGGCGTTCGATGCTGGTGGTGAAAACGAAGCCCTACCCCATCGAATGTGTGGTGCGCGGCTATCTGGCGGGGTCGCTGTGGAAGGAGTACGTGCAGGCTGGCGGCAGAGAGAAACCGGTTACCCTGCACGGCATCGCCTTACCTGCCGGTCTGCGCGAGAGCGACCGTCTGGAGGAACCCATCTTCACCCCTGCTACCAAGGCGGAGGTGGGACACGACGAGAACATCAGTCTGGAGCAGGCGGTAGCCCTCGCAGGTGAAGTGGCGCGGGAGCTGGCGCGTCTCAGCGTGGAAATCTACCGGTTTGCGCGCGAGGAGGCAGGGCAGAAGGGCATCATCATCGCCGATACCAAGTTCGAGTTCGGAGAGAAGGATGGGCAGATACTGCTCATCGACGAGGTGCTGACGCCGGACTCGTCCCGCTTCTGGGCGGTGGATGACTATGTGCCCGGACGCTCTCAGCCCAGTTTCGACAAGCAGTACGTGCGCGACTGGCTGGAGAGCACTGGCTGGGACAAGACACCCCCTGCTCCCAACCTGCCCGACGAGGTGGTGCAGAAGACCTCCGAGAAGTATCGCGAGGCGTATCGGCGTATCACTGGCAAGGAGCTGGAGTAGACGAAGCCCCTCCCTCACGCTGGCGGTTGTCGGTGGGGGAGGGGGTACTCAGCGCCTGTTCTGTGCCACTACCGTGCGCAACGGCAGATCGCTCACGTTTTTCTCAACACCTCCAGCGCCTGGCGGATAGCGTTCACTGCTCGTTCATCGCCGGCGTTGGTTGCCAGCAGATAGCCCCTGCGCTCCTGCGGGATGAGCGCAATCAGCGCGAACCACATGGTGTTGCTTCCCGCGTGCTGAAGCACTTTGCCCTTTGCCCATTCTGCTTCCACTACGCCCCAGCCCATCGCATAATTGCTCCCTTCTGGAGGCGTGTGCAACTTCAGAAGGCTGGCTCGGCTCAGCAGGGGCTGCTTCTTTGCGGTATCGCCATCCAGGTGCAGAATCGCATAACGCGCCCAATCTTCCATGCTCAGATGCACTCTGCCTGCAGGGGTGAGAACGGGCGGATTGTCCGCAAAGGGCGATGGGGGCACGGGTTGATAGCCGTTCGATGTGGGTCGATGTCCCCAACCGCCGTCAGGAGGTGCCCCAAAACCCGCGCTTCGGATGCCCAACGGACGAAAGAGCATCTCCTGCACCAGCTCCTCATACACCTTGCCACCGACCGCTTCTGCCATCGCACCCGCCACCACATAGCCGCCGTTGGAGTAGATGGTCTTCTCGCCGGGCGATGCGGCTGGCGATTGCTGGAGGATGACCTCCGCCGCCTGCAGGCGCTGGTCGCTGGGCAACGCCCATAATCGAGGAAACACCTGCGGGTCAGGAATGCGGTCTTCAGGCAAACCCGAGCGATGCGTGAGCAACTGTTCGACGGTGACCTTCCAGTACGCCCTGCGAATGCTTTTGCGAACTTCCGGCAGAACCTCTGCCACCATGCTCGCCCAGTCCATCTTGCCTGCTTCCACCAGCCGCGCAATCAGCGTGGCAGTCATGGATTTGGTGCACGAGCCGATATGGAAGCGATCGGTGCGTTGAACAGGGTCATGGCGGTCTGCACGGCGCGTGCCCACCGCCCCCAGCGCGCGGAGTTTGCCCCCTTCAATGATAGCCCCTGCCAGCGCGGGCAGATTCGCCTCACTGCGAACAGGTTCCAGCAGGCCGTTCAGGTTGCGCATGGACGTTGCTCCTCCGGAAAGCCGTTATAAGATTGATTCCGTCTCGAAGAGGGTGTATCCTGTAGTATCGGCAGGAAATGACACAGGAGGCTCGTATGGCGCAGATAGTGGATTTGCGTAGTGATACCGTGACCAAGCCCACGTCGGAGATGCGCCGGGCAATGGCGAACGCGGAGGTGGGCGACGATGTATACGGTGAGGACCCGACTATCAACCGGTTGCAGGAGCGGTCGGCGCAGATGCTGGGCAAGGAGGCGGCGCTTTTTGTGCCGTCGGGAACGATGGGCAACGAGATTGCTGTGAAGGTGCATACCCGTCCCGGCGACGAGGTGCTGATCGATGAAGATGCGCATATCGTGAAGTGGGAGCTGGGCGCGGCGGCGCTCATCAGCAATGTACAGTTGCACACCCTGCCCAATCAACGCGGAATCGTGCCGGTGGAGGAGTACGCACGGCGCATTCATCCGGGCGATGATCACACGCCACCAACCCGACTCATCTGCCTGGAGAACACGCACAATGCGGCGGGCGGAGTGGTGCTTCCGCTGGAGTATATGCGCGAGGTGTGGAATCTGGCTCAACGGCACGGCGTGGCGGTGCATCTGGACGGAGCGCGCATCTTCAACGCGGCAGTGGCGCTGGGCGTGCCTGCTTCCTCGCTGGCGGAGTGTGCCGACTCGGTGATGTTCTGCCTGTCCAAAGGGCTGGCGTGTCCGGTGGGGTCGGTGCTGTGCGGCTCGGAGGCGTTCATCGAAGAGGCGCGCCGGATACGCAAGATACTGGGCGGGGCGATGCGCCAGGCGGGCATCCTCGCAGCGGCAGGACTGGTGGCGCTGGACAGCATGATTGAACGTCTGGCAGAAGATCATGCGCGGGCGAGGCGGCTGGCGGAGGCGATCGCCGGAATGCCGGGCTTCAGCGTGGACCTGCAAACCGTACAGACCAACATGGTGTATGTGCAGACGGAACAGCCTGCCCGTCGGGTGGTTCAGCAGCTGGAGACGCTGGGGGTGTTGTGTCTCGACGTCTTCCCGCACACCATCCGTCTGGTGACGCACAAAGACGTGGGCGATGAGGACATCACCCACGCCATCGACGCTTTCGCCAAAGTGGCTGGCTAACGCCTACTTTTGCCCGCCAAGCAGGTGCCTGGTCAGCCACTCGTCCACTTTACGCAGGACGGCATCTGGCTGGGGCATGTGTCCGCCTTCCAGCCACACAATCTCCTTCGGCTCCTTCGCCGCCGCGAAGAGCCGGTCAGTACACTCTTTGGGCACGATGGTATCGTTGTTGCCGTTAATCATCAGCAGGGGGCGAGGCGCGATGCGATGTACGAAGCTCACCGGGTCGATGGGTGCCAGCAGATAGTCCAGCTGGCGTGGGTCCTTGAACAGATCAGGATGCTTCTCACGCAACTGCACCGCGGTGGGATGCTGGCTGGTGCGGAAGAGATACGCCCAGTCACCGCCTGCCACAATCAGGATGGGCGCCTGCACGCGCTCGTCCACACCAGCCACAATGCCCCCCAGAATCCCGCCCATGCTCAAGCCGATGTAGCCGATGCGCTTGCCATCGATCTCTGAACGGCTCTGCAGGAAGTCGATGGCGCGACGCAGGTCGATCACCGTCTGGATGAAGGCGTCGCGGTTGCGGTACAGATAGGGGCTGAGGATGTCGTTGCCCGCCTGTTTGCGTTCGCCGTGATATTCCGCATCGATGGCGAAGGTAGCGATTCCGCGCATCGCGAAGGCAGGCGCCAGCATCTGCAGACCGTTTTTGTCGCCGCCGTAACCGTGCATGATGATGACACAGGGATAGGGAGCCTGGCCGCGCGTCGGCACACACCACCACGCGGGCACGCGCTTGTCGTGCACGCTCGAGTACTGCACCCGATAAAGCACATAGTTATCGGTGCGTTGCTGTTCTTTCAGATCGGCATTGAGCGGCAGGTCGCGGTCGTAACCATACAGTTGCTCGTAGGGCAGGGCGCGTGTGGGTTGCGGTTCCTGCGTGCGGGCACAACCCGCAGTGAAGGTCAGCACCGCCAGCACCAGCAGACATTGCGTCGCGAAGTGGCGCACCATCTCACGTCGACGACTCATTGTCCTCTGTCTCCTCCTCATTTAGCAGATCGATGTTCGTCACTTGCTGAAGATCCAGTCGGAGCCAGTCGTGACTGAACTTGGCGATGATGGTGGCGACTGCGGTCTGCCAGAACGGTTTGTCGCGCCGTTCATTCAGCTCACGCCATATCGCCTTGCACCAGAGGGCTGTGGCGCGGTCGCCGCCCAACAGATAGATACTGCCGTGCACAGGCAGGGTGTTAAGGAGTGCATCGCGCAATTTCTCGTCGGGGAAAAGGGTTTGTAGCCATGTTTCGGCGATTTCCCGCTGGCGTTGCTCCTGCGATTCTGTCGGAAGCACGATGCGTCTGTCGGATTTGTGAATGGCTTGCTCCAGTGTGCTGAGCGTCACATCGGGCGGTGTCACGTAGAAGCCTATAGTCCTGACGATCCGCAACGGGTCTGCCGGCACATGTGCGGGCGTCACCAGAGAGGACACCAACCATCCCGTTTCGGCATCGGGGATGGAATCGATGGGATGCGGTACGGGTGGCTCAGGCGGTTCGGGGAGCCGCCCCCAGTAGAACGCAGCGTGAGCGGGCATACGGAACTGGTCGCGCAGGTTGCGTTGACGCGCTTCGTGGGCTATCTGCACTGCCCAATCCACCGGCACCGCCACGAACTCGTTGCGCGACGCATCATACTCCTCATCGCGCACATTGGGGTCGAACGGATACTGAACACACTCCTCGTAGAGCGCCTGTACGCCTTCGTCCACCCACGTTGCTGCGAGCAGGTAGCCGAATATGCCGATGTCGAGGGCAAAGACGTGTCGGTCACCGCTCGCCTCTCGCAGGAAAAAACGCAGGTGCAGAGGCGACCGGGACTCCCCGTCATCGTACGATACCGCCGCAAACGCCTGTTCGACTGTGTAGCTGGAGGGCGACTGTTCTGACACCAGCTCCTGCCGGACGGGCGCGCCCGTCACCGTCGCCACCCGAACGCCCTGCCTGCGCAGTTCAAAAATGGCGCGTTTTACTGCCCTTCGCACCGCGCCCGTTACGCCAAGCCTGTCTACCAGATAGCCCAGCAGGGTGGCGTACTGCGGTTGGGAACCCATCCACTGCGCCGCGGCGATCTGCTCGCCCTGCGGCAGGTTCAAGAACTGCACCGCCACCTGCTCGAGGCGGGCGTCCGTGATGTCGGTGATACCGGATGCAGGCTCCAGAATCTGTACCGTCGCCTCCGACGGCGCAGGTGTTGTTTCTCTCTTGCGCTTGGGCATAAAAATGCTATCATACCTCCTGACACATTGACATGCTCAATTTACCTGCTGTCGACACGATTTCCTGCCCCTTTCACCCCCCGACGAGAGAAACCACACTGCGTGCGGGTATCGGGATGCCCTCCGTGCCTTTCACCGTCTGCTGACGGGCAAGGTCGTGCTGGGCGGAAGTGATGTATGGCGTGAGCAGGTCGGGCTTGCGGTTCATCTCGAAGCATATTTGCACCTCTTCGTTGCTGAGATTGACCACCACGCACACGAAGCGAGGCGTGCGGGATTGGGTGTACGCGCTGATGAGCAGGTGGTCGTCCTTTGCTTCGGCAGGCTCGGCATGAACGCGCGTCGCACCCGGACGGATGAACCGGCTGAAGTTGCCCAGCGTCCACAGCGTTTTGGACGGCAGGATGTTCTGTTCGCCGGTACGCCGATAGTCGGTGTAGATCAACCCATCCTTATAGTCGTACGGCGAGACCGCCAGCCACCAGTGCCACGCTGAGGCCTGGGCGTGGGTCAGGTCGTAGTGGATCACGCCAGCAACGCGCAGAGCGGTATCGATGCCCAGGTCGCGATGATGCTCCATCACGCAGTATTCTGTCTGCCAGAACTGCCCGCCGGGGGCGTAGCGGTCGATGTTTTCGCGAACCGCACGCCGGAGGTCGCGCAGGAGACGCAGGCTGGAGTCGGTCCAGTAGGAGTGTGCACAGATGCGCTGGTTCAGCTTGCGCCGTACGTCGGCGTCGCCCAGCAGTTCGCGGATGTATTGCCCGTACACGCCCCAGTTCCTGGAGCGGTTGCCGTGCATGTAGGCGGCTTTGGGGTCGTTGATACCTGCCCAGCGGCGATACACTTCGTCGTCGAGCAGAGACACGAGCTCGCCCGCCTCGGGCGCGAGGATCTCCGTAGCCAGCCTTCGCGAGCGAATCTCCGCGTGCAGGGCGTGAATGACCCGCTTCAGGTCGTCGTTGTTGTAGCGGCACCCTTCCTGTCCGCCTTGCCAGTCCCAGTTGGGTTCGTTGACGGGGCTGATGTAGTGGAACCGCAAGCCCTGCTTCTCGAAATACGCCAGCACATCGGCGAGGAAACGGGCAAAATGCTCTTCGTAGCCGGGTTTCAGGTTCGTCGAGCCGGAGTCTTTGTCGCAGTGCGCATGCCCATTTTTGGTCATCCATACAGGTGGACTGCAGACAAAGGCGAGAAAACGCTCCACGCCACGCTTCTTCGCCGCGCGCAGGAACCACTGCTGTCCCGCGTGCTTGCTCCAGTCGTAATCGTCTTTCTCTGAGGCTTTGAACACCTCTGCCCTGCGCCAGGGGTCCCATAACTCGTCCGTCAGGGCGCCCCCCGCGCCGATATTGAACCGCCACAGCGACAGTCCGATACCTTTCTCTCTGGAGAACAGCAGGTCTGCCAGGACGTTTTTGCTTGCCTCTGTCCACTCCTTGCCGATGGGGTCGATGCTCCACGCGCCCGATGCCCCAAAGTTCTCAATGCGCTGATAGCGCCGGGTCGTATCCACTTGAACCGTAACTGTGTCCATCCTGTTACCGTCCGCCTCAGTTTTTTCGAAAAATTCGCTAAAATACTTTAGCATCCCTCTTGACAGGCGCATATGTGTGATGTACAATGTGCTAAAGTATTTTAGCACATCGGGAGTAGAGGTCTCCCATGACACGGCGCAGGACACGCACAACCTTGGATGAGGTCGCGAAACGAGCGGGGGTCTCGCGCACAACCGCCTCGCTGGTGCTGACGGGTAAGGCAAGCAACCATCGCATCTCGGAGGAGACCCGACAACGGGTGAAGGAGGCGGCGCGGGAGCTGGACTACAGCCCGAACCTGCTGGTACGCTCTCTGCAACGCGGACGCACGCACGTGCTCTCCTTCTTCAACGCCTTCCGCCTGCGCACCGTGAACGACCTTTACATGGACCGTCTGTCCACCGCCATCGAGCGAGCCGCAGGCAAACTGGGCTACGATGTGCTGGTGCACTGCGACTTCAGCCGCCCCCCTGAAGAGACCTACCGGTTCCTGAACGGTGGACGTGCGGACGGGCTTTTGCTATTCGCCCCTCTGCCCGACGACCCGCTTCTGCCTCTGCTACGCCGCTCGCGCCTGCCGGTTGTGCTGATCAACGCACGCGATCACGAGCAAATCCTGCCCTCTGTGCGCGATGACGTGGAGAGCGGGATGCGACAGGTGGCTGATGCGCTGGTGAGGTTGGGACACCGAAGCGTAGCTGCGGTGGTGGAGGAGGGTGCGGATTTCCGCGATGCCATGCCGCGCGCCCGATTGCTCCAGCAGTACCTGCGCGAACAGGATGTCGATCTGCCCGATCATCGTATCCGGAGCTACTGGAGCGCCGGCGGAAAGTTGCTCGCCGATTTGCTGGCAGAACCCGACCCGCCCACCGCTATCTTCTGCTGGCGTGACTGGCTGGCATACCGCCTGCTCGAGGATTGTGACCATCTCGGCGTGGAGGTGCCCGCACAGGTTTCGGTGGTCGGCTACGACGGTCTGCACTGGCCTGCTACCACCCGTCACATTGCCGCTTCGGTGCATGTAGACCTGGATGCGCTGGCAGAGGCAGCGGTTGACCTCCTGCATCGGTATATCACCGGTGAACAGGAGACATATGCGGATATAGCCATTCCGGTGCAGCTTCACGGAGGCACCACGCTGGATGCGCCGCCCGCATCCGGCAGGAGATAAATCCATCTCGTAGAGGAGGGAACGAACATGTTCAAAACCACTCGACGGCGAGCACGAGCGTTCACCCTGATCGAGTTGCTCGTGGTTATCGCCATCATCGCCATTCTGGCGGCGATCCTGTTCCCGGTGTTCGCACAAGCACGGGAAAAGGCGCGGTCCGCCACCTGCTTGTCCAACATGAAGCAGATCATGCTGGGCGAGCTGATGTACATTCAGGACTATGACGAAGTGCACAGCTTCACCTGGGGATGGGACCCCACATGGGTACCCTGGCACCAGCAGATTCATCCCTATGTGAAGAACCAGAAAGTATGGCACTGTCCCGACGACGCATGGGGGCGCGGGCAGGACGCCGTGGACAACTCCAAACCCGCTACCCCTGTGACCTACAGCCAGAACTTCCGCTGGCCCGAGAGCGACTGGGGATGGGGTTCGAACTCCTACTCCTGGCTGATGTCTCCCGTCGCCTCGGCAGAATCCACGATTGTCAGCCCGGCGACCACTATCTTCATCGCGGAGCGTCCCAACTGGTATCACCAGTGGAGCGTTGGCTGGGCGACGGAGGTGTTCTGGGACTACAACGAGTTCAACATGCAGGGCGGAGGCGCCACCCTCCACTCGCAGGGTAGCAACTACGCGATGTGCGATGGGCACGTGAAGTGGATGCGCCGCGACCAGACCACGCGCCCCATCGGCAACCAGGCAACCGACCCGGCTCGCCGCGACCCACCCACCGGACCGTGGCCGAACGGCATGTGGGACAAGCGGCAGTGAGAGGTGATGCCCGGTGAAACGCGAGCTGAATCCGGCAATAGCGGTGGTGCTCATCGCCGTGGTCATCGGGATTATTATCGGGGCTTTTTATTACCTCAGCACACCGCGTCCACCCAAGGGGGTCAAGTACACGCCCGGGGTACCCCCATGGATGGAACAGGGCGGTACGTATAAGCCCACTCCCGATTATCCACCGGCAACAAGCACCAACCGCTGAGCGGAATAACGGCAGGGGCAGGCGCACTGCCCCTGCACGCTTCCCTTCAGAATCGGTAGTTCGCCTCGATGAAGAACAACCCTCCATCCTCGCCGGCGGGATACACCGAGCGGATGACGCTTCCACCCTGAATCCAGCTCTTGTACGCCGAAATCTGCAGGTTGTCGCTCACGCGGTAGCTCAGCGAGATGTCGAACAGGTGCGCGAGGTCGCGATTGCCGCCCGTAGGACGCCCCGCCACGCCGAAGCTGGCGTTGTCGAACGGACCTCCGCCTGCATACCACAGGTCGGCACTGCTGTGCAGGCGCAGGCGATGGTAGTCGATTCGCGCAGACCAGCGAGGATGCGGGCTGAGCATCACCTGCAGGAAGGTGTCCTCCAGGTTCATCGTGTTGTAGAATGGCGTCATCGCGTACAGGCGCGGGGTATTGGTGCCTGCTAAGAAGGTCTTGTGCGTGTCATCGGCGTTGTTGCCATCGCCGGAACCGACGTAGTAGCCGATGCGCACCCACGGTTTCCACATGGTGGGGAACTGGAAGCCTGCCTCTGCTGAGAGAGCATACGCCTGATGGCTGAGCTTGCCCCATTCACCGCCCTGCAGTGCGCCCCACAACAGCAGATCGGTTCTGCCTGCTGTGCTCTTCCACACCTGCGCCCAGTGGCCGCCGAGCGTCCATACGGCAATATCCTCATTGTCAGCCTGGCGGGCAGACAGCGGACGGTTGTCCACCTTCAGCACGTTGCGGGCATCGCGATACCAGCCCCAGAACAGGCGCCAGTCGGCTTCGGTATTCTGCTCCTCTTCCGCCCCCGCGTAAGCCACGTAGAGCTGGTTGACGCTGGTGAGCGTGGGGTTACCGTTCAGGTCGAACGCGCCCTGTGTGGGATAACCGGCGAACAGCGTCCAGCGTGCCGTATTGCCTCCTGTCTGGATTAGCAGGGCGTCGAACGAACGGGTGATGGGTGAGAAGCCGAAGGGACCGATGAGCCGGTTGCTGATGCGGTTGGCGTGGATCCAGTTCAGCCCGGCGTCCTTCACCGATACCTCGCGTCCGTCGGCGAACTCCATGCGCCCCACTTTCAACCTGCCCCAGCTGTCCGTCCATTCCGCATTCAACTGCTTCACGAACAGGCTCGCGGTGTTATCGCCGTTGACCGCTTTGAGCGTTCCCCCAAAGCCCAGCTGTCCCGCCGGTGCGGGTGCGACGGCGTCGGGCACGCTGATCAGCCCTGCCTGCGCCAGTTCCGCCGTCCAGCGGGCGTTCCCCGTTTCGCCCGTCAGCGCGAGGCGCAGGAGCGAGTGGGCGTAGGTGTAGTCGGTGTCATAGCCGGGCACGTTGAACCACTGCCAGTCCTCCACACGCAGTCGCCATGTGCCCTCGACCTTCACCTGCGCCAGAGTGCCGGTTGTTGCCGTCACCAGCAGGGCGAGAGCTACGAACATTCTGCCGATGCGCATATCGTCCTCCCTCCAAAAGTTTACTGAGATGATACCAATAGTCAAGTTATGTTGTCAACGGTAACCGGGAATGTTTGAAATCTTCCCCCGACGCCCGTGTCACTGCGAGGAGCGAAGCGACGATGCAGTCTCCTGCGACCACCGTGATTCGCAGGGGATTGCTTCGCCTGCTGGCGCAGGCTCGCAATGACACGGCATTTTGTGTCATTCTGTTCTCCATTCTCTGTCATTCTGAGCGAAGCGAAGAATCTCTGAGATGCTTCGGCTGGCGCCTCAGCATGACAAATAACAGGCTCATTCTGCCATCTATTGCCGTCATTCTGAGCGAAGCGAAGAATCTCATGAGATGCTTCGGCTGGCGCCTCAGCATGACGGGAAAGAGTGCGTAGATTGGAGGGCGAGGGGCCCCTGCCGAGCCAGTTGTTGACCTAACCCCCAGCCCCTTCCCTGCGAGGGAAGGGGAGCAAACTCCTTTCCCCGCGTCGCCGCAAGGACGGGCGAGGGGTCAGCAGCGGCTCACCGAGGGGTTTGCCCTCCAGATTATGTTTTCAAACAGCCTTACGATAACCACCAAACTATTAACTTCGATCTTCGCCGTCCGTTTCTGCGGTTCCTGCATTCGCCGCCTCCCGCTTCAACGCCCCCACGCGCAGGAGAATCCCCGTCCGCTTCCGAACAGGAAAGCGTGCAACGCCGTTGAAGGGCAGGATAGCCAGCGCAGAATGGAGACCCGCAAACTGTATCGTGTTCTGGAGAAACTGAACGACTACCGCGGCGTGATTGCGTTCGTGGTGGTGTTTACGCTCGGAGTGTTCTTCAGCCCACGCGCGATAGATACGGGACTGCCCGTGTTTCTCTCCGCGCAGACCCAGCTCGCCATCCTGTACGAGTACTCGGAGTATGGCTTGCTGGCGACAGGGATGACGCTGGTTATCCTGACAGGAGGCATCGACCTGTCGGTAGGCTCGGTGCTGGGGCTGAGCGCGGTGCTGTTCTCTTTGCTCACCATCGGTTACGGCTGGAGCGTTGCCCCGGCGATCGGGGCGGTGCTTGTGACAGGCTTAGCGTGTGGGGTGATCAACGGTACGCTCATCGCGCGGTTCAGGATGCAACCCTTTGTAGCCACGCTGGCGATGATGACCGCCGCGCGCGGCGCCGCCAAGCTGGTGGCGGGAGGTATCAAGGTTCAGCCGGGTGGTCAGCCCTGGTACGTCATGCAGGAGGGCAGTCCGCCCTTTTTTCAGTGGATGACCTCCGCCCTGCCCGGCATTGGCATCCAGCCGTCCACACTCATCTTTCTGATCACAATCTTGATCATGGCGGCGCTGGTGCGTTTCACGGCGTACGGGCGGTGGCTGTATGCGCTGGGCGGAAACGAGGAGGCGGCGCGCTTGAGCGGCATCCGTGTGGGGGCAGTGAAGGTGCTCACCTACGCGCTGTGCAGTATGTTTGCCGCGATGGCGGGGGTGCTCAACGCCTGCCGTCAGGACCTGGGCGACACCGAAGCGGGCATGACCTATGAGCTCGACGCCATCGCCGCGGTGGTTATCGGGGGCACCAGCCTGATGGGCGGGCGCGGGGGCATGATGTTCACCCTCATCGGCGTGCTCATCATGGCGTACATCAATAAAATCCTGAGCCTGAACGCGGTGGAGCTGGCGCCGCGCATGGTCATCCAGGGCATCATCATCACCATCGCAGTGCTTATCCAGCAAAAGAGAGGGAGGTCGTGATGAAACGAGTCGCACTCGCTGGCATGTTTGCCCTTCTGCTCGTGGTGGCAGGCTGTGGCAGGAAGGGCACGGAGACGGCGCAGACGCCAGAGTCGGGCGCCAGGAAGAAGTGGGTCATCGGCATGTCGCAATGCAATCTGGGTGAGCCGTGGCGCGTGCAGATGAATGAGGATATCAAGAACGCTGCCGCACAACACGCCGACGAGATCGAGGTCATCTTCAAAGACGCACAGAACAAGACCGAAGTCCAGCAGGCACAGGTGCGCGAGTTCATCCAGATGGGTGTGGACCTGATCATCATCAGCCCGAAGGAGGCACGTCCGCTCACCAAGCCTGTTGCGGAGGCGTACCAGAAGGGTATTCCCGTCATCGTGCTGGATCGCAAGGTGGAAGGCGACCAGTACACCTGCTTCACCGGCGCGGACAACGTGAAGATTGGACGCGAGGCAGGCAAGTATCTGGTGAAACTGCTCGGCGGGAAAGGCAAGGTAGTGGAGCTGAAGGGGTTGATGACCTCCACCCCCGGACAGGAGCGACATAAGGGCTTCATGGAAGGCATCGCTGGCTCCGACATTGAGATCATTTTCGACGCCGATTGCCAGTGGCTGGAGCCAATCGCCCAGCGCGAGATGCAGTCCGCACTCGCCCGCTTTCCGCAGATCGACGCCGTTTACGCCCACAACGACCCCAGTGCTCACGGGGCGTACCTTGCGGCACGGCAGGAGGGCAAGGGGCGCGAAAAGACCATCAAGTTCATCGGTATCGACGCCCTCCCGCATGAAGGGGTACGCTATGTGAGGGAAGGTATCCTGACAGCTACCTTCGAGTATCCCACCGGCGGTAAAGAGGCGATCGAGACCGCGCTCAAAATCCTGAAGGGCGAACAGGTGCCCAAGAACATCACACTGGGCACGCGCATCTTCACCAAAGAGAACGTGGACAAAGGCGGCGAGCCGCTGGAGTAGGTATCATCTGGAGGGCGAGCCTCCTGGTGAAACCCCTCTCCCAACCTCTCCCCGATGCGGGGAGAGGCGTTCCCCCTTCCCTCGCAGGGAAGGGGGTCAGGGGGTTAGGTTTTTGCTGG
>FWWM01000533.1_pt1 | contig 104563 bp, 110 predicted proteins | sample 2228351 | NCBI WGS metagenome assembly FWWM01 (sample SAMEA103939774, study PRJEB20133) | metagenome
TACTCAAAGACCACATAAATCTTTAGGTCTAAAATCACCTATAGATTATCTGGTTGAGAAAGGAGAAATGTCTAAAATGTGTGTAACCTATACATGCTCTAGACTTTTTTATAAATTAAGTCTACACTATTATAAGGACTAAATTGATGCAAAATTCTAAATTTTCTATTAAAGAAGCTTTTGTTTTTGGGATAAATACTCTAAAAAACAATTTCTTGTTTTTTATTGTACTTTTTGTAATTTCATTTATTATCCTCTTTTCACCAAATATTTTACTCAAAGTTTGGGTATCCTCCTTTCCAAAAACTAAAATCCTTATCGCAATTATTTCCTTCTATCTAATTTATACTTTTCTCTCAACAACTATTCTTTTAGGCCTGACCAAAATTTGCCTTAACTTTTACGACAACATTAAAAGTAAAATTAGCGATGTCTTTTCTCAATACAAACTTATTTTTAGATACATATTTGCCTCAATACTTTCAGGTTTAGCAGTCTTAATCTCATTTTTAATTGGAACTTTTTCAATTTTTTTTCTCATAGGATTATCTGCAATCACAAGTTTTAATTTGATAACCACCCGATTTCATTTTCTCTCAACCTATGGGGCTGTAATGACTGGTCTTTTCGTAATAGTCTCAGTAATTGTTTCGATTTATATTGGAATAAGACTTCAATTTTACGAGTTTTTTATAGTTGATAAAAACGAAGGTGTGATTAGTTCATTAAAGAAAAGCTGGCAAATTACAAAGGGCAATGTTTTAAAGCTTTCCTTTTTTCTTTTACTTTCAGCAGGCTTAAACATTTTAGGATCAATTTTTTTCTTAGTAGGTTTATTTGTCAGCATTCCGGTAACAATGCTTGCCTATGCTTTTGTTTATCGCAAACTTCTCAATGAAGCCTCAATAGAAAAACCTGATACTAAAACTCCCGAAATTCCTGAAACCACCCAAATATTAACCTAAAAAAAGCTTGAATTTAAAAAAACTGTCTTGATCCAATTATCTAGATAATTGGATCAGAGACTCAAAATTTTATTGAAGTAAAGGTTAAAGGAAGTTCGTAAACAAGTTTTTTTGTTTCAATATCTTTTCAATAAAAAATCCTTCTATAAAAAATTTTACTGACACTTCTATAATTTAATCTTCCCAATCTACTTCCTTTACTTATTTCTCTTATTTCTCTTATAACAATCTCTTTATATTAACACTCACTTAATTTCTCCAAGTAATTTTAACAGCATATTGAAATATCCGATATTTTGTTTTTAGAACTCAATTTAAATACAGATTTTTTTACTTGGTTTAAAAACCAAGTAGTAGCCAATTAAAAACAATAATATTACCCCAGGTAAAGTTATATTAAATAAGATGATTAAAGGCAGGAGAAAAAATAAAACAACCAATCCTTTGTATGAAGAAAGATCTAACGTTTTTTTAGCTAGCTTGTTTAAAAAAATAAATATAGGAACAAGTAATATCACCAAATCGTGAACTAATGCGTGAAGACTAAAAAAGATTGTCAAAACTAAAGATGCAGAAAACATCTCATCAAATTTTTCTCTTTTAGATCTCTTAGCAAAAATAACCAAAGTTAGAATATACAAAACAAAATTTGCGGATGTTAATAAAAAATTAGAAAGATTTTTTGTTAGAAAAAGAGTTTTTAACGCTCCATACAAAGTAAACATTAAAAATGGTCTACTTTCAAAAAAACTGTTTCTGTTTCTATTAAAAACTTCGGGTAATCAAAAAATAAACTTCTTCCGGAAATTAAAATATTTATAAATAAAAGCGGACCAAAACCTAAAAGAAAACCCTTGATTAATTCTCTCTTCCTGGAAATCAACACAAACAAAAAAGGTAAAAATACTAAAAACTGGGGTTTTAATATTAAAAGAGAAGACAAAACACCAGCCTTAAAATATAGACCTTTTTTGCAAAAATAATAGATAAATAAAAAAACTAAAACCAAAAGTGCACTGAATTGCCCCAAAACAAGTATGCTTACAGACGGCAGATATAGAAAAGAAATAAGATAAACTACTTTGAATTTTGAAAGCAATGGAAAAAACTTAAAAACCCTATTAGAGAAGACAAATAAAATTTTCGTATTTATGGCAAAAAGTAAAATAAAAGAAGTCCGTAAACTAAAAAAAGTAAAAGGAATAAAAATTAAAGGAACGACGGGTGGATTCCTAAAAGGAAGTAGCCATTCTCTTGTCTCTGGAAAGGAAATTTTTTGCTGATATTTAAACTGCAAATCTTTATCGTAAAGTCTTTTTGAATACCCTTCCCTCAACATTTTTGCACCGGTTATAAAACTCACAAAATCGGTTCCGGTTAAAGTTTTCGCTTCAAAGAGTAAATAAAAAAAGGAAACAATAAAAAAAATTAATGAAATTAAAAAACCAAAAACAAAATAATTAAACACTAATTTTTGATTATTTAGCATCTTTTCAAAGTATAATATACTTTTTCCTTAATTCTTAAAGTATTTTAAATTTCTTGTTTTACGGAAGTATTTGGAAAAAACTACTTGAGGAATCTATTGAAAAAATTAACAGACCTTTCAGCTGCTAAGGAAAAATTCTTCGATAGGTTGTGGTCGTCTGAATCATAAATATAAATCTCTACTTCTTTGCCGACATCTTTCATCTGCTGTTCTAACTTTTGTGAAAATTCAAATGGTACTGAAGTGTCTCCCGTACCATGATGAAGCTGGATAGGTCCTGAAATGTCAGAAAGATACGAGTTTGGAGAAATTGAGCTCCAAAAAGAAGGGTTTTCTGTCGGATCGCCATACTGTTCTATCAACTCTCTCCTCCATCTTCCCCTTTCACTAACTTGGTTGGCTGCCAAAATTAATGTTGTCCTTCTTCTCCAACGCTCCAAAAGATCCTGGTAGCTGCCAACTACTCCCGCCCAAATAACACCCGCCTTCACATCTTTGCTTATCACCATTACTTTCAAAGTAATCAAGCCTCCCATTGAATGTCCCCACATACCTATTTTTTCCGGGTTTATTTTAGGAAACTTCTTAATCGAAGAAACGGCATTAAGAACATCAATCATATAAGCATTAGAACCGTAAGCGCCCGTTGCTACTCCCTCCGAGTTTCCATGACCCCGATAATCAGGCTTAAAAACTATATAACCGTTTCTGGAAAAAACATCCATATAGGCTCCGTAACGCTGAGTGGTTTTGTACTGTAAAGGAGGAATATATCCGTGATTAAAAATAATTACCGACCAACCATCTTGTGGAAGATCTTTTTTGGGAACTGTCAAAAGTCCATAAATTTTTAAACCCTCTGATTTATATAAGACAATAAAGCGATCATAGTTTGAACCTGGACTTAGGGTTTGCTCAATAACGATATCGCTTCCGGGATACTCGCCTTCTCTAAGGGCTTGAATCGATAAAGGGTGAGGTTCCACATGATATCCTCCTTCGTTTTCCATTTCATAATTTCCTGAAAACTCCTTCAGTAACGGAAAATAATTATTTTCAAACTTCCTCTTATAGTAAATGTAGGCAAAGAGGCTTAAAAAAATAAACAAAAAAATAGTAGTTATTAAAAGTTTTCCTTTGATAAACATTTATATTTTCAACTAACCGAAATTATAAGTTATATTTCCTGAAAAAAAACTTAAGAAATTAAAACACCAGTAGTTTAGCTGTGAAAAAGTTGCAATACTTTCGGGACTATAACAAGTCCAAATGAGTGGAGTAAAACAGGGGAAAACAGGAGTTTCTACTAGAGTTTTTAGTCTTTTTGGTAATATAAAAGGCTATAGGAGGTTACTTATGATTTGCCTTTTGCCTTTGCCAATATAATACCACAGAAGTAGCCAAGTACAAACTAGAGGCTATTAAATTCTTCAAAGAGTTTGGTCTTAAGACAACAAAGAGAGCTTTTAAGGTTTCTAAAACCACCCTTTACCGTTGGAGTACCGTTGGAGAAAGACACTTCTTGACAATCAAGGAAAACTTTCTTCTCTCAAACCCGATGATTTTGCTCAACTTCAGATGGATACAGTATTAAGGTTGATAGATAACTTTAAGGTCTATATTTACCCTGCTATTGATATCAAACTTAAATTTGGTTTCTTTTTAGTTTATACAAGACTTAATAGCCAAAATACTCTTGATTTCTTTAGGAAACAGTAAATAGTTTATCCTTTAAAGATTAAATCAGTTCAAACAGACAATGGCTTGGAATTCTTGGGAGTTTTTGATAACTATCTTAGGAAAAAGAATATTCTTCACTTCTATTTTATCTACTCTAGATGTACAAGAATTAATGGAGTAGTTGTGAGATATCAAAAATCGTTTCAAGAAGAGTTCCTTGATCACAATCTAGACTTAATTTACAACATCAAAATCTTTAATGACAAACTAACAGATTACCTAATATTCTATAATTTAGAAAGACCTCATAAATCCTTATGACCTAAAAGCCCAATGTATTATTTAGTCATAAATGGTTATTTGTCCCAAATGTATGTAACTTATACAGCAGGCTGACTTTAGCATAAATAATCGTTAAGAGGAGACAGTATTGTCTCGAGATAGCGCCTACCACATGATAGTATATGACACCATTTAGAAAGTAGAAATGGGTTGAGGAACAGATGGTAGAACGGGAAGGCATCAACCCTTTCGCAATAAAATTTATAGAGCCAATCGCAAAAGAAGAAATACACGACGCCAGTGGCTATTACGATAAAAAACACAGACATGGATACTAGAAAATGGTGGCTCTGATTCATCTACTTTAATGACTGGCTTAAACCCTGAACTTCCTCCCACGACGTGTCAGAAAATGACTAGCATTGGACAACTGATACCTACGTAGATGACTAAAATATCATATGGGTAGAAGGTTGGGTTTTTTCCGAAAGCATAAAAACTCGAATCAAGAATTAATAAAGTTATTCGAGAGAATACAAAAAATTAGATTAAAAAGTTCCGACCGAGATTGTGAAAATAAAATTTTTGTTCAAAAGTTAACAAACCTAGAAAAAGAAGCATCACGGAAAGTTTTGGAGTTGCTAAAGAGAAAAGAAATTAAAACTGCGGATGGCTTTTACAGAGCAGCCTTCATTTTTCATCACGGAAAGAGTTATAAATCATATTTAATTGCAACAGCGCTCGCCGCAATTAGCTATCATTTAGGAGATCCATGGGGGGAAAAATCTATACGCTGTTGCTCTTGATAGACTGTTATTAAGCATCGGTTTGCCACAACAATTTGGCTCTCAATACATTAAAAAACGGGGCAGGTATCAGCTTGCACCTTTCAAACAAATCTACCACGGATAAAGAAAGGAAACAACACCTCATAGAACCTTTGGCAAAGCTGAATGCAATAGAAAAAAGCTAAATAAAAATTAACTTTTCTTGCCCCTTAGAAGATCAATGATCGCATCTGAGATTGGAAGATCCGTCAAGTCCTCTATCCTTCCCTATTGACAATTTGGGTTTATTTCTAGAAACACATATCTTTGGTCCGGGTAGTATCATATCTATAGCTCCAAAGTTAAGTCCTAGCTTATTAACAAAGTCAACAATTCTTTTCTTTATTTCATCGAGAAGCGTATGTACTCTATGAACTAAATTTAAAATTTTTCTCCAATCAACCTTTGTTTTATCACTTAACTGTGAGTGGATCTCTACAGGAAAAACTTTTTCACCAACAACTGTAATTCTCAATTCGACATCCTTTGGTACATATTCTTGCAGGAGAATGGGTGTAAATTTAACTCTCTCAATTTCTGCAACATCATCTTCCGAGACCAAACTTGTAAAAGTGCAAAGCCTTGGCTTTCATCCAAAATTATTCCACCTCCAAGTCGCTTAATAATCATTCCTTTTGATCGCTCGGTCCTCTTAAAAAACATCTCTCTGCATCCTCGGGATTGTTTGTTATTAAAGTTCAAGGTATTTCAATGCCAACTTCGCTGGCAACTCTAAGTTGCTTTACTTTTAATTCTGCAGTTCTATTCTGCTCGGGGTGATTAAACCAAACACAATCCAATAATTGCCACAATCATGATGGTGGCTCTACTTTCTTCCTCTGCAAAGATATGAATTGCTGGAGAAAACTCGGGAGGAAATTGAAAGTCTGCGCAACGCCTATACCAAACGCAAGTAACCTGATTGCCCCTCGAATTTGTCTATTTCGAGGAAATTTCAAAATTTGCTTTCTGATTGTGTCGTCAAAGAAAAGAGAAGCTCAAACTTTCAGAGGAAAATCTTCAGTATTAAATCTGACAAAAGGAATCCCTCTTTCGTTCAATTTTTTAGCAATAATATCTACATGTGGATCTAGCTTCCTACTAACTATCAAAATTTGCGGATTCTCTTCATTAAAATTCTCCTTCTCACACTCTCTCTCAATCATTTGTCTGAATTGTACAAAATTTGTCAAATCAAAACAAATCAATGCTTATCTCTATGACCACATGTCTTTTTTTCTGAATCTGAGGGAATGAAGAAAAACACAGCTGGGAGGTGAATTACTATTTACACCTAGGCATTAATTTAGATAGTGGACTTCTTGATATGTTATCCAGATAGGGAAACTTAAATATAATTTAAAATCTTTGTTGACCTTCTTTAACCTGGAAGCTTCGCAATTGCTTCATCTTCATAAATTTACTCTTTTGTCGCCGGATCACTAAAACTATGATCAGCCTCTTTGATTTCAAAATAAACAGTTTCGCAAGAAGCAGAATCTTTTCAGCGCTTCTTTAACCGTTTCAACATCTCCAAACTTATCTTTTTCTCCTTGAATAACAGTAATTTTTTTCCTCAAAATTTTTAAGATCAACTTCACCTACTACAAATCCTAAAATAATTACTTCATATCTTTTTTGTTCTTCTTTTTTGAGACTTTTTAAATAATAACTAGCAACAATTCCACCTAAATATTTGCCAATTAGCTTTATTGTTGATAGTCTTTGACATTAACCATATCCAGCATCTTTTCTAAAGTCTTAAGTTCCTCTTTGAGTTCAGGACCAGAAGAATGTTCTTCTCCTCTTTCAAGATATGGGAAATTAAACATTATTACACTATTCCCCTTCTCTTTTGATTTCTGAAATATTTTTTTGAATAAAAGAAGAATCAATTCCCATCGACCCCTCCTGCAAAATCGCATCCAAAGTGCTTGCTTTGCTGTTGTGGTAATAGTAAAAACTAGTTAATTTACTCATTTATTTAACTTATTTTCTACTCCTGGCTCGAATTTTTCTTGAACAAGACTATAAACATCGGTTCTATCGGGATGACTCTCAAGCATTTCTTTTGGAATCTTTATTTTTGCTATTATACCCCTTGCTTGATTTTTAGTAAGTTTTTCAGAATAAACCAGTTTTGCATACTTAATCAATCCTTCCATCAAAGAGTTTTTAACAAGCTGACCTTCGTGCTGGTAAATGTATTGGCGCAAAAAAAGTCCTAAATTTTTAGTTTCGATAGGGTCTGGCAGCCTAATAAGATCAATTACAACAGGGTTTGTTTCGGGAATCGGATAAAATCTTTCTTTTGAAACTCTAAGCAAAATCTTTGCATCAAAGAAAGAGCCAAAAATATCATTCTCTCTAATTTTTTTAACAAACTTCAAAGGCACAAGCAAAATCACTTTATCGTATTCCAAAAAGGTCAAATTATGTAAAAACGGCTCTAAAAAAGAATAAGGCGGATTGGCTACAACTTTATTGTATTCCTTTTTGTGTTTAAATTTCCCTTCCAACTGAACATATTTCCAAGCACTTTCATAAAAGACTTGAACATTTCCGGAAAGACACGATAAAAATGGCTTAAATCTTTCATCTATTTTAAAAGCAATGACCTTTCCAGCTTTTTTAGCTAGTTCCTGAGTCAACGCACCTGTTCCTGCCCCAACTTCAAGAACCACATCCTTTTTTCGTAAATCAGCAAAATCAACAATCTTCTTTATAACCTTCTCATCAACTAAGAAAAACTGATCTTTTAAAGGGTCGGGTTCAATATTTAATTTGTCAAACATTCTCTTAATATCCATAGTCATATTGCACCATGTCGTTTACTCTCTAAACCTCGGTTGGCCAAAGTCAAATATTTTAAAAGGCAAAATTTCTTCTTTAACTAAATTTTTTCCTTGAAAAATAAAATTTACCAAAATTCCTTCTCTGGTTTCTTCAGACCACATTTGGTCAAAAACAAAATTCCCAAGACTATAATAGATCGGCTTTTCTTGATAAACCTCCTTTTCCTGAATCCAGTGCGGATGATGCCCAACTACCACATCCGCACCAGAATCAATTGCCAAATAAGCAAGCTCCTTTTGTCTGGATGATATTTTTGTTGTGTATTCATTTCCCCAATGAAATGAAACAAATAAAACATCCACTTTAGGCCTTGTCTTTAAAATTTCCTCATGAACTTTACTTTTAAGGCTCAGGTAAGCTTTATCTCCTAAACCAACTTCGTTGTAACCCAAAAAGGCAAATTTAATCCCCTTAATTTCAACAATCAAAGGATTCTCGCCTTCCCCAAAAAAACCAATTCCATTTTCTTTAAGCAAGTTTTTTGTATCTTTTAAGCCTTCATTCCCATAATCTCTAATGTGATTATTTGAAAGATTTACTGCGTCAATTCCGGCAAAAACTAAGCCAGCAACAGACTTGAAGTCAGCACAAAAAATCATACCGGTTTGCGTTGGTTTGCAATTTCCGTAAAATGGAGACTCTAAATTAAAAAAAGAAAAATCAACATCTTTGACAGTATCAACTACCTCTTCAAAAGGCCAATTAAAATTACTCCTTTTTATCATCGTGTAGCCAACTCCTCTTCCCAGCATTAAGTCTCCTCCTGCAAGAATATTAACTTCAGGCAAACTTATATTGGAAACTTGATAATTTTTTTTAGAAGTAGAACTTAAGTTTTCTTCGTTTTGTTTTTCTTTAATCAGAATTCCTTTAGTCAATAAAAAAGAAGTAAAAATGGCAAAAGAAAAAAACATAATCCCGAAAATAAGAATCAATAATCTCTTCATTTACTTAAAAATTTAAAAAAAATAAAAAAATTAGCGACAATCAAACAATTTTTACTCATTTAATTTGCTCAACCACTTCCTCCATTCTCAAAGATCTCGAGCCCTTCACCAAAATAAAGTCTCCGGGTCTTTTTATTTCCAGAATTTTATCAATCAATTCCTCCTTTGTTTTTGCTAAAAAAATTTTCCCTTTATCCTTTTTTGAAAATTCTTTCAAGGTATGGGCTGTGGCATTGCCAAACGAAAATATACAATCTATTCCACTTTTAAAAGCGAACTTTCCTACTTCTTTGTGTCCTCTTTCTTCATATTTTCCAAGTTCCTTCATCTCTCCGAAAACAAAGATCTTTCTATTTTTTTTGGCAATTTTTGACAAAACCTTTAAAGACTCAATCGTTGCCAAAGGATTCGCATTATAAGTATCATCTATAATTACTGTCTCATCCGCAAGTTTATTAACTACCATTCTATGGGGTTGAGGTTTGACCTTTTCCAAGCCTCTTTTAATATCTTTCAAATCCATATCGTTAATCACCCCAACGCAAGAAGCCGCTAAAGCAAGGGAAACAAATTGTTGGCCTAAAAGTTTTAAGTTTATTTCTTCAAGCTTTTCTCCTACTCTTAAAATAAACCTTGTCGTAAGCTTTTCTGTAATTTCTATATTTTCTGAGCGTATTTCTAAATTAGGACTTTCGCCATACCAAATTACCTTAGCCTTAATCTTTTTTCCTAAACTTTTAAGCATCTTATCCTCGTAATTTAAAATTGCATAGCCTTCTTGAGGAAGACTTTTAATTAACTTACCCTTTTCTTTTAAAACTCCCTTAATATCTCCTAAAAACTGTGTGTGAGTCCAATAAATATTGGTTATAATCCCAACTTTAGGTTTGACAAGCCACAAATAAAAATCCATTTCACCGGGAAATTCAATTCCCATCTCCAAAACCAATTTCTCAACATCTGGGGCTGAGCTTAAAATTGTTGCTGGAATATTATAGACAGGATCTATGTTTGCAAAAGAATACTTTACCTTATACTTCTTTGAAAGAATAGATGCTACCATTTCTTTTGTGGTAGTCTTGCCGGCTGATCCGGTTATTCCTATAATTTCCATACCCCCCAAATCACAGAGAAGTGAAGCGTAAAGTTTTGCGAGATGGCGCTTAATTGGTTGAATTAACCACCTTCTTCTTATTTCTATAAATTTATTTTGACTTTGCTTAGGTATTATTATGTGCTCTGATGGAAGATTTTCTCCAAACCAAAATTTTAAAAACTTAAAAATGCTTTTATCCATTTAACATTGAATTTAAAAATGGCGTTTTTTCAAAAACTTTAAAGGTCTCTTAAAATCTGTTTTATTTCCTTTTCTAATCCTGGGTGTGACTTTAAAACAATCTCTAAGTTTACGATTGCTTTGTTGATAATTTGTCTAACTCTTTCCCTGCTTATCCCAAATTTTCTACCTATTTTTTCTCTTGAAATTCCATCTGATAAAAAATACATCTTTACGATTTGTTTATTTCTTTCATCAAGCTGTTTATCTCTTTCATTAAATTCAACTTTATCTAAAACGATATCTATTAAAGTTAATAATCTTTGCATTAACAAATTCTTTTCAACTTCTTCCTCAACACTTACGTCTGAAGATATCCCTTCTTGGATTAAATCTCCTTCTTCACCGTTTGAAAAGATTATTACCTTATCTAAAGAAACCGGACCTTGAAAAAATCCTTGGTACAATTTTATCCTCTTAAAGATCTCTTGATCTATTTCATCTTCACTTAAGCCATTTTCTACAGATTTTTTTTCAAAAGCCCTAAGTTCTCTTAATATATGATTAGGTAGCCTAATAATTCTTGATTGGTTATCAAGTGCTCTTAAAATTCCTTGTAAAATCCAGAAATAAGCGTAAGTTGAAAAACGACACCCCTTATCAGGATTAAAGCGTTCAGCTGCTTTAATAAGTCCCATGTTTCCTTCCTGAATTAGATCATTAAAATCTAAACCTAGACCTTGATATCTTTTTGCAACATAAACAACCAAAGCTAGATTGGATTTAACTAATTTGTCTTTTGCCTCTTTTGCGACTAAAATCTTTTGTTTTAATTCTTTCTTCTTATCCTCAGAAAGCTCTTTTGCTTTATCCAAAATTTTCCGAGCCTCTCTGCTTTCACTTATTATTTCCCCTAATCTTGTTTCCTCCTCTTCACCTAATCCTTGGGGGGTATCAAATCTCCAGTCATTTATATAAATATCTATTAAAGTCTCATGGAAAGTATCAATTAGGTCTTGATTATCGTCTTTTTCTTGATCTCTTACCTTTTCTATTTCCAACATGAGGAATTCAAAATACTATGTTAGTTTAAAATTTAACTTAAATCAACCTATAAATTTATCTATTTCTTATATTTCTTAACAATTCTTATATTTCTTAACAAAAAACTTAAGCTAAACAAAAGAATACCAAAAATTACTACGCATGGCCCAGGAGGCAAAGAAAAGATTTTTGCGATTAAGACTCCTCCAATTGCTGAAAATGAACCTACTGAAATAGAAATCAGGTTGAATTGGCTTAAACCTTTGGATACATTCTTAGCTGTCACAGCGGGAATTATCACCAAAGCTCCTGTTAACAAAGTCCCTATAAATTTTACACCCAAGGCTACAACTAATCCCACTAAAAGAAGATAAATTAAATTAATTTTGGAAATATCTTTTCCGACAGATTTCGCCAAGTCTTCAGAAACTATTCCTAGTATCAAACTATCAGAAATTTTTCTAGCAATTAAAAATATGAACAATGAGGCTAAAATCACAATTAACCCTTCCAAAAAACTAATTCTTTCAATGTCGCCAAATAAAGCCTCGAAAAGCTCTGTATCAGGAGTAATTAAAACTCCAACTGCAAGGCTGAAAATAAAAAAAAGCCCTACCAGTGCTTCAGGATAAATTTCTGATCTTTCCTCCAAAAACCAAATTCCCACTACAGCAATCATCAACAAAAAAATCGCTCCCAACATTGGATTTATACCGATAGCCAAGGCAATCGCAATACCAGGAAGAGCAACATGGGAAAGAGCGTCTCCAACCAAAGACATTCTCTTAAGTACCATAAAACTTCCCAAATATCCGGAACTTGCGCCAACTAAAAAACTTATTACCAACAAATAAAAAAGACTAATGTTCATGGTAGTCGATGTGATCTTGGTGCAAATGAAACCGCACATCCTCTCCATAAAGCTTTTGCAAATTTTCTTTGTCTATTACCTCCCTCGGCGGTCCAAAACAAACCTTTTCTTTATTTAAACAAAGAACAATGTCAGCGTACTTATAAACTATCTGAAGTTCGTGAGATATAAAAATTATTGTTAAATTCTTTTCTTTCTTTAATCTATGAATAAAACTGTAAATGGTTTCCTCTCCTGAAATATCAATACCGCTTGTTGGCTCATCAAACAAAAGTACTTGAGGATCACCCAAAATCCCAAACGCTATCAAAACTCTTTGCAACTCTCCGCCGGAAAGAGTTCCAAGCATTTTTTTTAAAATTTTTTTATAGTTATAAACCTCACCTCTGAAACCGACAGCCTCCAAAGAAGAGTAAATTCTTTTGGGGTCTTTCTCTTTAAATCTTAAAAACTCATGAACTGTTAAAGGAAAATCCTTCGTCACATTAAATCTTTGAGGGACATATCCTATTTTTACATTTGGCAACCAAGAAACTTTGCCTGAATAAGGAATAAGCCCTAAAATAGCCTTGAATAAAACTGTTTTTCCGGCTCCATTTGGGCCAATCACAGCAATAGTTGAATCTTTTTCCACATCAAAACTAATATCATCAAGAACGACATGACTGTCAAACTTAACATTAAGATGCGCTACCGAAAGAACAATTTCCTTCTGCATTTTTTACCTTAAAAGATTAAAAAATTACGTTGTAAAAATTAGAGAATAAAAAATCTCTTATTAACTTTATCATAAAATTAATTCAAAAAGAAAAGCTTTTTTAAAAGACTTTATTCCTTTAATTTTAAATTATCTGAAATAAAATTAAGAGCCTTGACTATCTTGTAAGTTTCAGGGTAGTTATAATAATCAAAATTAAACCCATCAAAATAGCTGTCCTTTTTCCAAAAAGTTAAAGATGAAATCCCAAGCTCTATTTTCCTATTGTTAACATCCGCAACTGCTGTCTTTTGAAAAAGATAATGTATAAGTCTAGACATTAAAAAATCGCTTTCAAAAGGCAAGCTTCTACCGAATATATATTCAGGCACACCTATTTCCTGAACAAAAAGCGGCAAACTCCCTTGATAAACATACCTAATCGTATTGGAAATTGAACTTATATCGTAAATATAGACATGGGTTGTATTCGCACTCAACCCTTTAATCTCGTCGGGAATTAAAAAGGGGTTGGCAACCCCAGGCAAAATTGGTTTGTCTAAAAGATTTTCTCCAACAATCTGAATCATTTGATTAAACCAGTTGATATATTCCTGACTGTAAGGGTTATTATCTGGGGGAATTGGCTCGTTTGCAATACTGACAGAAAATAAATTTTTAAATCCTTTTAGCCTCTTTGTAATTCTTAAAATTCTTTTTTTAAAAAACTCTCTCAACTTTTGACTTCGGTAAAATTCTCTTATTCCAAAAACAGCATAAGGCGAAGTGGCGTCGTGTGATCCGTAAAACGGATTCCAAGTTTTACGAGTAGTATAACAGTCAAAAAGTACAACCGATAATCCAAGACCTTTTCTTTCTAAAATATTTGAAAAATTTTGCAATCTATCCAATATACCCTGCTCATAAACTCCAAGACTAGTCTCATACTTATCGTCAACAAACACAGTAACGCTTCTTATATCCTTTATACTTTCAAGGTGGCTTTCTATTTCCTGATTATCACAAAGATATAAAAATGGAGTGGCCGCATGAGCTCCGTGTAAATTCCTAGGAAGATTTTTATTCGTGAAAAATTCCCATGTTTCAGGACTATTTAGCCAAGAAGTATTTTTTTCTCCCAACTCATAAATCAAATTTCCGAGAGCTAATGAAAGGGATGAAAGAAAAAATCCTTTAATAAACTCCCTTCTTGAAATCCTCTCCATTATACTTAATAAATTACAATTCCTATTGGGAAAAAATTAGAAAAAAGCTTTTGAAGATAATCACAAAAATCAACCATATCTTCCCTGTCTAAACTATTATTCGAATAATTAGAGGAACTTAATACTTGTTCAAATTTTTCAAAAAGCAAGTTTTTTTGCCATCTATCTATTTTTTGTGAGATATCAATATTAACTACCTCTTCACTTTCAAACGAAGAATCTCCCTTTACCGCCTGTATTAAAGCCGAATCCTTAAAGTAAGCAAAGCGCATTTGCAATAAAACTCTCCCATAAAAATCGCGTATATTAAAAGTGCGGCCCACCCTAGTACCAAGATTGGGCAAAACAAGACCATTCCTTTCTTGCCATTCTGTCTTCGCTTTTTCTTTTGACGACCATTCTAATTTAATTGATTTTCTGTTCCTATATAAAAGGGCATAAATCTGAGGATCTCCGATCCTTATTCTAAAACAATAAAAATCGTCTCCACTTTTGGTTCCGACCAAAACGTCCGAAACTCTGATTCCACCTCTTTCATCTTCTAAAAAAATTATGTCTTTATGTATCCCATCTTCAACAATGATATAGTGAACAAAGCTTTCCTTTAAACCAAAAAACTGAAATATCTCACCGTCTCTAAAATGATAAATCAACCTTTCGTCTTTATCTACTCGTAAGAAATCTTCTCTACCAAGATTGAATTCAAATTCCTTCATTTTTTGCAAATTCTATTATAAAGCTTATAAAATTTAAAATAATCAAAAATTAGATTAAAATATAAACTATGAGAAAATACAAGGCATATTTTCAAAGAATGCTTGATGAAAACAAAAAAACTTTTGAAGAATTTAAAAAGCTTCATGACGAATATAGCCTTAACCCCCACTTTCTTCAAGAAAAATTCAATAAAGAAGGTGAAAAAGTTCTAAAAATAATAAGAGAATATGAACAAAGGCTATGCGCCAACACAGAAAGAGGAATTTACAGCAAATTTTCGGGAAGGTTGGCTGAAAAATTCCAAAATGAGCTGCGTAAAGTCTTTCCAAAAATTGACTACATAGGGTTGATTACGAGTAAAGATAATCAAGAAGAAATCAGAGTCTTTAGAATTAAAAAGATTAAACTTTAAACTTAATTTTTAATTTTTAGAAGAAAGGCCCGAGGCTTCGTATACTTTGGTATTTACTTGCAAATTTTTTATTCTTTCCTCTATAGAGCATCTTATTGAGAAACTTGCCTGATTATAGCTTCCAGTGGTTATTAAATTACCTGAATCATGTTGTCTCCTTAAGTTCTTATACTGGTTTTTAATTTCTTCTACAAAACCCCACTCATCTCCCAAAACTCTGTAATTAGCTAAAGGTAAATCAAAAATTCTCTCTTTCACAATTTTATCCTTTAAAATTATATTACTAAAAACTTATGTCAAAATCCAAGCTTGGAGGAAAAAGATTTCTTTCGCTTACTGAATAGTTTAAAATTTCTTTCATCAGAATATTAACCTCCTCTTCCAGTTTTAGAATACTGGCGTCATCTGCGTAAACCGAAGGTTTGTAAAAACTATAATTAAAAGGCGTGGGAGTTAGTAAATTTTGAGAACTTTGAGGTGAATTTTTCCCAAGATTTAGGCTTTTTAAAAATCTACCCAAAAGCGCAATTGTACTATATAAAACAATTAAGACCGCCAATACTAAAACGAAAATTTTTAAAATTTTAAATAGTTGTTGCTTTAGATAAGCATCTTTCAAAAAAGGCAGACCCAAACTCCTATCAGTTTTTTCCATGTTTAGAGTCTTTACTTTATTTAACCTTGGAAGGTAGTTTAATAGCTTATTAATCAAACTTGAAGAAAAAGCCTTAAATTTTTTAAAGTCTTTTTTGACACTGTCTTCTTCTATCCTATTTTGACTTTGGTTTAAAATCTCAACCATATTAATTTTCTGCCGTTTTAATCTCTCTTATCACCTCATTCAAAAATGAGGCTGCGTCTTTCAAATAAAACTGAATTTTTCTTAAATCGGAAGTAATCTCATCATAAGTATTTCTTATCTTTTTATCCTTTAGAGAACTAAAACTTTGTACTTTTGAAGAAACTTGAAATTTTGCTTCCTCTGCCCTTAGAATAAGGTTCTCACTTTCACTCAGCCACTTGTCTAAAATTTGAAATTTTTTAGAAGAAAAAGAGTATCCCTCACGAGTATCTTCCCGAATTTCGTTCGTTTTTTGTTTTACATCATTAAAAGTCTCTTCCGTTTTATCTAAAAAAACAGAAACTTTTGCATTCGGAATGTTTACAATCACTTCATAAAATAAGACCTCGCCTGAATTAAATCTTTCTTTAGCCTTGTCTGAATCTCTCACCAAATCCTCAAGACTAAAAACTGAATTCAAAAAATCGCGATGTTGAGAAAACCACTCTATCTCCTGCTCAAGCAAAAGTAAAAGCCTTTCTTTTGTAGCTTTATCAATACTTTCCGTTTCCTTGAGATTTTGTCTTAAGTACTTAATGTAGTAAATAACCACCTCATCACGAGCTTTGAGCATATCTCTGGTTTGATTTATAGCGCTTTCCTTTGCAGATAAGGTCTTAAACCTTAAATATTCGGAGCGCTTGAGTAAATACTCTTGATGCGCTCTACCATATTCTTCTATTTTTGACCGATATTCTTTATAAATTTCATCAAGGCTTTCATCTGTAGTTTCTATCTTTTGGGCAAGACTTGTTTTAGTGAACAAAAAAGCAAAAATTGTTAAAATTAAAAAAAATTTATTCATGTTTTCATTTTATCAATTTTTTTTCGTAATTTATGTCTTAAATTCAGCTTCTCTTACCTGCCTTAAGCGTAAATTTTTAAGCTTAAATTAGAAAGAATTTTGTAATTAAGCCTGCTAAAATCTTTGACCAGCATATCGGCATTTTTTAACCTTTTTTTATGATTTTCATCTTGGTAAATTCCTACAGTCTTAATTCCTAATTTTTTTGCCGCGATAATACCTGCAGATGAATCTTCAAAAACAATGCATTCATTAGGTGACACCCCAAGTTTGTCTAAAACTATCTCAAAAATTTGGGGATCAGGTTTTTTATAAGATACCTCTTCTCCCGTTATCACTACATCAAAATCTTTCTCTATACCAAAACGATCAAACAGCTTCTCAACTACCTCCCAAGTGCTTGAGGTAGCTAAAGCGGTGTTTATTCCATCCATTTTTAAATCCTTGATAAATTTTTTAAATCCCTTCTTAAGAGTTATTGTGCTAATAAGCTTTATGTATTCTCCTTTAGTCTCACTAGCAAGTTCATATTTTCCCTTATTAGTGGATAAATTGTATTTTTTAAGAAGGATTGGCCAATTTTCTTCAATCCCTATGCCTCTGATATGAGGCATGGATGAAACATTCTTTGCACCCAAGCTCCTAAGTACTTTAGCGAAAGCCCTACCCCACTGTTTTTCATCGTCAACAACAGTGCCATCTAAATCAAATATTACAGTGGAAATATTCATAATTTAAACTTAAGAATTCTTTTAACATTTGGTCCAGTTATTGTGTCTTCAATCATAAAACCCAACCTTTCGACTTCTTTTCTTAATTTATCTGCTTTTTCAAAATCTCCTCTCTTTCTAAATTTTTCTCTTTTTTCAACAAGTTCTAAAACCTCTTTCGGTACTTCTTGGAAATCTTGGAGTTCCTTTAGTTTTAAGCCAAGTACTTCATCGAAACTTATTGCCAAATCATATTTATCCTCTGAGGGAATGTTGCTTTTAAGTACTTCCCAAAAAACAGCCAATGCTTTCGCGGTATTCAAATCATCGTTAACCGCGCTCATGAATCTAAAAGAAAAATCTTCAACCTTACTGGTTTTTTCACTTGAGATAACCAGCCTGTCAGTTTGCCTTTTGGAGGCTAAAACTAAATCTTTTAAATTATTAAAAGCTGACTGTGCGGCGGATAAAGCCTCCCAGGTAAAATTTTGAGGATCTCTATAATGAGAGGTTAGGAAAAAATAACGAAGAGATAAAGGGTCAAAACCTCTTGATTTAACATCCTCAACAGTAAAGATGTTTCCCAAACTTTTGCTCATTTTTTTGCCGTCTATCATTAAAAATTCTGAGTGAATAAAATACTTGACAAAAGGTTTGCCTGTTGCCGCTTCTGACTGCGCTATCTCGTTTGTGTGATGAATTGGAATGTGATCTATTCCTCCTGTGTGGATATCGAAAGTCTCACCCAAATACTTCATACTCATCGCTGAACATTCTATATGCCAGCCAGGAAATCCTATCCCCCAAGGCGAATTCCACTCCATTTGTCTTTTTTGCTCCCGAGGGCTAAATTTCCATAAAGCAAAATCGGTTGCGTTTTTTTTCTCACCAACTTTAACCCTTATTCCCACCTTAATCCCCTCTTTCCCTTTAGTCAGTTTTCCATAATCCGGAAACTTTGAGGTGTCAAAATAAATTCCATCGCTAGTTTTATATGTAAATCCCTTTTCTTCAAGCTTTTTAATTAACTCTATCTGCTCTTTTATATGATCTGTCGCTTTGCAAACAATATCCGGTCTTTCAATATTTAAACTGTCTGTTGAATCAAAAAACTGTTTTGTATAAAATTCGCTGATTTCCCAAGCAGACTTTCCCTGAAGTCTGGCTGACTTTTCAATCTTATCTTCTCCTGTATCTGCATCAGAAGTAAGATGTCCAACATCGGTAATATTCATCACATGTTTAACATTAAAACCATTAACTCTTAGTACTTTTTTTAGTACATCGTCTACAACATACTTTCTCATATGCCCAATGTGTGCGTTTGAATAAACAGTCGGTCCGCAAGAATACATGCCAACATTTGGAGGATTTATCGGCTCAAACTTTTCTTTTTTATGAGTTAGGGTATTGGTTAAAAAAATTTCCATTATTTTTATCCAATAAATTTAAAAATTTTTACCTCTTTCTTTGGTACCCATTTTTCCCAAAACAATTTCCGGAAATCCAGTCCGAGGTTTGGTACTGGGTTGAGGCAACGGCGGTTTTTCTTCTTTTTTTTCAGCTTTTGGATTAAGTATCTCCTCTTGGGCCTTCCTCCATTCTTCCTCCGACCTTTCTCTTTTCTGCCTCTGTCTTTTTATCTCTTCTTCAAGTTCCTGCCTTAATTCTAAAAGTCTTCTCTTATCCTTCAGCTCTCCAATCTTTTGCTCCAACCCGCTTTGTTTAGCGGCATCACTTGGCAAGTTCATGTCCTTTGCTGGAGACAAAACCTGTTTTATCGCCTCCTTGGCAACAAGCTTCGGTTCTTCCGTGACCAGTTTTTCCACTTGAGCTGGAACCACTTGAATTTTTCTAATGTGTCTTTGAAAAGGTTTTGGAGACCTAGTTAAGTTAACCATTTTTTAAATTTCCCTTCTTCCTAGTATTGCTTCTCTCAAAGTCAATTCATCAGCATATTCAAGATCAGAGCCTGTCGGAATTCCCATTCCCAGCCTTGTAACCTTTATTATTTTACCGTTATTTAGCTCTTTAATTCTTTTTGAGATATACATAGCTGTTGCTTCTCCTTCCATCGTGGGATTGGTCGCAAGAATTACTTCTTTTACTCTGTTTAAATCTTGGAATTTTATTCTTTTTATCAAATCATCTATAAAAAGCTCCTCTGGTCCGATATTCTCCAATGGGTTTATGGCACCATGAAGAACATGATAAACCCCAAAATACTTCCCAGTTCTCTCCAAAGCAAGTATATCCAAAGGATTTTCAACTACCATAACTAAACTTTTATCTCTGTGAGGGTCACTACAAATAAAGCAGGGGTCGCTTTCACCTACATTGTGGCAAACCGAACAAATTTTGGTTTCTTTTTTAAGTAAGACTAAAGCGTTTGCAAACTCCTCAATTTCTGTTTGAGGAACATGCAAAAGATAAAATGTAAGCCTTTGAGCTGTCCTTGGTCCAATACCTGGAAGTTTCTCAAAAGCATCAATTAACCTTTGAATCGCCTTTACAATTTTCATGCTCCAAAATAGATTATAGCAACTTAAGTTCAAGATATTAAGAGGTTTTAGTAATTATCTCTAAGTTTCTTCTTCTGGCGGGTTTCCAAAACGATAGCCAATACCTTTAAATGTATGAATAAACTGGGGATTTTTTGCATCATCGCCCAAGATTTTCCTAAGATTACATACGGTAACATCTAAAACCCCGGTATCCCCCATATAATCTGTTTTCCAAACTTCCCTCATAATAAATCTCCTACTTAAAATCTCTCCTTTATGCCTTAAAAACAACTCAAGTAATTTTGATAATTTGCGAGTCAATAACTTTTTTTCTTCACCAATCGATAAAACTCTATTTTTTACATCTAGTTCTAATTCCACCGAACCGTCTTCACCTTGATAACCCAGAATTTCATTTTTAGCTTTTGGAGCGACAATTCTTTCTATCCATCCATATAATTCCTTGGTAGTGCTACAAACAATTTCTTCATACGATTCTCCACTACGAGTATATGCCCTAAAAAACCCAGACTTGTATTCTACTGTAATAATACCTGAGTCCTCTAAATTATCTTTATTACTTGGACCTAATCTCACAACTTCGTGTCCTCTTTCTCTGAATTTTCTCTCAAGATTAAACGAAGTCCCGTCTCCCAATGGAACAGTGATAATTTTAGCGGGGTAGGCAATTACGGGGTTTGTTTCTTCGCTAGAAAACCTAAACCTTGGGTATAAATCTTCAAAAGAACTTCCTTCAAAAAACCTCTCAGCACTCATAAACACTTCCTGCAGACTAATAAACTAAAGTCCTTTGAGAAAATCAAGGGGGTTTTCTCCGCTTTCCAACCTTTTCTTTGCCACTTTTTCCGTAACATTCTGATTCGCCCTATTTATGAGATCTTTAATTTCTGGTCTTTCAACTCCATCTATTTCTATCCGAACCACCTTTTGCAGTCCATTAACGGTTACCTTCGCATTATTACCTTCCTCAGTGTGTGTAATTTGCTCAAATTCCCTCTCAATTTTTTTAAATTTACTTCTAAATTCAAAAAACTTTTTTGTTTGGCGTATTCTATCAAACATACTTTTTAGATCCTCTTAAAAATTAACTTCCAAATATTTCTTTTGCTATTGTTATTATATCCTCATCGTTGTCTTGTGTCAAAGAAGAATTAGGCGAGGATTCTAGCTCTGATTCGGTTAGTTCAGCTTTCTTAGGAGGGTCGGTAAGAACACATCTAACTTTTACAAAATTTCCCAAAACCTTTTGAACAGTATCTTCTAAAATTCTTCTATGCGGGTCTGATTCAAGGTGTTCTTTGTGAAAACGGTAATAAACTCCTAAAATCAAAATTTTTCCATCATAAGAAAGAGGTTTAGAAGCTCTAAGAAGAGCCTCTGTGGAAGGATTTCGGGGTTTAATTGATGCTAAAATTTTAAACCAAACCTCCTCATTAAACAAACTTCCTTTTGCATTTTGAGAAATTTTATTTTTAGAAATTTCTTCAGAAAAAGTCTTTAGACCTTCCTTTCTGCCTGCTTTATCACTTTCAACTTTTCCTTTAAGACTTTGTTTTTGTCCGTAATTATCTTCTTTCTGGGTACACCATTTAACCACCGCAATTTCCAAAGGCACCTGCTCAATGACGGACCCATCAACCTTCAAGGAAGCATCTTCAAATAAACTAATAAGATTTATTAACTGCTCTTTCGAAAAATATTTAACATCTTCCTGCGGCAAACCTAATTTTGCCAAAAGTCCCTTTCTCAGCCTGCTTATCAAAAGAGTAAATATATTCTTAACTGTCAATCCGGCTTCAACCGCCGCCTCTATTTTCTCTAATGCACCGATTGCATCCTTTTTGGAAAGAATAGATAAAAATTCTTCAATATTGAATGCTACCTTACCAAATATAAATTCGGATACACTTTTTTTGCTAATTTCAACTTTTTCAAGTATAAGTTGTTCAAGCAATTTGACTGCGTCTCTAAACGAACCATCTGAAGCTTGGGCAATGATTCTCAAAGCCTCCTCTTCTACTTTTATTTTTTCCCCTTTAATTACTCTTTTTAAACATCTTTCTATTTCTTCTTCTTTAGCCTTTCTAAAATTTATTTCTGTAGCTCTTGACCTAATTGTGGGAATGAGCTTCTCGGGATTGGTTGTCGCAAGTATGAATATCACATGAGCAGGCGGTTCCTCTAGTGTTTTAAGTAAAGCGTTTGAAGCCTCTGCTGTTAACATATGTGCCTCATCAATTATATAAACTTTCTTTTTTGCTTTCACACTTGCTAGCTTGACCTTTTCTCTCAACAACCTAACATCGTCAATTCCCCTGTGGCTTGCCGCATCCAGTTCAATAACATCAAGATTATCCCCTTTTGCTATGGACAAACATTGTTCGCAACTATTACAAGGCTTCCTGCTACTTAACAAATTCTCGCAATTAACAACCTTCGCCAATATTCTAGCTGCTGAAGTTTTTCCCACTCCTTTAGGCCCTGAAAATATAAAAGCATGCGGAATTTTTCCCGATGACAAAATTTTCTTCAAAGAATTTCTAACATCCTCCAAATCTAATTCATCTACAGTTTGCGGTCTATATTTTAAGTAAAGGGTCATATTTAAAAAAATTATAAGTTAGAATTTCTTAATCATGATGTTTCCCCAAAAGATGAATGACACCATGTTTGACTAATTCATAAATTTTCTCATCTAATAGCTTATTTTCACTATTTGCTTGATGCAAAGCCTTTGGAAAACAAACCACAACCTCTCCAAGGTAGACAAATCCGTCAGCTGGATAAACGAATTCAAAACCATTTTCTAAAAAGGCAAATGATAAAACATCATGAACCTCTTTGCTTTTTAAAAATTTATTAGACAAAAACCTCATCGTTCTTTCTCCAACTATGCTTACGAAAATCAGCACATCCGAGGAAATACCCTCGCCTATTAAAAACTCTTTTAATTTTCTTTTAATTTCAAGCGCATCAACAGGATATTTTGATTCTTTTTTAAACAGAATTTTAATCATCTCTCTTACCCTAACTTACTCTTCACAATTTCAGATACTTTTTTTCCATCAGCTTTTCCTAAAACTTTTTTCATCACCTCTTTCATTACCATACCAAAATTCAAATCTAGTTTATTTTCTCTAAAATAGAGGATAACATCATCAATAATTTTTTCCAATTCCTCATCGCTTATCTGTTTTGGTAAAAACTCCTCCAAAATGCTTAGTTCTTTTCTTTCTAAGTCAGCCCTTTCACTTTCTCCTACTTTATCATAAATTTCAATTGCCTCTTTTCTTTTTTTGACTTCTTTTTTTACAACTAAAATTTCTTCTTCCTCTGTCAAATCCCGGCCTTTTGCAATTCTTTCGTAATTTAGTGCTGAAGATAATAACCTTAGAGTAGAAACTTTAGTGCGGTCTCCTGATTTTAAAGCCCTAGCTATTTCTTGATTTATAGTATCAGCAATCATACCGCCCTCTCTGGGGTTATATCGCCTAAGAAATGGATATGAAGATGACCTATCATTGCGGCATCGCCTGAATTATGTACTATCCTAAACCCCGTTAAGCCTTTTGCCCTTGCTATGGACAGGGCAACCTCCTTAATCTCTTTCCAGACGCTATCCTCCAATTCTCCCAAATCCTTAACATGTTTTTTGGGAACGATCAAAAGATGGATTGATGCCTGGGGATTTATATCTTTAAAAACGACCAAATTCTCGGTTTCTTTCTCAAACTTTGTTGCCTCCTCCCCTCTTACTATTTTGCAAAAAATGCATTCCTCCATAGCATTTTTAATATATCAACTTGAAAACTCTTGAGCAAGAGGTATTTTTAAAGATTTATAACATCAACAACTTAAAGAAGTGAAATCAAAGCCTTCGCTAGCTTTTGGAAGTTATGCCTTACAAGACTTCTTGACAACATATCCCCTTATTGTTTTTTGTAACTTTTACGAGAAACGAAATCTTCTCGGTACCAGCTTAAAGCTTTTACAGGTATTTTACCTTTGTTTATTAAAATCACATCAACCACGCCCTTACCTAAATATTTTTCCAACTCAAATAAAAAATCTTTTGCAGTAAAATTATTTGTCTGCCCCCAACGGGTCATCAAATTTACCACAAAACAAACCTTCGCTTTGCTTTTTCTAACAGCCTCAGGAATCCCTTCAACAAGCAAATTAGGCAAAATACTCGTATATAAATCTCCCGGACCAATTACTATAAGATCTGCTTTTTTAAGGAAGTTAATTGCTCTTGGATTAGCCTTTGCTTTCGGCAAAACTTCAAGTCTAACTATTTTATATTTTGCTAACTTTTCATCTGGCTCATCCATGTTGTGTTCGCCCAAGAATTGTTTGCCATTTTCATACATTGCAACTAATTCTGCTTTATCAAAAGTCACCAGTATAATTTCACCTTGGACATCGAAAAATTCCCATGTCTTCTCTATAGCCTTTTTTTTGCGATCCATAAATCTCTGACAAAGCTGTCATGAAAAGATTCCCAAATGTCATTCCGGATATTCCCGTACCAGCGTTAAACCTATAGATAAAAAGTTTTCTTAATAACTCACTTGACCTTTACGAAACAAGAACCACTATGCACTGCCTAATATCAGAAGTTGGAAGAAGTCTAAATTCGTCTCTAATTACTCGGTTACTTCCCCCTGAATCGAATCATCGAAACTATGACTGACAAATCTAGCGCGTACTTTTTAAGACCTAAAAGAACAGTATATGTACCCGTTCCGCCTCCTATTACTACAACTTTTTTTCCTCCTCAATTAAAAGATTTATTTAACTTGAAATATTAGTAAGCTTGAGCGAAATACCAAATAAATCTTGAAGGTTTGCTGCAGTAAATACACTTGCCCCTTTTTGCTTCTTCACTAAATAGTTTGACTCTCGTGGTTGCCTTTGTTTCTTCTTTAATCTTTTGCTCGCAAAAGGAATTCTCACACCAAAATGCTTTAATAAAACCCCGTTTTGTTTTCATTATTTTTTTAAATTCAGAATATGTTTCTGCACTTCTAATGTTTTCTTCTAAAAAATCCTTTGCCTTTTCAAACATCTTCTCTTGAACTAAGCCTAAAATTTTTTCTAAACTTTCACTGACCTCTGATACCCTGGCTAGTTTCTCAAAATGTCCTACTCTTGCTTTCAAAACAAGGGTTTTTTCCTGAAGTTCTCTTAAACCAACCTCTATCCTCACAGGGATTCCTCTTAACTCCGCTTCATTTACCCTAAAACCAAAACTTTTTTCAGTATCTGAATAAATTTCAACCTTACCCGGATACAAGTTAGAACCTTCAAGAGTTTCTTTTATCTTATGGCAAAACTTCATTATCTCTGAATCGTTCTTACCAAATATTGGAATTATTGCTGCTTTTGTCGGCGCAACTTTTGGAGGTAAAACCAAACCATTATCATCTCCGTGAACTAAAACTACTGCGCCTATTGACCTTGTTGTCAAACCCCAAGAGTTTTGCCAAACATAGTTAACCTTTCCGTATTTATCTTGGAACTTAATGTTTAAAACCTTTGAAAAGTTCTGTCCTAAGTCGTGAGAAGTCGCTCCCTGCAAAGCTTTACCATCAGGCATTAAAGCCTCAACCGCGTAGGTGTTAAGGGCTCCTGCAAATTTTTCAGATTGGCTTTTAACCCCTGAAACAACAGGAATCGCGTAATACTCCTCGTAAATTTTCTTATACCAATCAAGCGCTTTAAAAACCATATCCTTTGACTCATTATGATTTGAATGCGCGCAATGGCCTTCCTGCCACAAAAACTCCAAAGTCCTTAAAAAAAGATAAGTCCTTTTCTCCCAACGTACAACATTATTCCATTGATTAATTTTAAGAGGAAGGTCTTTCCAAGATTTTATCCATTTAGAAAACATCTCATACATCACCATTTCAGAAGTCGGTCTGACTACTAAAGGTTCCTTTAGACTCTCTCCTCCTCCGATTGTGACAACCGCAAGTTCTGGAGAAAAACCCTCAACGTGTTCTTTCTCTTTCTTAAGCAAAGAGTAAGGAAAAAAAAGCGGAAAGTATGCGTTTTCTACTCCATCGCTTTTAATTAACCTGTTAAAAACCTGCTGAACATTTTCCCAAATCGCATAACCATAAGGCATTACAACCATAGTTCCCCTAACTGGAGCGTAGTCGGCAAGCTTAGCCAACTGAACTACTTGGTTATACCACTTTGATATATTTCCACTTTTTTTTGTAAGCAGTTTTTTCTCAAAAACCTGATTCATAAATTCTTTAAAATTTTAAATAAAAAAATTCTTAAAATTATTGTGAAGAATAAAAATTAAAAAATTAAAAATATAAAAAAATTAGCTACATTCCCAGATTTTGCAAATACTCAATATACCCAGAAAAGCCGAGCTTGATTATAAGTCTTATTTCCCTTAAGGTAATTGCCAACATAAGCATCACCAAAAATGCAAGACCGAGTGTGTGAATAAAATTTTCAACCCTTGAAACAATCTTTTTTCCAAAAATTTTTTCTATAAAAAGAAACAATATTCTTCCTCCATCAAGCGCGGGAAAGGGCATAATATTAAGAATAGCTAAATTCACCGAAATTACACCAACCCAGTTTATAACAGCTAAAAGTCCCTGATTTGAGACTTGAGTGGTTAAAACAAATAAAGTTGCAGGTCCTCCAACATCTTTAGGAATTACTCCAATCAAAAGACCTTTAAACATATTAACTAAACCAGCCAAAACCAAACCTCCCCAAAAAATAGCATCGCCAATACCGTGGTAAATTCCGATAAAAGGTCTTTTCCATAAAGCAGGATATGTGTTTTCTACTTTAGTTGAAGAAATAGCAATTCCCAACGGACCCTCGCCTTTTGGAGGATTTTCGCGAGGAGTGGCTATAATATTTAACTCTTCACCGCCCCTTTTTACTAGTATTGAAACTTCTTTTTTTGCTCTAGCACCAACTGCATCTGTCAACTCTTTAGCTGTTTTAATTTCAAGACCATCAACCTCCGTAATTATATCGCCTACCTTTAAACCCGCTTTTTCAGCTGGCGAATCCTTTCTAACCTCAAGAATCTCAACCCTTCCTAATTCAACAGCCTTCGGAATACCATTTACTGTGTAAAATAACGAAAAGGCTATAATTCCTAAAACAAAATTCATAAATACTCCGGCCAAAATAATGGCGGCGCGCACTTTTTTTTCTTTATTTACAAAAGCTCTTTTAGGATTTAGGTTCTTTCCTGATTCCTCCTCTCCGTGAAGCCTGACAAATCCTCCAAAAGGAAAAAGGTTTATAGAATAAATGGTTTCTCCAATTTTTTTGCCAAAAATTCTGGGCGGAATGCCAAATCCAAACTCCTCAACCAAAACATTAGCCTTTTTAGCAACTATGAAATGACCTAACTCGTGGACAATTATTAATATTGACAAAAAAAGTAAAAAAACAACAATAGATACAAGCATTATTAAATTTTAGTCAATTCTTCCTCCTTTCTTTTTCCAATCTCGTTTATCTTTTCAATAAACTCATCAGTAATTTCCTGTAAACACTTCTCTTGGTAAAAACGCTCATCTTCGCTTATTTTCTTATTTTCAAAATCCTCTTTTATATCATGCATATAGTCTCCTCTTATTTGACGAATCATAACTCTTGCGTTTTCTAACTTTGTTCGCAAAAGTTTTACATAAGCTTCTCTATCCTCTGAGGTTAAGGTAGGAAGGCTTATTCTGATAATTTCTCCATCCTGAACTGGATTTAAACCTATATTAGAAGCTAAAATACCCTGTCTTATTTCTCCAATAATTGTTAAGTCCCAGGGCTCAATAATTAAAGTTTGAGGATCTGAAACGCTGATTGTTGCAAGCTCTTGAACTTTAAGCTTTTGCTGTCCACCATAGACTTTTATTTCTAAATTCTCAACCAAAGCTGGAGTTGCCCTGCCTGTTCTTATCGAATTAACATCCGCACTTAATGAATCTAAAACAGCCTTCATCCGTTTTCTTATTTCCTCTTCGTTCATAACAAAATTATTATAATATTTTACACCAACTGATATTATAAATTTATTCGCCCAAAACTATTCTAAACACCCTTCCTATTCTAATGTTTTCTCCCGTTTTGACAATTGCCTCGTTAATCAAGTCTGAAATTTTTTTACCAGGGTCTTTAATAAATTCCTGCTTTTCAATATTTTCCTCGCCCATAGAGGCAACCTGCAGTGCTATATCATGAGCTAAATTTTTAAAAATTTCATTCCTGGCTACAAAATCCGTCTCGCAGAATAGTTCTACCAAAGAAGCAATTTTACCTGAGTGGTGAACATAAGTCTCAATTATGCCCTGATTTGTGGCTCTATCCTTTCTTTTTGAAGCTTTTTCAAATCCTTCCTTCCTCAAAATCTGTTCAGCTTTCTTTTCGTCGCCATTTACCTCTTCCAAAAGTCTCTTGATACGCATTACCGGAGCGCCTGTTTTTTCTCTAATCTTTCTAATTTGGTTTGCATCTATCTTCATAAAATTATTTTTTTGATTTTCCTTCTAATATAGCATCCTTAATCAAATCCAAAACATAGTCAAGTGCTTTGGTAGAATCATCATTCATAGGGATTGGGTAATCCACTAAAGTAGGATCTGAATTCGAATCAACAACCGCAACTGTTTTTACATTTTTCTCAATTGCCTCCTTAAGGGCTGTTTTTTCTTTTTTTATGTCAACTATTACAAGGACATCGGGAAGTTTCTCCATTCCCACAAGACCTCCCAAAAATCTCTCCATTCTTTCTATTTTTCTCTGAATAAGAAGTTTTTCTTTTTTGGTTCTATTCTCAAATTCCTTTTTTTCAAAAGAGGATTTCAAATCTGTAAGGCTTTTAACTGTTTTTTTTATTTGTTCAAAATTGGTAAAAGTTCCTCCAAGAAAACGCTCGTTAACAAAAAAGGATTTGGTTTTTTGAGCCACTTCTTTTATCTTATCTTTTACCTGACGCTTGGTTCCCACAAAAAGAAAGGTTTTACCCTCCTGCGCCTCTTTCTTCACAAACTTCAGTGCATCTTCCAACAAAACCTTAGTCTTTGATAAATCAAAAATATGAATACCTTCCCTCTGACCGTAAAGATAATGGGCTATTTTTGGATTCCAACGCTTTACTTGGTGCCCAAAGTAAGCACCTGTTTCCACTAGCTCTTTTAGAGAAACTTCTCTCATGAAACTTTCTTCCTCTTACCGCATTTGATGCGGATAATAATCTTTTTTTAGGAAGCGAACTTCCAGAGGAAGTAATGTGTGATTTTTTAAAGTTTATCAAAGCTGCAAAAGAAATTCAACGGTTGTTTAAATTAAGAATAAAGAATCAAGAAGATAGAATTAAGAATTTAGAAGCTAGAAAGTAGAAAGTAGTATAATTTTAAACGCAAAATGTAATTCAAAATGTAAAAATTTATTTTTTGAATTTTGAATTTTGGATTTTGATATTGTTTAGAATTTAGAATTTAGGATTTAGGATTTTTTTTTAACCATTAATCATTTCTTTGCCGAATCGACCAAATTTTCCAAAAGGCAAGCAATTGTAACCGGTCCAACGCCTCCGGGAACAGGAGATATAAAAGAAGCTTTCAGGGAAACTTCCTCGGTAACGACATCTCCCTTCGGATAGCCAACATCAATCACCACCGCGCCTTCTTTTACAGCGTCTTTTCCTATAATTCCAGGCGAACCAGTAACACTTATAAGAATATCCGCGTCTAAAGTTTTCTCCTTTAAATTGCTTGTTTCTTTATCAACGCCGACCACCTTGTAACCCATTTCTTTAAAAACGTTAAAAATTTTTCTCCCCTCAAAACCTTTTGCACCAACCACAACCACTTTTATCTCCCTCCCAACAGGTAAAAAAAAGTCTGCCTCTTTTACAGTCTCAATTACAGCTTTGACAACTGGAGTTAAATAAAAACTTTTTTCTCTTAAACCATCAACATCCTTTTTAAAATCAATTGCATTTATAATTTTTTCTTTATCCTCTAGTGAAAATTTTGGAGGTAATGGAAGTTGAACCATTATTCCGTGTACAAAATGGTCTGAATTAAGCCTCTTAATTTCAGAAATTATCTTTTCCACTGAAACACCTTGACCGTACCTTTTAATTTCCAGATTTGTACCTATGCTTCCAGAAGCATCTTTTTTGAGTTTTAGATAAAGTTTTCCCGAGGGATTATCTCCAATAAGTATAGAAATAAGTTTCAGTTTAACTTTCCTCTTCTTCAACTCAGAAACTCTTTTTTTTAAAACTTCAAGCTTTTCTTTGGCTAATTTCTTTCCATCAAAAAAATAAGCCATGCTGATATTTTACAACAGAAATATTGATTTTAGTCGGAAGTTTAAAATAAGATAAAATTAAAATTTTTCATGAGTGTTGAAAAAAAAGAAAATTTGTGGCAACAAGATCTTAACGATAATAAGGACAGTCCTGGGAACGAAAACAGTTTTGATCCAGAAACATTCATTGAAGGGCTATCAAATAGACTTAGAAAAATTTTTCCTGATGACTTCAACGCAGACTTTAACAGAATAGATCCTGAAATTAGAGAGATTATACAAGAGTGGGAAGATGAGTTAGGCTTATAAAAACTAGAAGTAAAACCACTTCAGGAAAAAGATATAGGAAATTTACTACACATTTTTCTTACCTCTTCTCTTATCTCTAAAAGTTTTGCTTGTTTTTCAAATTTTTTCTTAAAGGCAAGAATATAAGTTTTTCTAGCTTCAACATTTTTAGGAATATTATATCCTTTAACTAACTCAATAACCGAAAGTATCCATTTTGCTATCTGCTTCATCTCAGTTTCACCCATTCCTCTGGCAGTGATTGCCGGAGTTCCTAACCTTAAACCAGAGGGAAAAAAGGGCGGATTTGGATCGTTGGGAACAGTATTTTTATTAGCCACAATTCCTCCCTTTTCCAAAGCCCAAGCAACAAAGAATCCGTTTGTTTCTTTTTCGCGCAAATCAACTAAAATAAGGTGTTTATCCGTTCCTCCGCCCACCAAACGAATACTCCCTTTTATAAGTTCTGAAGCCAGTGTTTTAGCATTTTTTACTGTTTTTTGAGCATATTCTTTGAACATTTTTGTCTTAACCTTTTCTAAGCAAATTGTTATTCCTGCTATGGTATTTAGATGCGGTCCGCCCTGTACCCCAGGAAAAACTGACTGATTAATACTCTCCATCAATTCTTTCCTGGCAAAGATCATTGCTCCCCTCGGCCCTCTAAGTGTTTTGTGAGTTGTCATTGTAACAACATCCGCATAAGGAAAGGGGGATTTGTTAACCTTAGCGCTAACAAGTCCTGCCTCATGCGCGATATCAGCCATATAAAAGGCTTTAACCTCCTTGGCAATTTCTTTTAACGCTTTGTGATTAATCTCTCTGGGATAAGCTGTTCCTCCGGAAATTATAAGTTTAGGCTGAAAAATTTTTGCAATTTCTTTAATTTTCTTATAATTAAGAATTTCCGTATCAGGATCAACAGAATAAAACTTAACCTGATAAATTTTTGAAACCAATGTTATCTTCTTCTCTTTAAACTCCCAACCATGCGATAGATGACCTCCGCTTGTCAAAGACATAGACAATATTTTATCTCCGGGTTCCAATAAAGCATTGTAAACTGCCAGATTAGCAGGAGTTCCAGAATAAGGTTGAACATTTACACCCCACTTTTCAGATTTTAAGCCAAATGCTTCCAAAGCAAGCTGTTGACAAATAAGTTCAATTTCATCGACATATTCCATTCCCTGATAATATCTTTTTCCAGGCAAACCCTCTGCGTATTTGTGCATTAAAACAGATCCAACTGCCCTTCTTACTTCGGGATAAGTATAATTTTCAGAAGGAATCATCATCAAAGTTTCCTTTTGTCTTTTTTCTTCTTTTTTTATCAGTTCTGAAACACTAATTTTCTTCATTTAAAACTTTCTGAAAGGATTTATTTTTTAATAATTAACCTTCTATTTTTATCAAACATTTATTTAAAAGGGTAAATATCTTAACATTTTAAATTAACCCTTTGTTTTGTATTTGTAAATTTTCGGAAGGCTTATATCTAACTTTATGGTGTTTCAAACACCTTGCAGCGTAACCCTCGCTTCTGTCTCCTACCAAAACTACAGGATCACTCCAATTGGCGGGTTCTCCTCCTACAAACCTCTGTGTTTCTGTTGCTGGTTGACCACAAATACTTCCGTCTTCTAACACCTCGTCGCATACTGCAGTAAGGGTAATTTTTTCTTGCGAAAGAGCCAAAAGTATTGGCATCGGACCAAATGGTTCTCTTCTAAAATCTCTGCTTAATCCAGAAACTATTACTTTAATATCTTTTTCTAACAAAAATTTGATTACCTTTACAACCGAATACTCACCATCTTCATCTTTCTGATCCATAAATTGAATCTCATCTATTAAGACTACATTAACCCCTTCTTCAAGTTTCTCTATCAACTCATAAGGGTTCTTTACAGCGGTTGCCTCTGATTCGCCTCCAAACCGCGTTCTTATTTTATTCAAACCTTCCCCTCTTTCACCCAAAATCGGCTTAAAAAATTGAACTTTAGCTCCTCCGATTTCAAGAGATTTTGCAAGTCTTATCAACTCCAATGTTTTTCCCGAAAACATTGGACCTTCAATTGTAGTCAATCTCTCGGTCATAACTTAAAAAAATTTTTAGTCTTGGCTATTGTCGCCTAACTTTCTCTGAGTTCTTAGCTCTGCATTTAATCTTCCTAATTGACAGTCTTTTTTCCAGTTAACAAAAGTAAAAAAGGGTTCCAAAAAAGGAAATTGATTAAGAATTTCCTCAACTGCTTTCTGAACAACTTCTCTATAATGCGGGTGTCCGCTCTCCATCGTCCTCAGCTCAGAAATAAAAATCAGTTCTCTTAAATTAGCCAATACATTAAACCTGAGTTTATTGCCAAAAATTGTCACATACTCGCTCGCATCAAAAAGTTCAGAAACACTAGCAATTCTTTGGTTAAGATCTCTTGTTTTTTGCGCCTGATTTTGATAATCAGATAAGACATCCTCCATTTCAAAAAACTCCTCAGGAATATAAATTTCATCCGCAGACAGCATCTGCCTCTCAATACTACATATCCTGTGCCTTTGCAAATCTCTATAAATTCCAAAATCACACTTAAAATCAAATTCAAAAAAAGCATGCTCAAACGAACGCGGAAGTTTATGTCTTCTATTTCCTCTCTCTGGCAGGGATCTTTTAATGATTCCTAAAACTGTAGGGCTAAATGAAAGTTCAGGATTTTTGGCTAAATCCTTTTTCTTAATTTCTTTTAAAAAATTTACAATTTCCTCCTTAGAAAAATGCCCTTTTCCCTGTGCAGTGTAAATAATTTGAGAAGCTATCATAACCTCGATATCCTCCGGAAAAAAACTAACAAGACTAACTTCTTTCCCTTCACTGAAACTTCTAGGAATTTTATCAATCCAACTCTGTGCTTCTTCTTTCTGTTTTACCCTTAAATCTCCCAGATAATCCTGTGTAGCTTTGCCATGAGCAGTTAAAACTCTTCTTAAAAAAGAGGGCACGACTTTGCTTGCCTCCTGACAAGCTAAAATACCTAAAAGCCTTACTTCTGGGTGAGCTGAAGACAACATATTATTAACTCCGTGCTCCGCCGCCTGACCGCTGAAGAAAGCTCCTAAACTTGTAAGAGTGGTTGCGGGAAGGAAAACCCTTATTGTGTCAAAAACTCTAGCATTAAGCGCATTTTGATAAGCCCTTTGTGCTTTGGCTTTTTCCTCTTCATCTAAATCCGAATATCTAAATTCTTCACCTGTCTTACGGTCAGTAAAAATTTGAGTTTCAATCGGATATTTTTGTAAAAAAAATTCTTTAACTCTTTCCCTGTGCCTGTTGTAAGAATCAAACAAGCTCTGGTTCCACTCTAAAAACTCTTGGGCAAAGCTTGACGCCATTATTCTCGGTTCCCTAAAAAATTGATATTCACCCTCTATTTTTGCTCCAAAGTTTAGATACCTCGTGGACTTTTCTATATAAGCTGCGCCAATTCTTCTTTCCTCTATAGCTTTTGCAGCTATTTGAGACACATCCTTAAAACAAATATGCACTCCACCCATTTGAATAACTGAATCATCGCCAAACTCTACAAAAACCCTTTCAAAAAATTCTTCTGCTTTTCCTTTTCCAACCCCACTTTCTCTTCTAACAGTCAATGAGGGCTGGTAGAACTCGTCTAAAAACACCCTGCGAATACTTTTTCTACTCCGCGAATAGCGGCTAAGAAGCGCCGCTGAAACTTCCTGAGTAAGTCCTTTTATCGCAAACACACGCTGGTCTGAATTGGTAAAAAATTCTGAAAGAATTTCTTTTTCTTCCTCACTAAAATTCTCAGGTTTATAAGCAAAGGCTTCGGAAAAATTTAATCCTCTTAAAATTTCAAAGTTTTGAAAACTGCCTGACAACCTTTCCTCTTTGCTCATAAAATTATTTAAAAATTAGAAAGCTGGAAGAATTTTTAACAATATCTAAAACTTTGTCAACTACTAAATTTTATAAAATCTAATTTGATTTTTAATAAAATTTTAGGAGTTTGAATCTAGAATCTAGAAAGTAGAATCTAAATACTTTAAATACAAAATATTTTTTTGAATTTTGAATTTTGAATTTTTAATTTTGAAATTGTTTAGGATTTAGTATTTTTTTTCTTAACCATCAATTTGAATTTTACTTTCTTTCGGTAATCTCCAAGAAGCCCACTTGCAATCTGGAAATCTTGAACATCCATAAAACCTTTTACCCTTTTTGCTTTTCCTTACTATAATTTCACCCTTTTCACATTCCGGACAAACTCTGCCAACTTTCTCTACATAACTTTTCTTATAACTACACTCTGGAAATCTTGAACAGGAAACAAACTTTCCAAATTTTCCAATCCTTATCACAAGTTCACCCTGCCCGCATTTAGAACACACTTCTTTTAAACTTTCAGTTTCAATTTTTATTCTTTGTGTATTTTCTACTTTTTCTAACTTATCTTTAAAAGGAGTGTAAAAGGAATTCATCATTTTAACCCAGTGCAATTTTCCCTTAGCAATTTCGTCTAGCTCATCCTCCATATAAGCTGTGAAGGAATAATCAACGATATCGGGAAAATTTTTAATCAAAAAGTCATTAACTGCTATTCCAAGAGGGGTTGGTTTAAATCTTCCTTCAACCTTTTCAACATAAGACCTGATTTGAATTGTGGTAATAATCGGCGCGTAAGTAGAAGGCCTGCCAATGCCTAATTTCTCCAGCGTTTTTATCAAAGAAGCTTCGTTATAGCGAGGTGAAGGTTGGGTAAATTTTTGCTCAGATATAACTTTTATTAAATCCAAATCCTGACCCCTTTGCAGATCTGGAAGTTCTTGAACACCCTTTTGGCTAAATGGAATAACTTTTCTAAAGCCGTTAAACTTCATAACAATACCAGATGCTTTCAAGATATAAACATAAGTATTACCATTTAATTTTGGCCTTGCCTCTATTTTAGCTACAGTTTCTTCAAAGACAGACTCTTTCATCTGACAGGAAACAAACCTTTTCCAAATCATACTATATAAAGATTTATGCAAACTTCCTATTTCCTCATCTTTAATTAAATCAGGCAATAGATAAACATTGGTTGGTCTTATAGCTTCATGGGCCTCCTGAGCCAATTTTGACTTTGTCTTGTAAATTCTCGGTTTGTCAGGAAGATAATCTTTACCATATGTTTCAGATATAAACTTTCTAACTTTCTGGACAGAAGCTTCTGAAAGGTGGGTGGAGTCAGTTCTATGGTAAGTTATTAAACCTTTTTCATATAACTTTTGCGCAAGAGTCATTGTTTTTTTTGCAGACCAACCAAATAATCTAAAAGCAGACTGAGCCATTGTAGAAGTGGTAAACGGTGGATATGGAAACTTTTTGACCTCGCGTTTTTTTACTTCTAAAACTTTATATAAACAATTCTGCAGATCCTTTACAACCAAGTAAGCTTCTTTTTTATTTTGTAATTTCTGTTTTTTATCATTAATTTTTAAAAGCGAAGCCCTGAAGCTTTCACCGGTTTTTTTTCGAAGGTCGCAGAAGATCTCCCAATATTCCTCCGGATGAAAATTTTCAATTTCTCTCTCGCGTTCCACAATAAGCCTCAAAGCAACAGATTGAACTCTTCCTGCGGACAGTCCTCTCCTCACCTTTTTCCACAAAATCGGCGAGAGCTTGTAACCGACCAACCTATCTAAAACTCTTCTTGCTATTTGAGCGTTGACCAAGTTCAAATCTACTTTTCTGGGATTTTCAACTGCTTTTTGCACAGCCTCTTTTGTCACTTCATGAAAGACTATTCTCAAAAATTTGGAGTCGTTAATTCCTGACTTGGAGTTTATTAGTAAATCTTTGATATGAGAGGCGATTGCTTCACCTTCTCTATCAGGATCGGTTGCAAGATAAACTCGAGATGCCTGAAATGCCTTTTCTTTTATCTTTTTAATTCTTTCCTTTTTTTTGGGAATTATAACATAATTTGGGGTAAAATTCCTTTCAATATCTACTGCTAAACTATTTTTTGGCAAGTCTTTTACATGACCCATAGTTGCCTCAATAGTAAAATCTTTTCCTAAAATTCCGGAAAGTGTTCTTGCTTTTGTCGGTGACTCAACAATTACTAAATTCATAAATTGTTTTCTAAAAAGTTATGCCTTTTTATAAACCTTATTGCCAATATTTTTAATCATACCTTTTAATTCCATAAATGAAAGTTTTTCTGAAACTTTAGAAATTCCTAATCCAGATATTCTAACAATTTCGTCAATATGTAAAGGCTCTCTGGAGATTATTTCATACAACTTAGTCTCAAATTCGTCGCTTGGCATTGTTTTTTGAATTTCCTCTAAATCAACCTTAAGCTGTAAATTAAGCTCCTCTAAAATATCGTTAACTCCTGTTACCGGCTTCGCCCCATTTTTAATCAAAAAATTCGGTGCCTGGCTTGTTGGCGAAGTTATCGGACCTGGTACTGCAAAAACCTGTTTGCCTTGCTTTGCTGCATGATTTGCTGTATGAATGGTACCACTTCCTATCATTCCTTCGATAATCACAACAGCTTTAGACAAACCTGAAATTATTCTGTTTCTAAATGGGAAAAAGTGCTTTTGAGGAAAAACACCAACCGGAAATTCGGAAACAATTGCTCCACCCGACTCAAGAATTTTTTTGCCCAGCCATTCATTGGTTCTTGGAGTAATTTGATCAACACCTCCAGCTAAAACTGCTATGCATCTTCCTGAAACTTCAAGTGCGCTTTTATGAACTTCTGAGTCAACACCCAAGGCAAGTCCTGAAATTATTGTAATCCCTAAACTCGCCAGCTCTGAGGAAAGTTTATAAGTCACATCTCTTCCATAGGAGGTCATCTTTCTACTGCCCACAATCGCAACTGCGTTTTTATCGTTCTTGCTTAAATTGCCTTTAAGATATAAAACCAGAGGAGCATCTTCAACTCCCCTTAAGTTTTTCGGATAATCCTCGTTATTAATAGTAATAAACTTTATTGAATCTTTTTTCAGCTTTTCAAAGTATTTTTGGGGATTAAACTTATTTCTGTAATCAACAAAATCATCAACCGTACTTTTTCTTAATCCTATTTTAACAAGCTCGTTTTTATTCGCCTCCCAGGCATTTTTTGCACTTCCAAAATAGTTTATCAAAAGACTTGTCCTTGCCGGCCCAAACTCTATAAAAGAATATAAACATACTAAATATTTATCCTCATCCATAATTTAAACCATTTTAGTATTCTAACAGATTGAAAAGTTAAGAAAAAAACATTTTTAAACAGGACTAATTTTTTAAATTTTTAATCTAAAAAGTATCAAGATATTTAAAGGGTTTAAAAAGATTTATTTCCCGTCCCTTTCTTTAAACCAATAATCAAAAATCTCTCTTGCAATCGGACCGGAGGCACTTGAACCTTCTCCTCCATTTTCAACTAAAACAGTTGCCACTATCTCGGGGTTTTCAACGGGCGCAAAAGCGACAAACCAAGCGTGAGGATCTCCACCTTCTGTTTCAGCAGTTCCTGTCTTGCAGGCAACATCAATTCCTGTTTTTTCCATAAAATCAAAAAAGGTAAATCCAGTCCCCCCCCTAGAACAAGCCTGCTTCATTCCATCGATAACCAAGTTAAGATTTTTCTTTTCAATATTTAAATTGCTGCATCTCTCCTCTTTTTCAATTATGTGAGGAGTGCAAATTTCAGAAGCGTTTGCAATAGCTTGTATCAAGGTGTTTACTTCTATCGGTGTTAAGGAAACATCTCCTTGACCTATAGAAATGTGATAGGTATTTCCCAAAAACCATCTTTCTCCCTTAACTTCCAGTTTCCATGAAGGAGAAGGAATAAGACCAGAAATCTCTCCTGTTAAATCTATGCCTGTTTTTTCATCCAGCCAAAATTTATGCGACCAGTCCGCAATAGACTGCGGGCCTAACATTTCACCCAGTTTGTAAAAAAAGGTATCTGTTGAACGGGCTATTGCTTTAGTTAAACCAATTTTACCCTCGACACGACCGTACTGAGTAAAGTACCAATTTGAATATCTGAACTCTCCATAGGCAGTTTTAACTACAATACTTCCAGTATCCTCAAAAACATAGTTTTTATCAATTTTACCCTCCTCCAATCCGGCAATTGCCACAACCAATTTAAATATAGAACCTGGATGGTATCTTCCGCCAATACCTCTATTTAATAAAGGTAAAGACTTATCATCCAAATAAGCCAAAACTTCATTTTTTTTGGATTTTTTAATAAAAAACTCAGGGTTAAACGAGGGAGAGGAATAAAGAGCAAGAATTTCTCCTTTTGAATCGCTTATTATTATTGAACCCCTTTTACCTTCCATTAATTTTGAAATTTTTTCTTGAAGGTTGTAGTCAATGGTAGTTTTTAAATCCTTACCGGGAACCGCTGGTTTTCTCCCCAAGGTCCTAACCTTTTCTCCAAGCGCATCAACCTCGATTAATTCTTCTCCATCTATCCCTGAAAGTAAACAATCGTATACCTCCTCAAGACCGCTTCTTCCCACAATCTCTCCTAACTTTCTCGGTCCTTTTTCAGGACATTCTCCCCTTACTTTGCCAACCTCATCAGAATTAGTTTCCCCAAGATAACCGCTTACATGGGCAAACCCTTGAGACAGAGGATAATATCTTTCCCACTCCGTTATCACATCCGAACCCTCAAAGTTTTCTTCAACTTCAACTTTTTCCACTTCTTTATTAGAATTTATAAAAATCTTTTTCTTCACCTCTTTATTACCAACTAAAACCTCGCCGCCTCTTGCTAAAATTCTTCCTCTGGGAGCAACAATATTAACCCTTTTTATCCTATTACCCTCGGCAAGCACTTTATAATATTCGCCTTTTATTATTTGAAGATCAACCAATCTTGCTAAAAGAGTTAAAAAAAACAAAAATAAAATTCCTTTGTAAAACCAAATCAACCAATCTTGAGTTTTTTGAATTGATAATTTCTCCATTAAATTTTTTAGGAATTTGGTTTTAGACTTTAGTTGTCAGCCTCACTTTATCAAGAAGACTATCGTCTTCCAATATTTTACCGCAGCCTCTAACTACGCAAGTAAGAGGATCATCCACGATATAAACCGGCATTTTAGTCGCTTCAGCAATAAGCTCATCTATTCCAGGAAGAAGAGCTCCGCCGCCGGAAAGCCAGATTCCTTTTTCCATAACATCCGAAACTAGTTCTGGAGGGGTTTCTTCCAATGTCTCGATAACATTTTTAATTATCTCTTGAATAGTCGGTGTTAAAGCTTCTCTAATTTCAGCTGATGTAAGTTTTATAGATTTGGGAAGACCGGTTTCTAAATCTCTTCCTCTTACAACAAAAAAATTTCCTTTATCCTTTTCTTTGCAGCTTCCTATCGCTATTTTTACTTCCTCGGCGGTAGTTTCTCCTAAAAGAAGTGAGTATTTAAGTCTTACATAAGAAATTATCGCCTCATTCATCTCATCTCCTGCAACCCTAATCGATCTACCAACCACCACCCCACCCAACGAAATAACAGCCATTTCGGAAGTACCTCCCCCTATATCTACAATAAAAATCCCATCGGAACTATCTATTGAAAAACCGGCACCAATGCAGGCTGCCATTGTCTCTTCAACAAGATATGCTTCCCTGCTTCCAGCTGTCAATGAGGCATCAACTACCGCTTTTTTCTCAACTTCAGTAACTCCGGAAGGAATTCCAATCACAACCCTTGGTCTTGGAACTTTTGGCAAAATCCCATGCGACTCATGAACCTTTTTTATGTAGTGCGAAAGCATTCCAATTGTCGCGTCAAAATCCGCTATAACTCCGTCCTTTAAAGGCCTTATCACCTCTATGGTTGAAGGTGCTTTTCCTAACATTTTTTTTGCCGAAGCTCCTATTGCCAAAATCTCTTTTGTTTTCTTATGCCTGGCAACAACTGAGGGTTGTCTTATCACAACGCCCTTGCCTCTTACCCAGACCAAAGTATTTGCTGTTCCCAAATCTATTCCAATATCATAAGACAAAGCACCAAGCAGTCTATCAATCGGATTTTTGATAACAAACCTCTTCAACTTTTTTAAACTTATTCCTTTAATCATTGCATTTTTGCCGAAGTTCCCATAAAATTTTTAAGAAAATTCCAAAAAAAGCGCCTTCGCAAATTTATTTTTGTAAATGAGAAATTTTTTTGATAAATTATTTGATAAATTAATAGAATATTTTTTCTCCTTGCTGTTTTTTCTCATACCTTTAATAGTTTTCCCAAAAACAAGCGAACTTTTTGAATTCAATAAAATGGTCTTAACTTACATTTTGACCTCACTTTTGGTCTTCTCTTGGTTTTGTAAAATGATTATTGAAAAACGCATCATATTTAGAAAAACCCTGCTTGACATACCTTTTTTAATTTTCTTGGCAACACAGCTTCTCTCGACAATTATCTCCATCGATAAAAGAGTATCAATCCTTGGCTATTACTCCAGATTCCACGGCGGATTGTTATCGTCAATATCATACTCTCTACTTTATTGGACATTCGTCTCAAATTTTGACAGAGAAAAAACACTAAAATCCCTTAAATTCTTTCTTAGTTCTTTAATCATTGTAAGTGTTTGGGCAATTTTTGAGCATTTTGGAAAATCCTTTAGTTGTCTAATTTTCCCAGGTTTTGGTACCTTTGACGCTTCATGTTGGGTACAAGATGTACAAACAAGAGTTTTCGCTACTCTTGGACAGCCAAACTGGCTTGCTTCTTTCATTGTTGCATCTACTCCTATTACAATGGCATTTATTCTAAGCTCAAGTTCTAATAAAAAAATGAATTATTTAAAAAATTTAACTTTCTACTTACTTTTACTGACTTTATTTTTTCTAACACTTCTTTATACAAAATCCAGGTCAGGATTTCTTGCCTTTATAGGCTTAGACGCTACATTTTTTTTGGGACTAATTTTCTTAAGACACAAAGCAAACTATTTACTCAAAAATTTTTTGCCGATGCAAATTCTTTTTCTCATCTTAATTTTATTAGTTGGTACCCCTTGGACTCCAAAGATTTCAGACATTTATAGCAAGAAAGAGGCAATCAATCAACCCCAAAATAAGGCTTTGGTTACTCAGCTTGAAAAAGGAGGAACAGAATCTGGTGAAATAAGAAAAATTGTTTGGAAAGGAGCAATTGAAATATGGAAAAACTACCCTATTTTGGGAAGCGGCGTGGAAACTTTTGCCTTTTCTTACTATAAATTTAGACCTGCTGAGCATAATTTAGTTTCAGAATGGGACTACCTTTACAATAAAGCTCACAATGAATATCTGAATTTTTTAGCAACAACAGGGATAGTGGGTTTTGGCGGATATCTAATTTTAATAATCTTCGCTATTACTGCTTTCATAAAAATTTTTTTTCTGTTAACTAAAAACCATACAGAACAAAATTTAAAATTTTCATTCCTTTTTGCAAAACAAGAAAAATTAAAACCAAATCTCTTGGTACTTGCGCTTTTAAGCGGTTTTGTCTCAATTCTGATAACCAACTTTTTCGGCTTTTCAGTTGTTGCGGTTGCAATTCAGTTTTTCTTATATCCTGCCATAGCAGAAACTTTAACTCTAAAACCAAAAAAAAACTTAGGAATTCAAGAAAAGTTATTGATATACCAAAAAATAGGAATTGCCGCATCTTTTCTAGTCTTATCCGTTGTCATTTTAAACATAGGAAAATACTGGTATGCTGACTATCTTTACGCAAAAGCAAAAACTGAAAACGAAACAGGAGATTTTGTCAAAGCAGAAAATACCCTTACAAAACTGATTCAGCTTTCACCCAATGAACCGCTTTATTGGGATGAGCTGGCAAATAATTCAACTGATATAGCGGTTCTTCTTTCTCAGGAAAAAGACGAGGACAAAATTAAAAAAGCCAATATTTATAAAAATCTTGCAGTGGAAGAAACAAAAAACGCAACTTACCTTTCACCTTCCAATGTAAATTTAAAAAGAAACCAAGCAGTTTATTTTATAAAACTGTCAACCCTTGATGAAAAACTTTTATTGGAAGCTGTAAAAACATTAGAAGACGCTACCTTCCTTGCTCCGACTGACGCGAAACTTTACTATAATTTGTCAATTGCCTATCTTCGCACCGGTGACTATCAAAAAGCAATTAACATAATGCAAAAAACAATTGACCTCAAGCCCAATTACAGAGAGGCGAGGTTTGCTTTAGCTTTAATGTATATAGACGAAAAAAAGATAGACCTGGCAAAAGCTGAGCTTGAGTACATTTTAAAAAATTTAAATCCAAATGACGAAGCCGCGAAAAGAGAACTTGACGAACTAACTAAATAAATCTTTGTCATCTTGCCATAAATAAACCTCAAAAGTATAATTTCAAAAATATGATTAGACAAATTCTACCCTCTACAGACAAAAGGCTTAGATTAAAATCAAAGGAAGTAGTAAAAATTGACAAGAAAATAAAGTTGTTAATAAGGGATTTAAAAGAAACTTTAGTGGCACAAAAAGACCCTGAGGGAATTGGTTTAGCGGCCCCTCAAATTGGAAAGAATGTTAGAATTTTTGTAATAAAACCCAAAAACAAAATTGATGTAATAATTAACCCTGAAGTTATTAGCATAGAGGATGAAAACAAAAACAAGAAAACTAAAAAAAATATAATGGAAGGTTGCTTATCTCTCCCGCATTTTTACGGTCCGATTAAAAGGTCGTCGAAAATAAAAATTAAATTTCTTGACGAAAAAGGCGAAATTAAAATTAAAGAATTTACAGGAATTGAGGCACAAATTATACAGCATGAGATTGATCATTTGAACGGTGTCCTTTTTATTGACAGGCTTCTTGAGCAGAAAAAACCGCTTTATGAATATGTAAACGGAAACTGGGAAAGGGTAGAAATATAAAATATGAAAATAGTCTTCTTTGGTACCCCTGAATATGTTTTGTCTCTTTTGGAAAAACTACACAAAAAATTTTGTTCAAAAGATGGAAAATCTCCCATTATTTCGGTAGTAACTCAGCCTCCAAAACCAGTAGGAAGAAAGAAATTCTTAAAGCACTCGGAAGTTTCCAACTGGGCTTATAAAAGAGGAATTCCGGCTTACTTTGATAGCCAAAAGCTAGTGGAAAATAAAGTCAAGGCTGATTTGGGAATCGTGGCCTCATACGGAGAAATAATCCCAAAAAAGGTAATAGACTACTTTCCCCACGGAATATTAAATATCCATTTTTCTGAACTTCCAAAATTAAGAGGCGCCTCACCCATTCCTTCTTCTATTATTTCTGGAGAAAAGGAAATCGGAATTACTATTTTTAAAATAGATGAAAAACTTGATCATGGCCTAATTATTTCACAATTTAGAGAAGAAATTTTACCCAATGACACCACCGGGTCTATCAGAACCAGGATTTTCCCAAGAGCGGCTGAGGTGCTTGTTAACCTTTTACCAGCCTTTATCCAAGGAAAAATTACCCTCAGAAAACAGGATGATTCAAAAGCTACTTACACAAAAACCATTAAAAAGGAAGACGCTTTTATCCCGCCTGAGTTTGTACAAAATGCCTTAGAAGGTAAAATGTCAAAAAACAAGTGGAAAATTAATTTCATTAAAGACTTTGAAATCGATCCCAGTCCTTCTGTTTTAGAACGCTTTATCCGTGCAATGCAGCCTTGGCCGGTTGCATGGACTTCTGTTAAATTATTTGAAAAAAACTTAACTAAAAGACTTAAAATTTTAAGTTCTCACCTTGAAGATTTCCAAGGGAAAACAATATTAATTTTAGATAGAGTTCAACTTGAAGGAAAAAATCCTGTCAGCTGGCAACAATTTAAACAAGGCTACCCAAAAGCAAAGTTTGTATAACTTTAACTTAAATTCCCTGAAATCAGCCCTTTACTTTCTCCTATTGCTTTATCTTTTTCCCTCTTAGGTTGATTATAAAGAGCGAAAAAAAGGGGAGGTTTCTTCTTTCCTTCTCCTTCCTTTGACTTCATAAATACAAAAAAGGGCTGCTTGCTATACCCAACCACTCTCTTACCTCTAGAATCCCTGTATTCTACCGCATGAAATTTTCCAATAAAAAGAGCTTCTCCTTTCACTTTAATTGAATTTTCATCACCTGTTAGTATTAGATAATCAGGTTGATGGTTTTCTCCATAGCCAAAACCTATCCTTCTTACTTTATGGGCTAATATAGGCTTTAATACAGGCCCTTTAGAAGAGCTATCTTCTTTTTTTTCAGAACGAACACCAAAATTAAATATCGGAAGAACTGAGCTTTTTATCACTGTTGGATCATCAATTAACTCTTTCACCTCATCCGGAAGATTAAAAACCTTAATTTCACCTCTTTCTACCAACTCGATAAACCTTGAGGCTGAGTACTCCCCTAATCTTTCTATTCCCATATTTTAAATTAACAAATTTAACCCCTCAAATCCTGTACCAAAGAAGCTCTGATGCCTTTTACCTTTCCAAATTTCTTTATCGCTTTTAAGCATTTAGAACAAACTCTAAACTTATCAATATTTCCGTCAAGTTCTAAAGTAACATTTTGCAAATTAGGTTTAAAAACTCTAGAAGTTGACTGAGCTCTTTTTCTCCAGCGCTTACCCGCAACACCTCTTCGGTGTTTTTGTGATCTTCCGAAAACTTTCCTTTTCCCGCATATTTCGCAAACGTATGCCATGATTTCCTTTCTTTTAATTAATTTAGAAAGCTAAAAAGAAACACTTTCAAAAAGACAAACAATATTATACTATAATAAGAATGTTTTTGTAAAAAGATATGTTGACAATTCTTTGGCTTTTAGCTTTGACTGTCTCAATTTCAATCCATGAAGCGGCTCATGCTTGGATGGCGGACAGACTCGGAGACCCAACCGCAAGAATTTCAGGCAGGCTTTCTCTTAACCCCCTAGTCCACTACGATCCAGTCGGAACAACCCTTCTTCTAGTGTTGGTATTATTGAGAAGTCTGGGTGCTCCAGTAATTCCCTTCGGTTGGGCTAAACCAGTAGTTTTTGATCCCTACAACCTTAAAAACCCGAGAAAAGACTCGGCTCTAATCTCTTTGGCAGGACCTCTCTCTAACCTTCTTTTGGCAATTCTTTTAGCTATTCCTTTAAATTTATTTAAGATAAACCTTTTACTTGATTTACTTTATCCATTCATAGTTTTAAATGTTGTGTTAGCAATTTTCAATCTTATTCCAATACATCCTTTAGACGGCGGAAAAATTTTTGTCGGACTTCTTCCTGAAGATCAAGCACATGAGGCTGATTTGTTCTTGAAAAGATACGGATTAATCATTTTAATCCTTCTTATCTTTCCAACTTTCGGCGGAAAATCTCCGATTTTTGCAATTATTTCTCCGCTTATAGAAATGATATTGAATATCCTTCTCTCAAATTATTCTTAATTTCCTTCGGGTTTTAAAATTGATATCTTCTGATAGCTTTTTACTTATTTTAAGTTATTGACAACAACTGATAGAATTAAAATGGCCCTGCAAAGGGAACCGGGAAAGCCTTTTCTCACCAGCTTTTTAAAATGGGAGCTCGGGGTTCCCGGTATTTACGGAGCTTTGCCTAAAGCTTAGTTCTAAGGATTCCGGGACAGAGCACCCACCTGGAGATTTCCGGGAAAAGTCTTCATCCGTCTTCCCAATGCAGGGTCCTTTCTATCTCCCTTCAGAAAGCAATATATATTCTCCCAACTGCCGGCGTTGATTGACTTCTAACGACAGGATTGGTAATGGGTAATGGCCAATGGTTAATGGTTAAGAGATGAAAATCCTAAATCCTAAACAATATCAAAATCCAAAATTCAAAATTCAAAAAATAAATTTTTACATTTTGAATTACACTTTGCATTTAAAATAATTCTAGATTCTACTTTCTACTTTCTAAATTCTAAACAGTTTCAAAATTCAAAAGAGATTTATTTGCTAGGCCAGAGCTTGCAGGTATATTAGCAATTGATTTTCTGATTAAGATATGAGGAATTCCTGTTAACGGAGAGGCAATTAAGCTGGGCCATAGAATACAGTGCCTTGTTAAACGTTCGGTATGGTAAAAAAGATCTAGCATATGCTCCATTAACCCTATTTAGAGAAGATTTGGGTAAAATAAGTGAGTGGTTAGAACAATCACCGCAAGCAATGCCTTTTGATATCTCAAAAGAAGATTTGTTTCTACAGGCTACTGATGATCCCTAAATACGAAAAGTAAGAGAAAAACTAGAAAGAAGATTTAAAGGGGAAGCGATCAAAGATTTTGGAAATGAAACAGAACAAAAGGGACTGGAGGCTTTTGTAAAAGTTGTTAATAATTTAGTCCAAAGCTCCTTGCTCTCGTCAGAACTTTCCCCAGAAGAGCTTCAAAGGCTAAAAATAGAAATGACTATGAGGGTTATATTCCACCATTGGGTGTATCCTTATTCAACTTATCGCTAATCACAAACTCAAAACTTAAGAGTCAGAACTTAGATTGTTGATTCCTTTTCAAAAAACCAGTTCTAACTCAAGAATTTAAAACCGGTTGTTTACTGAATCTATAGATTTGAATTTGGAAATTAAAGAAGAAGTGCCAGAAAAGGGTGAATCAAGGTTTTAAATTGTAATCAGCACGAACTATAAAAATTTCTGTTGAGTGAAAGCGACCTTTTAATCCCCATGGCAATTCGGTAATCTGATCAGTCTCATTTAATCTTAAAGGATTCTTATCTGTAGGATCAATTATGGTAAGACGTGTTCGGAAAAGTTCCTTATCCTCTTAGAGTAGAATTCTCTAATGTAGACTGAAGGTACTGAACAATTTCTCTAATCCCTGAACTTTCACTGCGCGTCTATGGTTTCCAGCAGTATCCCCTACCAGCTGAACTGATTTTTACAAGCCATCATAATTGAGAAGGCGGATAGGGAGTACCTTCAAAGGTTCTGCATGCTTGTAATCAATTGTCTCCAATAACTACCATCTGACGAGGTAAACCAGTAATTTGGCTCCTAACTTCTTTATAGAATGCAATTGCAAAATTCGTGCTGTCTAAAGATTCGGCTTCTAAATCAACAACCGGCTTAGGTATTCCTTAATATAGACGTCCTCAGCTTTCTTGTCGATTTTCTTGTTCGCGCATCTTTTAAAATTTAAACAAGTTTAAATTGGAGATATTCCAATGTTTACAAGTAATTTTGTCAAGAAATTGTACTGGAAGGGTACATTCAATTTCAAGTCAGTTTAATTTATGCTATAATTTACTAAAACTAAAACTTTACCTGGAAAGTTATTTTTGCCGAGTTAGTTTTAACGGCAAAGTAAGCTTTTGTCCCAGTACTTTAGTGCTTAGTTGAAATACTAGCCGAAAGTGGCAGGATCTAGTAAAATCGGCTTCGCCGTCTTAGCTCAGCGGTAGAGCAGCTGTTTTGTAAACAGCAGGTCTAGGGTTCGAATCCCTAAGACGGCTCAAGCGCAAGCGCGATTTGTACTGGGATAAAAGTTTAGGTTGGAGTTTCGAATCCTCTCCTTGGATCAAAAATGCGTTTAACATATTCCTAAACCGACTTTATAGCAAGCTTTGCCTTGGTACTGGTACGGAGGCAAAACACGAACTTCTTCTCGGAAAACCACCGGCGTACCGGATGCAGCCAATCGTGGTAAAGCCACAGACCGTTGAGAAAACACATCAAGTTGAAGATCTCCAATATGTTGTCGTCGCCGACGATTTGTTTCATGACGATATAGACATCATCATAGAGAGGTTGGCCCGCGTATTTTAACCGCAAGGAAGCGCCTACTTCGGGCGAGCAAAGTTCCAGATCAAGCTTTTGGTCTTTGCGGTATATTTCTTCAATGGTGTGTCTGTTTCCGTCTTGAAAGCTGAAACTTTTTGGTCAATAGCGGTGAGATATTTGGTGTCTGCGTCTATTTCAAAAAATTCCTCGCCGCCCGGCAGTTCTTTGAGTTTGTCGCTGATTATATTAGTTCCTTTAATGTAATCATCCACATTTTCTTCCCACTCAATGCCACGAACTTTTTTTACTCTGTTTTTTTCTTGGACAATCGCTACCCGGTGAATGGTGTTATTACCCTCTTTATTTCTGGTGTAGTAAATATGAAAATCCGCATTTTTGTTCAAGTAAGTATCGTAGGCCAAATTTTCGCCGGCAATGCACCAGCCAGAACCTTTGCCTTTTACAGATTGGGCAACTTTTTTGGATATGACTTTATTTTCTTCATCATTATCGCTGTGTTCGTAATTTATCCATTCTCCTTCCAGAGTTTCCATTTCTTCCTGGCTTATGGGCGGCAAATATTCTTGTCCCCAGCCGTACACAGCTCCGGAAGTCTTTTTTGGCAAGAGCGTTAAGAAATTGCTGTTGGGCTTGTTGGGGAATATCATAGCGGTCAAATTCAATTACTTTACCTGCTGCTTGATTTTTGTAGGCTTGAGCAATAAACTGTAAAGCACGTTCTTTTACTTCAGGAAACATTTTGACTGAACGTTGTCTGCCGGTAGATAGTTGCGGAAATCTGCCGGGAATGCCTTTTTCTCTGTCGCCTTTTTCATAAAGTTCCAAGCGAAGCATGCCTTTGAAAACCCAGTATTTGAGGTAATCGGGTAGATATGAAAAACAGTCAGAAGCAAGATAATCAACCCACTCTTCCAAAGAGCCTTTTTGATCTTCTTTGGCTTGAGCAAGATGTTCTTGTTTGAGCTTGAGTTGTTCTGCTTCCGGAAGGAACTGCCGGTCACCAAGTTCGCCTCGTTCGCGAATAATTCGCAGCTGCGCTTGCCAGTAGCTTTCGGGAATATCTTCAACTCTTACCACATATCGGTCAATTAAAATTTTCTTTAGCGCTTTAATGCCGCGTTCTTTTTCTTTAGGGTCTTGTCGCTCTAAAATCTCCTTGAAGCGGTTGAGATAAATTTGTATATCGCGGGAAGTCGGGTCTTCAATTTCCGGCTCGGGAAAACCTCTTTTTTCTGCTCTTTTTACCGCGCTTTTTACTTCCTTACTTTCGGCTAGCCCGGGAAATCTCTCTTTGAGAAATTGAGGGTTTCGTTCAAATAATTCTGGCATAGTTTTGATAATAGTTAATGCTTTTTCTTTTCTGTAGCTTTTTACACCACATCACGAAACTCTTGTTTGCCCTAATATTTTTCCTTGAGAAATTGCCTCTCAACGTTTCGCATACTTCGTGAATTATATCTAATTCTCATAATTCTGAGCAACTTGTATAGATTATAGAGAAGCTAATTATTAACTAAAATTTTCCGTAAATTTTTGATATAATTAGAAAAATCTCTGATTTAGAAAAATTCAAAAAAAACCTGAAATTTAAGGTTTTCAAACCAAAATTTATGTCAGGTTGCCGGAGTGGACAATCGGAGCAGTCTGTAAAACTGCCGCCCGGATGGGCTTCGGGGGTTCGAATCCCTCACCTGACACAAAGTTTTAGTACTAGCAAACTACACAAAATTAAAAAAACCACTAAAAAGAATGAAAACAAAATCGTTTTTTCTATAGCTTTTTAACAGATAACCTTTTTTAGAAGTTTCATGAATGACTTGGATACAGAAAATTTTCCCTGGTTAAGCGATGAGGTAATAAAAGAAGAAAGTGAAATATCTTATGAAGAGCTTGAAAGAGGCTTGAAATGGCTAAAAGGTAGGTTTAAAAACGAGTGGAAAAAACTTCTGGAAGAAAAGAGGCGCTTGGATGAAAATCTAAGAAAAAAACCGGAAAAAAGCCCATTGGAAGTCCTGAGATTAGTAGATATCAACTTAACATCTGCAGGGGCTTGGCTAAACTTCAACGCAATTTAGTTTTTTATCTTTTCTATGTTAGTAGAAATGAAGATGCCCCTAGTAAGTTAGAGGCAAAAATCTACGAAGCAATTTTTGATGAAAACAATAAAGAATCTATTGTTAACTGCCTTGGAGAAGAGGGAAGATATAAAGTTAAGGAAAGTTTAAAGGGAGTAATTTCTAATCTCACTCTTTGGCATCTGATAGCTCTTTCAAGAGAAGACCTTATTAAAAAATTAACTTTTAAGCAAATGGTGTCTTCGGAAGAACTTGATGCAAAATACTAAATAGACGCAATCCTAGATTTTAATACCAGAATCTACGATGGTAGACGAGTAGTTCGCATTGTCCAGGTTAAAACCCATGAAAAGGCTAAGGTTGAAATTGTTAAGATAGACCCAGAAAAATTACAATATACATATTTCGGCGGAATCTTTGACCAAAAAGATGCTTTAAGAATGATTAGGGGTGCAACAGAAAATTATCTCAAGAAGAATATTAACACTTTTATTATTTACTAAGAATACCAGGGTTTACACCTCTATCTAATATAGTAGATATTTATGGTATAATAAACCCTGCTTACAGAGAAAGTTTAAAGAGGAGTTTCCTAAGGCAAGCGGAAAACACTAATTTTTTACCTAAAGCAATAAACTTAAAACTTAATTTTTAAAAATGGACAAAGAAAAAGATAATAACGAAACCGGTAAAATTATAGTCGCGGAAGAAGAATGGGATTTCCTTAAAATAGAGAAACCCAAATTTTTAATAGAAACACTAAAGGAAATTGTTAAATTTTTAGGAGGCCTTCCCTTTTTAAATGAAGAAGATGTTAAAGAAATTTCAGAAAAAATAAAAAGATTAAGAGAGAAATTTGGTATAAAGGATAATTCTTAGAAAACTTGATATTTAAAAAAATCAAAAAAACTTTCCATCAATCACCAACTTCAAGGATTACTTACTTCAAAATCAAAAATAGCGGCATTTAATAAATGTTTAAATTAACTATTTAAAATGCAAGTAAAATCGCAACAACTATAGAAAGTATCCCAACTCCCACCCCCAATAAAGTAGGCAAAGAAACTCCTGAATCAGGAATTTGGGGTGTGGGAGTTAAAGTGACAGTAGCAGAAGGTGTTGCCACCCGGGTGGGAGTTGGAGTTAGGCTTCTTGTTGGAGTTGGAGTTAAAGTTAAGCGCGAAGTTGGGGTGGGTGTATCAGTAATCGACTGAGTTGGGGTGGGTGTATCAGTAATCGATTGAGTTGGGGTGGGTGTATCAGTAATCGATTGAGTTGGGGTGGGTGTATCAGTAATCGATTGAGTTGGGGTGGGTGTATCAGTAATCGATTGAGTTGGGGTGGGAGTCTGGGTAACTCCGCCTCCTATTGTATAGGTTCCAGTGCTATCGGGTGTACCCAAAATATCTTGATTACCAGCTTGGCTAGTTATTATTGAATGCACAGGATCAAATTCCAAAATTACCGGATTTAACGCAGGAACTCTTTCTACCCTTAAATCAATATTTGCGAAAAGTGTGTCATTGCCTGTAGAATATCCAAATGCGCTTGTATTAGCGCAGGCGATGTCAATAATAACATTTTGCCCCTCCAAACTGCTGCTAACAGTAGGACAAGTCCAATCACCACTTGAAATCAAATTCGGATCAACTTCTATTGAAGAAACACTAACCTCGGGAGTACTACCCGAAAAAGGATATTTAATCCTTACAGAAATACCTGAAATCGCAATGTTGTCAGTATTAAAATAAACACTTGTACGAATTGTGTCTCCTACATTGTAATTTCCTGTTTCAGGGGTTAAAAATACCCGAGCGGGCCCACCGGGAACCGAAGCCTGTTCTCTTAATTCCTGTCTTTGCCGCAAAAGTATCAGCCCTGCGACAAAACCTCCAATTGCAAAAATGATAATAAAAAGAGTAAGTATTACTTTCTTGGTAGACATAAAGCAATTAATTTATTTAAACATTTATTTCTTCGTAAATGCAAGTATTAACTTTAAGTTGAAAATTTTTTAAACATTATAAAATAGACATATCTTCTGCTATAATTTATTGACTTTAAAAAAGCCCGATTAGTTCAACGGCAGAACGAGCCCTTGGTAAGGGCTAAACGAGAGTTCGACTCTCTCATCGGGCTCCTAACAAGCACTTAATAGCCACAAAAATACATAAAAATCTAAAAAAAGAAAATCAAGCTGAAATCAATTGCATTTTTAAAATTAGTGATTGGAAATTTTAAACTCTCCTGGTAAAATAGCTAATGCTATGGCTAAAAAAGGCGCTAGAGAGATAGTTGGTTTAATTTGTTCTGAGTGTAAAAACCAAAATTATGTCACAACTAGGAATAAGTTAAACATCGAGGGAAAACTTTCTTTGAAAAAATATTGTAAGCACTGCAAAAAACACACAATTCATAAAGAAACCACAAAATTAAAATAGACAAATTTGATTAGTGTCTTTGTTTATCTCTTTAAAAAATCTTAAATAGATTTAGCCTAATCAATGAGTGAACTAATTTCTGAAATTAATCCTTTAGAATATGAAATTGACTTAAAAGAATTTCCCTTGGAGGGATCTGAATCTAAATTATTTAAGGGAAGAAGAGGTTCGCAAGAAATAGCTTTAAAAGTTTACCCTGAAATAGCTTTTGAACAAATTAAACTTTACGCGATGATAACAAATAAACTTGCAGAAATGCTTAACCCCAAAGACGAATATCTTGAAATTGAAATAGGTGGAAAAAAAGAAAAATTTCTCTTAAGGATAGTGCCCGTTAAAGAAATAGGATTTGTAGAATTTGAGGGAAAAAAAAGCCCTTGTAGTGTCTCTGAATTCATTGAAGGAAGAACCCTCCAAGATTTATCTCCACATTTTATTTCTGAGTCATTAGAAGGAAGTAATGTTTTAAAAAAACTTTCTAAAAGATTCTGCCAAGAAACAGGCGTAGAGGGTTTAGGAATTATTCCTTGGAACATTAAAATAAAACCGGGCAACCCAGGTGTAGCGTATATAACCGATATCTCCGGGGCCGTAAGAAACATCAGAAAAGTAAACTCGTGATTCTCAGTTTTTTTATTAATTTTCTTTTATTTTCCTCTAAAAAGTATATAATTAATAAAGTAGGGCCATGATGTCAATGGTAGCATGGCGGTCTCCAAAACCGCTCGTCCAGGTTCGAATCCTGGTGGCCCTGCTAAAAAAATAAAAAATCCCAATTTCAATTTGTACTATATTTTTAAAATTTTTAAAAGGAATGAATAAAGAAATTTTTCTTTTTCCACCAGGCGTATGTATCTCTTCTGAAGGCAACTCAGATGTAATAAAAAATATAAATACAAAAAATAACAACCAAATTATCTTTGAATGCAACAAATGTAGTTGGGGACCTTGTCAAAGCAAACTAGGAGGCGATGGATTTAGATGCAACGGGTTGCGTGAAGAAATAGAGGAAAGATTTGAGTTCCCAGAAAATGTTGATTCCGATGATGGAATAAGAATAACAAGAGGTAGAAATAAATAGAAGTAAAAAAATTTGACTTGAAAAACATTTTTTTCTAACATTCAGCAAATGGAAAACGATTTCTTCTTTCCACCCCAAGAAAAAAACATAGGAACAAACACCGAAAACAAACTTTTTCCCAAAGTAATCAAATTTTTACTTTTCGCAATGACTTTAACAACCGTTTCTCTGGTGTCTTATTTTTTGGGAACAAATAAAGCTTATGAAAAAACTCAAAATAATCTCTTAAGCAAAGGAGTTTCTCCTAAACCCACTTTAGAAAAACCATCCCAAAACTTGGTTTATTCAAATTCTACAAACTCGTCTCAATTGGCTAGTCCATCAGCCACAAAAAGTGTTACCTTAACACCCACTCCCCATCCTCCAAAAACAAAAGTTCTATCAAGCACAAAATCCCTTGATGGATTTTTATCAAGCAACCAAACTGGAAGCAACAATACTGAAATAAGGATAGGCAAAAATGAAAATTTGGTAAGCAGAGGGTTTATAAGTTTTGATATTTCCACTCTTCCCCAAGGAGCAAACATTTTAGAAGCCACTTTAAGAATATACCAGGCACAGGTTATAGGAAAGCCTTTTCTTTCAAAAAATTCTCTTGTTGTGGACCATTTAAATTTTGGAGATACGCTTGATTTTTCAGACTACTCTACCCCATCTCTTTTATCAAGCTTTGCAACAATTTCAAATGATTCAAAAATCGGCTGGAAGGAAATAAAAGTAACAAACCAGCTAAAAGACGACTCATCAAACGGCCGCTCGCGCTCGCAGTTTAGACTACACTTACAAGAAGAAACCAAAGAAGAAAATTCCAATCACTTCTTAGTCTTTGAAGCATCGGAAAACACTATGGGAACCGGAAATACACCAGAGTTAATAGTTACTTACTATTAAAATTAAAAGCTAAACTTGACTCACGACTTTTTACAATCTTAAATTACCTATTTTTTCTTCTTTAATAATTTGTTAAAATAATTAAGGTGATTAAATTCATGAAAAATAAAGTCTTTAAAAAATTTCGAAGGGAGGCGATAACTTATGGTCGTTGTTGTCAAGAAAAAGGGAGAGTCGGAGGAAAAACTTATTGCCAGATTTAAAAAGAAAGTTTTGGATTCGGGAATCCTTCAGGAAGTTCGTGACAGGGCAAGATATAAGACGCCTTCAGAAAGGCGCAAAGAAAAAAGAGATCGTATCAAGTTTCTCATTGAGCTTGAAAAAAAAAGAAACAACTAAAAACTTAAAAAAAATCTCCCTTCTCCCAAAAATTAACAGAGGTTTTTTAGTTTGGTAAGGTTATAATTAATTAAAGTTCTTGACAAAGGGAGGTGCGATGTATTATAAGAAATCTTCAAAAAAACTTTAAAAATAAATTTTAACTTTTAAAAAATGAAAGAGAGGTTAAGCTTTGGGGAAAATCCTCAGTCCGATCAAGAAATAATAGAGCAAATTAATACACTTAAAGGTAATTTTAAAGAAGCGGTTTCCTCAAACTGGAGGGAAAAAAAATGGGCAGATTTTGAAGAATTATTTCTTATTTTTACCAGATTTTTGAAAGGCCGAGAATTTAGCATTCAAGCTTCAAAACTTGGTTACGAACAAATCCGAAAATATTTTTATCGTCAACCTTCTGACTTACTAAAGGATAAAGAAGAAAGTATTTACTATTATCTTTGGAATATTCGCTATTTTCTGCATTTAGCAAAAACTTTTAACGACAGCGATTTGGAAAGAAGAGAACTTGCATTAAAGTTTTGGTGGGTAGGAGATGAAAATTGTCAAGGCGATGAAATAGCCAGAAACCTAAAATTAATATCGACTTTCCATTTAAATCAACTCCCTTCGCATATAAAACACATGCAGGGTATAGATGAAGAGAAAAGAAAAAGGGCTATAAATAAAGCGCTAAGAGTCGGAAATAATTTTGCCGGTTCCTCCACAGAAATTTTAACCCTAGATTTGCAAGATACCCACTGGGGAAAATTCGGGGAAAGGCCTTTGTTTAAACGGAATGCAACAATTTGGTTTTCCTTTCTTGTTGACGGCTCATCAAAAATTAAAATAGTCAGTTATAACAATAATCATCAAGAAGAAAGCCTTACTTTTCAATTTCCTTCATCAAGAAGCTTTTGCGTCGAGGATTTAATCTCCTTATCAGCAAAAAGAATAAACCAATTATTAAAGGCAGGAAAAAGATCTTAGAACTTACTCCAAAAGCCTTCTTACAAAAGCCTTTCGGTGATATTTGGTAATACCAAATTTTTTTATCGCCTCTTGATGAGTCTTTGTTCCATAACCCTTGTTTTTTGCCCAACCGTACTCTTTATATTTTTTGGATAATTTTTTCATTAAATTATCCCTATAAACTTTAGCGACAATTGAAGCACAGGCAATAGAAAATGACTTCTCATCGCCTTTTATAATTGCTAACTGTCTTGAATTAGAATCTAAAATTTCAAAACTTTCCCTTTTGTCTTTAACACCCTTTAGCTTTTGAGTTTTCTTTCTCGGAAGTCCTCGAATAAAAGGAAGGTAAAAAGCATCAAGAAGTAGATACTCAACCCCCACCTTTCCCTTTTTACCTTTAAATTTTTTATTTAATTTTTTATTAACTTCATTTACAGCTCTGCGAAATGCTTTTAAAGTTGTCTTTCCAATACCGAATTTGTTTATTTCAGAAACTTCTCCCAACCCAACACCCCAAGCTAAAGCATTCTCCTTAATCCACAGAAAACAGGATTCTCTTTGTTTTGGTTTAAGCTTCTTTGAATCATAAATTTTTAAATCTTGCAAAGAAATTTTCTTAATACCTTTTTTGTCAAAGACACAACAACCGGCAACAACAGGGCCCGCAAAAGAACCTCTGCCCACCTCATCTACTCCGGCAACGAATTTAAAACCCCTTCTCCAAAGTCTTTTTTCAAAAGAAAAGTCAGGTATTCTCACTTCAGGTTTAGAAGATTATATAACTTAAGAAAATTTACTTAAACTTTCATTTAATTTTACGGCTAGAAAGTGCTATACTTTAATCATGAAGTTCAGCGAATATCAAAGAAAAACACGAAAGACTGCTATTTACCCCAATCAGGGAAAAAACTTTATCTATCCGACTCTTGGTCTTACAGGAGAAGCAGGAGAGGTTGCGGAAAAAATCAAAAAAATCATCAGAGACAAAGACTCTAAACTTGAAAATAAAACTATAAAAGAAATAGAGAAAGAGTTAGGAGACGTACTTTGGTATCTTTCACAATTAGCAACCGAACTTGGTCTATCGCTTGAAAAAATAGCTTATGAAAATTTAAAAAAACTTTACTCAAGAAAAAAAAGAGGAAAAATCAAAGGAAGGGGAGATAACAGATAAGATTAAGTAATTTGTTTAAGTGTCCTTATCCTAAGTTTTAAAAAACTGGACGAAATTAAACCTTAAAAAATAATAAATTATATGATTAAAAGCAAAAGTCATAATAACAATCATTTTTTTCATAACATTTTTAGTCTTGGGATCACTACCCAAATTTTAGCCTGCAAGTACAAGTAATCCCACCAACGTTTATTAAACTCACTTGCGTTCAAGTTCCAATTTTTTTGCTTTCTATACGAATCTGCTAAAATTAGCATCCGTGATTTTTTATCATAATCAATCACAATTGAATAATGCCCATCTGGTTTAAGTTCTGGCTTCTATATCATCCAACCAATTAATGATTATTATATGACCTTTAGCAAATGGTTAATGATTTTTGATTAAGAAATAAAATTCTAAATTTTAAATTCTATTTTCTACTTTCTAAATTCTAAATCCAAAATCCTAAATTCTAAACAATTTCAAAATCCAAAATTCAAATTTCAAAAATATTTTGCATTTTTCTTTCATTTTGCATTTTGATGTTTGATTTTTGCATTTAAAATATTTTAGCTTATAGATTCTAGTTTTAACTCCTTGCCTTACCATTTAATTTTTGCTAAAATCATAAGCTGTGAATGTAATCTTAAACTATTTAAGAGAAGTTAAAGCTGAACTCTCCAAAGTAATCTGGCCAAAAAAGGAAGAAATAATCAGGCTTACTTTGGTAATATTTATTATTGTCGCTATTGTTGGATTTTATCTTGGCTTTCTTGATTTTATATTCACAAAATTACTTGAAATAATAATTAAGGTCTAAAAAATTTACTAATATGGAAGAAAAGAAAACATCTGAAAATGAAGACACAAAAAATTTAAAAGTCGCCGGGCAAGGTGAAAAAAAACCTTTAGACAAGAAAAAAATTCCAGGACATATAATCATTAATCAAAGTGAGGATAAAAAAGCTAAATGGTATATTGTCCACACCACAAGCGGACATGAGATGAAGGTAGCTGAAGCTCTCAGACAAAGGGTGGAAACAATGGGCCTTACAGACAAAGTTTTTGAGCTTCTTGTCCCGACTCAAGACAGGGTTGTTATAAGAAGCGGCAAAAAACTCACAGTCAAAGAAAAGATATTTCCCGGTTATCTTTTGCTAAAAATGATATTGGATGACTCAAGCTGGCTTACAGTCAGGACAACCCCTGGAATTACGGGATTTGTAGGTTCTGGAAAAACCCCCTCTCCTTTATCAGAGACGGAAGTTTCCAATATCCAAAAGTTTATATCAACTCCTGCAAAACGATTTAAAACAAGATTTACCACCGGAGAAGCTGTTAAAATTACAGACGGTCCTTTTGCAGATTTACTTGGAACAATTGACGAAATTGATGAAGAAAAGGGCAAAGTTAAAGTTTTAGTCTCCATATTTGGAAGAGAAACGCCTGTTGAGCTTGACCTTCTCCAAATAACTAAAGTATAAATTCTATGGCAGCAAAGAAAGTAAAAACAGTAATTAAACTAAATCTTCCTGCGGGTGAGGCTACGCCTGCGCCTCCTTTAGGTCCAGCTCTAGGACAGCATGGTGTTGCGATTATGGATTTTGTAAAAGCTTATAACGAAAAAACAGCCCAAATGAAGGGGCAAATTGTTCCTGCTGTTATCACAATTTACGAGGATAGAAGTTTTGACTTTGAAATTAAAAAGGCACCGGTCTCTGATATGATTAAAAAGGAACTTGGAATTGAAAAGGGTTCTGGAAAAGCAAAAAGAGAAACAATTGGAAAATTAACAAAAGCTCAGGTTGAAAAAATTGCCAGAGAAAAGCTCTCAGATCTAAATACAAGCGATTTAGAGTCAGCAAAAAAAATAGTTAAAGGAACGGCTAAAAGTATGGGAGTTGAAATTGAGGAATAGAACCAACTTCCTCTTTTTTTAAAATTTTTAAAAAAATATGGGAAAAACCAAAACAGTAATTGTCGAAGGATTAACTGAAGAAAAAATCTCAGGTAAAGAAAAGTACGAAAAGAAAAAAAAGGCCAAAGAAGCGGCGAAAAAATCCCAAGTTGAAGGTGTTGGTCTAAAGGGCGGAGAAAGAATAAAGTTGGTTACCGGCGAGATAATTCCAGAACCTCATGAAGAAAAGGTAGAAAAAAAAGAAAAGAAGCTAAAAATTAGAGGAAAAAAATACAAAGATGTTTCCTCAAAAATAGACAAACAAAAAAAATATTCCATTCCCGAGGCGATTAAATTGGCGAAAGAAACCTCATACTCCAAATTCAACGCAACAGTTGAAATGCACCTCGTAACAAAGAAAAAAGAAATTAATTTAACTATCAATCTTCCTTTTCCTTTTGGAAAACAAAAGAAAGTAGAAATTGCAAGCGAAAATACCATAGAAAAACTCAAAAAAGGAAAAATTGATTTTGATTTGCTTGTTGCAACTTATGACATGATGCCTAAACTGCTTCCCTTCGCAAAAGTTCTCGGACCAAAAGGTCTCATGCCGAATCCTAAAAATCAAACTCTTGTAAAAAGTAGAGATGAAATTGACAAATTTTCCGCAAACACTCTTTATTTGAAAACTGAAAAAGAAAATCCTGTTGTTCACACGGTAATTGGAAAAATGAATCAAAAGGATGAAGAACTAATCCAAAATGCCTACGCGGTGATTAATTCTTTAAATAAAAAGATGATAGCGAAAGCATACATTAAGCCGACAATGGGGCCTTCAATTAAGGTTTCTTTGGATTAAAGTTTGCCTCCCTCTCAGCCTTTTTACTTTCTTCTATTTGTTTTCGTGTGTCTGATAAAGGCGTACTTCCTTCTCTTGTTAAAGGTTGAATCAAGGCTTTTGGATTTTCATCAACTGCGCCTTTCTCAGGATATCTAGTTAAAAATCCTATTAAACTTCTTTTTAAAGCACCTAATATTCTTGATCCACCCTCGTTTTCACTCATTTTAATTTCACCCCCCTTTTTACTTTACTAAAAAATTAAGCTTTTATCTAGAGTTTCAAAAGTCTTGCTTTTTATCCCTTTATCTGCTAACATTTTACTATCCTAAGACAGCAAGTGATTTGGATCGAAAAATCCAAATCATAAATCTTGCCGAGGAGTTTATTTTTAATCGCTCTTCGGAGCGATTTTTTGATTTTAAAATGAAAAGAGAAGAAAAACCATTTTTTGTGCAGGATTTAACAGAAAGACTAAAATCTGCTACTTCTTTCGTACTTATAGATTATTCTGGACTTAATGTCAAAAATTTACAAGAACTCAAAAAAAGGCTTTCAAGTGTTGACTCTACCCTTCTGGTCGTCAAAAACACTTTATTTAAAATAGCTTCTAAAAAAGCAGGAATAAGTGAAGAAGTTGCAAGCGACACTATTCTCAAAGGTCCAACAGCTTTAGTCATAACCGAAAAGGACCCAATAACCCCTATTCAAGTTCTTTACAACTTCTCTCAGGAATTTGGAATTACCAACCTCAAAGTAGGGATTATAGGAAAAAAATTCCAAAACAAAAATACTCTTGAAAAAATAGCAAAACTTCCAAGCAAAGAGGCTCTTATTGTACAAACAGTTTCTCTAATTTCCAGTCCAATTAATAATCTTTTAAATACGCTGGAGTCAAATTTACAAAAACTAATATCTTTACTTTCTCAAAAATCTAAATTATCTAATTAAAAATGAAAAATGGAAGGTGGTGAAAAGTATGGCAAATCAGGATGAACAAAAAAAAGAAAAAAATCCCTCTGAAAAGGTAGAAAAATTAGTTGAGGAAATTTCAACTCTTTCTGCTTTGGAGCTTTCGAATTTAGTCAATGCTCTACAGGAAAAATTTGGAATAACGGCAGCTCCTGCCAGTTTTGCTTTAGCAACTCCAGCAACTCAAGCGCAGCCAACAGCCGAAACTTTAGCCGGCACCCAACAAGTAGTAAGTGAAAGTTCTACACAAACATTGATAATGACTGCCTCAGGCGATAACAAAATTGCGGTAATTAAGGCATTAAGAGAAATAAATCCAAATCTCGGTCTTAAAGAGGCTAAAGACGCAACCGAAAACCTACCTTATGAGGTCTTGAAAGACGCTAAAGCCGATGAGGTCAAAGAAGCGGCTGAAAAGTTGAAAAATGCAGGAGCGACAGTTGAAGTTAAATAATTATACTTTCATACCTTTTCAAACTTTTATATTTTTTCAAATTGTCATATTTTGATTACACTTTTTGGAATTTGTGTCTAATGTTGAAATTGCCGCTTAATGAGTTGAAATTTTAATGAGTTGAAATTATCGTTTAACCAGCTAAAAAGTCTCAATAAAATAGCATTTCCCAATCCCTTTGATCCAATTATCTAGATAATTGGATCAAGACTGAACATAAATTAACCACTAAGAAAAATTTTAAACTTTTAAACAAGGATTAAATCAAATAACAAATAACAAAAAACATAAACAAAAAAGAGAAAATTAAATAAGAAAGAATAATCTTTCAAAGTTTTTACTTTGCTTTAGATCTAGTTGATTTAGATTTTCTTTCTAAAGCTTTTTCCTTGTAATACTCGTCAAAAAATTTTTTTATACCCCTATCAATGCTTTCTTTATCTTTGATTTTTTTTAAAAAGTCCTCTACTTTTTCTTTTTGACTCGTCGCAACTTTATATTGAAATAAAGTCAAAAGAGTCTGGGGAAGATGATATTCAATAGGACCCCTTGGAATTTTTCTAGGAAATTTCCATCTTAAAGGAAGTTTAGAAATAACCTTCTTAAAACCTTCACCGCCTTCCTCCATCCACGCCCTTACCTTAGTTATTGTTGAAAGGCTTGTATGAAGTTCATCCATTATTTCTCTATGGGTCATTCCCGAAAGAAGAAGCTTCGCTATTCTTAACCTTATTGATAAATTTCTTAACTCGTTTGCAGTTAAGAGATCCTGAAGAAACAAAGCAGTCTCTAAAGGAGTTTTTACTATATAAAAAGAGTTAATTAAATCAAACATCAAATCCACCTTCTCTTCATTAGAAAGTTTTTCAAATTTCACACTTATAGATCTCGACATATTAACTAATGATACAATTATCTAGATAATTGTATCAAGAGAAAATTGTTTAGAGGTTTACTTTTTTAATTTATCTAGCCTTTTTAATTTTTTTAATTTATACAAGTACTCGAAATACTTAATTATCTCCAAAGAAATATTAACCTTGGTGTATTTTTCAGAACCCAGGAATTGCGGACCGGGATTTACTTCCAAAATATAAGGTTTTCCGCTTTTTTTATCAACAATAATATCTACACCTGCTATTTCTATAGATAAAGCTTTACTCGCATTTTCGGCAATTTTCTTAATTTCAGAATAATTTTTTAGTTCAAGTTTTTTCCCTACAGCTCCTTGGTTAATATTGCTCCTAAACTCACCCTTTGCTGGAATTCTTTTCATGGCTGAAACCGCCTTATAGCCTATCGTAAAAACTCTAATATCTCCATCATTGGGTATAAATTCCCTCAAAACTATAACTTCCCCAGCTTTTTCAATTTTTCTTGCCACGCGATAAAGTCTAGCAAAAGAGTTTACTTTAAAAACTCCCTTACCTTTTCTGCTTGAAGCCGACTTAACAACCAAAGGAAAACTAAATTTTTTTATTTGTGACATTATTGATTTTGCAGAAAGCATAACTGATGTTTTTGGAAAGTCCAAATTTGCTTTGGAAAGTAAATAAATATTTGAAACTTCGCTTGGATTAAAATTTCCGGGATCTACAATAATCTTATTTACTATAATTGTTCCAAAATTTTGGTAAAGATAATTCAATACTGCATTCCACTCCCACCTTTTTTTCCTTGCAACCCATAAGTAAATTAAATCATAATCGGACAAATTTTTTCCTCTTAAAGTTGGGTAAAAGCCGCTATTATCTGAAAAAACAGTAAGTTCAGTGGTATAACAGCCAACTACATCATGACCTCTTTTATTGCCTTCATGCCGTAGTCTTTCTAAATGAGGGTTTTTTACTAAACCGACTACAAGAATTTTCATCTCGCGTTTTTAATTGCGTATTCTAAATAATACTTGGTTATATTTTCTCCCGTTGCTTTCTCCATTCCCAGCATTCCTGGCGTGTGATTCACTTCCAAAATATATCTTTTACCCTCTTTCGTAATAAGCATATCAACTCCTGCTACTTCTAAATCCACAGCTTTAGCTGCACTAAAAGCAAGTTTTTTGCTAAATTCATCAAGCTCAAAGTTTTCAACACTCCCGCCCAATGAAAAATTTGCTCTAAACTCTCCCTTTTTAGGAATCCTTCTCATGCAAAAAATTTTATCCCCAATCAGCAAAACTCTTAAATCAAATTCGTAAGGAATAAATTCCTGCGCCAAATAGCTTTTCGGCTCAATTCCTTTTCTTTTCAAAACCTTTATAAATTTTGAAAGCATTTTTATATTTTCAATTTTATGAACTCCAACTCCTTTTCCGCTGCGGGCTAATTTCAAAACAAATGGAAATTTTAACTTCTTGGAAATTTCAAAATATTTTTCAAAAAGATGCAAATGATAAGTTTTCGGCACAGGCAATCCAGACTGATTTAATTTAATCATATCGCTTAACTTGTTTATAGAATATTTATGTTTCAAAAAATTGTTATCAAATACCCTGATTCTTCTTTTTCTTAAGCTTATTAAAATAGAAGAAATTATATGAATCGAACGAAAAATAGCCCTCGAAATAACAATATCATCCTGCCCGACTTCAAAATCTTTAATGCTTAACTCGTTGTTAATTATCCCAAATTCCAAATCCTTCCAGTTAAAAAGAGCAAATTTGTACCCCAAATTCCTTACCTCCTCCGCGATTCTTCCGTTTTCGCCTAAATCTGGACTGGTAGTAATTAAAACAATTTTCATAAATTTAAAACAAGATCATCCTTTTTACGCCCTTTATCGTAAATATCTGGATTAACCAAAATACCCTTAAGATTTTTTCTTCCAACTATAACCGGATACTTAAGGGAACTTCTCTTCGCAACAGAAGCAGTGGTTATTATTTTCCTACCGGCCAGCCAAAAAGTCAAACCAATGATTGGTCTTTCTTCACTGCCAAGTGCTCCCTTAACAGTTTTCGTCCATAAAATATTATTTTTCTCAAGAAGTCCTAGTTCTTTGGCTAAACTTTCTGAAATTGAAGTTCGCCAGGCTCCTGTATCAATTTTTGCTAATACTTTCTTTTTTTTGTCTTTTCCTTTAATAACTATCTCCTCTAAAGCTGAAATTGTTTTAATCGATGGCTTTGTCCTTACCCTGTCAGCAAAAGGTGCCGCAAAAAGGGCTTTGGCAATATTTACAGCATGCTGAGGATTTCTCACATTTAGCTCATCAACCCTCTCAAGTCTTTTTTTAAGACCTGCCATATTTGCAAGTTGTATCTGAAGCCCTGGCTGGCTGTTTAACTCCAAAACCATAGGTCCTTTTTCAGGATGAAGAACTATATCAACACCCAAATAGCCTAACATTGAAACCTCCTGACATTTTGATGCCAAAAGTAAAATTTCTTCCCAATGGGGAATTTTTATTCCATGAAGCTTTCTTTTTGTACCAGGTTTATAAATAATTGGATTGCCATGATGAATTGCTTTGGTTGTAATTCCGGTCGCTATGTCTATTCCCACTCCAACCGCTCCCTGATGAAGATTTGCCCTGCCACCAGACTCTTTAGTCGGAAGCCTAAGCATCGCCATTACAGGAACTTTGTTAAAAACAATAACTCTTATATCCGGCGTACCCCTGTATGCGTATTTTCTAAACGCCTTATGCCTTCCAACATACTCCTGAATAAAGGCAACATCAGGAAAATTTCCAATACTATAAGCTCCCTCAATAATATCAAGAGCAAGAAGTTTAAGGTCCTCGTCCGTGATTCTTTTTTTGTCTGTTGTCAACCAAACGCCTTTTTCAAGCCTTTTTTTTACAACTATTATTCCCTCTCCTCCCAGTCCTCTTGAGGGTTTTAAAGCAAAAGAATTAGGAAGACTCCTCCAGTCAAAAGAAAAAATATCCTCAATATTTTTAAATTTTTTTAAAATTTTAGGGATAGGAATTCCGTTTTTTTGCAAAAGTTTTGCTGTCAGCAGTTTTGAGCGAGCAATTTTTTTGCCAAATGAAGTGTTGTAGCGATAAGAAAAAAGGCCTGCTCTTGCGTTTAATCCAAGGATATAAGATAACTTCATAGTTAAAATTTTTCAAAAAATATTTAACTTGAAATAAGTTTTCTAAACCTAAAAAGCTCAAAAATTCTCAGGCCTACATATTTGCCGGCAAGAATATCAGCTATTAAAGTTGACAAAAGCACCAACTCCGGGTGAAGAATAGTCCAAACCTGAATTGTCTCTGAAGCAAGAACAAAGTAGCAAGCCAAAGCTAAAATTAATGTTTCAACAGTCAAAAGGACAGCGACTCTAACACTTTTTCCCAATTGAACCTTGATAAAATCTTCAGCCAAAAGCGTCAAAATTAAAACCGGAAAAATTGAAATATTTGAAAAGCCAACTCCGTTTATCGCCGGAGTCAAGAAAAGGGTAACTAAAATTCCAACAGAAACCAACCACAAAATTAGAGCCATTCTAGGAAGATATTGAAGTCTTACCTTAAGTTTTTTTAAGATAATCCTTGTTCCTGTTGAAAGTAAAACTATCAGCAAAAATAGACCAATTCCAAGTAAAGGTCCTAAAGAAACAAAAGAAAAAGACATCGCAGCGGGTAAAAAAATTCCAAAGCCTCTAAATCCAACAAGATGTCTTCCCAAAGAAATAAGTGTGGCGATAAGAGGTAAAAGAAGAAGAAGAATTATAGTGTTTGGGGTAACTCCGGCTTTAATAGATGCCCTTATTGCATACTTCAAAGGATTTAAATAAACACTTCCTAAATTCTGATTTTTTAAAGCATTCTCAAAAGCTAAAGACAAATCTTTCTCTTGGCTGTCAATATTTGGGTAAACGATAAAAGAAAGGTTTTTGTTAATATTTGAAAATAAACTCATTTGCTTTCCATAAACGGAAGGAGGCAAAAAAATTAGTCCCAAAATCAAAGTTAAAATTATTAAAATCTTTCCCATACAAATTGAATTATACCTTTTAGAAGAAAATTTCTAAATTCCCAATTTTTTTAAAGGTTTGTTAAGCTATTTAAGGAAAGGCATAGTAAGAGAAAATCCTAAATCCAAAATCCTAAATTCTAAACAATATCAAAATTCAAATTTTAAAATCCAAAATAATAAGAGATGGTTAATGATTAATAGTTAAAAATTAAAAATTCTAATTTCTAGATCCTAAACAATTTCAAAATTCAAAATTCAAAAGATAAATTTTATCATTTTGATTCTTGATTTTTTGCATTTAAATTATTCTTGATTCTTGCTTTTTGATTCTAAATTAAGGATTGACTTCTCTCCAAGTAATGTTTTCACTTGTAAGTAATGGAGGAAAGTTTAAAAGAATATCAGGAGCGAATTCAAAAAATTCAGCTGGATAGAAAGCATTGTTGGGAAGATGTCTTTGCAAATTAAAGTTTCTTGCAGAAACAATTCCTCTTATTCGAAGCTGATAATCTGAATTTTGACCCCTTGATTCTGTAGTAAAATTTTTGTCTGTATAAAATAGTCCCTCTAAGTCAAAGTCTTCTGGATCTCTTGGCAGAACATCTCCTACATCAGAACCGATTGTTATTCCATTTGAAGACTCTGGATTTCCTTCAACAAACGCATAAAATCCTCCAACTCCTCTTTGGACATTTATTCTTGTGTTAATAACAAGATCTGCGTTCTTAACAAAAAGAATTACTCTTCTAGATCCCAAATTTGCAAAAGAACCAGTAATCTCAAGTGTTTTTCCAACTGAATCATTTCCCTGAAATTGGTACAAATAATACCCTTTATAAGTTATTCCTCCATTTGTAAAGTAATTTGCGTCAATTGTATCCCTAATAATCCCTGTAATAGGCGCGTCAGTAGGAATCTTATTTTCAAAAAAGGAATAATTTATTTGGCTTCCACGATATTGATCTTCGAAAATCTTCCATCCTTGCAAAGAAGGTTCTCTGCTATTTAAAAAAATTTGTCCTCCAGCAGAAGGCACTCCTGGAGAACCGTTAGGATTATCAAGAATCAAATAACTACTGCAAGAACCAGCAGGATCCAAGCTACACTCGGCCGGAATTTGCGAGACCAAATTTCCACCTCCTGCAACAACATCTCCTCCCCTCACCTGCCACCAAGGTAAAGGATTAATTACTTCAAGTAGTGCTTGAGTCTCACAAGTTGAACCATCTTCCATAGTCGCCTTTGCGGAATAAGTATTTTGTCCAACAGCAATTGATTGAAAGGTAACTTGAAAGACTTCTTCATTATCTCTTGGGGGAAGCCCGGAAGGAGGAGGAGTCGGAGTTGGAGGATCAATTATATTTGCTACTACTGTAGGATGAGGCGAAGGCGTAATAAAAAATTCAACATAAATATCGGCACCCGGCGGCTCAATACTATTAACAGCCACATCACTTTGTTCTTGACTTCCTACGCCAATAATTTCAACTGGATTAACACTGATGCTGCATGAATAGGTAGGAGGTGGAGGAGGTGGAGGAGGTGGAGGTACTGGAGGTTCTGGTGTAGGAGATCCTGGTGGAGGAGGTTGTGGACTACACTGTGATTGTGGTCTACAAGATCCGTCCTGACATCCACACCTGCACCGATCTACATGAGTTACTCGCGTCTCATTGTAGCAACATATATTTCCTTCTTCACCAGCATCAACACAATATCCGGTTGAATTCACTAGATTATTACAAACAGAATTACCACCATAGCAACAATAATTGGCTGTTTGATATATAAAATGGCCGCAATCATCATCACTATTACATGAATCACCGCTACAATATCTTGAATTTGCGTTTTTTGGGGCGATGATATAAAAATGTAAAAAAAGTAAGATAGATAAAAGAAAAACTAAGTTTTTCGAAGGAAATTTTTTCATTCCTCTCCCTCTCTATAAACAATAATAATACCCGCAACTGCAGTATTCTTTTGTCCTTTATAGACCCAAAATTCTCCTCTAACTGTTTCACCAAATTCAAGATCGGTAAATTTTCTTAAAATTCTGTCATCTTTCTTGTTAAAGAAACCGGTTCGCATTTGTATATCCGGAGTAATATCAGTCAATACAATTCTATTTCCTTTATCGTCCTCAACTGTCAAGGAATGCTCTCCCTTTCCAACAACCTTTCCCTGAAAACTTCCTCTCCATTCATAAACTATCTGATTTTTAAGAAGCTCTAAACCAATCGGCAAGTCTTCTTCTCTTATTTGCGGAGTAAAGATATCTTTTGATGCCTCAAACTGCCTTGGCTGAGTTGATAAATTTTTATCCTCCAGCGTTGAAGTGTTAAAGTAACCTCTGATTAAAGTTGAAACGCCCCCTCCCAAAATTACACCTAAAAGAAATACCAAAACAAAGCTAGTCGGAAAATTTTTACTTCCTTTTTGCTGAACGCTTAAATTCTCCAAATTTTCATCCATTTAAATTTTATCCCTAATTAATTTAAGTCTATCCAAAAAACAAAAAAAGTCAAGCACTTATATGAAACTAAATTTAGAAGATAAATTATGAAATGATTCTAAGGAAGGCTGTCTGGATCTACACCAGCTTCATTCAAATACCTAATCACATTTTTTAGATTGTATTCGCAATTACATTCTGTAACCAAAGAGAATATCCTCCCTATCGTCTCCACAACACTTTTTCCACTTCCAGTATTTGCGATCACCAATTCTATCTCTTTACCATAAGTTTCTCCTTGAACTTTCATTTTTACCTTACCATTTTCTTCATAAGGAAATATATTAAGCTTAACACGATAATTAGTTTTTACTGTACGTGCCAGAGAATAGCCTCCATCTTCATTAAGTACCACATTGAATAACGGCAAAGTAATATAATATCCGACTTTTCTATCCCCTAAAATAGTAAATGCAAAATAAGTGCCTTTTTTACCCATTGTTAAATCACCAATTAGAACTCCAAGATTTTTTCCATCTTTATTTTTTCCTACTCCCCAGTAATATTGGAATTCTCCAATTTCAGATATTTCTACAAATTCAGGAGTTGGAGTTAATGTTTCAGTTGGGGTGGCTGAAGGAGTGGGTGTTAAAGTTTCAGTTGGTGTTGGAGTAATTGTTGGTGTTTCTGTAGGAGTGGAAGTTGGTGTTTCGGTTGGTAGCGGTGTAAATGTTGGAACAGGAGTTTCGGTTGGATTATAAATTAAAGAAATAGGAGTTTTACCTTCACCGCAAGAAGTTAAAGACAAAGAAGCTACTGCAACTAAAGGCGCTACCTTTTGGGCTACACCTTTTACATTTATTCCTCTTCCTTTTTCTCTTTCCATAAGTTTTTAAAACTTGCTTATATTGTACATCTTATGTCAAGTAAATGTAAAATTAAGTATAGAAGCTAGAATCTAGATTCTAGAATAAAGAAGAATTTAGAAACTAGAAAGTAGAAAGTAGAATCAAGAACCTAGAATGCAAAAATCAAAATGTAATCCAAAATGTAAAAAGGATAGAATCTTTTTTATTTTTGCGTTTTGAATTTTGGAATTGTTTAGAATTTAGCAACTAGTCGACTCCCGGAGTGGGAAAAAAACTACACAAAAAAAGGAATTTTATTTTAATTGGACTAGGAGAAAAATTATGGGTAAATGGTATCTCAACAGAAATCAGGGTTACATCAAACTCTGCCATCATGCACTAAGGTCTTACTGCAGTAGTTGTATAAGATGGATTAGTTTCAGGTGAATACATGGGCTTTTTGCATTTTTCAGAAAGTGAGTGCGACGAACTAGCTGGAAAAACTAAGGAATGGGATGTTCCAAAAGATAAAACAACTTCAATAATTGGGAATATCAAAGATTGTTTAGCTAATCTTGGGATTAATCCTAATAAGGCTGTACTACTTATTGGTAATGATATGTTTTTTGCCCCTTGACTATACTTTCGATAGGAAAAAAGAGATTGAAGTTTTAACTAAAAAACTTAATTATGAATACCAACTTCTGATAAAATTTATTGAAACAAAAAACTTAAGAGAAATATCATTTTTCTCCCAACCACATATCAAACATACTTTCAAGTAGATCTTTTGGTTTAATTGAAACTTAGTGTTTGTTTTTTGAATTTAATATTTAGCTAATAGATAAGTGTGTAAACTCTTTTACCTAACAAGTACACAAAGTTTCAGGTATAAAGCTTATTTGATAAAAAATAAAAAACTAAAAACACTACTATGCCAATGAAGGATAACTCTTTATTTTGTCATCGCTTTGTGAAACGGTTTTTTCAAGACAAAACCTCCTCGTTCACTCAATTCATAAATTACCAATGGTTCATCTCTCTAAATGAATTCTAGTGTCCCAATTCCTAAATATTCTTTTTCAGAAAGTGGATCTTTATATATACCAGGCATAACTTTCTCGGATTTAACATCATCTGGTAAATAAAGTATTTTTCCAAAACAGATTGCATTTTTGCCAAATATTCCAATAATAGGAAGAGGTACAAATTGAGGTGGAATAACTTTTCTTCCTTCTAAATATTTTTTTTGTTTCCATAACTATTTTATTTCTTGATATGTACTTGCCCAAAAAATCTGTTCATAAAATAAAATTATTGTCTTTCCAAAACCCATCCAGTCTAACGACTGGCTCACCGAGCGGACTACAAAATACTACTTGATTATAGGAAGCTTTACTGTCAATTTCTGCAATTTTAGGTATCAATTCATCATACTCATAATTTCGAGGTATGCTTAATAACATTCTTCTTTTTTCTTTTGAAATTCCACCAAAAAGTTTTATGTGTTTATGTCCACTAGAACCATCATGCACCTTAAACGATTTGAGACACTCAACTAAATTACCGGGTCCACCACCTCTGAAAGAAGCCTCAAAAGACCTACACCCCTCTGGCTACTTCTTTTTACTTCAGCAAAATAGAATATGTTTGTATCTGGAGGTAGGGGTGTTAAACGCTTCCTTGATTTATTCGTCATCATAAAAATATTTTTTATCTCCAACAACAAATCCACTTCAAACACAGTTAGGAATAATCAATTATTTGGATATTCAAAAAGTTTAATAAGGTATTTTTTTTCCTTCTTTAGGAACAAAGTCCACTCCCAAATCTTGAATTAATCTCTGAAGCGGATAATAGTTTAAATTTACTACATCTAAAACAAGATCTTTCAAAGGAAAATTAGGATCTTCAATCCATTGCTCAAAAAGACTAAGCCATTTTTTTCACAAGAAGATGACCAAATCAAAGTCAGTTCTTTGAAAAGTTCTTCAGCCTTTCTTTTCATTTCCAGAAGTCTAAAGGCGTCATCAACTACCTGTTTGGGAACATTCAAACCCTCAGAAATAAGATTGACCAAACGCTCAATAGCTCGATGAACTCTCACTTTGGTATTATTTTCTGTTATCCCCAACCTTTGACTTGAATCAATTACCGTCAAACCACTACAAAAAAATAGAAAGCCGCTTCTAATGTTTTTTGAGTAAGACCAGGCGGTAGAAAAGATTCTTCAATTGTTCTTAGATATTTAATGTAGGGAGGTATTAAAATTGTTAAAGCTTCTTTAAACTCATCCACATTCACTTCTTCTCCTTGTTTTTCTTGCCGCTGCTTTGGTTACTGTGATTGCTTTAAAATTTAAATAAGCATTATTATAGTAAATGAAGAAGTCTATTCCAAATTTGAAAAATTTTGCAAATTGCAAGGTCAGACCTTGCAATTTTTGCATTTTTAATTAATTATATTGTGAAGAAAATTTTATTCCTTTGACTGCATACCCAAAAGCCAAAGAACAGCTTCCTTTTTATATCTTCTGTCTCCTCTGGAGTTAATTCGAATTGCAGGAAGCTTTCCTCTTTTTCCCCAGCGCTTAATTGTAAGAGGCGAAACGCGCAGAAGCTCAGCCACCTCTTTGACTGTCAGCAAATCCGGTAAATCGTCTAATCTAAGCTTTCTTTTGCTTTTTTTCTGCTGGGGTTCATCAGCCATACTCTTTTATCTTTTTATACAAATTGATACATTTTTAAGGCTAAACTACAACCTAACCTAATCACAAAGTATCAAAGATAAACAACTCTGTCAAGTGTTATTTTAGACTCAAATTCATAAACTAGACTCAAGTTTTTCAAAAAAAACCATTAAAGGAAAGTCAATTAAAGCAACTTTAATCCTTTCCCATCTTTGGGAACCTGTCAAAAGTCTCCAAAGCCATTCAAGTCCTAAATTTTCAAAAATCCTTGGCGGAAGTTTTTTCCTACCGGAAATATAATCAAATGTACCGCCAACAACCATAACTCCTCCTACATTAATTCTATTAAACAAGCGGTACATCCACTTTTCCTGTTTCGGAGCACCAAAACCAACAAAAAGAAGGTGAGGTCTTGCCTTGTTAATTTCAAAAACTGCCCTTTCCTCAATTTTTTTATCTTTAGCAATTTTTCCTTTTCCATTTAAATTAAGATTTGGTCCAATATGAGAAAAAAACTTTACATTTTTAAATCTTTTCGACAAAACTTCCTGGCAGGCTTGAGCGCTTTTTTTTCTGTCGCCTAACAAAAATATCCTCCAACCTCTTTTATCCGCCTCTTTAATTAAGTCAATAAAAAAATCCCTTCCCTTTATTACTTTCAAATCCGACTCCAACCATTTCCTGTCAAAAATAATCGAAAATAAAACTCCAAGTCCTTGAGCAAAATATTTTAAAATACAAAAAAGAAAGTTCTTAGCTTTTGGAAGTGTTAAAAATTTATAAGCGGCAACCAACCCGACTCCGTCAGGCAAAGAATATGTTGAATAATTTAAAATTTTTGAGAAAAGTCTATTTCTTTTGGCCAACATCAGCTGTTCAGGATTTGGAGTTGTGATAAAAAATTTACCTTGGTAAGAGGCTGAAGAATCAAATTTAGACAAATTCGAAAAAATTTTTTCTAGCAGTTTTTCCTTTGGAGTGCTATTAACTTTAACTCCTAATATTTTAAAGTGTTTTTGGCTATTTTTTAACATTTAAAAATAAAAATCTTGTCGTTTAAAAAGATTATAGGACACAGTAAAAATCTCTGAATTTAAAAATTTTTGAAAAATAGTTGTCAAAAGGGATAAAAAAAATCCAAAATTTTTCAAAATTTTAAAACCTATAATATAAAAATTTATCTTTTCAATCAAAAAATTTCATTCTATCTTTTATATAACAAATAAAAAATACTATAGGATAATAATTTAAAATAAGTAAATTTCCAAAATAACATTTATGAACAAAAAATTTCCTTGAAATTTAGCTTCAGAAAATTTTGTTTTAAATTTAAATTACTCATTTTAAATTTTAAATTTTAATGTTTATACTAAAGGATAAAATAATTTTATTTTTTAAACCCTTTTGACAACAACTTTAGAAAAAAATTATAAAAATTCCTAATTGAACTTTAATACCTATAGTATTAAATTTTGGTTGCCAAAAACTTTTACCTTTTGCTAACAATGCTTCTTTTCCAGAGATCTATATTTTCCAATACAATCCCCGTTCCCCTGACAACGCAAAGCAAAGGTTCCTCGGCAACATGAGCCGGAACCCCGGTTTCCTCCGTCACCAATTTATCAAAATTTTTAAGAAGACTTGTTCCTCCGCTTAAAACAATTCCTTTATCAATTATATCTGCGGCAAGCTCGGGTGGAGTATTTTCTAAAACACCCTTTATTGCTGAAATTATCTGATTAAGGGTTGGTCTTATTGCCTCTGAAATTTCACTTGAGGAAACAACTATACTTCTAGGAAGACCAAAAACCAAATCCCTTCCTGAAATTCTCCATTTTTCTTCCTTTACTGGTGGAATTGCTGAACCAATCTTTATCTTAATATCCTCAGCTGTTTGGTCTCCGATAATAAGATTTTCCTTTTTTTTAAGATACTCTTGTATTGCCTCATCTATTTTGTTTCCCGCAACCCTGATTGACTTATGTACCACTACCCCGCCCAAAGAAATGACCGCCGCTTCGGTACTTCCTCCGCCAATGTCAACTATCATATGTCCCGATGGAGCTGAAACCGGAATACCGGCCCCTATCGCAGCCGCCAAAGGTTCATCAATAAGATAGGCGTGAGCGGCACCTGCTGATAATGTTGCGTCAAGTGCTGCTCTTCTTTCAACCTGCGTACATCCCGCCGGTACACAAATCATCACATCCGGACTAAATATTTGAAACCTACCGACAACTTTCCCAATAAAATACCTTAACATCGCCTCAGTTGTTTGGTAATCAGCTATTACTCCCTCACGCATCGGTCTTGAGGCAATCAAACTTTCAGGAGTTCTTCCAAGCATTAATTTTGCTTCTTCTCCAACCGCAAGAACCTTATTATCATCAGCAGAAATCGCAACAACTGTCGGCTCATTGACAACAATCCCTTCTCCGGCAACCCAAACCAAAGTATTCGCAGTTCCCAAATCTATTGCAATCCTTTTTCTTAACATAGTTTAATTAACATACCTTTAAAGATATAATATATATCAATATATAATAAAACTTTAACCGCCCTTGCGCCATTATATTCAGATATTTGGTTTTGAACAAGAGGAAAAGTAGCTTAATTTAAGCTATAATAAAAACTTGCTAAAAGTTTCTAAAATAAAAATTCTATGACTAAAATAAGAATCTTAATTTTTCTTTTCACCATTCTTGTTGTTGGAAGCTTTACAACTTTGCTTTTTTTGTACGCAAAGGGGTTTAGGCTTAATCCCTCAACGATGCAGGTTTCATCTAGCGGACTTTTTGTAATTAAATCGTACCCAGACGGAGCCCAAGTTTTTATCAATGGCGAACTTAAAACAGCAACCAACGCAACCTTATCCCTTCCGCCCCAAGCTTACGATGTTTCGGTTAAAAAGGAAGGTTATCTTGAATGGAAAAAAAGGATTGAAGTAAAGGAAGGAGAAGTTGTTGAAGCAAGCGCTCATCTTTTCAAAATAGCACCATCCTTAACAGCAATAACATTTTCAGGAGTTATCAATCCCCTTCCCTCTCCAGATCTCACCAAAATAGCCTACATTGTTCCTAATGAAGGAAATCCTGAGACAAGCGGTCTTTGGATTATGGAAACAATAAATCTTCCAATAGGATTTGCAAGAGAACCCAGAAGAATAACCGACGGAAAACTGCAGGATTCAAAATTCATCTGGTCTCCTGATGCAAGACAAATACTTCTCAAAACTTCAAAAGGTTCATTCATTCTCGATACCAGAATTTTTACCCCGCAATCAAAACTTGTAAATGTAAGCGTTTCGGAAAAAGATATTTTAGCAAATTGGGAGGAGGAAAGGAAAAAAAGACTTTCATCTCAAATTAAAAAATTACCTGAAGAAATGCAAAATATCTTAAACAAAAAGGCTTCAAAAATAGTTTTTTCTCCTGATGAAGACTTAGTGCTTTACACCGCATCTGAATCGGCAACAATACCTCAGAATTTAATTAAACCTGTTCCCGGCGCCTCTACCCAAAAGCAAGAAAGGGATATCAAAGCCGGTAAAACATATATTTACGATATCAAAGAAGATAGAAATTTCTTTATAACTGAAAAGGAAGTAATTCTTAATGGTTGGGTTGAATACGCAAATTTCCAAAATCCTAAAACAAAAGAAAAGACTCTTGAAGAAAGCATATCTTGGTATCCTTCATCCCGTCATCTTATTACCACTGAAAAGGAAAAAATAATAATAATGGATTATGACGGCACAAACAGGCAAACTGTATACTCCGGTTCGTATGTTAGCCAACATGCTTATCCTATTTTAAGTCTTGATAGAATTCTTATTCTTACAAATTTGGGCGCTAACTCCTCTATTCCCAACCTGTATTCGCTGGGAATAAAATAAATCTTTAAGGGTTAACCTCCTTCCAAGTAATGTTTTTGGCGGTAAGAAAAGGCGGGTAGTTTAAAAGAATATCAGGAGCGAATTCAAAATATTCAGCTGGATAGAAAGCATTGTTGGGAAGATGTCTTTGCAAATTAAAGTTTCTTGCAGAAACAATTCCTCTTATTCGAAGCTGATAATCTGAATTTTGACCCCTTGATTCTGTAGTAAAATTTTTGTCTGTATAAAATAGTCCCTCTAAGTCAAAGTCTTCTGGATCTCTTGGCAGAACATCTCCTACATCAGAACCGATTGTTATTCCATTTGAAGACTCTGGATTTCCTTCAACAAACGCATAAAATCCTCCAACTCCTCTTTGGACATTTATTCTTGTGTTAATAACAAGATCTGCGTTCTTAACAAAAAGAATTACTCTTCTAGATCCCAAATTTGCAAAAGAACCAGTAATCTCAAGTGTTTTTCCAACTGAATCATTTCCCTGAAATTGGTACAAATAATACCCTTTATAAGTTATTCCTCCATTTGTAAAGTAATTTGCGTCAATTGTATCCCTAATAATCCCTGTAATAGGCGCGTCAGTAGGAATCTTATTTTCAAAAAAGGAATAATTTATTTGGCTTCCACGATATTGATCTTCGAAAATCTTCCATCCTTGCAAAGAAGGTTCTCTGCTATTTAAAAAAATTTGTCCTCCAGCAGAAGGCACTCCTGGAGAACCGTTAGGATTATCAAGAATCAAATAACTACTGCAAGAACCAGCAGGATCCAAGCTACACTCGGCCGGAATTTGCGAGACCAAATTTCCACCTCCTGCAACAACATCTCCTCCCATCACCTGCCACCAAGGTAAAGGATTAATAACTTGCAACACATCACTGTCCTCACAACTCTCACCATCAACATAAGCCTTAGCTTTGTAAGTCGTTTCTCCAACAGCTATGGATTCAAAAGTTACCCCAAATGGAGGTTGCGTATTCGGATTTGGAGGTAAAACTTCTGCAATATTTGGATCGTTTACTGTATATTCTACACTACTAATATCACCATTTGATGAAGAAAGAGAAGGTTGCATAAAATAGGATTCATTCAATCCGTAAATCGTGATTCTTGACACATCAATTTCGCAAGAAGGCCTCGGTCTTGAACTCTCGCAACCTGGACACCCCCATTTTCTGATATAGTGTATTGCTTCTGGGTGATCTTCACAATAAATCCAATTAACTCCGCAACCGGAACCATCGTCGCAACAACCCTCTTGTGAACATGCTTCTCCAGTGTAGCCGTCAGGAGCTTCCGGGCACACTCCCGAGTTGCCCTTCCGGGCGCAAACATTACCACACTCATTATAAATTACATGACTCGCCTTAGCTATATGGAAAAAAATAAAAAAGAAACCTGCTAAACCAAAAATTAAAATTGTGATACTCAAAGTTTTTGTCATCTTATGTAGCTCATGTTTTTAATTAACATACAATCATCTAACAATTCTTTACACTCTTCATCGCTGCATTTTCCAAACAACTGATCTCCGACTTTCATTATCTCTACTGCCTCCCTAGTACTTATTCTTATTTTCCTCTGTTCTGAATTCACACGAAGTCTATATAAAAGAAAATTTTTGCACTCAATCTTTGTAGTAAGAAATGTTGAGTAACCTCCGGCCAAGTTAACTAATTTTTCCTTTTTGTCAATTTCTCTTATAACTCCCGATGCAAGAAATGAACCGTCGCGGCCTTGAAAGACCACCTTACTTGGAGTATAAGTGATTGAGCTTAAATCTGAACCAGGCTTGGAATTACTTTCAAGAGTTGTTTTGTTTACAAAAACACTTGTTACCTCTGTACAGTTTTCATTTTTGCAAACCGCGGTTATTGTTGTTGAATAAGGGATAAGCATATTCCAAAACTCACTTTCTCTAAGCTTAACTTCGCTTCCCTTTCCATCTTTATCAAAGTCAACAGTTGCAAAGTCAGCGTTCTTAGAAATTACAACTCTTTTAAAGTTTTTTTGTAAATCTCCAACTTCAAGAACAAGCATTCTATTTCCCATACTTTTGTTAATCACTAAGCCCTTTATTTGCAAAATATCATTTACCCTAAACTTTCCACTATCTCCATTAATTTCTTCCTTCCTATCCGAATCAGGTCTTCTCTCAAGCTCCTGAAGTTGACTTAAGCTTCTACTCTCATTTATAAGCTTGTAAGAAAGAACCAAACCCGTCAATAAAAGGGCGAAAAAAAAAAGAAAAAGAAAACTAAAAATTAATTTCTTACTCATATTCAAAACTTAAATTCTTTTAAGAATTTATTAAAAGGCCCTCCTAAATTAACTCTAAATGCAATTTTTTTTGTAGTCAAGTGATTGCTTAGGTTAGATATTTTTTGAAATATTATCTAATCGGTTATTTTTGAAATTTTGAACTAGAAAATAGAATCAAGAATCTAGAAAGTAGAATTATTTAAAATTTAAAAATGCAAAATATTTTTTTGAAATTTGAATTTTGATATTGTTTAGGATTTAGGATTTAGAATTTAGGATTTTCATCTCTTAATCATTAATCATTAATCATTACTCCTCCTTCTTGCTTTGACATAAAATAAACTTTTGAATTAAAATATCCTTTGTTGCCCCCATAGCTTAAGGGATAGAGCAAGCCCGTCCTAAGGGCGAGATGAAGGTTCAACTCCTTCTGGGGGCACAAGTTTTAGAATTAAAGCTCTTGGATATAAATTCCAGGTGATTTAGGAACTAACTCATTTTTAGAAGAATCTAAAATTCCGGAATTATTTATTCCCTGTAATAAACTAATTAAATATCTGCGACACTCCACAATTTTTCTAAAAAGCTCCTCTTCTTTTTGCCTACTGGGAGACCCTAAAAAGAAATCAGGATGATGTCTTAAAGTCTGTTGTCTAAAAGCCCTATTAATTTCTTCGCAAGATGAGTTCAAACTCAACTCCAAAACTGGACAATAACCTTTACTACACTCATGTTCCATGTTTGATTGTAAACTCTTGATTAGAGAAATGCAATATTTTGTATAGGTTGAACACATTTTAGGCATTATTCATTTATTAGAAGAATATTAAGATATAAGAATTAAGAATAAGGATAAGTTACTTATGATTCGAGATCTTAAAGATTTCTAAAACCCCTTGATCCAATTATCTAGATAATTGGATCAAAATTAAGTTGGAATTGAATTTACATGCTTAATTTAATTCAACAATTACCACAACCTCGCCCCTAATTCTTTCTTTTTCCAGCTTCTTGATCACTTCAAAAATAGTGCCTCTGTAGAAGTACTCATGAAGCTTAGTAATTTCCCTTGCTATAAAAATCCTAGCATGGCCTCCAAATATATCCTTAAGAGTTTTAATAGTTTTTAAAATTCTTTTGGGTGATTCGTAAAATGCAAAAGGAATTTTTCCTTCTTTTATCCAGCCAAAAAGTTTATTTTGCCTCTTTTTAGGCAAAAAACCCAAAAACAAAAATTTATTGATGTTAAATCCGCAAACAGATAGAGCTGTAGTAATTGCGGAGGCGCCCGGCAAAGGAACAATTTTTATCTCGGGATTATATGAAAGAAGAAAATCAATAAGCTCATTGCCTGGATCAGAAATTCCTGGAGTTCCGGCATCAGTGACTAAGGCTAAATTTTTACCTTCAAGCAAATAATTCAATATTTCAAATTTTCTTCTTTCACCTGAGTGCTGAAAATAGCTCAAAGTATTTACTTTTATATCGTAATGATTCAAAAGTATCTTTGTCTGACGTGTATCCTCTGCTAGAATAATATCAACTTCCTTTAAAATTTTTAATGCCCTTAGTGTTATATCTTCCAAGTTTCCAATTGGTGTTGCCACTATGTATAAAATTCCCGACATCTGATAAAATTATACACTAACGGGAAGAAGTGTAACGGTTGCATACATCGTTCGGGACGATGTGGCAGGGAGTTCGACTCTCCCCTTCCCGACTAAAAAAGCAAGTTTTTTAAAAATTCTCTATCCAAAACTAACCCTCAAACTTGACATTAAAAACTATAGGAGTATAATAAACCTATAATTTTAAACTAAAATGGAAAGAATTAGGGAAACACTCAGAACCGGATTAATAAGAAGGGAGCAAAAAGAAACACTAATTCCACCTCCGATAAATCCGGAAATTTTAGAAGAGGTAAGTAATCAGTTAGGAGGATATTTTGACCAAATTTTACTAAAAGCAATCGGAGAAACAAGTGAATTTATCCAAAGAGCAAGAGAGGCCGAGCTTACTGCCGGCTCGCAAGTACCTTCGCAGCTCACAACTCCTCTTAAAGTAATTGGAAAAAAAGAAGGATCAGTTCAACCATCTCTTTTTGCAGGATTAGCAATATCTAACATTGAAAATCTTGATATCCTTGATAGATTGCTTCAAGGTGCGGCTAATGTTGTCCAAGATCACAACGCAAAAAGAGTGAGAAAATTTTTAGGAGAAATTGAAATTTTGTTTGGACTAAGGCAAGAAAAACCTTCCTTTATTTTTAAATTATTGCAAAAAATGGGATTAAAAGAAAAAGATATTGAAGTGCTTTTCTCAAAAGTCACTGGTAATAAAGATGTCCGCGCTGAAGATTTAGAGATAATCAAATCTTTTCAAGAACCAGGAAGCTCTATTCCAAGATTAATGATTGCAGCTTTAGGAGCTTTGCTTGACACCTCAATAGGTTGCCAAGAAGCTATAACTAGGTATGACAAGGCTATTTTAAAAGGCATTATAAATCTAAATAAAATTCAAAAAAAAGCTGAAAGAAGTATAGATGAAAAAGGGAAAGTTTTAAGAGAATATCAAGAAACAGAAAATAAAGTCAATCAATCTCTAATGACAAATCCAGCCAGAGTTTTGGACGCTACTCCCATACTTTCAAATACAAATTTAAGTAACGAAATAAAAAGACAAATTGGAGAAATAGGCAGAAAAGACATAGAAGAGTATGTTTCCGAGATAACAAAACTTTATAATCTTTCAGAAGAAAGCCGGAAAAAAATCACCGAAGCTCTAAAAGATATATTACAAGTTTCTTTAGAAGGTAGTCGAGTAAGAAATCTAATTTCCGGAAGAAACAGAATTACAGATTTTCACAATGAGGCATTAAAACACTTCGGCTTTATTATAATTCTTTATTCAAAACTAAAAAATTTGATGCTTCAAACTACTTATGATATTGCCCAAACACAAAATACAGTTGCAAGAAGTCAAATTGTGGAACTTGTAAGAAATAAAGCTAATGAAATATATATTAAACAAATTGAACAAGTTCGCGCAGATTTAATCTCTAAAAATGTTTAAAAACAATTAAGCTAAACCAGGTAGTCTTCTTAAAAATTTTTTTAAAAATTTTTTGATTTTTTTCAAGATGAGAAAAGAAAGAGAAGGTGGTATAACAAGAAAGGAATTTTTGAAAAAAGCCATCGCCGGAACTTTTGCATATTTTGCTTGTAAAACATTCACAGATGTACTTCCGGGGGTTGCTAATGCTATTGATGAAATAACAAGAGATAAACTTGAACCTTCTCAAAAAAAATTTCCAGAAATAAAAGATCCCGAAACAATTGAAAATTCAATTACCAAACCTCAAGAAGTTGAAATAAATAGAAAAAAAATTGCTTCAGCCTTTACACCTTCTGTTCAATATTGGAACGACTCAATTCAAAGATGGGCGCTTGTCTCTGGTCTTGATCCGGATTTGCTTGCAACTGTGATTCAAATTGAGTCCTGTGGAGATCCCGACGCAATCTCACGATCAGGCGCAATGGGTTTGTTTCAAGTGATGCCTTTTAATTTCCCAAAAGAAGCTCAAAAAGACCCCCAAAGAATGCTTAATACGGAGTTAAACGCAAGTATTGCCACCCAAATCCTTAAAAAACTTTTGGATAAAACTAAAAAAGATGTACTATTGGCTTTAGCTGCTTATAACGGAGGAAATGTAGTTCTTAACAATCCAAACAATCCCGAAAAATGGCCTGAAGAAACCAGAAGATATTATAAATGGGCAAATATTTATCTAGAAGTAAAAAAAGACCCAAGCAATAGTCCAACTCTTAAAGAATGGCTTTCATTTGGCGGAGCTAGTCTTTGCGAAAAGGCTGAAGAAAGACTTGGAATAAGTAAAAACTAAAACCCCTTTTGTTTAAATTTATAATCCTCTACCCTAATCTCTAAAATTATTCCTTAACTATAAATTAAGCACCTCAACCATCTGCTTGATTAAAGAAATAACAACAGGAGCAGCAAGAAGCGAATAACTTTCAACTCCATTGTCATCTTTTACAATCCAAGGTTTTTCCAAAACCTTTATTTTTTTACTTCTAGAATCCCATTTGAACTTATAATAAGGAGTGATTTCATAATCATCAAAATACATATTTGCCTTATCTACCGGTACATGATTTCTCAAAAGTATTTTGGGAACGCCGTGCAAATTAAAAACAATCTTTATTAACTCTTCGTCGTTTATAAGTCTTTCTCTTATTGCTTCAATCCCTTTTTCATCTCCCTCTTTTTTAACCATCCTTACCTTGCCAAAACCCTTGCAATTGGGATTGTCGCAAAGAAGATAAAACTTTTTTTCTTTTTGGTCGTATTCAATTTTTTTTGTTATTAAAAACTTGGTGCTTCTTGATGTAAAACAAAAAGGACAGACCACCCTGTACCTCATCCTTTCCTCAAGCACCTTCTCTGGAATATCTATCAAAACAAAAAAATCAGGATCGTCCCTGTAGTCAATAATATCTCTAAAATAAAGGGAAAAGGATACCTGATCCAAAGCCCTCGGCAGTCCGTCAATAAATACCGCTTTACCTTTAAGTTTATCCATATGAGCTTTAAGAAGGGCAAGTATAAACTCAGTGGGAAGAAGTTTACCTGTTGATCGATTTGATAAAGACTTGGTAATCTCATCAAAAGAAATATAACCTCTGTAGTAAGACTTGAGTTTTTCAAAATTATCGCTTTTTTTAAAACCCTCCCAATCATCTGTCATTCTCACCAAATCCCCAACCGATACATGGGCAATTTTATCCTCGCCAAAAATCTCGGCAATTAATTTTGAATATGTACCTTTTCCTGAATTCTTTTTACCTATCAAGTAAGAAACAAATGTGTTTTTCTCCAAAAATTTCTTAATATGTCTTATCTCATCGCCAACTTTAGCCCTAAAATAAAGCTTTCTTTCTTGATAATCATTTAAATCAAATTTTTTAGTCAAACCTTTCACCTTGGTTTTGATAATAGGAAATTCAAGACCTTTCATAATAAATTTAAAACTACTCTTTATCTTAAACTCTTAAAAATTAAGATTAAGACAAAATTTTTCGAAAATCCTTGTCATCTTTATATGGGCCGATTATGCAAAGATTAAGCTTTTTTGGTTCAAAAATCTTTTTTGCTTGATGAAAAATATCGCCGATATTTACCTTATCAATTTTATCAAAAACCTCTTTCGGTGTCCGAGTTTTAGCAAGCATTAGTTGTTCATAACCAAAAAAGTCAACAACCTCTGATGTATCTTCAAGAGATAGCGCAAAATGTCCTTTGATAAATTCTTTTGCCTTTTGAAGCTCTTTTTTACTCAATTTTATTTTTCCCGCAGATAAGCCATAAAGCTGGTTAAGAATTACCTTAACCGCCTCTCCTCCTTTTGCCGGATCGGTTCCTACATAGAAAGCTAAATATCCTGCATCCAAAAATCGTTCAATCTCGCTTCTTACTGCGTAAGCTAAACCTCTTTTTTCTCTAACTTCTGTAAAAAGTCTGGAACTCATGCCTCCGCCAAGAACTGCATTCATAACAGAATCCTTATATCTTTCTTGACTTCCTAAAGGATCAGCTGGAAATCCTAAAATAATATGCGCCTGCTCAATATCTTTATACTTTATCTTAAGTCTTGGAGTGCTTTGGGTATCTAAAAAATTCTTCTTTATGGTATTGCCGTCTTTCTTAATCTCCTTAAAAAATTTGTTAACAAGGCTTTCAACAAAACCATCTTTCACATTTCCTGCTATGGAAATTAGAATATTTTGGGAATGATAATTTTCTTCTCTGTAGGAAATAAAATCTTCTCTTTTCAAAGACTTTATAGTTTCAACATTTCCAATAATATCTCTTCCAAGCTCATGTCCTTCAAAAATCAGCTGTTCAAACAAGTCCCAAACTCTTCTGACAGGAGTGTCCTCGTACATTCTTAACTCCTCAATAATAACCTTTTTTTCCTTTTCTATATCCTCTCTTTTAAGTGTTGGAAAAAGAACTATATCTGATAAAACATCAAGAGCTTTTTCAACATGGGTTGCCCTTGCTTTTACATAATACTTTGTGGTTTCTTTAGAGGTTGAAGCATTAAATTCTCCTCCTATGGAGTCTATTGCCTCAGAAACCTTTTTGGAAGAAGAATACTTTCTACCACCTTTAAAAGCCATGTGTTCCAGAAAGTGCGCTACTCCGCAAGTTTTCTCGTTTTCTACCCTTGAACCTGTTCTAACCCAAACAGAAACTGTCATAGATTCTAAAAAAGGCATTGGGGTAACCAGAAGAGATATTCCATTTTCAAGTTTTGTTAACTTATAATCCATATTTTTTAAAATTAATCTTGAGAAAATTTTTAAACTTACAGAGTTTTAAGATTTTCTCTTTCCTCTAAATCCCGGGGGCATACTTACACCTCCTCTTATGAAATAATGAATGGCACCTGCTCCTCTTACATGGCTTCTATGATTACCCCTATAGCCGCCAGAATGTCCCTCTTTACCTATATGATTATGGTTTTGATTTGGTCTTTTATTCAAAAGACCTCGCACAAATATATAGTTTGAGCTCTGCCATAAATCATTTTTTTCTAAACCACTTTCTACTGGAGTAACTCCAATTACATTACCTTCATCTAAAACGACACAAATTCCAAAATTTTCCAAAAGCATTCTTGATAACTCTCTTTTGCCTTCTTTTTTACTGCCATCTCCAAGCCACTCTTTAACTTTTCCACGAATATCTCTAGGTAATTCCAATATACTTTCGAACTCTTTCATCTTATTTTTAAAACTCTATATATAAAATTTATCAAATTTTAGGAACAATTTCTATACCCAAAATATTAAGTCCTTTTTTGAGAATTTTCCCGATAATAAAAGTTAGAAGAAGTCTAAAATTTTGCCTTTGAAAGATTTTTTCAGATTCGGGTCTAGATCTATCGGAAATTATTATCCTATTTTTTTCGTAAAAAAGATTAAACTTTTGCGCCAAATCATAAAGAAAGTTGCATAAAATATTTGGAGAATAGCCTCGGCCGGAGTCTTGTATTATCTCTTGAAAATGAATAATTTCTCTTAACAAAGAAAGCTCTTCAGAGTTAAGCTCTAAAGAATCGCTAATTGAAATTCTCTTCATATCTTTAAACTCAGATTTACTAAGTACGCTTTGGGTTCTTGCAAATGTATATAAAAGATAAGGTCCTGAATTTCCTTGAAGGGAAATCGACTCATCTATATCAAAAACCAACTCTTGGGACAAATTTACCTTTAAAAAAGAGTATTTAACTGCCGCGACCGCAATTTTCTCAGAAACATTCTCTTTGCTTTTGTACTTTTCAATTAACCTTTTTTTGACTTCATCCAACAGCCAGTCGGAAGGAATCACATTTCCTTTCCTTGAAGACATCTTGCCGGTTTTAAGTCTGACCAACCCGTATGGAAGATGAAACTCTTTACCTTTGGTTTTTGAATCAATTTTAGCCAAAACTTTAAAAAGAACCTTAAAATATTCTGTTTGCTCTGGTCCAACAACATGAATAATTTTATCAGGATTAAATTCGCTAAACTGCAATTTTGCAAGCCCAAGATCTTTTGCCTCATAAGTTGGCACATCTTTTGAAGTCACAAAAACCCTGGTATGAAGTCCTTCTTTCTCACCCTGATAAACAACGGCACCTTGACTTTCTTTTAAAATATCCCTTTTTAATGCCTCTACTGCCATCTTTTTACCAAGTTCTGAAACTTCGCTTTCAAAATAAAATCTGTCAAACCTTGTACCGATTCTCTTGTAAATAGAATCAAAATATTTTAGACTCCATTCTCGGGTAGTCTTGTATAGGCTAACAATATCCTGGTCTTTCCCCTCATATAATTTTAAATTTATCTCCTCTATTTCTTCTTTTGATTTTGAGTCTTTTCCATAGACTCTATTTCCTTCAATATAGGCTTTGGCTAAAAACTGCACTTTTTCGCCAATATCTCTAAAATTTTTAAGACCCAGTTTTTTTATTCCCCATATTGTCTTAGCCACATGAAGCCCAATATCGCCTTGATAATTGACTCTGATAACCTCGGCTCCATTTGCTTCTAAAATCTTAGCTATTGCCTCGCCTGTTGTTATATTTCTCAAGTGGCCAATATGAAAAAGTTTGTGTGTATTCGGATGAGCATACTCAACCATAATTCTTCGGCCGTTAAATATATTATTTTTGCCTAAATCCTTTTTTTTAGACAGTTCTTGTAATTCTTTCAAAAGTGATTTGCTTTTAATATAAAAGTTTATAAATCCAGGCCCTTCAACTTGAATCCTTTCCACAAACTCTTTTAAATTTTTGTCTTTAATTAGCTTATTTACTATTTCTTGAGCTTCTAGCGAGGCTTTGCCAGGAAATCTCTCTAGTAAGACATTAGTAAAATAGTCGCCAAACTTATTTTTCTGGGGAATTTCAAGATTAATTTCCTCAGGTTTTAGGTTTGTTGCTTTAGCCAAAGCATTAATTATTATATCCTTCATAAAGAATATTATAACCCTACTGGCCTTTGTAAAAGTACTTTTTATTATCTAACAAAAAAGTACTTATTTCCATCGCTTTCCAAAACAACATCTCCTAACTCATCTGTTCTCAAAACATTTACATTTTTTTCTCTTAAAAAATCTAATACCTCCTTGTGCGGGTGTCCGTAAGAGTTATTCTTTCCAACAGAAATAACCGCTAAATCAGGTGAGAAAATCTCTATAAATTCTTTGTAAGCAGAATTTATTGAACCATGATGAGGCATTTTGATATAGTCCAGGTCTTTTTTAGTCTCAACAGACAACAGCCTTTCGCCAACACTTTTACTTGCATCTCCTGTAAAGAGAGCTTCAAAATTTTTAAACTTTAAAATAGAAACAATTGAAAACTCGTTAACATCTTCTTTTACTGGATAGCTTGGAAAAGAATTTAAATTTTGATTTTTTCCTTCAGATAGGATATCATTAATAGAGTCGGATAAGTTAAGAGCCAAAAACTCTTCTGAAGGCCATAATATATCTAAATATATCAAACCAAACCTTATATTTTTGCCTCTTACCGCATCAATCACCCTAGAGCCATTACCCCCCACCTCTTTTTTTAGCACTTCAAAATCTTGACTGCTAATTCCAACTTTAGTAGAAATCAAATTTTCAACCTTGTATTTTTTGAAAATTTCAATCAAACCAAGATAATGATCCCTTTGCGGATGGGTTAAAACCACAGCTTCTATTTTTCTATCCCAAAAAGGTAAAAATTTTGAAAGACACTCAACCACTTTATTGTTAGGACCTCCATCAAAAAGGATTTGGGTGTTTTTATATAAAACAACTAGCGCATCTCCCTGCCCAACATCGCAAGCAATAAGGTGTAAATTCTCATCAGGAAAAGAAAAAATTACAAAAAAAATAAAAGTATTGACCAAAATTAAAAGTCCTAGAAAATATTTCCACCTTAAAAGCATAAAACTTTTTTAAACTAAAAATCGCTAAGTGAAACTACTTTTATAAAAAAACTTGATAAAGGATATGCCATAAAAAGTAGAAGTCTTCCCAAAGGCTCGCTTATTACCCCCAATATTCCTGAAACCCCTCCAATGACAGTCATCGGTACAATTGTCCAAAGTACCGCTAGGTTGAAAATAGGTGAAAGCAAATTCAATTGGCCGAAGGTAAAATAAATCAACGGACTAACTCCTATCTGCGCAGCTAAAGAAGTTGAAAAATTTTCAAGTGCAATCTTGGGCAAAAATTTTAAAATTTTCCTGAGCCTAGGTTCAAAAGCTAAAAGCGAAGCGGTCGCGCAAAAAGAAAGCCAAAAACCTATGTCGGAAACCCATTTAGGCCAGATAAAAAGCATTAAAAGTCCTGTTATCAAAAGTACTCTCCAGGTATTCGCAACTCTTCCAAACATCTGAGCCACAAATACCAAGCTTGCCATTAAAGAAGCTCTCAAAATTGGAGCCTCAAAACCAGCTAGGATGCTGTAAAAGCAAATTCCCACTAAAGCCAAAGGTATAGCTTTGGTTCTCGGCAACCAAATCACTAAAACTGAAATTAGAAACTTTGTGATAAGAGTCACATTCATACCTGATGCTACCACGACATGCAAAGTACCGCTTTTTTTAAGAACTTGCCAAAAATTAAAAGGTATAGACTCTTTAGAACCAAGTGTTATACCAGCTATTAACGAAGAATGCGGCTGAGGCAAATTTTTTAAATAAAAATCGATAATTTTTTTTCTAAATTCATACAAAAACGACTTTTCTCTTCTCAATTCAATTAATTTAGCACCTTTTATTTCATCTTCAACCACCTTTCCTTCAACTACGATATAATCTCCATAGTAAATTTCCGGGTATGAAGGAAGATGAATACCAAATCCATTTAACCTTAAAAACTGCGAATTCTGATAACGGACGGGTTCTTGAGAAACTTTTGAGGAAATTCTAATTAATGTTGCGTCGGAAAAATTTGGTCTAGTTTGTAGGTAATTAAGTATTCTTAAAATTACAAAAAGAAAAAAAATTATCCACAAAAAATAGCGCATTTTTTTAAAAAAAATTATCACCAAACTGTCAAGCTATCTTTTACTTTTTCGTAAACATTTTTCTTTAAAACTCCCTTTGACAACAACTCCTCTACCGATGAGTAAGGTCTGTGCTCAATAATGTTTTGGGCGTAAACAGGACCAATTCCTGGCAAATCTTCCAATTCTTTTTGGGAAGCTGTGTTAATATTTACAAGTTTTTTATTTAATGTGTAACTGGTGCCTGTATTTGTATTTTTAGGACCTAATGTGGTCCCACTTTTAGGAATAAATATTTTTTGACCATCTACAAGCCTACTGGCGCGGTTTAAAAATCTTGACACCCATTCCCTATCAGCGTCGGCGGATAAACCGCCTGCTTCTATTAGTAAATCCTCTACCCTAGAACCGCTTGGAAGTTTGTAAACACCGGGTTTTTGAACACTGCCTGCTATTTCCACAACTAAATCCTGTCCGCTATCCTCTTTACTTTCAGCCTGAAAGACCTCTATTTTTGGAGAATCCTCCAGTTGTCTAGTCTTAAAAAAAACAATTCCCAAACCAATCAAAGTTAGACCAGCTAGAAAAAATGTAATAAAATGCCGATTTTTAAATATAAAATCTTCTAAATCGAACTTAAGTTTTTTTTCCTTTGAATTACTTAAACTCTTGTCGTCAAAATCCTGAGAAAAATAATCGGTCTTCAAAATCATATTATAAGAAAATTAAACAAGCTTAAACCACGAAGTTAATAATTCTGTCAGGCACGAAAATAATGCTTTTGACTTTCTTACCTTCAAGCCATTTTTTAACTTTAGGATCTTTTTTAGCTAACTTAGTTACACCCTCTTTTGCTAATCCTTTCTCTATATTCAAAACGCTTCTTAACTTTCCATTTACCTGAACCGCAATATTGACCTTCTTTTCAAAAGTTAATTCCTCAACATATTTAGGCCAACTTTGAAGATGTACCGAAACAAATTTTGAACCTATTGAAAAGTATTTTTGATAAATTTCTTCTGTTAAATGGGGGGCAAAAGGTGCTAAAAGGTAAATTAAAGTTCTCAAAGCCTCATCCCATTCTGAGCATCTAATAACTTTTCTCCTACCCTCAGCTAAACTCTTGCCTTCATTTTTCTTAGCCTTAAATTTAGAGTTTTTATCGGCTAAATTCTTTAGAAAATTTAAATACTCCATTATTGCAGCTAATGCTGTATTAGTTTGAATCTTTTCTATATCTTTTGTAACCTTTCGTATAGTTTTGTGCATAAATGCATAAAGAGGCCTGGCATCCTTCTTACTCACATAAATATCTCTGTTTTCAATAAAAAGTCTAAAAACTTTATTCAAAAATCTATATGAACCCTCAATTCCTTCAGTCTTCCAAGCTCCGCCTTTATCATGTGGTCCTAGAAACGCAATATAAACTCTTACCGCATCAGCTCCAAATTTTCTAACTTGCTCATCAGGATTAACCACATTTCCTCGTGATTTACTCATTCTATAGCCATCGGGGCCAAGAATCACGCCATGATGAAAACGCCTAAGCGCAAATTCATCGAAATTGATTAATTTCAAATCATAAAAATACTTGGTTATAAATCTTGCGTAAAGAGTATGACCTAAAATATGTTCAGGTCCTCCAAAATATATTTTTATCGGCATCCACTTATTGACAACCTTTTTATCAAATGCAAACTTCTCATTCTTTGGGGTCGGATACCTAAAAAAGTACCACGAAGAATCAACATATGTATCCATGGTTTCTACTTCTCGTGTTGCTAAAGACTTACACTCCGGACATTCAACCTTAACCCAATCTTTCGCAGTAGCCAGGGGCGGCTTTCCAGTTGGTGTGTAATCGACATTCTCAGGCAAGATAACAGGCAATTCGCTTTCCTCTACAGGATACCAACCAAAATGATTCCAGTTTAAAATACTCTTTAATTTTGAATTTATTTTTGTCTGTGTGAACCATGATTTCTTCTTTGAAGCACAATTTTGACAAAAAATCATTGGTATGGGTGCTCCCCAGTATCTTTGTCTTGAAATTGTCCAGTCACGAAGGTGATATTGAACAGATTTCTTTGCAAACCCCTTCTTTATAAGATATTCTGAAATTTTTTTCTTTGCTAGCTTAGATGAAAGCCCAGAAAACTCATGAGAGTTAATTAAAATTCCCTCACCCTCATAAGCCTGGTTCTTGGTCGCTTTAGCCTTTATAACCGTTTTTATATTAAGATTAAACTTTTTCGCAAATTCCCAATCCCTTGAATCATGCCCTGGAACACCCATCACTGCACCCTTTCCGTAGCTGCCTAAAACAAAATCGGCTATCCAAATAGGAATCTTCTCTTTGGTTAGAGGATTAATTGCATAGTTTCCTGTAAATACTCCAGTTTTCTCTCTGGATTGTTCAAGTCTAACCCTTTCCAACTTCTTTAAGGATTCTTTAATATATTTTTTGACCTCATCTTTGTTTTTCTCGGATGCTATTTTTAAAGATAAAGGATGCTCAGGAGCTAAGACTAAAAAAGTGGCTCCAAATATAGTTTCCGGTCTGGTGGTAAAAACTTCAATTTTCAAATTCGAGTTTTGAACTTTAAACTTAATATCAACACCTTCGCTTTTTCCAATCCAGTTATTCTGTCCCTCGATGCAGGATTTTGGCCAATCTACTTTAGGTTTCTTAGGCCAAATCAGTTTATCGGCATATTCTGTGATTCTAAAGAGCCATTGGTCAACAAGCTTCTGCTCAACAAATGTAGAGGTATGCCTCCAGCAACAACCATTTTCTACATGCTCATTTGCTAGCACACTTTTACATTCAGGGCACCAATTCGACCAAACCTTAGCCCTATAGGCAAGACCATTTTTGAAAAGAAGAATAAAAAGCCACTGATTAAAGCGGTAATACCCTGGATCGCAGGTTATTACCTCCTTTTCCCAATCAAAAGAAGGACCCATGCTTTTAAATTGCTCTCGCATTTTCTTAATGTTTTTATAAGTCCATACCTTTGGATGAATCCCATGTTTAATAGCAGCATTCTCTGCAGGCAACCCAAAGGCGTCAAAACCGCCTACTGGAAAAAGGACATCATAGCCTTGCATTCTTTTAAAACGCGCGTAAATATCTGGAGCTGTCCAAGCAAACCAGTGACCCATATGAAGATCCCCTGAAGTGTAAGTAAGCTCAACTAAAAGATAATAGGGGTTTTTGTCTTTATCGACATCAACAGAATAAATATTTTCTTTTTCCCAAATTTTTTGCCACTTTTTCTCTATCTCTTGGTGATTGTAGCTTAAATTTGATTTCATTTTAATTTAGGGATTATACTCTAGTTTTCTTTCTAAGACAAATTTATATAAAAAGAAATAAGTAAATTTCCGCATAAATATCTAGGTAAATATCTGATTTTTTCACAGATTCAAGCGAATTTAAAAATAAATTTAAAAAAATAATTAAATAAAAAAAATTAACCTATAAATAATTAATATTCTAATTGGACAAAAAAAATTAACAGTTCTTAAAAAAAATATAATGTATCATATTTTTGGTCAAAAAATATAGTTATTTTTTTTAGCACTTTAAAACAAAAACTGCTACAAAGAAAAAAGTCCCCACCTATAGTATAAAATTAGAATTTTATTTTTAAACTTTACACAATATTTTAAAAGATACTTTTTCACAAAATAATAAACGCACTTATTTAATTTTTAAAAAATTTATTTTCATACATTTACAGATTTTCTTTAAAAAAAATTTTAATTTTTAAAATCACTAACATACTTAATTCTTGTCATTACTAAGAAAATATATAAATAAATCTGCTTAATATGTTTGAGACACTAGCCCTTCTACCCCAATGTAAACTTCAACATTATTTTCCCTAACTCTCAAAAGGGCAATGTCAAAACTAATTTCCTTTGCTTGTTGCAAGTTTTTTTCTTTAATTATAAGTTTTTGTTTTATAAGCGAGATAAAATTAGCGTGTTGGGGCAAAACATCAAATAATCCGACATCGTTGTAGGATGATATGGATTCAACATCGTTTTCGTAAATTACACCCTCCCTGGACTGAACTTTGAGATGAAAATAATTTTTCATTACTCAATCAACTTTTACCTCTGAGACACTTCCTATAAACAAAAACTTATCATCAGGTATATGATCGTACTTTCCCTGAATAATTCCTTCTAAATCCTCAATTGCAGTTTTTAAAGGTGTATAAACACCTTTTTCCCCGGTTTGTGCCTCGGTAACAAAAAAGCGTTGAGTCAAAAAGTTCTTAATTTTTTTAGCCCTTCGATATAAAACCTGATCTTCGCCTGATAGTTCGCTTTCGCCTACCAGAGACACTATACGCTCTAAACTCTGAGCCTTTTTTAAAATTGTTTTTGCCTTTAAAGAAACCTCATAATGCAAATCGCCAACGGTGTGCGGATGAAGTGATGTGGAAGATGACAAAAGAATATCTATGGCCGGTAGTATTCCTTCCTGATAAAGATTTCTAGAAAGGACTATCACCGAATCAAGATAAGGAAAAATGCTCTGAACACCGTAATCTAAAATATCATCTGCAGGAACATAAATAGCTTCAATTGTGGTTACGCTTCCTTCCTCTGTAGAAACCAGTCTCTCATGAAACTCTGCCATTTCTTTCTCCAAAGTTGATTGATAACCGTCCTCAGAAGGAAGTTTAGACATTAATACTGAAAGTTCATTACCTGACTGAGCGAACCTGTAAACATTGTCTATGAAAAAAAGAACATCTCTTTTTTTGTCTCTAAAATATTCAGCCAATGTAACTGCGCTAAAAGCTGATAAAAATCTTATTGCGGCATTTTCTCCCATTGGTCCAAAGATCAAAGTTGAATTATCTAATACCTTTGAAGCTTGAAGTTGTTCGTAAAGTTCAAGACCCTCACGCGAACGTTCTCCCACTCCTGAAAAAACTGAAACAAAATTCTTACTTGAACCCTTTTGAATAATGTTATGTAAAATTTCTGTCAAAAGAATTGTTTTTCCTACTCCAGCTCCTCCAAAAAGCCCCATCTTACCCCCTCTCAAAAGAGGACAAAATATATCAATTGCTTTAATACCAGTTTCCAATATCTCTATTTTTGTCGAAATATCAATATGGACGACTTTATTGTGTATCGGAAGTGCCGTCTCATAAGAAATATTTCCCTTGCCGTCAAGAGGATCGCCAAACATGTTAACCACCCTTCCTAAAAGAGATTCGGCTACAGGAAAAGAAATCTGAGTCTGTGTATTCACCACCGGCGCCCCGCGGTAAAGACTCTTAGTTGAAGATAAAGCTAAACAATAAAACGAATCGACACTTGATGAAGAATATACTTCAAGAAAAATTCTCTCTTTAGTATCTGAAACCAATAAATCATAAATTGAGGGTTTTTGGTAAGGAAATTCAACCTCAACCACCTGTCCCTTTATACTTTTTACTCTTCCTATATATTTGGGATCCACCTCTTTTACTAAATTGCCTTTTTCGAAAAACTCTAAAAACATAAACTTAACTTAAAAATAACATCGAAAAAGAAACATTATTAAGCTGCTTTTTGTTCTCAATTGAGTGCGAAAGCTTGAGTTTTTCAACCTTTAATCTTTGCAGTCTTCGCCTGGCATTTTCTGATGCCTTATCCATCGCCAAAATTCTTGAGGCAAACTTTGCAAGTTGAGATTCTCTTATAGCCTGATCAAAAAGTGATGCAAAAATTTGAGTTTCAAAAAACATAAGTATTTTCTCAACATCCGGTTCAAAAATGTACTTTGCCTTTGGTTCCTCTACTCTACCTAAAATCGGAGTACCAGCGGAAATTTCAAAAGTAGTGGGCTTCTGGGTAACAACTGAAATGTACTTTCCATAGTAAACTTTAATCACTTCGTACTGAACTAAGTGCTTAAGTGCTTCACCAAGCTTTTGTCTATCAATCCCATAATCAGGAAGCTCAAAATAAGTGTAGGGTTTATTTGGTTTACGGCTCAAAAATAAACTCTTTCCCATCTTTCCTATTAATGTCACTTCAATGTCTTGATTTTCAATATCCTTGATAAATTTCTCAAAAGTTTTCTTTACAATCTCTCCATAAAAAGAACTATTTGCGGAAATAAAAACAACCACAGTTTTGCCGTTATGAGCTAAAAAGGTCACTTTTCCACCCTCTTTTAACTTACCCTGCTGAACCATTTCAGAAAGTTTTCTTGCATAAGATTTAAGACAATCCTTAAAAATACTTTCAATAGCCGACAAGAATTCTCTCGATTTTAAAACATTTTCTCTAATTCTTTTCATTCTTGTCGCCGCAATTTCTCCATAAACCTCTGCTAAATTCAAAAGCGAAGAAACCTGTTTTATTTCTAGTTGAACTTCTTTTGTGTAAAGCATAATTTTAAATCAGACGGTTCCTAATTTTTCTAAAATTAAATTTCTATTTCTCTTAACATGATTAACAAGATCGGAAAATGTTTTAATTGAAGAAACCATCCGATTAATCTCCTTTTGAAAAGACTCGTCGGCAAAATAAAGCAAGATAATTTTTTCCAGATTCCTTTTAAGATCATCAGTTTTGACATCATTCCATACACCAGCCCATAAACTTGCAAGAAGAACTATATTTATCTCAATCGGAACAATCCTATCAGATTCCTGATTTAAAAATATATCTACTTTCTCACCAAGACTTAAAATGTTTTTTGCAAACTCTCCCACCTCGGCACCAAAATGAAGAAACTCCTTCATTCTTTCATATTGAACCAAAAAGCTTAGAAACTGTCGACTAACATCCCTTTGTAAGGGAGTTTGCGTCTGGTGTCCTACTCTTGTAACCGATAAAAACGGATTTACAGCCGGTCTTTTTCCTTCATTGTATAAATCTATATCAAAAAAGATATGGCCATCTGTCATTGCCATAAGATTTGTTTGAAGAAAACCGGAAATATCTCCCAAAACCGACTCAGCAACAGGAAGACAGGTTATTGAACCATTCTTAAAATTACCCGCTCTCTCTACCAGTTTTGCATGGATATAAAAAATATCGCCGGGGTAAGAGTTTCTACCAGGAAATCTTTTAGCAATCAGTGAAATTTCTCTATATGTTCTAGCGTGAGTAGTCATATCGTCCAAAACAATCAACACATCTTTTCCTTTTTCGCAAAAGTATTCAGCTAATGTCATACCGCTATAGGGTGTTAAAAATTTTAGACCAGAAGGATCTGAAGAAGAGGTGGCAATGATGCTGACTTTATCCAATATTTCTTTTTCAACAAAGAATTTGTAAAGATTTTTAATATCTACTAGTTTTTGGCCTATTACACAATAAATACAGAAAGTGCCCTTTTGAGCCTGATTTAAAATAGTCTGAAGAATAAACTCAGTTTTTCCTGTTTTTCTATCTCCTATTATCAATTCTCGTTGACCCTTTCCCAAAGGAACAACAAGATCAACTATTCCAACACCTGTCTCAAGAGGTTTTTCAACATCCCTTCTTTCTAAAAGCTTAACATTTCTTCCTTCAATAGAGCGAAATTCATCAACTTTAATCTCTCCCTTGCCATCTAAAGCTACGCCTAAAGGGTTAATCATCCTTCCCAAGAGTTTCTCTCCGACTCCAAAACTTAAAAATTCGCCTGTTCTAACTACTTTTGCTCCAACTCTAACATTCGAACCTGTTAAAAGGATAACTTCAACCTTTTCAGACGATATAGAAAAAACCTGTCCCAAATCGCTATTTTCAAAAATAACTATCTCCTCCGGATGGGCCTCAGGAATACCAGAAACATAAGCAAGTGAATGCAAAGTTTCTTCCACAAAACCAATTTCTCCCACTTTTTCAAGATAATAATCAAAATTATTAAGCATGTCGGTAAAAAATCATACCTTAAGGTTTAGAAGCTGAACTAACTCCTCTTTCTTTACTTCCATTTCTTTGTCAAAAACCCCTTTTAAGGAAAAATCCCTATATTCACCTTGCCAAATAATTTTAGCTCCAGCCAAAATTTCTTTATCGATCAAAATCTCAAGCACTATTTTTTCACCAATATTTCTTCTCACAAATCCAATAAACTTATCTATGCTAGTCTCCGTGGGTTCAAAAGCAACTACTAAAGTTAGTATCTTTATTTTTTTAATTTCCTCTTTAAGTCCTTCTAGAAATTTTTTCTTATCATCTAAGCTTTTAAACTTTTCTCTCAAAATTTCCGCAAACCACAATCTTATTTTTGACCTAAGCAAAAATTCTGTCTCAGAAGGGTTGTCTGAATAAAAAGAATTAATCAATAAGTCAATCTCTTCGTTTATCTTTTGAACCTCTTCTTTAGTTCGCAATTTTAATAAAATATCTGAATACATACATTAAAATCAAATATCTAGACAAAAAGTTTTTCTCTCTTTGCCTCCTCTAAGGACTTAAGAACTAATTTTTCATGCTCATCCAAAGAAATTTCTTTGCCTAAAACTCTTTTGGTAACTTCAACAACTAGGTTTAATATTTCTTCATCTACTTGTCTCTTTCTAGCTTCCTTGTACTTTTCTAATTCATGCTGTGCAGCAACAAGAGATTCCTGAAGTGATTTTGTAATTTGATCCTGAGCTTTTACAGCATCTTTAGTTAATGTGGCTCTAAAATCATCAACTGCGGAGATTAAAAAAACCTTTAAGTCGTTTGGTATATTTTGTAATATTTTTAAAGTTTCCTCTTGTATAATTTGCAATGCTTCGGAATATCTTTTTACATATATTTCATTAATTTTATCTAATTTTAATGATAAATTTGAATCTTCTCTCTCCAGAAATCTTTCTGATTCTGCAATAATTTCCTGAGCTTTTAAACTTGCGTTTTGCAATATCTTTTGTGATCGCAAGTTTGCTTTTGCTATCAGCTCTTGAGGATCCAATCCCTTATCCTTACCTTGTTTTAAGTCTAAATATCTGTTTATTAACTTAACATAGGCAATAACCAATGCTACAAAAAAAAGCACCAATGAGGCAAAAACAAAAATAAAAATATAAATTATTACCTGATCTAAAAATATTTGCATATATTTACCAATATTTTCAGATATCTGGAATAATTTCTAAAAGATTTCTTCCTGTCATATTTTCTGGAATATTAATACCCATTATTTTTAGAATAAAAGGCGCGACATCTGCAAGGCCAGCAGGTTTATCCAACTTAATTTTAACATCCTGCCATTGTCTTGAAATCAAAAATAACGGCACTGGGTTGTTTGAATGATCTGTATTTAAAACTCCTTTTGAAGTTGTATAGAAATAAGAAACGTTGGAAAATGTAAGCATTTCTTCCGCATTTCCATGATCTCCCGTAACCAAAACCTTTCCATCTAATTCAAGAACCTTATCAACAAGCCGGCCTAATTCCCTATCAACTACTTCTATAGCCACAATTGTTGCTTTGAGATTGCCAGTGTGCGCCAACATATCCGGATTTGCAAAATTAATTACCACAAAATTGTATACATCTTTATTAAGTTGCTTTATGCACTCATTCACTAACGTAGGAAGAGACATCTCAGGTTTTTGGTCATAAGTTGAAACTTTCGGAGAAGGAACTATAAACCAATCCTCTCCAGGATAAGGTTTCTCATGAAGTCCGTTAAAATAGTAAGTAACAAATCTTTCCTTCTCGCTTTCAGCCATATGAAGCTGTCTCAATCCCTTTTTGGAAATTAAATTAGAAAGATTGTTTTCGATAATTTGAGGAGGAAAGGCAATAGCTGAAACAGGTATGTTTTTATGATATTCAGTCATTGTCACAAAAAAAAGGTTTCTGGGTACTTTATCTCTCTTAAAAGTCTGACCAACTTCTGTTTCTTTTTGCATCTTAAATGTTAGCGGATCATATCCAAAATCAAAGTACCTTAAATTCTCAAAGTTTTCAAGGGTCATGGCCATAGTAAGTTGTCTGGGTCTGTCAACTCTGTAATTAAAAAAAATAACCGCGTCGTTATCATCAACCGTCCCAATTGGTCCTGAATAATCTGCAATAACAGTAGGTTCAATAAATTCATCTGTTTGACCTCTGGCATAGGCACTTTTAACTGCATCTAAACTACTTGCGGTTTGAATTGCTAAACCTTCAACTATAGCTTTATAAGCCTTCTCTGTCCTCTCCCAGCGTCTATCTCTATCCATGGCGTAATATCTTCCTGAAATAGAAGCTATTTTCCCAAGTTTTATGAGTTCTAGGTGTTTCTCTACCCTTTCGATAATTTCTATTCCTTCCTTCGGCGGCGAATCACGGCCGTCAGTAAAAAGGTGTAAATAAACTTTGCCTAGGCCTTCCTTTTTGCAAAATTGCAAAAGAGCAAAAAGATGATTTAAGGAAGAGTGCACCCTTCCCGAACCGACCAATCCCAATATGTGAAGTTTTGAATTGTTTTTCTTTAAATGTTCACTTGCTTTCAAAAACGCGCTGTTTTCATAAAATTCACCCTTTTCAATAGCCAAATCTATCCTTTTGAGATCCTGAAGAACTATTCTTCCCGCCCCCAAAGTCAAATGTCCAACCTCTGTATTTCCAACTTCATTAGCCGGCAAACCCACCGATTCTCCTGAAGCAATAAGATGAGTATTAGGATAAAGATTAAGATATTTTTGCAAATTAGGAGTTTTTGCTTGGGTAATTGCATTTCCTTCCGATGGCGGCGCCAAACCAAAACCATCTAAAATAATCAAAACAACTGGTTTTATAGAATAACTTTTTTTTCTAAAAAAAGGCAGGTTAAACATTTTAAAAGTTAGTTTCCTAAATTACTAGAGAACTAATATAATATAAGCTATCCCCAAACCAACAAGGACTATAACAATAGTTAACAAAATATTTAAAAATGTTGTCAACTGTATAATTCTTTTGGCGAGCGGGTTTCTTCCAATCGCTTCAATTCCTGCACGCGAGGCTCGTCCAAAATAAATCATACCTAAACTAAAAGCAATAATTACCATAAGAGCTGCAAGTATATACCTTAATGATTCCACCGGCTCAAAAACTGGAACAGTCACTCCCTCGCGAATAAATTGTAAAAGATTTCCCCTAGCCCCAGATATAGAAGCAGGATGGATATTTACCAATACTTGTATTACTCCTACATCCTGCGGATTGTCTGATTGATAACTTTCAAGGGCAGTTCCTAAAACCAAACCGTTTTTGGTTGCTTTTTGTCCAACTCCTTGAATTTGAGAACTAGTGACAAAATCACCTTCGCTAATATCCCCGTTAATTGAAGAAACCCTAACCTTAGTTATCCCTGAAGTAACAACAAGCTTAAAAGACTGAATATCTCTATCCTCAACCGACGCTGCGGGGTTTTCACTTATAACACCGAACAATGAAGGATCATTCTCACGAAAACAGCGCTTATTACCTTCCTTATATGTGCAAATAATATCTCCGTTTTGCACCTGATCATCTACAACTGGAACGGTTATCGCTATTCCTGAAGAACTTATTTGTGCAAAGATACTATTAACAATTAAAGAATTTAAAAAAAGAAAAATTAATAAAATTAATAAAAAGGGTTTTATTTTTGCAAAAACTAATCTACTCATGACTCTAATTTAATCCTAGTATTAGCGAAACAAAAAAGCAACTCTATTAATTTATAAACTAAATTATTTGTGAAAAATCTTAATATGTCTAAAATTTTTAAAGCTATAATGTCCAAAATTTAATTCAATCACCTTAAAAATGAAGCTAAAATTTTAAATCATATATAGTTATCTACTATAGGATTAATTGAGAGAACCAGAACTCAAATATTAAAATTTAGTATTTTTTTAAAAAAATTTTTATGATTTTTCCTTTTTTTGAGCTTTTAAAACACTGAACAACTAAAATAATCAAAATTAACTCCTTACGGATAATGTTACTCAAACTTAACACGCATAAAGATCAACTGATAATCTACTTAAAAGCTTAGTCATCAACTAAACTATTTTGAAATTTAATTATTTTAAAATTTAAAATAATTAAATTAAAAAAAATTAAAAATTTCTTTTACTATAACAGCTTCCCCCTGATACAATTATCTAGATAATTGTATCAAAATAAAAAAGAAATTTTTGTAATTTTCGCATAATTTCCGCATTATAAATTTAATATGGAAAAATAAAGAAATAATAAATAAAACTATGCAGGGGAGATTGATGCTGAAAGGGTTGTAAAATAAACTAAATAAACCACCTTTCTCACTTTCTCAACTTTTTTTAATATGTCTTTTAATACCTCGTCTTTTTTCTTAAATTTTAAAATTTGTTAATTTAACCAAGATTAAATAGATTCAAAACAAATATAAGCTCTAAAATAAAAACAGCACTAAAAACCCAAAGAAAAATTCAACCTTAAAAATCTATCCCAAATAACATGAAGTCCCAAATGCCTTTACATTAATACTATTTAAAAAAAGACTCTTGACAACTTGCTTAAAATGCCTCTTAATTTATTAATAAGTTAGACATTTAAATTGGACATTTAATATTGTAATGTCTAACTTTTTAAAATTTTAAAAAATTCTGCCTAAAATGCCCGAAAAATCAAAAACTAAATACTTATCAATACAAGAAGCTGCTTACTTTCTAAAAGTATCAGAAAAAACTTTAAGAAGATGGGAAAGAAAAGGAATTCTAATTCCATCAAGAACCAAGGGCGGCCACAGAAGGTACTTACTATCACAACTTGAAAAGTTTAAAAAGAAAAAAGGCAAAGGAAGAATCACCAAAATTAAGCTCCAAAGCATTAAAGGCACTCCCCTTTTCTTTCCAAAAAGGCAGTATGAAGAAAAAGGAATAAGTTTTAAAACACAACCTTTCTCTGATCTAATCAAACCCGCTAAACCTTTTGTTTCGTCTACCCCTTCCTTGAACCTAAAGTTAATTTTACTTCCTCTAATTCTTATCTCAGTTTTAACTTTAGCCATTAGTATAAATTCCTCACGTTCCAAAATTTCAGGAATTGTAAACCAAATTTTAAAAGACAACAAAATCGAGTCTCAAGAAAGATCAGTTTTAAAAAGTTTAATTCAAGAAAAAGAACAAGTTTTGGCCGCTTCAACTTTCGAAAACCTCACATTTAGTGTTAATATTGAGAGTATTTTCAAAGATAACACTACCTTTGCGGGAAATATTGCGGTAAATTCAGGAAATATAACTACAACCGCATCCTCAGCAAATCTATTCAACACCACTGCAACAACCTTAAATATCGGCGGAGAAGCAACAGCTATCTCAATTGGTGCATCAACTGGAACTACAACAATAGCAAATGTTCTAAACATAGCAAGTAACACTTTAATTTCACCTTCGGATCTTTTGATAAACCCTGGCGGTGGTGGCGTAACAATTGGATCAGGAACACCTACAATAGATATGACAGGAGGCGATTTATTTGTCACCAACGAACTTGAAATAGTGAGCGCAATTACTCTTGGAAGCCAAAGAGTTAGTAATTTTGCAGGAACCGGACTCGCAATCTCAGGCGGAACTCTTGAAACAACACTTGGAACCTCAATCGAATCTTCTGAAATTACAGACAGAACTATTCAGGAAGTAGATCTTAATGTATCAAACTCCCCCACTAATGGTTATGTTCTCACCTACAATTCATCAACCGGAAGTTTTACCTGGTCTCCCGATCAAACAGGAGGTGAAAGCTTATGGACTGATGCAGGCACATTAACTTATCTAACCAGTACAACCGATAATCTTGCTTTGGGTGGATCGGACAATTCTGCTTCATTCTTTTTTGAAGCTTCAACTGGAAATTTAACTCTTGCAGGAAATTTAGCGGTTAACGGAGGGTCAATAACTAGCTCTTCGTCAACACTAATAATCAATGCTGGAGGAAATGTCAACATACAAGATTCTTTAACTGCTAACTCCCTTACAACAACAGTTGGTGGAGTCACAATCGCTTCGGGACAAGATTTAACCATCGGAACTGTTGGCTTAAGTTCTAGCACACCAGGAGCATCTGGTGCAACTTTAGTAGGAGTAGACAATACTAGCATTCCACAAACTACAAGTACAATTTTGCAACAAGTTCTTGAGGATTTAAGTGCTGCAATTGGAAGTGGAAGCTCAAAATGGACCCAAGCAGCAGGCTTTATCTACTTAACTAACACAACTGACTCGGTAACAATTGGAACGACCACAGAACTTGCAAAACTGGGAATAAGCGGAGATTCTGATCAAATTCAGCTTCTGGTTAGAGGCTTTTCAACACAAACCTCACCTTTAGTTGTTTTTGAAAACTCATCAGGAACAGATCTTTTTACCCTGGATAATTCAGGAAATCTGACTATAGGAGGAGGTATCACTGTTGGTAGCGATACAATTTTAGATTTTACCGGAAACGGGCTAACCGTCTCATCCGGAGCTCTTTCAATACTATTAACCACTTCAGGAAATACTGGATCTACATCCAGCAGTTCCGGTCTTGAAGTTTCTTCGTCGGGATTAACTCTTCTTAAAGGCTGTAGCTCGGGTCAAGTGCTTAAATGGAATAGTTCAACCTCATTTTGGGAATGTAGTAATGATTTAGGAGCAGCTAGTGCAATAATAAATGTTGAGGAAGATGACATCTTAATTAGCTCAACAGCAGACACTATTGATTTCAATAACTTCTTTACTCTTTCAACTGAAGGCGGAGGATCTGAGGTAAATGTTACTTTAAGAGCGGATTCAATTAACTTTAGTGAACTTGCTGAAACTCTTACTCTTGACGCAGTAACCACTATCGTCAATCCTCTTTCAGGTAATTTTGCTATAAACTTAACCTCAACTGGAGATTTTGTAATTCAAGATAACGGAGTTACCTTCTTTACTTTTGCAGATACAGGTGAGTTAACACAATCAGGATCAGGACTAGTAACCTTTACAGGAAACGTTGACGTTACATCCGGTCTTGATGTAACAGGAGCGTCTCTCACAGTCGGAGGAACAAACGCAACTATTACCACAAGCGGTACAATAACAGGAACTCAACTTAACATTGACAACCTTCAACTCGATGGGAACACTTTGTCGGTAACCGATTTAAATGGAAATTTAAATCTAACAGCAAACGGGTCAGGAGTATTAACACTTCAATCAGGAGCAACAGGAAATATTCAATTCTTTTCTTCTTCAAACATTCTCACCTCCTCAGGAAATCTGACAATAGCTGGCGATTTGACTGTTTCTGGCGGAGACATCACGCTAAACACAGCGGCAACGATAGTAACATCAGGTTTAGGTAC